>Ga0102946_1000650_pt1 | contig 12022 bp, 9 predicted proteins | sample SalPon2A_A_D1_MG_FD_78209 | JGI IMG/M metagenome (GOLD analysis project Ga0102946, IMG submission 78209) | Soil microbial communities from South San Francisco under conditions of wetland restoration - Salt Pond MetaG R2A_A_D1_MG | ecosystem: Environmental > Terrestrial > Soil > Wetlands | place... | reverse complement strand
ATACAGTTGTAGCGGTGATGATAATTCTTCGCCATCAGCCAATGAAATTACAGTTGAAGAACAATTACAAACCATAATTGATGAAAAAGTGGGCACCGATGCCGATAAGCTTGTAGGGGTTTCTGTATCAATTAGAATTAATGGGCAGGAAATGTGGAATTTGCAAGGAGGCTTATCTCGACTGGATGAACCTGTTACAAATAATATGCGTTTCGGGGTTGCTAGTATTACTAAAACCGTGGTGGCTGCTTCAATTATGAAATTAGTTGATGAAAATGTTTTGTCGCTTGAGGATACCGTTGGCGATTGGCTCACATTAAATTCACCTAATATTGATGATTCAATTACTATTTTGCAGTTATTAAATCATTTTGCTGGACTTGATGGTTATATGTATCCAGAACTTTGGGAGCAAGTTGAAGCTAATATAGAGGTGTCAATACCACAAACAGATTTGGTTGACTTTATTGGAGCGCCGTACCATGAACCTGGAGAGACGCATACCTATTCAAACTCTAATTATTTAGTTTTAGGATTAATTATTGAAGCCGCTACCGACAAGACTGTCGGGGAAGTAATGCGAGAGAAATTTTGGGTTCCATTGAATTTAAATAACATGTACTTTGGTACAAATGAAGCAATTTTGGGGCCATTGGCGGCACCATGGCGAGATAGTGATGGTGATGGGATATTAGAAGATATTACTGATCAGTATGATTCAGCGTACCATAGCGTCTTTTATTGCGCTGCAGATGTTTTTTCAACTGCTTCCGATCTCTCAATGTGGGCGAACCATTTATATAATGGAAACGCTATATCTATGCAATCAAGACAACTAATGATGACCTCATACTTCGATATTCCACATCCTATTTTTACTGGTTATGGATTAGGTACTCGTAGAAATGTTTATGCTGGGCACACAATGTGGGGGCATACAGGAGGTATGCGAGGTTATGGATCGGCTATGTTTTATGATCCGATAAGTAAAGTTTCTATTGCAATGTTGAATAATCAAAGTCGCTCAGAAGACGGTCCAATCTTAAGGCATGAACTTGTTGAAGAATTATTGGAGGTTGTTTTTAATTCGTTATGAAAGAATAAATAGATATTAATTATTTGTAAATTATTACATACTAATAATTAAACTCACTTTAAAAGCTTTGCTTAAAGTTAAATATACAATGGATTAGGGTGGCCAAGGGACGTTATCTAGACAAAAAAAAAGAGAAAGTTAAAAACCTCCTCTTTTAGATAAATCACTTATTAAATTAGTTCTATTGCTTCGTAAATTGATAGGTTGTTTCAGCAGGCGCTCCACAGTCGCTTTGGGTATCGTCGGTAAAAGTTATAATAAAGACACTGTCATCCTCAACATCAAAGGTTTCACGGGTTTCGGGATCTGTAAACCAGTCTGTGCCATCACCACAAACACATGCATTGCTCTGTGTTGGTATTGCAATTTCACCACATAAAAGATCTATAGTAAATGGATAAAACGATCCGCAATAGTCTGGATAATTTTGTGTTTGGAAGATACGTTTCGTTCCTTCTGCCTCTAGTGTTACAACCGCACCATCAGAAAGAGTTGGGCCGTCAATATAAGGAGATATTTGTTCCATTAAATAATCGCCTGTAAAAGCGGATTCAGGAACAGGGCATACTACATTCGTGATATATTGAAAAGGTGAAGCAAAGAAACCACCGGTAATTATTCCACCTGCGTTGTTCACATCAAATATCCTCCCATCAGTTAAATATAAAATTAAATTTGTAGTGAATTTATCACCTCCAGATATATCATCATCTGTCAGACTAAAAATTGACATCACTTCTGCTTGTGAGTATGCAATTGTATATCGTGGTAATCCAAAGGGTCCATCTTCAAACTGATCAGATTGAATAGTCTCAACAAGGACGTTGCTTGAAGAAGCGTTCTCTGAATTATCAAAAAATTGCATATATAATTCTACTTTATCTAGGAGAGCACCATCTTGATTATCTTGCTCTTCCAGTTCTATTTCTATCCCAGCATCCGGTGAGCTAGGAAATGTAAATTCGTTCTGAACAATATTTACTGTTCTAAGCACAGCTCCATTACTCACACCGTCAAAGACTTCATCTATAATCTTTTCATCACTACCGCATGAAGCAACTATTAAGCTAATCGCAAAAAGGTATGATGTTATTTTTACTAATTTTTTCATTGCGTTTTTTTTTTGAAGATTAATTAATAGATTAAAGATATAATAAAAAAAATAATTTGAGCTTAATTAAATATTGAATTTGCATTAAGAGCGGATGTTTTAGCATAAATTATAAATCCAAAAAACTAAGGCTCTATTGCTATAAATTCCAAAAATTTAATTTTTTTATCCATTTTAAATTATTCGTTCTTAGGCCATTTGATTAATTAAATGTCAACTAAATTTCGTAACTTGAGTAACGATTTCTCGTGTATACCTAAGAATTCGTATGTTCTTCAATCTATATAAGTTACATAATTAGCATGTAATCAGCTAGTTGTAAAATTTGGTCTACCTATTGTTATAAATGTTAAAAAATAATTTAAACATAATAACAATGAAAACTAACACATCAAATTCAAGAAGAAAGTTTATCAGTTCCTTAACTTCAGGTGCTGTTGCTGCAACTGGACTGGCATTTTTACCCAATGCACTACACGCCCATACTAAAGTTGAGAAGTTTGGTTTTGGTCCTGAAGATTTGATTACTGACAATGACAATTTAGATGAAATGATCAAAAAGATTGGTAAAAAATCACACCCTTTAGCGTACGACATGTCTTCGGTAAGCCCATGGGGTTTAATTTGGTCAAATGTCTATTATATCACTAATGAACAAACTGGAACGACTCCAAATCAAGTCGGCTTACTTAATGTTTTAAGACATCATGGAATGATTTACGGATTGAATGATGAAACGATTAAAAAGTACAAGTTGGGCGAATTTTTAGGGCTAAATGATCCAAAAACCAATGCGCCAGCCTTAAAAAATCCGTATTACGAACCTGAAGATGGTGTTTTTCCGCTTCCTGGATTAGCGGGAATAAAAGGACTTCAAGAAAAAGGAGCACAATTCTGCATCTGTGATATGGCACGTAAAGTTTATTCACAATTTGTAGGACAAAAGCATGGTGTAGATCAATCGGTTGTTTATGAGGATTTCGTTAAAGGCACTTTACCAGGCATAAAAGCCGCTCCATCTGGAGTTTGGGCTTTAGGTCGTTTGGGTGAGAACAATATCTCTTATATTGATGCTAGTGTAGGCTAGGTCAACCGTATATAATACTAATAAAACAGGCATTTCTCCTTTTAGAAGACAGAAATGCCTATTTAAGTTTTTAGAGGTCTCCTAAGTTTATTTATTAAGATCTGATTGATCTTAAAAAGTTAAAATCTTTTGTGCATTATATGTTTAAAGCATGTTTATCAACGTACAAGTATATTAGTATATATCGCAATACAATTGTATCTTAAAATTGTAGTGATAATATATCGGAAAGATTTAAATAAGCTTCTTTGTCGAACTTGTTAAATATTATTTGCGAACACAAACTTTTAAGCGTACTTTCGTGAAAACAAACGTATATTTAACTAAAACATCACATCATGGAAGGATATTGTGTAAAATGCAAGTCTAAAAGAGAAATTAAAGACGCTAACGAGGTTACAATGAAAAATGGCAGGAAAGCAATGAAAGGTAAATGCCCTACCTGTGGAACAGGCATGTTTCGTATTCTTGGTAAAGCCTAAGGTGTCAAATCCACAATTCTAAAACAACCGACTTTTTAAGTTTTGTTATTTAGATAATAAGAAGTGTTTAGTTCTTGAAGTTTCAGGAACTAAACACTTTTTTCGTTTCTGCTAAAAAAAGCGCTCTACATAAGGAGGCGCTATAACCATCTTGTTGCCAAATATTTATTTCCTTATTATAATATAAAGTCTTACATTTACCTTTGGCAATTAATTAGATGTTAGCACCTGAATGCTACTCTAGAAGCTAAATCTTCCCCAAAAACCAACAACCTAATTTAGACATTAAAAAAAGTTAATTAATTTATTTAGCCAACATGAAATATATAAACATTTTATTGATTTCTGCCCTAACCGTAATTACCTTTTCCTGTAAAGAAGAAGCACCTAAACAAGAAACAGCCGAAAAGGTAGAGGTAAAACAATGGCAACCTGAGGATACAAGGTCTCTTACAGCTGCCGCTAGTAAACGGGGGCTTCTTAAAAAATCAGAGGATGCCACAGAAGGTTATGTATTGTTTAGTCCATCGGTAGGAGTAAAGACTTATATAATGAATATGGAAGGCAATATAGTTCATCAGTGGGACGGTGAAATAAATACAATGCACTCTTATTTACAAGAAAACGGCAATTTATTTCGTTTAGAACGTGATATTGATTTTCCAACCTTTGCGGCAGGTGGACAGGCTGGAATTATACGTGAATATGACTGGGAAGGGAATAAACTTTGGGAATTTGAACTTGCAGATGACGATGAGCTATTACATCATGATTTTGAAGTAATGCCTAACGGGAATATTCTGGCTATATCATATCATGCCAAGACCCCTGAACAAGCTATTGCTGCTGGCAGAAAACCTGAAAGTCTTGGTAAAGCAGGAATCTGGCCTGATAAAATAATTGAAATAAAACCAAATAGGCCTAATGGAGGTGAAATTGTTTGGGAATGGCATATGTGGGATCATTTGGTGCAAGATGTTGATTCTACCAAAGCCAATTATGGTGTCATTGCAGATAATCCGCGTAAAATAGATATCAATGTACATACCGAAGAATTACGTGTGATGCCTAAAGAACAAATCGAACAGATGAAACAAATGGGTGGTGCAACTTCTAATGCTACTTTCGATAATCAGAATTCTGATATTACACATACAAATGCCATTGCGTACAACGAAACATTAGATCAGATAGTTATTAGCGTACCGCATTACAACGAAATTTTTGTCATTGATCATTCAACTACTACTGAAGAAGCCAAAGGAAGCACTGGTGGAAAATGGGGGCATGGAGGTGATTTGCTGTATCGCTGGGGGAACCCTCATAATTATGGTAGGGGTACCAAAGACGATCAAATGCTATTCGGGCAGCACGATGTAAAATGGATTCCTGAAGGATATCCTGGAGAAGGAAATATAATGGTCTTCAATAATGACATCTTACATCCGGGTAACAAAGCACCATCCGTATTTGCAGCTGTTATGGCAGCTCAATCACCAGACCCTCAGATAGCCATAGGAGATTTCGGCAATTACAGTGCTGTTTATGAGTTAAGCCCTCCTGAAGATAGTGATGGGTCATATGCGCTTCCTGAAAATGGAGTGTTTGGACCAGAGAAACCAACATGGGAGTATATGGCACCCGATAAATATTCGTTTTATTCTGCTTTCGTCTCAGGTGCGCATCGTATGAAAAATGGCAATACCTTTATTACCTCTGGTGCTAAAGGCCGATTTTTTATGGTCAATCCAGAGAACGAAATAGTGTGGGATTATTTGCAACCCTATTATGACCAATACGCATTGCCCGATGGCTCACCTCCCCAGCCAGTAGGCCCTTTTATATTTGGCCAATTTAGAGCGACTCATTTTGATGCAGATTTCACTGCGTTCGATGGCAAAGCTTTAGAGCCCATTTCTCCGCAGCCAGAACCATTTATATTTAAAATGCCACCACCTCCACCTACGGTAGAAAAAGATAGTATGCAATAACAACATTAACTAACTAAAACAACTAAAAATGTCTATTAAAATTATAGGAGCTGGTTTCCCAAGAACGGGAACAACCACACTAAAAAGATCATTAGAAACATTAGGGCATAACCGTGTATACCATATGAAAGAACTTTTGGTAAACCCCGATCGCCTTCAATATTGGAAAACCTTAGACGAAACAGGAACCACTGATTGGGATAGTTTGTATGATGGTTATGATGCTACGGTTGATTTTCCGGCATATCCATGGTATAAAGAGCATATGTTACAGTATCCGGATGCTAAAGTAGTTCTTACGGTTAGAGATTTTGAAGATTGGTATAAAAGCGTTTATAGTACCGTATACCAAGCAGGACCGCAGACACCGATAGAGAAAATAAAGATGATAGGTAAACTACTTACCAATTCGCGAGTGCGTAACGTTGTAAGCTGTATCAAATTATTTAAAAAGAAGTTTTTTGCCCAAGAAATGAGTGGAAAATTCTTAGACAAAGAACATGCCAAAGGAGTTTGGGACGGTCATTTAGCTGCTGTAAAAGCACATGTTCCTGAAGATAAACTTTTGATTTACGATGTTCGAGAAGGATGGGCACCCATTTGTAAATTTTTAGGAGTTGAAGAGCCTTCAGAACCACTTCCACATTTAAACAAAAAGGAAAATTTTAAGCAAATGTTACCTAAACTTATGAAAGGGCAAATGGTATAATGTCCTTCGTAAGTAAAGAATTTTGTAGAAATTATTTTCAGAATTCCACGTTATGAATTCTGCATCGTTAAAGGTAAAAGCTACCTTATTACTGGTAAGTAGTCTTACGATCATGTCGATGATCACCATATCAGCATCTTTGCCAGATATGACTAAGGCATTTGCTGATGTGTCTTACAATGAGGAGCTGGCAAAATTGTCCTTGTCTTTCCCTGCCTTATTCATTGCATTAACAGCTATGATAATCGGGCCAATAATAGATAATTTTGGAAGACTTAAGTTGTTAGGCATTGCTCTTGTACTCTATGCATTAGGAGGAAGTTCGGGCTATTGGTTGGATAATATATACCTTCTTCTTGCTGGAAGAGCTTTACTGGGTATATGTGTTGGGATTTCAATGACCATTGTTACAACGCTCGTTGCTGATTATTATCAAGGTCAGGCGCGTCAGAAATTTGCAGGGATCCAGATTGCGGTTATGTCTATTGGAGGAATTGTTTTCGTAACACTAGGCGGTTTTTTAGCTGATATTAATTGGCGTGTACCATTTCTTCTTTATCTGTTCTCTATTATAATTTTACCCTTTACATACCTCTTTTTAAAAGAGCCGAACCTCAATACAGATGTACACAAAACAGCTGTGACCGAAAAATCTCCAAAGCTTATTTGGCTAGTGTTTGTTAATGTTATGATTATGTGGATTTTATTCTTTATCATACCAGTGCAAATACCATTTTACTTGAAACAAATTGGAATTGAAAAAAATGCGTTGATCGGTATTGCCGTAGCATCAAGCACCTTTTTTTCTGCTATTTCTGCTTTTTCATATTCTAAACTGAAAGATAAACTTAGTTTTCAACAGGTTTTTGCAATAGGTTATTTTTTAATGGCCTTGGCCTACGTATCACTAGCATTAATACCTTCGTTTGCAATGGTTATGGTTGGAATGCTATTGGCTGGTTTGGGAATGGGTTTATTAATTCCGAACGCTAATGTATGGGTTATGCACTTAGCACCAGTACAAATAAGAGGTAAGGAAATTGGAAGGCTTACAACATTCTGGTTTATGGGACAGTTTTTATCGCCAATAATTCTATTGCCTTTTTTAAAAATAATGACACAAGCACAACTGTTCTATATCGTCGCCATACTATTAGCAAGCTTAAGTGCATTTTTCTTATTTAGGAAGAAAAAAAATTAACATCACAAATCTTCGAAATGAACAGAATTCATCACGTCATTTTATTTTTATAGATTTGTTTTTCTCCAATCCTTTCTGATCTACTTTAAATAAAAACAACTAACTATGACCGATTTAGATATCGCTAAACAAATTCAACTTAAACATATCAGTGAAATTGCAAAGAAATTAGGACTGCAAGAAGATGATATAGACATGTACGGCAAGTACAAGGCTAAGTTACCGCATTCTATCATCGATATGGATAAAGTAAAGCAAAGTAATCTTGTTCTTGTAACGGCTATTTCTCCAACGCCTGCTGGCGAAGGTAAAACAACGATGTCTATCGGCTTATCTGAAGGTTTAAATCAGTTGGGTAAGCAAACTACTGTAGTACTCAGAGAACCATCTCTTGGACCTGTTTTCGGAATCAAAGGTGGAGCCACAGGAGGGGGCTATTCACAAGTCCTTCCAATGGAAGATATCAATTTGCACTTTACAGGTGATTTTGCGGCTATTGAAAAAGCGCATAATCTTTTAGCTGCAGTCATCGACAATAATATACAGAGCAAAACTAATTCAGTAGGATTAGACCCTAGAACGGTTACTTGGAAGCGGGTAATGGATATGAATGATCGCTCACTAAGAAATATCGTTATTGGCCTAGGCGGAACAACTTCAGGTGTTCCGAGAGAAACCGGTTTCGATATTACTGCAGCTTCAGAAATAATGGCAATTTTATGTTTGTCAGATGATCTTGAAAATTTGAAAGATCGTTTAGGCAATATTTTTATTGGTTATACAAATGACCGAACACCAATTTATTGTAAAGATTTACAAGTACAAGGTGCAATGGCTGCCTTATTAAAAGAAGCAGTTAAACCAAATTTGGTTCAAACCATTGAAGGCAATCCAGCCATTATTCATGGGGGACCTTTTGCTAATATTGCGCAAGGCACTAATTCTGTTATAGCAACCCGAATGGGGATGAGCTTAAGCGATTATACCGTTACTGAAGCAGGATTTGGTGCTGATCTTGGCGCTGAGAAGTTTCTCGATATAAAGTGCCAAAGCGCCGGATTATCTCCAAAAGCTGTCGTATTGACTACGACGATAAGAGCATTAAAATATCATGGAGGAGCGGACCTTAAAAACCTAACTGAGGAAAATGTAGAAGCTTTAAAAAAAGGCCTTCCAAATCTTGAAAAACACATAGAAAATGTCAAGCAATTTGGTATAACACCTGTAATTTCAATAAATAAATTTGTGTCTGATACCGATGCAGAAGTTGAGGTTATTCGTGAATATGCCAAAGCTAATAATGTGCGTGTAGCGTTGGCAGAAGTTTGGGCTAAAGGAGGAAAAGGTGCGTTAGAACTGGCTCAGCATGTCGTTGATATTGTTGAAGAAGGGTCATCCAATTTTAAACCACTGTACGATTGGAGCATGAGTGTTGAAGATAAAATTAAAACTGTCGCTACAAAAATTTATGGGGCAGATGATGTAGAATTTACGTCTTTAGCAAAACGAAATCTTAGGACAATTGCCAATTTAGGATTAGAAGGACTGCCAGTATGTATTGCTAAAACTCAAAAGTCACTTTCTGATGATCCAAAATTAATAGGGCGACCATCTGGTTTTACTATTACCGTTCGGGAAATTGAAATCGCTGCTGGTGCTGGATTTTTAGTTCCTATTACAGGTGATATGATGCGAATGCCTGGGCTTCCAGCACATCCTGCATCCGAGAATATAAATATTGATAACCAAGGAAATATCTCAGGTCTATTCTAGAAGGTATGCAGCGGTTTTGGGTGTCCCTATTTTTTGTTGGATATTGTTTCTGTTGAGACCCTAATTCAGAAAAATAACATTTTAATATCATCTTATTTTAAGTAAATGAACTGGGATACAGTTTGGATTTTATTATTTGAGAATGAAAGACCTTTTTAAACTTATCTTACTGACGTTGTTTGTGGTGGTTAATTCATGTAGCACGACCTATCAGTTAAAAAAGGAATTTAAAAACCAACACCAAGAATCCGAATTCTTTAAAGGGTTTGTACTATATAATCCTGAAACCAAAAAGCAAATCGTAAATCACAACGGAAATAAGTATTTCACCCCTGCTTCAAACACAAAATTATATACATTCTACGCGGCTTATATGACTTTAGGAGATTCTATTAAAGGGCTGGAATATTTTAAAAGAAACGATACCTTGTATATAAAAGGGACCGCAGATCCTTCATTTTTATACGAATTTGAAGAATCAAAAACCATTCCTTTTTTAAACAACCATTCTGGCCCAATCGTACTTATTGATGCCGAAATTAACGATGATTACTTTGGAAACGGTTGGTCATGGGGCGATTATCAGTACTACTATATGCCAGAGAAAAGCCTGTTTCCTGCTTATAGCAATATCGTTGCTTATGCACACAAAGCTGATTCTGTTTTTACGGATATTGACTATTTCAAAACCCGTATTCAGTTAGTAGACTCCCTTGAAATAAACAGAGAGAATGAAGAGAACATCTTCTACCTTCAAAAAAATGATACGACTTTAACTTATGTTCCATTCAGAACTGATACTAAATTAATAGCACGATTGCTTTCAGATACACTTAAGAAATCAGTAGTTGTAGTTCCAGAATTCAAAAAGTACGTAGAATACAAACCAGTATATAGCGTGGCTGCGGATTCTGTGTATAAAAAAATGCTGGTCATCAGTGATAACTTTATTGCAGAACAATTAATGTTACAAGTAGGCAAAGAGACTATCAACAAGTATAATGTAAGTGAAGCTATCGATTACGTTTTAGAGCATTATTTATCCGATTTACCACAAGAACCCAGATGGGTAGATGGTTCAGGTCTTTCAAGATACAACCTATTTACACCAGAAGATACTGTTCATTTGTTAATTAGAATGTATGAAGAAATCCCGTTAGATCAACTCCTCAATTACTTTGCTATTGGCGGCGAAAGCGGTACCTTAAAAAACTGGTACGGAGGAAAAGACAAGCCTTATGTTTATGCCAAGTCAGGGACGCTTTCAAATAATTATTCATTAAGTGGTTACCTGATCACCAAAAAAGGCACTTTGCTAATATTTAGTTATATGAACAATCATTACAGGCTATCTACCTTTGAAATTAGAACACAGATGCAAAATCATTTAAGAAAGATCTATGAGACCTATTAAGTGGATAATGGCCTTACTGATCTGTGTAAGTGTCAACTATATTAGTGCACAAGTACAGATTGATAGTAGTAAAATCATAAAAGTAATGTCTTTTAATATTCTTCATGGCCGAACCATGAAAGGCGATTTTAATTTAGATGTTATCGCCAAAGTCATCAAAGACGCCGATCCAGATTTTGTGGCATTGCAGGAAGTAGATTTTAAGACAAATCGTGCCAAAAAATACGATTTGGTGACCGAATTGGGCTGGCGTACTAAAATGGCGCCAATTTACGCCAGAGCCATGTACTATGATGATGGTGAGTATGGCGAAGGAGTCCTTTCGAAACGCACCTTTTTACAAACCAGAAATGTAGCATTACCGTACATCTCAGGTGACGAACCGCGTGCAGCTTTAGAAATAACAACTGTTTTGGCATCGAACGATACCATCTCATTTATAGGAACGCATTTAGATCATTTAAAGGAAGAAACCAACCGTATTATGCAAGCCAATGAGATCAATAGGGTGTTTTTAAAAAATGAAGTTCCAACCATTTTGGCTGGCGACCTAAATGCAGTACCGAATAGTGAAACCATGAATATTTTGCAAAGTTTTTGGACTGCTTCCTACGATAAGAGCAGGCAACAACCTACCTACTCATCAGAAAAGCCAGAAAAAAAGATAGATTATGTGCTATTCTATCCAAAGCATAGATGGAGAGTTCTTGATCGCGAGGTAATATGCGATACTATAGCTTCAGACCATTGTGCTTATTTGGTAACCTTAGAGTTGCTGGACGAGTAATTGTGGTATTTTAACAATTCCTTTCAAAATAAAAATGGCAAATTCGCTCAACTTTCCGTAAATTGAACGTTAATTTGATTTGAACCGTACCAATTTTGTGTGTTATGGCAACGAGAAACTATGAAGGTGAAAAATTTGATGGTCAAGATGTTGATCGAATAGTTGATGCCTTGACTGTAGAGGAAGCCCTTCAGATTAATATTAATAGTCAAGCTTTTACCGTGTCTATGAGAACACCCGGTCAAGATGTCGCTATGGTGCGCGGTATGCTACATGCCGAAGGCGTTATAAACGATATTAATTGCCTGCCAGAGGTGTCTATTAAAAAGGAAAATGAAAATGGTATAGTTACCATCGTCAATGTTAATATT
>Ga0102946_1000649_pt1 | contig 12023 bp, 11 predicted proteins | sample SalPon2A_A_D1_MG_FD_78209 | JGI IMG/M metagenome (GOLD analysis project Ga0102946, IMG submission 78209) | Soil microbial communities from South San Francisco under conditions of wetland restoration - Salt Pond MetaG R2A_A_D1_MG | ecosystem: Environmental > Terrestrial > Soil > Wetlands | place... | reverse complement strand
CTTCAAAGGATGCCCCCTCAGCATTTGCGTTTTCTTCCCAGGCCGCGCAAGAAAGGTTTACGGCCATGGCGTTATCGCCAGTCACCAAAGCGGTCAGGTATTCTTCGATGACAGTTTCGGGTTCGTTTGAGCCGGAACCACACGCGGTCAGGAAAATCACGGTCAAGACCAGGATCAAAATGAGTTGGAATTTCTTATTCACACAAACCTCCAGGCTAGGGCTGTAGATTTTCGAGTATATCTTGAATTTCTAATAGTATCAGATTTGCCAGATTCTGAGAACCTTCCGCATTGAAATGGATGGCTGTATTGGTAAAGTTCTCAGAGGGGATTTCATTCCAAAAGTCTGCATAATACCAGCCTTCGAGGTTGGCTGTTTCCTTCATCCATGCTCGATAATCATCATATGCCCAGCGCGGGTAAAAGAAATTGTACCGGATGTCACTGTTTTCCCCACGGCTGATGTAAATAGGTTCATTGACGATCAGCACCGGGGTCTCACCAGCCATCTCTATTCCGGCTTGCAGCACATCAATCATGAGTCGGCTGCGGTCAAGCTGTGGAGGAGAAAAAGAATAGTAACTGTCGTCAATCTCATAGTCACTTTGTAGAGGCGTGTAGTTATCGGGAATATCCTGGTCAATACCTGTGGCTGACCACAGTACGCCATAAAGTTGGAGTCTGAACAGGTTCGCCAGGGCTCTGCGCCGCCCAAAGATAGACCGGTCTAAGAAGGTTTCGATCGGGAATTCCTCTGCTGTGGTCTCAATCGAAATATCATAGGTCTCGATCAGGGCCCGCACCTCAGTGCGATTTTGTTCAACTAACGGTGTAAAAATTTGCTTCTCTACCGGAAAGGCTTCCAGGGTGGTAACCCAGACGATCAGATCTGGCTCATACTTCAGTGATTCGGAAAGGAGCAGCAGGTCTTTGGTCAGGGAAATGGTTGGATATCCCAGATTGTACGCCCGAATGGGTCTGCCGTCCGGGGTTTCAGCCTCTGCTGCGTTGACATATGCCGATACAGTTTTCTCTTTCGGGAGGTAAAACCCCCAGGTTGATGAATCGCCTAAGAAGAACACCCGGAATTCATCCTCAGGGATAGGTGTGGCCGAGACCTCATGAGCGGCGTACAGCGCATCTAAATTGTTGGTGCTCACATTGTACGCCGCGCTGGGGTTCTCCGACCAGGGAAACCGCCACCGCCCCGGGTATACGTGGCTGTATAATGAGCCTTTACCCAGCCACTTTTCCGCAGCAGTCAATCCGAACACCAGGTTGAGAATAATAATAAATAGGGCGGTTAGGCCGGCCACGCGAAGGATAAAAGAGGCCCTGTTTGGAATTTTTCCGTCCATGTTATTGCACTCCAAATAGGGTCAGCATGAATTGCCAGCCCTCTGCCGTCGATGGAACCACAAACCATATCCAACCAAGAGCCGCATAATGAAAGGTCAATAGGATCCCAGCAGCTCTGATAATTTTCCCGTCTGTATAAAAAGGCTGCTTTTGTAGTGAACTGTTTTTCACCCATGCACTCCAGCGATTGTGCAGAAATAACCCAGCTCCGTGCCAAATACCCCACACTACAAAATTCCACGAAATACCGTGCCACAATCCAATCAGCACCATTGTAGAAAACTGCCCAAGTATGATGATGGCAGGTAGCGGGATGTTGACTTTAGCTGACCGCAGCGACCGGGTGAGTGGATTGAAAAAATATGCTCGGAACCATTGTGTCAAAGTCATATGCCAGTTGTTCCAGAACTCAGTCAGATTATTTTTCAAATATGGGTGATTGAAGTTTTCGGGTAGTTGGATTCCGGCGAAGATGCCGATCCCAATCGCGATATCTGTATACCCCGAAAAATCCAGCAAGATACGAAAGGCATACGCATACACGATCACCCACCCCCACAGACCGGACTGGATTTGCCCCGCGTTTTGTGAACTCAGTGCGATCAGAGCTAAGCTGTCTGCTACCACAAATTTTTTAAAAACGCCCATTGACAGCCGCTCCATTCCTGGAATGAACCGGCTGGGGGTGAGCTGTAAATTCTCCCTTAGTTTTTTTAGGAAATTCTGCACCCGATCAATTGGACCAGCGGTGAAGGCGGGAAAGAAGACCACATAGGAAGCAAATTCTGCCAGGCTTGCATCTTTCGGCAGCCTGCCGTTTTGCTTGTCTCTCAAGACGTGCAGCAGCCGGAAAGCCATGTACGAATATCCCAGCCAAACAATCTCAATCGAATTTGCCAGCGTTGGGTTTTGCCCAGTAATCCTCCTGAACCATCGGCTTGCCTGTTCCGCCAGAGCATCATTTTTCAAAAATATGAAGATAATCAGGAGAGCGATTATAAGGATTGTGGAAACGCCGGGTTTCCCACTCAATGCTTTGAAAAGTAATGCCACCCCAACCATACATGCCGTGAAAATTGCAACTGTGAAGAACTGGGGTGGCGCTGAACTGGTCAGGCAGCACAGCGGTCCCATGTAGCGTAAAAGCCCTACCATTACAATTGCCCCGAGAAGGATTGCCATATCGATCCAATTGTTTTTTCTATACATTACTTCAGAATAACTAACCGCATACACCCACACCACCAGAGCCAGTGTCATGGTCGGGAACCAGAATTCAAGGTACCGGATTGTGCTGGCAGGTTGCAGCCAATACATCGCCAACGTACTGAACAAAAGGATTACCCGTACTCGTGCAGAATGATTTCGAAGGATTCCGATCAGGATCGCAGCAGCTGTAAATACAGTAAGTTGAAGTAACGTCATTTAAAAACCCTGGTAAATCCATTCAGGCGCTTGGTCTGTTGTGGTGATTACCAGGGCGAGAATTAGCAAGGCCAGAAAGATAGCGTAGATCAGTTCTTTTGAAAGTTTGATTTTTTTCATAATCAGGTCAATAGATTCAATTGAGCTTATGAGCAGATACCAGTATATCTTTGAGCAATAGATTTCGCAAATCACAGATCAGCTCAAAATCAGGCTATAATTCTATATCAAGGAAATCATTTAATCACGGAGGCTGCTGTGCCAGAAATCATTTTATACAACGGAAAGATCCACACTCAGAATCCAGACTGCCCGCAGGCTAGCGCAATCGCCATTCGCGACGGCAAGGTTTTCGCTATCGGGGGCGATCAAGAAATTCGAACTTTGGCTTCGGAGACAACTCGACAGATTGACCTCGCTGGCCGGTGTGTCATCCCCGGCCTGACCGATTCTCACATGCACGTCTATGAGTGGGCTTTGCTCCAGCGCGGGCTCGACTTGGACAAGACTGGTGCTCTTGGCGATGTTCTTTCAATGGTGCAGGCATCTGCTGCCCAAAAACAGCCCGGTGAATGGATCATCGGTCAGGGGTGGAATCAGGAAACGTGGCCGGATGAGAAATTGCCCTCACGTTATGATCTGGATCAGGTCGCCCCCGAAAACCCCACTATCCTCTGGCGCACTGATATGCACCTTGCTTGGGTGAACAGTGCCGGGTTGAAGGCAGCTTCCATTACCTCTGGTACAGATGCCCCGCCAATGGGGGTTATCGACCGGGATGTGGAAGGAACGCCGACCGGGATACTCCGCGAACTGGCCATCAACTTGGTGCGGGAGGTGCTGCCGCCTGCCACAGAGAATGAAATCGACGAGGCAATACAGAAAGCCATTGCAAATTTGCACAAGTTAGGGCTGACCGGAGCGCATGATTTTCGCATTATGGGTGGGGGCGGTGGTCCCTCCGCACTGCGTGCCTGGCATCGTTTGCGAGCCAGAAATAAACTTAATTTGCGCATTTGGGCGTTGATTCCAGGAGAACAGCTGGAGCACGCTGTCGCTCTTGGCCTCCAAACAGGCTTTGGTGATGATATGCTCCGTATTGGTCCGGCCAAATATTTCTCGGATGGATCCACTGGCGCGCGCACTGCCTGGATGTTGGAACCCTTTGCAGATGGTGGCAGCGGGATGCCTCTTACCCCAATGGGCGAACTTGCCGGTGCGATTGCGCTCGCCCATCAACATGGGATTGCCACAGCCACCCATGCCATTGGTGACCGGGCTATTCGAGAGCTGCTCGATGTCCATACTGAAATACTTGGCAGTCAATCTGAGGGTATAAAACCAGTCATCCCGCACCGGATTGAACATGTCCAGCATGGTCATCCAACCGACCTTTCTCGAATGGCTGGATTAGGTCTGGTGGCCTCTGTACAGCCAATCCACGCCACCGACGACTATCAGATGATCGACAAGGCCTGCGGAGAGCGCGCCAAGTGGGCTTATGCTTTCCGTGATCTTTTAGATGCTGGTACGGTTCTTGCCTTTGGTTCGGATTGCCCGGTTGCATCTCCAAACCCATTTTGGGGCATCCATGCTGCTGTTACCCGCCAGCGGCGGGATGGTTCGCCCGAAGGGGGCTGGTATCCTGCACAGCGATTATCGGTGGAAGAAGCTGTCTGGGGCTACACCATGGGGGCGGCTATAGCCAGCGGGCAGCAAGAACGCCAGGGCAGTCTTTCCCCCGGTAAGTTCGCCGACCTGGTGGTATTGGACCGGGATATCTTTGAGATTGAACCAACGAAAATCCACGCGACCAAACCGGTCATGACCATGGTCGATGGAGGGATTGTGTACACTTCACAAGAAGTCTAAAGGTAATGGACGCCGGTAAGCTCTTCAGATACCTGCCATAGTCTTTCTGCATTTTCCAAATTATGGGATGCCCGGTTGGATTGCACTACGACCGGATATCCCCGTCTTTGCCCGTTCCCGGCTGGTCCGTAAAATGCCCCACCTTTTGCTTTTGGGTCAACTGCCGCCCGTAGACTGGGAAGTGCTCCCATTGCTGAACTTTGGAGTAGTAAGCCAAATAATGGGCGCAGAAGCTTTACAATTCCCCAGTGATCGCCTAATGCCGTATTCGAAAGGCCAGGATGTGCAGCCAGAGCCATTGTGCTAGCACCCATTGCGTCAAATCGTCTTTGTAGTTCATACGTGAACAGCAGGTTGGCGAGTTTCGAACGTCCGTATGCCGTCATAGGTTCGTACGCTTTCCCGCTTTCAAACATCAAATTATCAAAATCCATGATTCCAGATGTATGACCGATGCTGCTCACATTGACCACACGTGATCCTGGTGTATTCGAAAGTAGATCAATTAATAAACCGGTCAGTGCAAAGTGTCCCAGGTGGTTGGTGCCAAACTGCCGTTCAAATCCATCTTCCGTTTTTCCATAGGGCACCATCATAATTCCGGCATTATTCAGCAAAACATCAAGATGGTCAAATTCAGTATGGTAAGTCTCTGCAAATTTCCGGATAGATGTTAGGCTGGAAAGATCAAGCTGGATTGCCTGGACAACGGCTTTTGGAATTTCTGTATTTATGTCTTGGATTGCATTGTCTGCTTTCTCCATATTCCGACAAGCCAAGATGGTGTGTGCCCCATTACGTGCGAATTCTTTTGCCGCTTCAAATCCGATTCCGCTGTTTGCCCCTGTGACCACAACTACTTTCCCGGTCAAGTCGGGGATGTTATTTGCCGTCCAATTGTCTGTCATCTGATTGCTCCAATTGTGTCTGAATGTTATATATCGTTAGAGCTGTAGTAAATGTATAATCGAGCATCGCTGTTCTGTTTGATCAGCGGCATACCCAAAAATGTGAACGTGTTTGACACCAATCGTGTCCCGCTGGTCAATTCTTGTCTGAATTTTTGTTCCAGCTTCTGATTTGTGTCTTGCAGTAAATAACAGGTAATGACGGTGGCTTCACTCAAATCGTGTTTGAAAAAATCACCAAATAGGATTTTGACCTGTTTACGCAGTCCCAACACCGTGATTAAAAATTGACACCATACGTAGCGTAGAGGATCAATTTCAATTCCGACGGCTTTTGCTCCGTAACGTTTTGCCGCCATAACCAAGGTGCGTCCATCCCCACAGCCCAGGTCGTAAACGATATCGGTTGGCCCCACCTCGGCAAGATCTAGCATTTTTCTTACCAGCCTGAACGATGTCGGCACCCATGGCGCACCGCGGAAATTCGGCCAGATAATGGAAATCAGAACGATAATTAACAAAATAACGCTCAAATCTAATGCCCACATGCTGGTCTGCTCCTTCAAGTATTCTTAGTTCTGAAATTATAGTATACGGAATTGTATTTAGGGGAAATCTGGGTGTAAGGAAATAAATTGATATAAAGAACCACATTAGATTTGCGGAGATCAAAGATTTTCGTTTTACGATTGTTTTATATGGTCTGTCACGCTCCCCGCTTCGAGAACCATTTTGAGAATTCCAATTTTTATGATAAAATGCATTGTCATGAAATCTATTTACTTGTCTTGCCACCATCATCATACCAAGATGCAACCGGTCCTCTTCCCGGGCAAGACGGCTTTAAAGCAAGTGTAAGATAGATTTACACCCAGCTCTAAAATTGTAGCGCTCCCCGGAAGGGGGGCGCTTTTTGTAATAACTATGGTTCATTGGTAATAATTTATAGGAGTTGCATATGGAAAATCGAAATCGCAAGATCAGAATTGCCTTGCCCAGTAAAGGGCTGCTTGCCGAGGGTAGCAAGCAGTTGTTAGCAGATGTCGGGCTGCCCGTCTACAATCCCAACCCTCGCCAGTACATTGCCTGGATATCTTTACTGCCTCAGGTAGAGGTTATCTTCCAGCGTCCAGGTGATATCGTCATCAGCGTGCGTGATGGCAGTGTCGACTTTGGCATTACTGGCAGGGACATCTATCTGGAGAAGAAAGACAACAACGGGAATATCCTGGAACTGCACAGCCAGTTGGGGTTTGCAAAATGTTCTCTGAATGTCATTATCCCTGATGAATGGGAAGAAAATTCCTTGCAGGAAATCCAAAAACGCCAGGTCTCACTGGGGAGACCATTGAAGATTGCCACAAAATTCCCCAACCTGACCAACCAATTTTTTACGGATAATTCCGATATCAGCTTCGAGCTTATCGAAGCGGAAGGCGCTCTTGAGATCGCCCCAACGGTTGGCTACGCTGATCTGATCGTCGATCTGGTATCTACCGGCACAACGCTGCGAGATAACCGACTGCGGAAATTGCCCGGTGGGACTTTATTGGAGGCCGAAGCTTGTCTGATTGCCAATAAAGCCCGGCTTCAGAATGAACCCGAAACGCTCAAGATCGCAACTCAACTGCTAGAAATGATCGGAGCACATTTACGCGGAAACCGCAACCTGGCTATTTTTGCCAACGTCCGTGCGCAGAGCGAGCAAGAGATTGCCGACAAGATATTTGACAAAGAAGTGATTGGTGGACTCCAGGGTCCGACTGTCTCACGAATTATTAACCGTTCAAGTGAAAGTTTTTATGCCATTCACGTTGTTGTAACCAAAGAGAAATTACACCAGGCCATCGGCGAACTGCGAGAAATTGGCGGCAGCGGTGTGGTCGTCACCCCGGTAAATTACATTTTCGAAGAAGAACCCCTGGAAATAATCAACATGATGGCAGCATTGGAGGTAGAAAAATGAAAATCTACTCAGTAGAAGAGGCACAACAAACCATCCTGCGGCGTAAAGCCCTGCACCGGATTGAATATTCCCCCATCACCCTTCAGCGAACCGAGGAATATTTTGGTGAGGGGATCACACCGCCCCTAGCAGTAGACCTTATTCTCCGTTCCGTAGAGGATGAGGGCGACCGCGCTCTCCAGAAGTGGTCGAGTTTACTCGACAATTATGAGGGGGGGGACTTTGTCATTCCGCAGTCCCGGCTGGAAGAGGCCTGGCATGACCTCCCTGAAGGAATTCAAAGCTCTATGCAGGCGGCTGCAGATCGAATCCGCCAGTTCCATCAAAATCAGCCCCTCCAAAGCTGGCTGACTGGGGAGATGGGCGGGCAGCTTGGGCAGCGCATCACCCCGGTGGAACGGGTTGGGGTCTATGTGCCAGGGGGTACAGCGCCCCTACCGTCATCTCTGTTGATGAGTGTTATTCCGGCTCAAGTGGCTGGGGTGCAGCGAATTGTGGTGGCCACTCCGCCGGAGCCAGCTGAATCGATTCTGGCCGCCGCGTATTTATGTGGCGTCGATGCGGTATACCAGGTGGGTGGCGCACAGGCGATTGCTGCGTTGGCTTTTGGGACAGAAAGTATTCATCAGGTTGATATGATCGTGGGGGCGGGTAATTTATTTGTCACCCTCGCCAAACGGCAGTTATTTGGCGTGGTTGGTATGGAGGGACTGGCTGGTCCTACCGAAACAATGGTGATCGCAGACAGTTCGGCCAATCCTGCCTGGGTAGCTGCTGATTTGCTCGCTCAGGCTGAACACGATGTCCAGGCCAGCGCCATCTTGCTGACAACGGACGCCGGGTTAGCCCAGCAAGTCCAGCTAGGAGTCGCCGCTCAAATGGAAGTCCTGAGCCGCAAGGCCATCATCCAGGCTTCTGTGGAAAACGCTGGAGGAATCGTCGTTACCAAGTCGCTGGAACAGGCCGCTGAACTGGCAAACATGTACGCAGCCGAACACCTGTGCCTCGCTGTAGAAGATCCACAGGCATTAATGGATACCATCAACAATGCCGGGGGCTTTTTCCTGGGCGACCATTCATTTGAAGTCTTAGGTGATTATGTTGCTGGACCCAGCCACATCATGCCCACCAGCGGCACGGCTCGCTTTGCCTCACCGTTGAATGCTTTTACTTTTGTCAAGATTTCCAGCGTTATTGCTCTAGACCCAGAATCGGCCAGATCATTAAGCGGGTTAGCCGCTGAACTGGCCGACCTGGAGGGGCTGACTGCACACGCCGCTTCCGCCCGGATACGATTGGAGGAATAATGGCTGATGTATTGAATTTTATCCGTCCGCACATCCGTCAGATGCCGCCCTATGAGCCAATCTTGCCTTTTGATGTGCTTTCGGAGGAATTGGGTATTCCTGTGGAAGAATTGGTCAAGTTGGATGCTAACGAAAATCCTTTTGGTCCGCTGCCGGAAGTAAAAGAAGCACTCACTGGGTTGGACACACTTCACATATACCCTGATCCCGAAAGCCGGTTAATCCGGCGTATGCTGGCCGTTCACCACCAGATCCCGGAAAACCAGATTGTCATGGGTGCAGGCGCAGATGAATTGATTGACCTGGTTATGCGGATTGTGATTGACCCAGGTGACCGGATATTGAATTGCCCGCCGACTTTTGGGATGTATGCTTTTGATGGTGGGCTGAATCAGGCCGAAGTAATTACTGTGCCTCGCAAACCTGATTTCTCTTTGGATATGGAGGGGATCCGAAGGGCGGTTGAACAATTTTCGCCAAAATTGCTCTTTATTGCTAGCCCCAATAACCCGGATGGTGGTGTTCTTCCTGAAGCCATTTTCCAACAATTGGTAGAACTCCCTCTTTTGCTGGTAGTTGATGAGGCTTATATCCAGTTCAGCGAATTAGGCCAAGCATACCTTCAAAAAGTTGGAAGTCATGAAAACTTGATTATCTTGCGCACATTCAGTAAATGGGCTGGGCTGGCAGGACTGCGGATAGGATATGGTATTTTTCCCCAGGAAATTGTTGCTATGTTGATGAAAGCAAAGCAGCCTTACAATGTGTCTGCCGCAGCCGAGCATGCCGCTGTGGTCACTATGCAGCATATTGCCAAGGCTGATGAACGGATTGAAAAGATCGTTTCCAGCCGTAAGGATCTATACACAATGCTTGAGAACTTCTCTTGGCTGGCCCCTTACCCATCCCAGGCAAACTTCATCCTATGCCGTGTTATTGGGCAATCAGCACTAGAGGTAAAAAACTTTTTGCGTCAACGAGGAATATTAATTCGTTATTTTAATAAGCCAGGGCTGGACGACCATATTCGGATCAGCGTTGGGACGCAGGAACAAAATGAAAAGCTGTTTGCTGCGTTGAAAGGAATCGGTGAATAATGCGAACTGCAAAAATTGAACGGAATACCAAAGAAACCGAAATACGAGTAGAAATCAATCTTGATGGGACTGGACATCACGATATAAATACTGGCGTCGGTTTTTTCGATCATATGCTCACCCAAATCGCAGTGCATGGACTCTTTGATTTGGTGGTCAAAGCCAACGGCGATCTGCACATTGATCCCCATCATACAGTTGAAGACTGCGGCCTCGCCTTGGGAGCGGCTTTTCGTCAGGCTTTAGGAGACAAGGCAGGTATAGTGCGGACTGCCTCAGCTTTTGTCCCGATGGATGAGGCTTTAGCACAGGTGGTAATCGATTTTTCTGGGCGTCCATACACGGTACTGACCACTGCCTGGACGGCCCCAATGGTTGGGACTTTGCCAACCTCGCTGGTCGAGCACTTTTTCGAGTCCTTTGCTTCAGCCAGTCTTGCCAATCTGCACGCGATCGTGCACTATGGAAGGGACAACCATCACATGACAGAAGCGCTTTTCAAAGCGATGGCACGCGCCATGATGGCAGCGGTAAAGATTGACCCTCGCCGCAGCGGGCGTGTCCCCAGCTCTAAGGGGGTGCTGTGATGATTACCGTAATCAATTATGGTTTGGGTAACCTCCATTCCGTTCAAAAAGCGCTTGCTTTTGTCGGAGGGCAAGTAGAAGTCACTTCTGATCCTGGAAAAATCTTGAGTGCTGACAAACTGGTCTTACCTGGTGTGGGTGCTTTCGCTGACGGCATGGAAGGTCTTTCTGCCCGTGGACTGGTGGATGTGGTGCGAGAGGCGGCACTGGCTGGAAAGCCGGTGCTGGGAATCTGTCTGGGGATGCAGCTTATGTTTGAGGACAGCGAAGAGCAGGGAAGTCACAAAGGACTGGGACTGTTGCCTGGCAAGGTCGTTTTTTTCCGGCAAGAGGGGATCAAGGTGCCGCAGATTGGCTGGAACCAGGTAGAAATCGGCGCAGATTCTCCTTTGGTGCAGGGTATTCGGGCGGGAAGTTATTTTTATTTCAATCACAGCTATTATTGTGCACCGGATGATGATGAGGATGTGCTCACTTGGACGGAGTACGGGACCCGGTTTGCCTCGGCTGTTGTCCGGGAGAATATCTTTGGGGTGCAGTTCCATCCGGAGAAAAGCCAAAAGATCGGTTTGAAGTTGTTGAAAAATTTCGTGGAGGTGTAATGATGGGTGAATTTATTGTTTATCCAGCGATAGACCTGCGAGATGGTCAGGTGGTGCGGTTGAAGCAGGGAAAAGGCGATCGGCAAACGGTGTACGGTGATGCACCTGAACAGACAGCCCAGGAATGGGTTCGGCAGGGCGCGAAATGGCTGCACATTGTCAACTTGAATGGCGCGCTGGGTGAGGGTACGGCACAAAATGAGGAAGCGATCAAAACCATAGTAGGGGCAGTGGGGGATGAAGTGAACATCCAGTTGGGGGGCGGTATCCGCAGCCTGGAGCAGATTGAGGCGGCTTTGGCGCTGGGGGTATCACGGGTGGTGCTGGGTACGGCCGTGATCGAGAATCCGGATTTTGGTGTCGAAGTTTTGGGTGCAATTGAGGGAGAGCGCATCGCGTTTGGGTTTGATGCACTTGGGGATGAGCTGATGAGTCGGGGCTGGCAAACGGCATCAGGGCGGTCGATGCAGTCTTTGGCGGAGACGCTGGCTGAAGCTGGGGCGAAGACTCTGATTTACACAAATATTCTAAAAGATGGAATGGAGACTGGTGTGGATTGGGAGAAAACCCAAAAGCTTGCTGAGCAGACCGGGTTAGAAGTAATAGCCTCCGGCGGAGTGGCAGCTTTGAACGATATAGCGTATGTGCGCTGGGCTGGGTTGGCTGGAGTGATCGTTGGGCGGGCCTTGTACGAGGGTAATTTTACACTGAAGGAGGCGCTAAATGTTCGCTAAACGGATCGTACCGTGTTTGGATGTGAAAGATGGGCGGGTAGTCAAGGGCATAAACTTTGTCAACCTGCGTGATGCCGGAGACCCGGTGGAACAGGCTAAAATTTACGACCAGATGGGGGCGGATGAATTGGTGTTTTTGGATATTTCCGCAACGCCGGAAGGTCAT
>Ga0102946_1000648_pt1 | contig 12030 bp, 12 predicted proteins | sample SalPon2A_A_D1_MG_FD_78209 | JGI IMG/M metagenome (GOLD analysis project Ga0102946, IMG submission 78209) | Soil microbial communities from South San Francisco under conditions of wetland restoration - Salt Pond MetaG R2A_A_D1_MG | ecosystem: Environmental > Terrestrial > Soil > Wetlands | place... | reverse complement strand
TGGGGATGAACAAGATTTATTCCCGTCAGGTCATCCAGATGGCCGAAGAAGAATCGGTACTGGTCAGTGCCCTTCTGGTGGACGACAATCTCGACACCCTTGTCTCCCGAAACGATGCCGGTAACCTTGAGCTCAAAATTGACCCACTGGAGGTTGAATGGCTCAACCAGCGCTTCAGCGATTTCTTGAAGTCCCTGGATATAGTGAAAGTGAAAATTTTCTCTCTTGATGCCCGGATTATCTACAGCACTGAAAATGACCTGATAGGTCAGTTGAACCAGGAAAACCGGCGCTTGCGCCGAGCACTTGCGGGCGAATTGGACTCCCACCTTGAGGTAAAAGGTGAAATTCGGGACCTCAGCAATGAATTAGCTCTCAATGTCGATGTGGTCGAAACCTATATCCCTGTCACGTCCATGACCGGTGAAATTCTTGGCGCGTTTGAACTGTATATGGATGTGACCAAGTTTCGTAAGGAAATCAGGGAGGGAACACAGCAGTCACTCTTTCTTCTGACTACCGTTTTGCTCGTCGTTTTCCTGATCACCTACGGCATTGGTCGCATTGCGATGAAGCACGCGGCAGACGCCGAAGAGAAATTACGTAAACTGGCGATGATCGATAACCTGACCGGTATATTGAATCGTGGCGAGCTCATGTCCCGTGCTGAAAAAGAGATATCTCGCATTGGACGTTTGCTTGAGGATGGCGGGCAATCGGAGCTGAGCCTGGTGATGATCGATATTGATCATTTCAAATTGGTCAATGACAGGCATGGACATCAGTGTGGTGATTCAGTCCTGCGCCAGGTGGCTGACTGGATTCAGGGCTCGTTGCGTCCTTACGATATTGTGGGCCGTTACGGTGGGGAAGAATTTCTTCTGTTGCTGCCGGGGACAGGTCTCTCCAGCGCTATGGCCGTGTCTGAACGTATTCGTTGTGCTGTTGCCGAGAGACCGTTTGTTTTCAAGGGGGTATCGTTAAACGTCACCATCAGTCTGGGGGTTGCGACAATCTCATCCGAAACACCACTGCTGGAGGTTATTAGTCGTGCCGATCAGGCGCTTTATGCAGCAAAAGAGAATGGCCGCAATCGGGTTGAGCAGTACCCAGTGCAAGGCTCCAAGACTTAAACCCGGCTGGGAAAATTATCTCCAGCCGTTTCTCCAATCTCTACCAGTTGCAGGGCAAAGGTCAAATCGCAACCAGCCAGATCGTGATTACCATCGAGCAATACGTCCTGTTCATCAACGTTCCTGATTCGCATCACTCGTGTTTCTTTGCCACCCAGTTCAATATTCAGTTTCTGGCCGATAATGAGCTCCCTGTCGGAAGGAAACATCTCTCGGGAGACTTTGAGCAGGTTCTCTTCAAGCCTGGGGCCATAGGCCTGTTCTTTCGGCAGGTAGATATTTTTCACTGAGCCGACAGCCATGCCGACAGCAGAACTATCTGAATGAGAATCAATCCGGTGCTCCATAATTTCCGTTTCATACGACATCCTCTTTGTTGGCAAAAGGGTTTCACGAGAGGCTCTTTATCCTGAGACTTTTACAAACCATGCAGAGTTGTCAAAATCCGAGACAACCTAACATGTCAATTTTTCAGAGATGGGCCATTTTTGTAGGACAGGTCGCCCGCACCGGCGGCGGCTATGCAACGGTCGTTGTCACGCGTCCTGATGGATTAAGACGTGGAATCGACTTCCGTATGGGTGAGGTCATTGGTGTGGATACCAGTGAGGCTGAAGGTTATCATGACTTTTCTGCTGTTAAAAAGGGTGACCTGTTCAAGATCCGGGTTGGGCCTGAGCGTTACGAGATTCCCAGTGCAGTAATTTTCGGTGGTTAAACTTTTTCAAGGTCTCGAATGTTGTAGGATTAGAGATCTGAATTGTGCCGATTCCGGAATCTAAAAGCACTCAGTCGTGAGCGCTTTTTTTGTCATGCGCTATAATTCAAATTCACACCAATAATTGCCCAAATTTGCCAAGGGGGAAATTATGTCTGCGAAGTCACGTCTTATCTTGATTTCTGTTTGTGCCGGTCTTCTTATTTTCTGTCTGTTGTTACCAGCTATCGCGGATGAACATTTGCCGAAAGAGATGTTAAATGCCGATGAGGTACAAACCCTCGTTCAAGGTCATACTGCCGAGGTCAATTTCGGAAAATCGAACGAGGGACTGCTCTATTTCGGCCCGGACGGCGAATTGCAACGAATTCAAGACGAGCGCCTGACCAGAGGAACCTGGGAAGTCAGGAAGAATGCTCGCCTTTGCATGAAATTCGATGAGACATCCAGGAAATGTCGAATTCTGGTCCCGGAGGGTGAATTATATCGGCAGTTGGTGGTAAAAAAAGATGGTAATCATCGACTGGATTTGACCTACCTGAAGTTTCATCAGGGGAATCGACTGGCCAAACTGAAGAAAGGTCCGCTGCTTCCGGAAGGAACATTGACCCGCAAGGAGCTGAAAAGACTCTTCTCAGGGAAAACAGTTGAGTCGCAGACGGTGAACAAGGGACGTGTCAGCCTATCCTACTATGACCCATCCGGTGCTGTGGAGCAGATACGTAATGGTAACCTTCGTACCGGGTCATGGCGTGTAAATAAGAATGATCGGATCTGTTTGCAGATGGAGGATTCACGGGAAAAATGTCGGATTGTTGTCAAAGAGGGGAACATTTATAACAAGTATATCGTCAAGAAGAACGGTCATCATCAGAACAGTGTCACTTATCTGGGTTTCAGAGAGGGGAAACAGTTCTAGGTTCCAATATCTGTCCTCAGTACAGGCGCAGCCGGCAGGCTGCGCCTGTCTCTTATTAATCGTCGAACAGGAAATCAAAAACCATGTCACCGAAGGGGGGGTGACTCTGGTAGCTTTCGTACGCATGATTGGCATTCGGGATCGTTTCGAGTCGAAAATCGGTACTGATATCAAAAGCACGGCCTAGTGAACGCATTGCGGTGATCCAGCGTTCACCCCGCTCAATGCGGTTGAATCCCTGGAAGGCATCAATGGCGCGTTCCTTGTTGAGATCGTCGTCCCGAAGGTCATCTTCCTCGCCGACAGTGACCATTGTCGGAATTTTAAGAAAGCGTTCCGCTGAGAATTTTAGCTTTGGCCATTCACGGGTCGATCTGAGGCCGAGGGGATAGTGCCGATCCGGATCAGGGAACGTATACCAGCCAGGAGCGGCTAACACCAGTCGCTTGATCCGCTTCGGATAGAACATAGCGTAACGGTGCGCAAATTGGCCGCCCCCGGAAAATCCGAAAATGCGTAACGGGTAAAGTTGCATCTGCAACCAATCGGCGGCATCCTGGATGATGTTGTCGAAGGCCAGGTCCGCCCGACCAGCATCGGCGGAGACGCCTAACTGCTGGTAGCGTCGAAAGCTTGATTTCGGGAAATAGGGCGCAATGATGATCGACTTATGCCTCTCCGCCTGGGTGATGAAACCTTCGACGTGTTCTTTGGCATTACGCGAGATGCCGTGGACGGAGATCATCGCCCGCCCCGGGTGCCATTCTTTTGGACGGTAACAATAGTATTCCAGCGGTTGCATCCCATCAATAACCCGTCTATGAATCCGTCCATGGTCTTCAGTTGTGAACATTGAACCTCCGAGCAGTCATTTCGATTAAACGGCTTGAGTTGAGGTGAGGTGTTTGACTTTTTTGCTTGCTTCTTGCTCCGCGCGATTCTCGATACGTCCCAACCGGCCGGATGAAAAGTGCCAGATTTGATCGGCCTTTTGCATCCGATTAGTGTCTCTGGTAACGATCAGGATGGTTCCCGGGTATTCATCCAGCAAACGGTCGAGGACTTCCACCGCTGACGGATCCAGGCTGGCATCAATTTCATCAATAATCAGCAGTTTCGGATTGCCCAGCAGAGCCCTGGCGATCATCAGGCGATGCCGCTGGCCGAGGGAGAGGTTTTGCCCTCCTTCTTCCAGGCGGTAATTTTCGCCTTTGGGCAGGATTTCCAGCAAATTGTCCAGATGGCAAAAGGCAATAATTTTATCCATCTCCTCGACAGCGGTATCGGGACGGCGATAGCGTAGATTGTAACCGACCGAGCCGCGTAGAAGAGGAAGGTCCGGACTGATGATTCCGATCGCCTGTCGCACAGATGACAGGTTGCAGCGTCTGATATTCTGCCCATCAAAGAGGACTTCACCGCTGCTCGGGTCGACCAGCCTGGAGGTGATCTGCAGCAAGGTCGATTTGCCTGATCCGTTCGGACCGAACAGGGCGACTCGCGATCCGCCGGTAACGGTAGCGCTCACTTGCTCGAGTGCCCCGGACAGACTGACGTTGCGAAACTCGATACTGCCAGCCGACGGTTCCAGGTCAGGTAGGCTTCGGGAGCGGCCTTTCAAGGTTGTCGTGTTGAGGAACTCGCCGATCTTCTTTTTCGAGACGCGGTAGCTTTGCAGATATTCATGGACACGGCCCAGGTCGCGAAAACCGTTGGATAAAAATCCAACCACAGCCATGGCAGCGACGACATTGCCGGCTGTAGTCATTCCTTTGAAAACCTCAACAGCACCGAGAGCCAGAACCATTCCCATCGATGCGGCAGTTGCCCCGTCGGTGACCACACGCATTCGCGATGAGGCTCTGGCCCGATCGACCATGGCATCGCGAAGATGTCTGCTCTGACGGCTGAATCTTTTGCGCTCGCTCCGTTGTTGGTTGAAGGCCTGGATAACGATGAAGGAACGGATTTTTTCATTGATATTGCCCGCCAAGCGGCCACGCATTTTACGTGCTTCCGTAACGGCCTGATGCATTCGTGGTCCCAGCAGCAGGTTCCAGCCCAGTCCGATGGAGAGCACTACCGCTGAGCAGAGAGCCAGGTAGAGGTCGAGATAGGCCATGAAGCCGAGGGACAATAAACTGATGATGCTGGCGACCATGATGCGTACGATCCCCATGCTGACCCAGCGGCGCAGGGATGACAGGTCACCAATGAAGCGGAGCGATGATGCACCAGTGCTGCGCTGACTGAGAGCCCGCGGAGCAAAACGCCCCATGCGATCGAACAGTCTTTTGCGAACGCAGTGCACATAGTCTTGTCCCAGCCGTTCAGCATCGACCTGGGCGATCAGTCTCAGCCACGCAGCGAGCCCGGTGCAGCCCAGCAGGCCACTGGCGAACAGTGCGATCAGGCCGACTTCAGACATGTCATACAGATGAACTTCCGGATCGTCGTACGCCGGGTTGAGCATGATATCGAAGGCGTAGCGTACCAGCAGCATCGAACCGATAACGGTCAAGGCCTGAACAATACTATTCAGCGCCAGTCGAAGTAGCAGCCACTTGCGACCTTTCTCGAGTATTGCAGGAAGATCGGCCATGGTTTTATCCTGCCTTTGCGACTTGCTGCAGATCCAAATCGTCTCTCCTGCGGCTACCCAGGCAGTCGTGCAGCAGGGCCGAAACACTGGTCCTGGCCAGAGAACTGGTGGTGAAGACCGGCAGTCCGGTCACCTCTTCAGCCTCCCGTCGGCCAAGCGGTGCCGAGGTGAGCACGCCAGTAATACCAATGACCGGTAACTGCCGGGCGCTCAGCCAGGCAACACCGGCCTGCGCCCCAAGCGCATCGTTTGCCGCAAACAGAACACCGTCGATCCAGTCTGTGAATTCATTGGTGGCGAACAGCAGGGCGGTTTCCCTTTGTAATAGCCCGTCTGCCACTTCGATGACAATAACGTCAGGGTTGCTTGCAATCATCTCACAGCCGAGAGTCATGACAATATCGAGAAGGCTTGATTTGTCGATACGGTAGGTTGATACATAGCCCGCATCAAGAAAATCGAAAACCGGATCTGCGCCCGCATCGACCAGGGTCCGATAGTCAGCCCCGGCCCCGGTGCCGGTAAATTTGGCCGCAGCGACCTTCACCCTGCGGCGAACAAATCCCTTGACGAGGTTGGCACATGTTGTGGTTTTCCCTGAATTCATAGAGGTTCCCGCGACCACCAGCACCAACGGTTTTTTAACCAGTTGTTCACAGCGCGGCAGGCGGTATTGGTTGAGATTTATTCTTTGTCCTGAGTTGTCGGCTAAAAGTCCGAGAGGTTTGATGCGAGTCGCAGTCTTCATCCGTTCATGTCGATTCAGCAAGCGTGCGGCAACCCCTCCGGCCGCAACCAGTCGGCAATTGCCCAGATTGGCTGGAACCACACCTTCGAACTGGTCAGGCGCATAGCGGTTGCCGTAGGCGATTACTATTTCATCACCTTCAAACAGTGTGGCACGACGGCTGGTGACCAGTTCAAGACGTTTATGTTGTCCAAGTTCCACAACTTCTGCAAGGAGTAGGTCTCCGGGATGAGGACAGATATCTCCACTCAAAAGAGAGAAGTCCTGGTCTTCAATGACACGTCTGGTGGTGTATGCCCATTTGGCTTGATGCAGTCTTTCCCTGGCAATTACACTTTCCATAAAATGTTCCCTCCTGATAGTAATTTACCGGTAATAATTGAAATTCTACCTGAGGAGTGACGATTAACAACCGCAGCAGTCCATAAATATCGTCTTACCGTTTATATCGTGACGCGGGTGATTTATTACTGAGATCTGGCGAATTGTTCAGGGGATGGGTTTTGTTGAAAGGCTTTTAAACTGAAATTATTGGTCGGGTGAGTTTCAAGAAAGGCTTCAAAATGGGTTATTGCCTCACGGGAGGATTCTCTCCCTTTACTGGAGCGCAGGATTTATGGAATTGTCAATTTTGGCAATAAAAAAATGGTATTGGGGGACGATTCAGACTTTTCGTAAGTTGTCACTAAATGAAGCCTCAGACAAACCGAGACTTCTTCTTACCTGATGTCTTAAATATTGTAAGTTTCGAAGCACATTAGTTACGACTCGATCTTCCACTGTCTGCAGGATCAAGTTCAGCCCCTTACAGTTCACCGGCGTTGCTGGCTGGATATCGGCTTTTGCGACCTCATTCGATCGACACCAACTGCAAGGCGAAGGTCAAATCACATCCGGCCAGATCGTGATTCCCATCGAGCAGCACTTCATGCTCATCAACATTCCTGATACGCATGACCCGCTGGGTGCCGTCACCCAGTTCTATATTCAACTTCTGGCTGATTTCCAGTTCACGATCTGCAGGGAACATTTCTCTTGGAACCTTCAGAAGGTTTTCTTCAAGGCGCAGTCCGTACGCCTGTTCTGCCGACAGGTAGATGTTCTTCACCTCGCCAACCTTCATCTCGAGAATTTGTGACTCCAGCGCAGCAAAGATTTCATCTTGTCCGACAACAAAACTGAACGGCTGATCTTCATCCCGCTGATCAAAAATCCGCCCGTTATCCAACGTCCCAATATAGTGTACGGTAACCTTGTCACCGGCTGTTGCTTGTGGCATCTTTTCACTCCTGATTTGTAATAATCTGAAACCGGTCATCGAAATATTTTTTCAGAATATTTTTCACCTCTGCCCATTGCAGGCCACCGCCTCCACAGCCGGGACGCGGTACAATGATTCGTTGCCATCCTTTGTAGTCGGCCAGTTCGACCAGTTCCTGACAGGATCGTTCAATCAATTGGAACTCGGGTCTTTCAAGAGGGCTGTTTTCTACCGGAAAACTGACAATCCGGCTGCCGAGATCAAAGACATGATTGCCATGCATGTTGATCATCTGCCCAAGATGCCAGGAGAGGTTCGGGAATCTGTCCCTGGCTTGACGGGCACAGCCGCGCGGCATTTCGCAGACGCCATTCTTATTGACACAGCCACCGGTGGTGATGGCGATGACGGTCCCCTGCCGGTGATGCTCCCAGATATCTCCAATTATTTCCTGCATGGACAGTCTCCGTAGTTACTCTTGATCCAGAATGTCTGACATCACCGCCACCAGATAGTCGAAGACCTCTTCGCGGGTTTCGATGAATCGAGGCATCTCGTTAATCAGGACCTCTTCGAGACGATGAAGGACTTCGCCATCGTCGCTCTGCAGCTCATCCATAACCGCTTCGAACATGGGGATGACTTCGTATTGATCCTCACGATCGAAGGGGTTTGTATCGGGCTTGCCGGAAAATTTTGGCTGTTCCCGCGTCTCTTTGATGCGGGGGTACTTATAGTAGAGATCTGACGGCTTGATGATGAGAGTCATGGCAGCACCTATCCGCAGGAAGTTGAGCAGGAACAGGTCTTGTTTTTGCAGACTTTATTGCTTTTGCCACCACCATACTCAACGGCAAAACGCTCAAGGCTGTCTGAAAGAACAAACCAGGTGCCTTCACATTCCTGCCCTTTCAGCATTCCCCGTTTGATATGCATCAGGATGTTGAGCGGAGTGGTGTTAAGCTTCTCTGCAGCCTCTTGTGCTGATATTAATTCGATTTTTTTCTCCATCTTTATTCCTCGCATTTCCGGTTGATTCAGGGTCGGTTTCCGCTCAGCCCAGGGGGACATGCGGACCAGCCGTGGTGAAAGATATTCGATCTCTTTTTTTATATTCTTATCCAGTTTTTTCAACCAGTGCCGGGGCAATTGTTCCGGTCCGTAATAGGCCCCGGCGATCATTCCGGCGATGGCGCCGGTGGTGTCGGCATCCCCCCCCTGATTGACCACGCCGATCAGGCATTCCTCAAAACTGTCGGTGGTGAACAGGTAGTGAAAGACTGTCTGCATGGTCTCGACGACATAGCCGGACGCCTGACCCCGGTAGTGGTTGAACTGAAAGGTCGGGTATTTTACCACCAGTTTACTGGCCAGTTCACGCAGGCTGGCCAGGTCGGCGCCAAGGATAGCTGCCTGCACCATCCGTCCGATGCAGAGGCAGGCACCGTCAGAGAGCACGTGATGGTGGGTCAGTCGGGCCTGTTGCAGCGTACAGCGTTTCAGCTCACGTTCATCCCCCAGGGTGAGCAATGCCACCGGCGCCATCCGCATCGCAGCGCCATTTCCGGCATCCCATTCGTTGTACGGCGTCTCCAGCCTGCCACTGTTCATGTAATTCCGGATCCCTTTGCGCACCGTCGAACCAATGTCGATCGGTTTGCTCTTCATCCAGGCGACGAAACTATCGGCAACCAGCTTGAGGTCCCATTCTCCTCGCAACAGGACGACCCGGGCGATGGCCAAAGACATCTCGGTATCATCGGTCACCTGCCCGGGTTTAACGCCCAGCCAGCCACCGCCTCTGATCTTGCGGTGAACCTTGAACTTGCTACGTATCTCAGCCGGAGACATGAACTCGGTCGTTGCTCCCAGTGCGTCCCCCAGGGCCAGTCCGAGAAATGCGGCTTCTGCGCGTGCGTGGATATCCTCTTTGCACTGTTCTTTCGTGTTAACCACCAGTTAACACCTTGATTTCAAACTCGCCTCCGATCACCATCACCTCTGCCTCCCCCTTGAATAAAGATTTCGGCAAGATTCCACCCATGAAAAATATTTTGGTCAGCGGCACTTCAGCTTCAAGGACCCGACTGCCGAATTCCCAGGCCCGCTCAAAGTCGTCAGTAAATGAGTTCAGGTTGTTCAGTCGCATCACGCAGTGCTTCTTGTCGTGACGTTCGATAACCTGATGTTCAACGAAATCATAAACGCCGCGATAAAGTTTCAGGTGGGTCTGGCCGGAAAAACGGACCGCCAGCTCATACTGGACATATTCGTAGAGCAGGTCGAGCTGCGGCAGGATTGCGCTGGTTCGTTCGGAGCCTTTCATTCGATCGACACTGTATCGAAAATAGGCCTCTGAGTGGATATCGGTTATCGGTTCGCGATGAAAGGTCGGGCCAAGGCCAAGCCGAGATTCGACCCAGCCCTTAAGGACTGCCCCTTCAATGGAATTACTGTCAAATTGCCAGCCACGTAGAAACCGGAGATAACTGTTCTTGAGGCTTTTGCGGCTGTTTCTGGTTTCTTCACGCTGCCATTGATGGAGTTGATAGCGCACATCCATAAAATCGTGAAATTGCAGCCCCCGCGCCTCTGGATCGGTCATCCGGTCAAGTCTTTCGAACAGAAGGCGGCCGTTGTGCCGCACCCCCTGGATTTCCAGGATCTGGGGATGACGGTTATAGTGGCGTGAGGCGATCGCCCAGGGTGGAAGACTGCATCTGTTTAAGGGGGTTGTATACATTTTTACTGTCGCCTGTTGTCCTGATTTTGCTCTCGAAGACTGCAGATAAGAGCTTAATTTACAGAACCTGTTGCCTGTTTTTTTGGCATTATTTACCGGCGACGTTGACGGCGAGATGATGAAAATGACCGCTGTTACTACGAAATGCTTGTCATCAAGGAATGTTCTTATCTTTGAACCTGGTTTAATCTCTGCAGCAAAGATGCCAGATTCTGTTCATAATGACTTAAGACGTTACTCAGTAAACGGCTGGAGGGCAGGGCAGTACTTCCAGAGCGTATAAATGATAGAATTGCTGGGAACTGTTTCGCCAGGATCTTTTGATGATCGCAACCAGGTGGTTTCTTGTGATATCACAGAAAAGACTGCTTAACGTCCCCGGAGATCCCAAAAGAAGAACTGATTCCTGGTTTCATCGGGATGCTGTTGCAAGAACGTTCAATGGTGAACAAGATGAGATCTGTTACCAACACAATGATTAAGGCTGAAGGAACTGCAATGAACTATCTGTATTTGAATGGTCAATTTGTGCCGGAAGAAGAAGCCGTGATCTCGGTTTTTGATCAGGGTTTGCTGTATGGCGATGGAATTTTTGAAACATTTCGATCGGTCGGTGCCCATCTTTATCAGTTGTCGGACCACTATCGACGCCTGGCACAGTCGGCAGAGGCACTCAATTACTCGCTCTCTTTTTCACAGCGGGAGCTGGAAGACATCCTGCTGAAACTGCGTGAAATGAACCACCTGACAAATGCCTACTATCGCGTGACAGTGACGCGGGGAAAAGGGCAGATCGGCTTTGCGCGTTCGCTGGGAAACGACTTGACCTGCTTGATTATCGCCAAGGAATTCAAGGGATTTGATGGCTTCTTTTATCGAGACGGAATTTCTCTGCAAGTGGCTCAAATCAGGCGCAATGCGCCGGAAGCGATCAGCCCGAAGATTAAGTCGATCAGCAATCTGAACAGCCTGCTCGGTAAACTTGAAGCCAGGGCCGCCGGTGTTCTGGAGGTCATTATGCTGAACAATAAGGGGCATGTTTGTGAAGGGGCTGCTTCCAATGTTTTCTGGTCAAAAGGGGACTGGGTTTTTACTCCTGATGGTTCAACGGGAATTCTGGAGGGAGTCACCCGAGCGACGATCATGCGGCTTTGTGAAGATAAGTTGAATCTGCGGGTGATTCCTGGTGAGTATCGACTGCAGGATTTAAAGTTTTCGGACGAAGTTTTTATTACCTCCACCTCTTTGGAGGTGATGCCGGTGGTCAATGTGGATGGTTTTATGATTAATCAGGGGCAGGTCGGGCCGATTGCCGATAAGTTGAGAGCAGAGCTTCACCTGGACATGAAGCGGTTTTCAGCAGGAGATGCCCTTGGTTGAGACTCAGGGGCAGCGTGGGATTAACAATAAAAACCGGACCTGTGACGATTATCTCTGTGTGCTCCGCGTCTCTGAGCTGAAAGTCTTGGTTCGATTATATCGCTGTTTTCTCTACTCCCCATCAAGGGTCAGCCAGGTCTGGGCAACGTCCAGCATCCGGTTGGCGTACCCCCATTCATTGTCAAACCATACCATGATTTTCAACAGCGTTCCCCCGCAAACGCGGGTCTGGGTACCATCGATAATCGACGAGCGTGAGTCGGTGTTGAAATCGACTGAAGCATGGGGTTCCTCGGTATAGCCCATAAGCCCCTGCAGATACCCACCAGACGCATCACGGAAGATTCTGTTGACCGATTCCACATTGGTTGCGGTTCTGACATTAATCGACAGATCCATCAGCGAAACATTGAGGGTCGGAACGCGCAGGTGCAGACACTCAAATCGATCCCGCAGTCGAGGTATCAGCTTGGTGATGCCTTGACTCAGCCCGGTGTCAACGGGAACCAGCGATTGAATGGCACTG
>Ga0102946_1000647_pt1 | contig 12035 bp, 4 predicted proteins | sample SalPon2A_A_D1_MG_FD_78209 | JGI IMG/M metagenome (GOLD analysis project Ga0102946, IMG submission 78209) | Soil microbial communities from South San Francisco under conditions of wetland restoration - Salt Pond MetaG R2A_A_D1_MG | ecosystem: Environmental > Terrestrial > Soil > Wetlands | place... | reverse complement strand
CAGGTCGAGCATCTGGTCACCGAACTGGTGACGGGGATCGACCTCGTCGAATGGCAGTTGCGGATCGCCGCCGGCGAGCACCTGCCGTTCACGACTGCCCCCGTCCCCATCGGCCATGCCATCGAGGCCCGGCTGTATGCCGAGGATCCACGCGACCAGTTCCTGCCACGTACCGGGACGATCACGGCCTGGCAAGCCCCGACCGGATCCGGCGTCCGCGTCGACGCCGGGATCACGACCGGCAGCAGCGTCACGTCGCACTACGACCCGTTGCTGGCCAAGATCATCGCCCACGGCCACGACCGCGACCAGGCACGCCGACGGCTGGTCGCGGCGCTCGAGGACACCGTGGCGCAGGGCGTGGTCACGAACCGCGGCTTCCTGCTGGCGGTGCTGGACCACGCGTCGTTCGAGGCCGGCCCGGTGTCGACGAGGTGGCTGGGGGAAGCGGCGGTCATGGGGGCGCGGCCGTCCTCGGACGAGGTCGCCGCCGTGGCCCGATGGCTGCACATGGCCCGGGAGCGTGACGCCGACCAGCGCTCGCCGGGACTGGCCGGATGGAGCAGCCGTGGGTGGACGCGATCACGGCAACGGCTCCGCCTGGACGGCGACACCTGGGACATCGAGGTGCAACGAACCGCCGAGGGCGTGGCCGTCACGGCCGTGCCGGCCACCGGCTCGACCAGCGCCGACAACGCACACCCGAGGCGTGACGACCGCGCGGCCGCCAGCGACGACGGGCGCGCGTCCCGGAGCGAGCGCGCGACCGATGGCGAGCGCGCGACCGCCGGCGACAGCCCACGTCCGACCGGGGACGAGCCGGACGTGACGGCGCTGCGACCCCGGCCGGACCGGGTGCTCGCCCACCTCCCTCGACTCGACATCGATGCGACCGACGTGCTGCAGGCGCCTCCGGCCCCCCGGCATGCAGGCGGAGGCGGCATCGTGACCGCACCGATGCACGGCGTGATCGCGGCCGTCGCGGTCGCGGTCGGCGACACGGTGGCCCGGGGCGACGACCTCGTCACACTCGAGGCGATGAAGATGGAACATCGCCTGCGGGCACCCATCGCGGGCGTGGTGACCCACGTCGTCGCCGCGACCACCCAGGCGGCCATGGATGACGTCGTCGTCCGCCTCGAGGCCCCGACCTCGAGCCACGCGTCGGACAAGGACACGGCGACGCGCGAGTCGGGGTCGCCGTGACCGACGAAACCGGCCACTCGGTCACCTCGGATGCGGGCTCGGCAACCTGGAGGGGCGACTCGGCCCCGACACCCCCCCGCTCGGTGACGGTCGCGGGCGCTGCGGGCATGTGGGGTGACTCCGCCCTGGCGACCCGCCAACTGCTTGACGACGGCCGCGCCGACTACGTGGTGTACGAGGCGCTGGCCGAGGTGACGATGGCGATCCTGGCACGTGCGCGCGCCAAGGACCCCGACCAGGGCTATGCCCGAGACATCGTCACGACGATCGCGTCCCACCTCGACGACTGGGCCCGCGGCGGCACCAAGGTGGTGACCAACGCTGGTGGAGTGAACCCGGCGGGAGCGGCGGCGGTCGTGCGCGCCGCGGTGGCCGAGACAGGACTCGACCTGGCCGTCGCGACCGTCACCGGCGACGACCTGGGCGGTCGGCTCGCGAACCTGAGTGACCGGGCTGCGCCTCCACCGGATGCGGGCGAGACGGCTCACCCGGCAGCCGGGCTCGTTCCCGCCGACGCGCTGGCGGCGCATGCCTACCTGGGTGCCCGGCCCATCGCCGACGCCCTGTCGGCCGGTGCCGACATCGTGATCACGGGGCGGGTGGTCGACTCGGCGCTCACGCTGGGCCCGCTGGTGCACGAGTTCGGCTGGGACTGGGACGACCACGACAAGTTGTCGGCCGGCAGCCTGGCCGGGCACCTGGTCGAGTGCGGGCCACAGACGACCGGCGGTCTCCTGACCGACTGGGAGGACACTGCCAGCTGGGTCAATCCCGGCTACCCGCTCGCGACGGTTCGTCCCGATGGCCATGTCACGATCACGACGGCGACGGAGTCGGACGGACTGGTCGACGAGCGCACCGTCACCGAGCAGCTGCTCTACGAGATCGGCGACCCGCGCGCATACCTGCTGCCCGACGTGACCTGCGACTGGAGCGAGGTGACCGTCACCGCCGTGGCGCCCGACGAGGTCGCGGTCACGGGTGCTCGTGGTGGTCCGCCCCCGAGCACGCTCAAGGGATTCGCCCACGTCCCGGACGGCTTCCGGACCACGTTCCTGTTGTTCGTGGGGGGACGAGACGCCGTGGCCAAGGCCCGCCGGATTGGCTCCGACCTGCTGGCTCGTGGGCAGCGTGTGCTCGACGAGTTCGGACTGCCCGACTTCTTGGCGACGAGCATCGAGGTGCTCGGGTCGGAGGCGACCTACGGCGCCCACGGGCGTCGTGGGGACTCGCGCGAGGTCGTGCTGGCCCTGGGCGTCGCCCACGCCCACCGAATGGCCTTGGCGGGCTTCGTCCGCGAGGTGCCCTCGATCGGACTGGCGGGACCGCCGGGGGTGAGTGGTGGTGGCAGTGGCCTGCCGCGGGTGACGCCGGTGTTGCGCCTGGTCACCTTCCCGGTCCCCCGAGCCGTGCTCGACGTCCGCGTCGAGGTGGACGGCGTGCCGGTCGACAGCGTGACGGTGGAGGGGATCGTGGCGGGGGAGGTGGCCGGCACGTCCAGTCCCGCAGGAGCCGAATCAGATCGGACGACGACGGGCGAACGGGGCGTGGCCACCGCGGCGGCCGCCGGTTCTCCGCCGGTTGCGCCGACACCCGCAGCGACCCCCATCCAGGCTGGGGTCGCGGCCGAGGCAGCGGCCGCGACCGACCACGACACGGCCACCGTGGTGCCACTCGTGGCGCTGGCCCACGGACGGTCCGGCGACAAGGGTGCGGACGTCAACATCGGCATCCGCGTTCGCCACCCCGACTTCCTGCCCGTCCTGGCGGCCCTGACCGGAGATGTCGTGGCCGAGTGGCTCGCCCACCTGGGCGCCTCGTCGATCGAACGTTTCGACCTGCCCGGCATCGACGCCGTGAACTTCCTGATGCACGACGGGCTGGGTGACGGGGGCGTCGCGTCGCTGCGATTCGACCCACAGGGCAAGGCCGTCGCCCAACAGTTGCTCGACATCCCCGTCCGAGTCCCGGCTGCATGGCGCCAGCACCCCGCATTCCGCCACCCCTGACCCACGCCCCGAGCAGGTCGATGAACCCGCGTCCGCGCTCAGGCGACCTCGGAGAAGTAGCGGCGGATGCCCGCCGCCTGGTGGATCTGGCTGGCCAATTCGTCCAGGCGGTCGAACCCGTCCTGCTGCGGCAGCGACTGCGCCCGTTCGAGGTCGACGAACCAGGCCTCCAAGACCATTGCGTGGTCAGGCTCGGGCAGGCCTGGCCCCTCCAGCGGCCACGCGACCTCGATCCGCTCGGCGACCTCCATGGCCTGCAGGCACTCGACCAGTTCAGCCAGTGGGAGGTCCGCGGCAGACCCGGACCGTGGACGTTCGATGATGTCGGTGACCTTGTACATGCTGTCCTCCCGTGATCGGTGCCCGGTCGTTCCGGGTCACGTCGATGACCACTGCGACTACGGTGACATCGGCGGGTTGCGAAGTGGTTGCGAGTCGCTGGAGGGGATGTCGTGGGATTCGAGGCGGGCATCGAGGTGAAGTTCCTCGGGCCGCTCGAAGTGACGGTCGACGGTCACCCACGCGAGGTCGCCGGTCGCCACGAACGCCGCCTGCTGGCACTCCTCGCGAGCGAGGCGGGACGACCTCTCGGCGTGTCGCGCATGGTGGACTTCCTGTGGGGCGAGTCGCCGCCACGCACGGCCCAGAAGTCACTGCAGACCCACGTCTCGCGACTGCGCGCGATGCTCGACATCGGGCTCGACGTGTTGGCGCGGCGCGGCGAGACCTACGTGCTCGATCTGCCCATGGACGCCATCGACGGGCAGGCATTCCGCACCGATGTCGGTCGTGGCCGCACTGCCCTGGCGGAGCAGCGACCTGCCGAGGCCGTCACGGCACTGGACCGCGGCCTGCAGCGGTGGCGAGCCGAACAGCCGGCGGACGTCGGCACCACCACGGCGGCGCTGGCGTGGCAGCGCGGCTGGTCCTCGGCGCGCCTGGAGGCAGTCGAGGCCCGGGTGCAGGCGCGCCTTGCCACGAACCACCTCGACGGCCTCGTTGCCGAACTCGAAGACGTGTTGGGACGCCACCCCGGACGCGACGGTCTGTGGGAGGGCCTGATGGCCGTCCAGCACGCGGCTGGTGACCGCACCGCCGCACTCGAGACCTTCCACCGCGCGCGGCGGTACCACGCCGAGGAGCTTGGCCTCGATCCCTCCCCTGCCCTGCGCAGGGCCTACGAGACCCTGCTGGCCGACGGGCCGAGGGCAGGTGGCAAGGCACCGGACACCGAGGCCGCCACCGCCGACCCAGCACACGACGAGCGGCGCGAGCGACTGGCCGATCGCGCCCCGGCCCCGCCCGTCATCTTCCCCGTCGTCGGCCGCGACCGGGAACGCGCCGACGTCGAGGACGCCCTCGCGGACTCTCGCCTGGTCACGCTGACCGGCACCGGCGGGGTCGGCAAGACCACGATCGCCGCACGACTCGCCACCGACCACGATGACGTCGCCTGGGTGGAACTCGTCGCGCGGCCGATCGGCGCCGAGGTCGCCGGCACCGTCCTGGCCGCGCTCGGCGGTTCGACGGGACCGACCGAGGCACCGAGGGCGACCGCCAGCACGCTCATCGGCCGCGCGAAGCTGCTCGTCGTGCTGGACAACTGCGAGCACGTCCTGGGCGGGGTGCGCGACATCGTGACGACGTTGTTGCGCCACTGCCCGGGTGTTCGCATCCTGGCGACCTCGCGACAGCCACTCGACATCGCCGGGGAGCACGTCGTCCACGTCGCGCCACTGGACGTGACGCTCGACGGCCCTGCCATGGTGCTGTTGGCCGCCAACGTGTCCCGGCGGGGCGGCCGACTCGACGATGTCGACGCCGATGGCCTCGCACGGCTGTGCGCTCGCCTCGACGGCCTGCCCCTGGCACTGGAACTGGTCGCTCCCCTGGTCCCACAACTCGGCGTCGACGCAATCACCTCGGGCCTCGACGACCGCTTCGGGCTGTTGGACGTTGCCTGGGATGCCACCGGACGAGAACGCGACCTCGCCGGCACGGTCGCCTGGTCCGAAACGTTGCTGCCGGCGGACCTGCGCCCGTTGTTCCGGGAGATCAGCGTGTTCGCCGGACCGTTCGACGCCGCATCGGTCACGGCGGTGTGTGCATCGATCCCCCGCGGCGGCGCAGAACCCGCCGCGGCCGGCGCCCTGGCCGCCCTGGCTCGGCGAGGCCTCGTCGAACCCGTTGCCGACGAGCCTGGTCGCTTCCGGATGCTGGAGACCGTGCGTGAGCACGGCCGGCGAGCGCTGGGAGCGCGTGGCCGGATGCGGGTGGGGCAGAGCCACGCCCGCTGGATGGCTGCACTGGCCGACGAGGTGGCAACGGACTTCCTGTCGGCGGAGGAACAACGACTGTCCACACTCGTGGACCACCACCGCGACGAGATCATGGCGGCGCACCGATGGGCATGCGACCACGACGACGCCGACCTCGGGCTGCGAATCGCCTGCGGCGTCGCCCCGGTCATGATGACCGGCGTGCGGGGCGACCTGGCCGCACTCGTCGAGGCGACCACGACCGCGTTCGGAACCCGCCCCCACCCACTGGCCCACGAGGCGTGGTCACAGTTGGCGGTCTGGCGCGCCTTCTCCGACGACCGCGACGGCGCGATCATCGCCATGGCCAGGGCCGTCGTGGCGGCCGAGTCGGTCGACGCCCCGCTGCCGCTGACGTGGTGGCGCGGCGACGTCGAGTTGCGGTTGCGGGGCTACGACCTCGCCGGGGCTCTCGACGCCCTGGGGCGGGCCGAGCGCGCCGGCCTGTCGCCGGTCGAACTTGCGATCGTGGAGGCCCCGATCGTGCCGCTGGAGGCCTCCATGGGTCGAATCGAGGCCGCGGGCCGGCGATCGCTGCGTCTGCAACCGTTGCTCGACAGCACGGGCAGTCCAACGGCCATTGCACTGTCGGATGCCGGGATTGCCATTACCACGGGGCTGGCACCGGACGAGGCTGCCTCCCTACTGGCACATGCCGCCGAGCGAGCCCACGAAGCCGGCAGTTGGCTCGCCGAGAGCATCGTGCGCATGCTCCAGGCACGGGTTGCCGGCATGGCCGGCGACGACGCAGGCGCCGCACGGGGGCTCGTGGGACTGGTCGGCGAGTGGGGCCGCCGTGGTTCCTGGCGCTACGAGTGGAACACCATGCGCGAGGCCATGGTCGTCCTCGCACGTGTCGGCCGGCACCACGACGTGCTGGTGCTGGATGCAGCCGCTGACGGATCCGACGCCGCGCCGGGCCTGTTGGGTGACCAACAGCAGGTGCTCGCAGCGGCCGTCGAGACCGCGCAGCGCGAGCTCGGTGGGCAACTGGCTCGATCCGCAGTCCACCACGGGCGGTTGCTGGACGACGCCGAAGCGGCCGAGCACACCCGCGAGGCGCTGGTGGCCGTGGCCAGTTCCACCTCCAAGGGGCGATGACGGCGTCGCCTCGGAGTCGACCTGGGCTGTCACGGCCGTTCGCAGCCGAGCCGCGACCGCTTCGCGACCGCAGTCGTCCACGGTGTGTCCGCCATCACGAACGGACACGCCCATGGACACGCCAACGACCCGGACCGCTCGACAACGCGCTCGGCCCACGAGCATCGATGGGAGGTCGACGCGCGGAGAGGAGTCCCGACGCGTCGGACGAACGGTGGAACTGTTGACCTCGTGGCGGCGGGCGGCCGGACCATGGGCCTGGTTCTGGACACCCGTGCCTCGCTGGCACGGTGTGTTCGACAACAGTGACCGCAGGCGCCGATGACCCGCCCAGGCGCGGGCCGTCGAACGGCTCGATCGTTTCACCGGGCCCGCCACGGCAGTTGGTAGCGGCCGCCCGCGGCCCGCTCGAGGTGGGGAGCCCCGGCCGACAGGCCGGCCCCACGCCACCAACCGCGCCCGCCGGAGGGCGGCCGTGCCGACGGCAATGGGTACGGTCCGTCGCTCGACCAGTGGAGGCGACGTGGCGACCACCACGCAGACGCAGGGCTGGGCACGATTCGCGGCCGCGATCGCCGACCAGGTCATCACCGCCACCGTGCAGGACGTCCATCGAGCCGTGGCGGACAGCGGATTCCGATGGGTCGGCCCCCTCGGTCGGCCAGTCCGGCGGGTGCATGACACCATCGCGGACACGACGTACGACCTGGTCCAGTCAGGGCTGCGTGGCCTGGGTGGACTCGGCGCAGCCGCACTCGGTGCACGACCGTCGACGAGATCGCCACGGTCGGGGGGACGGGCCGGGGCCATCGCCGTGGGTGCCGTGGACGCCGACCTGTTGGTGGATGCCGCCCCACTGGACGTCGACATGGGGCTCTTCACCGCCGACGGTGCACCGGTGGCCGTCGACGCACAGGCCCTGCGTGACGCACATCCCGATGCGAGTGACCACGTCGTGGTGTTCGTCCACGGCCTGGTCGACGACGAATCCGCCTGGCGAACGCCCGACCCGGCCGACGGTGCGAGGTCGGACCACCAACTCCTGCCCGATCTCGCTCGGGATTCGGGCGCCACGGCCGTCCTGGTCAGGTACGGGACCGGGCGGCCCGTCGCCCGCAACGGCATCGATCTGGCGAACGTGCTGGAGCCCCTGACCCGGTCGTGGCCAGTCCCGGTCGCCCGGCTCACGTTGGTGGGCCACTCCATGGGTGGTTTGGTGATCCGCGCCGCGTGCCAGGTTGCCGGGGAGCAAGGTCATGCCTGGACGAACCCGCTGCGAGACGTCGTCTACCTGGGCACGCCGCACCTGGGCGCGTGGCTGGAGAAGGTGGCCGTGGGCGTCACGCGGACCTTGCAGTGGGCCTCTCCCCACAGTGCACCGTTCGGCACTCTGCTCGACTGGCGTTCACGGGGCATCAAGGACCTGCGGTACGGCAGCGTGGTCGACGACGCGGACGACGCAGCCCTGACCGACACCGGGCTCACCGGACCGGCGGCGTCAGACCCGCCATGGCGTGAAGGCGTCACCCACCACCTGGTGGTGGGACGCCTCCGTGATCGCCCGGGCCACCCCCTCAACGCGGTCTTCGGCGACACGATGGTGCACCGTGCATCGGCCAGCGGCACCAGTCGACGGCGCCGCATCCCCGACGGCGGCCCGGTCATGGTCACAGAGGTGTCCTCCTCGCACAACCGCCTTGCAACCGACCCCGACGTCGCCATCCTGTTGGCCGCCATCCTGGACCAGGCCCCGGCAGCACGGCCCCCCGCGCAGTGACCTGGCGCGGGGCTCAGTCGGTGGGAGTGGTCAGGGCATGCTTCATCAACTGCTCGAGTTCCTGCCCGTGCACGACGTGCGAGCCCGTGGCCGGCGACGCCGACGCGACCCGGCTGGCGCGGCGCAACTGGCGGCCGCCACCCAGGTCGTTGCAGATGTTCCACAGCCGTCCGTCCACGAAGCCCCACGGCCCCATGTTCTTGGGCTCTTCCTGGGCCCACACGACGTCGGCGGCATTGGGATACGACGCCAACATCGCGCTGACCTGTGCCTCGGGCCACGGGTAGAGCTGCTCGAGACGAACGATCGCGGCGGTCGATCCGGCCTCGTCGCGTGCCTTCATCAGGTCGTAGGCGACCTTGCCCGAACACAGCACGACGGATTCCACGTCGGCACGTTCCTCGTCGGGCTGGGCGAAGTACTTCGGATCGTCGAGCACCTCCTGGAAGGAACCGGCCTCGAAATCGGTCAGGGGCGAGAAGGCGTCCTTGGACCGCAGCAGCGACTTGGGCGTGAACACGATCAGCGGCTTGCGGACCTCGCGCTGCATCTGGCGCCGCAGCAGATGGAAGTACTGCGCTGCAGTCGTGGCGTTGGCGACCTGGATGTTGTCCTCGGCGCACAGCGTCAGGAAGCGCTCGATCCTGGCGGAACTGTGTTCAGGGCCCTGGCCCTCGTAGCCGTGCGGGAGCAGCATCACCAGCCCGTTGGTCTGGTCGGCACCCCACTTGTCCTCGGCAGCAACGATGTACTGGTCGATGATGATCTGGGCACCGTTGGCGAAGTCGCCGAACTGGGCCTCCCATGCAACCAGCGTGTCGTGGGCGAACGTGGCATAGCCGTGCTCGAAGCCCAGCACGGCGTACTCCGACAGCAGCGAGTCGTAGATGAAGAACTTGCCCTGGTCGTCGCTGAGGTGACTCAGCGGCTGGACCTCCTCGGAGGTTTCGTAGTCGACCTGCACCGCATGGCGATGCGAGAACGTGCCACGGCGCGAGTCCTGGCCCGAGAAGCGCACGTTGTGGCCGTCCAGCAGCAGCGTCCCGATTGCCAGGGTCTCGCCCAGCCCCCAGTCGATCTCGCCGGCCTCGTAGCGCTGCCGCGCCTTCTTGAAGATCCGGTCGAGCTTTGGATGGCGCGTGAAGCCCTCGGAGAGGTCGAACTGGGCTGACGCGACCTTGTCCAGGGTGGCTCGATCGACGCCCGTCTCGACGTGGGGCAGGGGTCCTGCGGACTCCTCGGGGACGGCGGCGATCGGGGGCTCGTCGGCCTCCGTTGCCCGGGTCTCGTCGAAGGCCGTCGACATGCGCTCCTCGAAGTCGCGCAGGAACTCCTCGGCCTGCTCGACGGTGATGTCACCACGTCGGACCAGGCGTTCGGTGTAGAGCTTGCGCACGGGGCGCGTGGCCTCGATGACCTTGTACATCTCGGGTTGGGTGTAGGACGGGTCGTCGCCCTCGTTGTGTCCGTGACGGCGATAGGCGATCAGGTCGATGACGACGTCGCGCTGGAAGGTCTGGCGATACTCCATCGCCAGCCGTGCGACGCGGACGACGGCTTCGGGGTCATCGCCGTTGACGTGGAGGATCGGCGCCTGGACCATCTTGGCGATGTCCGTGGCGTAGAAGCTGGAACGGGCGGCCTCCGGGGTGGCGGTGAACCCGACCTGGTTGTTGATGACGACGTGGATCGTGCCACCGGTGCGATAGCCCCTCAGCATCGACAGGTTCATGGTCTCGCCGACCACACCCTGGCCGGCGAAGGCTGCGTCGCCGTGCAGCAGCAGCGGCAGCACCGGGTAGGTCCCGGTCTCCCTGTGGACGTCGTAGTGGTCCTGCATCGCCCGCGCGATCCCCTCGACCACCGGGTCGACGGCCTCGAGATGGCTGGGGTTGGGCGGCATGTGGATCGGGATCTCGTTGCCCGACCGAGCCACGTAGGTCGACTCCTGGCCGAGGTGGTACTTCACGTCGCCAGAACCCTGCACCATGTCCGGGTCGATGTCGCCGTCGAACTCGCGGAACAGCTTGCCCAGGTCCTTGCCCATGATGTTGACCAGGACGTTGAGTCGGCCACGGTGGGCCATCCCCATGACGACGTCGTTGATGGCGTCGTCGTCGGCCGCCTCCTCCATCAGCGTGTCCAGCAGCGGGATCAACGACTCGGACCCCTCGAGACCGAATCGCTTCTGGCCGACGTACTTGGTGCCAAGGAACGACTCGAAGGCGTCGGCGGCGTTCAGGCGATCAAGGATCCAGTGCTGGTCCTCGACACTGGTGTCGTCGTCGACACCTTCCAGGTGCGACTTGAACCACCGCTTCTGCTCGGGGTCGAGGATGTGGCCGAACTCGACGCCGATGGTGCGGCAGTAGGCGTCGCGCAGGACGCTCATGATCCGCCCGAGCTGCATCTTGGTTGGACCCTGGCCCACGTCGACCAGGAACTCGCGGTCGTTGTCCCAGATGCTCAGCCCGTAGTAGGTCGGGTCGAGTTCGGGATGCATGTGGACGTTCTTGAGGCGCAGCGGATCGAGGTCGGCGATCATGTGGCCGCGAACGCGGTACATGTTGGCCAACTGGTCGACCTTCATCTGCTTCTCGAGCATCGCGTCCTTGGAGTCCAACGCGGTCTGGTCGACGCGCCAGCGAGCGGGCTCGTAGGGCAGGCCCATCGACTCGAAGACCTGGTCGTAGAAGCCGTGCTCACCCAGCAACAACTCGTGGATCAACTGCAGGTACATGCCGGACTCGGCGCCCTGGATGACGCGATGGTCGTAGGTCGAGGTCAGCGTGATGACCTTGGACACGGCCAGTTGCGCGATGGTCTGGGGGTCGGCGGCCTGGTACTCGGCCGGGTAGTTGATGGCCCCCACGCCCAGGATCGCCGCCTGGCCCGACATGAGCCTGGGCACCGAATGCACGGTGCCGATCGTGCCGGGATTCGTGACGGTGATGGTGCCACCGGTGAACATCGACGGCTCGAGCCGACTGGTGCGAATCTTGCGGATGACCTCTTCGTAGGCGCGCAGGAAGCCCTCGAAGGTCAGCGTGTCGGCGTCCTTGATCACGGGTACGAGCAGCGTGCGGCTGCCATCGTCCTTGGCGATGTCGACGGCCAGGCCGAGGCCGAAGTGGTCGGGCTGGACCACGCCGGGGTTGCCGTCCACCTCCACGAACGTGTTGGTCATGGCCGGGATCTCGCGTGCAGCAAGGACCATCGCGTACGCGATGAGGTGGGTGAACGACACCTTGCCGCCGCGTGTGCGCCGCAGGTAGTTGTTGAGGATGAGGCGGTTGACCTCCAGCAACTTGGCGGGCACGTCACGGACCGAGGTCGCCGTGGGCACCTGCAGCGAGGTGTTCATGTTCTCGACGATGCGGGCACCCGCTCCGCGCAGTCGCGACACGTCGGACGCCTCGATGCCGGCCGGCAGCGGCGTCGACGTGGCCGGCTCGGCGGCTGCCGGAGCACTGTCGGTACCAGCTCCATTGCCGCTGGGGGACCCGGCCGATGCCTCCGGGCGGTAGTCGGCGAAGAACGACTGCCAGGACTCCGACAACTGCGACGGATCCTGCTGGAACTGCTCGTACATCTCCTCGACGAGCCACGAGTTGAGCTCTGACT
>Ga0102946_1000646_pt1 | contig 12056 bp, 10 predicted proteins | sample SalPon2A_A_D1_MG_FD_78209 | JGI IMG/M metagenome (GOLD analysis project Ga0102946, IMG submission 78209) | Soil microbial communities from South San Francisco under conditions of wetland restoration - Salt Pond MetaG R2A_A_D1_MG | ecosystem: Environmental > Terrestrial > Soil > Wetlands | place... | reverse complement strand
GACACCATAAACCCATCCCTGGGGGCTTCGCTGCAGCCGTCCTGGCTGCAGAGACCCGTGAGATACGCACCTCCAGAACGCCAGTATGAGAGTGGCTGAAACTCATGGGTAATCAGAAAAAAATATGCATATGACTGCTGTTCTTCCATAATGGGGATTACCGTACGCCCACAGAACCGCTGGCAGGATTTTTTTTCTTGGCCTTGCGGTCCGGCTTTCTTGAGCCGGAATTTTTTTTGTTTTTCCTGTTTGCTGGAAATCCCCGACTGTCTTCCACCCCACTTGACTCAGACTCCATGCGAAGCCTCATGGATTTTCCGTTTATACGGGCATTATAAAGGACCTTCTGTATAGCCCGGGGCATCCCCTTAGGAAGATCAACGGTACTGAACTCATCAAAAATGGAGACCCGGCCGATATATCTACTGTCAATATCCGCCTCATTGGCAATGGCACCAACGATATTGCCCGGCTTGACACCATGCATTTCGCCGACCTCCAGGCGGTATCGGGTCAGACTCTCTTCAATGCCTGCATGTTCACGGGGAGCCGGCTCGACAGATTCATATCTCTGCCGTTCCGGTTTTCTCCGTCCGCGCTCCTGACGATTCCGCCCGGACCGCTCAAGCCGCTCTGGTTTCTCCTCGAGAAACAGCGGTGTCGATCCCTGTACCATTGTGGCAAGTGCCGCAGCTACATGTTCCACCGGCGTGTCGTTTTCATTGCAGTAGTCTCTTATGATATCGCTGAAAAACGTACAATCGGAGGCAAGGGTCTGGGTTATCCGCTGCTTGTACCTCTCCAGCCGTCTGTCGTTGATTTCTGCCACAGACGGAAGCTTCATGGGCGTAATCTTCTGTCTGGTCGCCCGCTCGATACTCCCCAGCATCGACTTCTCCCGCGGGGTGATAAAGAGGATGGCCTTACCTTTTCTGCCTGCCCTGCCGGTTCTGCCGATACGGTGAATATAGGATTCCGTATCAAAGGGAACATCAAAATTAATTACATGGGAAATACGCTCGACATCAAGTCCGCGGGCCGCCACGTCAGTGGCGACGACGATATCGGTTTTTCCGGCCTTGAGCAGCTCCACGTTGCGCATCCGCTGGTTCTGCGGGATATCGCCGTTGAGTGCGGCGGCGTTATAGCAAAGTTCTCCCAGGTATTCAGCCAGCTCAACGGTCTGCACCTTGGTGCGGGCAAAGATGAGAACACCGTCCGTCTCCTGGCTCTCGAGAATTTTCTTTAATGCTTCCCTTTTATCGGCCATGCCGTTGACCATGAGAAAGTGCTGCTCGATTGTCGCAGCAGTGACAGTTCTGTTGGCGATGGTAATTTCAACGGGGTCGTTGAGATAGGTGGCGGCGATCCGCCGAATGGAGGCGGGCATGGTCGCAGAGAAAAGGGCGACCTGACGTTGAGCCGGTGCCTGGGAAACAATCCATTCCACATCATCGATAAACCCCATCCTCAGCATCTCGTCCGCCTCATCAAGGACAAGGGCCTCAATCCCGGAAAGATTCAGGCTGCCGCGGCGCATATGATCCATTACCCGGCCAGGTGTTCCCACCACCACATCGACGCCGCGGCGGAGCTCGCGCAACTGCGGGCCGTATTCCTCGCCACCATAGACGGCAAGGACATTGAGGTTGGGGATATACGTTCCGTAGCGCTCAAAGGACTCAGAGACCTGGAGGGCAAGCTCCCGGGTCGGTGCCAGTACCAGTATCCGCGCTCCACGTTTACCTCCTTTTTCCAATTTACTCAGAAGAGGCAGGGCGAAAGCAGCCGTTTTACCAGTTCCGGTCTGGGCCTGGCCAACGACGTCGCGGCCGGCGAGAACCTGGGGAATCATCTTTGCCTGGATCGGAGTCGGCACATCATAGCCTTCTTTCTCCAGGGATTTGAGCAAAGGTTGCGCCAGACCGAGGTCGGCAAAACCGGGTATAACGGTAAGAAAATCATCAGGCATAATAAATCCTGTAAAGTAAAGGTTCATCCCGAGAGGATGAAAGAGACATCATCAACAAGGGGAAACGGGGCGGAGGTTTCTGGTCTGACACGCACAAAAAAACAGGATATATACCAGAGATGAACAATTTCCTCCAGGTATTTCGCAAAAAGACGGAGTTACGCGAACGAGGGCCAACTGTCATTCATATCACTGCCCTTCGGTTTTTGCCGGATAGCCTGAACTGATCGCGGACCACATCGATATGGTAGTGTTGGCCAATGCTGCAAAATTTTCTCCTGGAGCAGGCCAATCCGCTCCAAAAGCTTGTCCCACTTTTTCCAGTTCGGCCGGAATAGTATTCCGATGGAACAGGACATATCAGCTCCCATAGCACACCCCTTTTGTGTTTCGTTTACGTCTCAAGAACGCTCTTAAATATCTGATATCTATAATATGAGTATGGGACCTAGTCGGTTATCATGAAGTGTTCAGATTGGCTGACGGGGGTATCGTTATACTTTGATGTATGTGTTCGTTGCCAGTTGTCATCCGGAATGCCAGGGTATTTCTTAAAGTATCCTTTTGGAGCGTCAAAAAGGTGGTCCTAAGCCATAGATTTTTATATAACATTTACACACTTGGCGATTCACCTCAGTCCGCTTTCGATTGAAGCAATGATGGGTTGGCGAATGTGCTTTTCCGTAATTTTATTTATTAATAACAGCATTTTAAATCGAAAATAATATGATTTCTCCGGAAATACGGAAATTCCTTTTTGCAATTGCTTGCCAGTGACAAGCGTATTCATTGCATATGCTGGAAAAACAGACTTATGAGAGAATAGCACCAATGATGGCAAGATTATTGCAAAGTACCAATCCAAGAATGAAATGTAATTGTTTTTCCCTGTAGGTTTCCTCGTAGTGTGGGATGAGGGGAAAATTACAAAGTTCGGAACATATAATTCTTTCAAAGACGAGGAGTTTCTTTCTCAAGAAAACCTCGAGAAAGAACAGCAGAGTGTTTTTTCGATTGCTGGTTGACGATGAGGCCACATCGAAAAAAAAACACACCCCAGCATTCATAAATGGAAAAAGGAGAAATCAAATGAAGAAAACATTAATAGGACTTGCGGGTATTAGCATTTTATTATCCAGCAGTTTGGCAATGGCTGACCAGGTACAACTTAATATCAATCCAATTTTTGCGAACGGTCGCACGTACGACGCAGAAGGTGTACCGACAAATACCCTGTCGACTGATGGAGGCGCTACACCTCAAACATTAACTCCGGGTGTTTACCTAGATCCGGATGGCGTTCTCGACTCTTTTGATGTCGGCAAAATCGTCAACATCAAAACCGACAGCAGCTTCATTTTCCAAGATTCTCCAGCCGCAGAGTTGACCTTTGTCTTAACCGGCGCTGATGATGTGCTTTTTGTGCCAAACGAAGGCAGCACCTTGGCGCAACTATACTCCCTAGGAATGCAAATTGACGTATATCGCGACACCACCCCCGATTTCGACGTATTAGGTTATGATGCCGGAGATGGTGCCGATGATGGAGAATTAGTTCTCTCCCTGGAGGGGCACGATCAATATTTGCCTGGAACAGAAAATCTTTTTGACCTAGAGGAAAATTACAATTACGGCACCAACGAGTTTACCGGTAGTGCCCTACTGGATGTGACCGGAGGATCGTGGGCTTCAATGTATAACACCTCTACCATTGCGGCTCCGTTAAGTGCCGGCGGCGATGGTGGTTATGCTGACTTGTCACTGTCTTTCTCTCTCGATGACTTTCAGGTTGGCACTTGGGTTCTCTCCGGTACGGCCAATGGCATCGGAAGCCCAGTCCCGGAACCGACAACGATGCTGTTGTTCGGCACAGGCTTAATCGGCCTTGCAGGCATTAGCAGAAGAAAAATACGCAAATAAAAAATATACATGCAGTTAAGTAGTAGAAAAGGAGCCGGGTTTAGCCCGGCTCCTTTTTTTTTGCCAATGTTTAGTAAATCTCAGACATTCTTGAACTTCCGCTCGTAGTCGAGTTCCATTGAATACGGGAAATTCTGGTACGCATATAGTTGCAACTCAAATGAAGCGGAAACGTGTGTCGAAATCGCTTTGACGAACGCCTTTTCAACCTCCGGCGAACTTTCAACTCCTTTCTTCAGCTGGACCTCTATCACAGAGGAATCGTCTTTTGTACTCAGCCGGAAATAGCCTGTGGTAGAAGCAGCAACGGCAAAGTCTGTATAAATCCCCTGCTTGATAGCCTCCGGAGCAATGGAGGAGTTTTTGATTATCAATGCCCGATTCTTCCTGCCACCCACCGAAACCAACGGCAACTTCAGCTCCGGACAAAGGTGGCCATAACCGCAATCCTTTAGAATGGTCGCAATTTCGTTATAGGAGTAGATACGAGCTACATCATTAACATTATATCGGATCAACGGAATCAGCAGCGCATCGCTCAACATCGACACCACCAGTTCCGGCGAACCACCGTCGCTTTCCACTGTCTCAAGATAAGTGCGATGCGGGTAATAATGGAAAAGCGTCGGCTGTACATCGCATCCCTCGCCATAAAGGGCATAGCGCAATTTTTTATCTACGAGGGCCGCCCGCTGAATGCGGATTGAATCCCGCGACTCATGAAAGAGATTCAGATCAAGCTCCGCCACTCCCATGGTGCCGCCGATCAGGCCCCGATCCATCCGATCCCAGTCAGTACCAAGTATGCTGCCGAGATAGCTGCGAAAAGTCTCCGGCACCCAGTCTTCACCGGTTACCAGGTGGATGTTCTTATTCTTCCAGTCAATTCCCTGTTCGATTCCTTCCTCAAGAATGATTTTCAGGAAATGGGGATCGCTGAGCATGATGACCTGATCAAATTCGGGTGAAAATTTCTTAAAGATCGAAAGCGCCATATCCCAGCGGACACTGGTATCTGCCACGGGCAGGGAGGTCGGCACTCGCACACCCATGGGAAGGCAGTTCATGAAAAGCGTCTTCTTATTTGATATTTCAAAAATATAGTCGAGTGCCGTATCGATGGCCTTCACTGCATTCCGATGGTTCTCATCGGTGTTGATGCCAAACGAATAGACCCCGGAAAAACCAGAGCTGGACATGGCACTGCGTATCCTGCCGATGCTGCCGTCGAGACAGAGATCCTGGATCGGGTATTTTGGAAAGACATCCTCCTTGCTAATCATCGGCACCATATCCTTAAAGGCAGCAATGGAAGTTACTTTTTCCGGCCCACAGCCCGCCATTTTCAGGATATCCTTATAGGCAGGAACACGAGCTGCGGTCCGTTGAAAGGCCTTCAGCAACTCCTCCTCTCCGAAGGCAACGATTTTTTCCGGGGCCGTAGTCGTTAGTATTTTCAAGGTCTTTCTTCGCTCAAACAGCGTCAATTCCTTCCGAATCTTCGCGACTAAACTCACTGCACCCTCCTATGGATATTGTAGTAATGAATCGGCGTTCCTAAGACTGTAGGGTCTATCGGTTTGCAGGGAGTAGATATACGACAAATGAGATATAACAACAAACACACCCTCTTTTTATCTCTTCGTACTCTTCGTAATTGAAAAATGCACTTCGGTCGTGACTGGTTTCTGCGAGATTGTCAAGTTTTACAATCTCGTAAACAGTGATCTTGGTCGTATAGATGGGCTTTTGAAAAAGTTTGAATCGATTAGCGCAACGTTTGACTCCTAATTGTAATCTGGCTGTTCACTGAAAAGGGCATAAAGTTCAGGTTTCCTCATTTTCATCTGCTCTTCCAGATGCTGTAAGGATGCCCCGTATATCCGGACCTTGCCGTAGTAGTCGATCTCATCCGGGATGAGGACATTGAAATGAACGCCATATCGTTTCAGCAGTCGATACAGAGATTCTTCAAATGTCGCTATCCAATGGGTAATGCCAAGGGAGTACTTACTGGCAAGGTACATATTTTTAAAGAGTTCAAGGATAACATCCGGGAATTTCCGGCGGATATCGCTTTTGTCTGTGTAACTGCAAGCACCTAAGAGCCCATCCGTTTTCCGCCTGCGGTACTGCTTTGTAATACAGAGACGAGAAATCTCGGCGGTGGAATCAAGCGGAAAGCCCTTCCTTTTCAACTGTTCCAGTAATGAATCGAAATGCATGATGGTTGGAAAGGCAAGTTGTCGCGACCACCTTACAAGTCGCACTGTACCGACAGCATCATCATTGCTGTCGGGGTTTCTGGACAGAAAATGTTCCGAGACGGTATCAAATTCATCATATTCAAGACCGTCGGAATAATTTTCCGGATCCAAAAAATGCGCCTCATGGCAGTAAACCTGATACCGCAAAGCATATAATGATTGGTAATCAATCACGTTCTCCCCCCCTTATTATGTATTCGCATGCAGCTTCAGATTGCCCGGGAAAGCACATTTTTTGATCTGATTCTGCATGGTCCCCCTGTCGTAGATGATGGTCTGATAAAGCCCCTCTACTCACTGTTAATGACACTACCACACCATGTTACGACTATTACCATAAATTGCAATTATCTGCCAAGTGACATAGCAAGCGTTATGCCAACAACCTTTCTTGATTAGTTCTAAGATGTTAACCGAAACATGGTGCTTTTTGCCCGTATCCAACAAGCAAATTTTTTCCCATCTCCAGGAAACCCGTGCAAAATTTTGCGCACATTGCCTCGTGCAAACGGACAACCCGGGACGACCGAGGCCTGGCTCACCCTGCTGACGTCTGTAGACGAGAAAAACCACAGAGCTCATCAGTCACCTTGGCTGCCTTACGATTTGGTACGGCCCTGAACGTACATCTCAGCCAAAACGAGTTTCGAGGTTCCTTCCGATGGGAGACTGCGCATTGAGGTGCCTGGTCCTCTCCAGCTTCATCGCTGTGTTCATGCGCATTCCGACAGCCTCTGCGATGCCGTCGAATCCATTTTCAATCAAGAGTTCCATTGCCACGTCAAATTGGGTACATTCAATGCTGCAGGCCATCGTCTTCTCCTTTTTTGTGTTTCCGCAAAAAACGAAAGCTAAAGGACCAACAATGCCCCCTTTTCCCAAGCCATATCCCAAATTACAGAAATAATGATACACTAACCTTACCTTTCCTGCCACCAGGGGGTATTGATTAAATTATGAGAAATATAAACAGACGTGTGACAGCTTTTTTTGCCCTCTTCTGTCTGATGCTCTGCCCCGTCTTTGCCGGTGCGCTTGAGCCCAAAGAGGTAATGGTGCTAGCTAACGGGAATGTGGGGAAGAGCATCGAACTGGCTCGCTATTACCTGCACCGTCGCGGGATTCCAAAAGAAAATCTGCTGATAATACGGACGACGGATAAAGAAAGCATAGAATGGAAGAAGTATGAGGAGTATGTCGCTCAACCGGTAAGAAAATTTCTGCGTCTGCACAAAAACCAACATCTTCGCTGTATTGCTATCCTTTACGGACTACCACTCAAAATTTCTTCACCTGGAAAAACCGAGAAGGAGGAAAAAAGCATTGCTTTACTGCGCTCAGGAAAGAAAGCGTTAGAGAACAGACTTGCCACAGCCGCCGAAAGTGATAAAAAGACCGTGCAAAATCATCTGAATAAAATAAAGAGAAAAATAAAAAAATTGCAGTTTCTTACCGACCGGGCGGCGTCGCTTGACTCTGAGCTTTCACTGGTGAAGAAGACGGAGTACAAACGTGGATCATGGCAGCCGAACCCCTTATTTGCCGGCTTTCAACAGAATCGGACAACCTTAGATAAAGCTGAGGTAATGCTTACCGCCCGGCTCGATGGTCCCGATGATCGTACCGTTGAAAGAATAATCGATGATTCCATTCTGGCAGAGGAGAAGGGGTTGCAGGGGGTCGCCTACTTCGATGCTCGCTGGCCGGCTGACAAGGATGTCGGAGCTTCGTCTTATGTGCGCTATGATCAGTCAATTCACCGCGCCTATGAGGCGCTGAAAAATCAAGGTGACCTCCCCGTCCGTATAGAAACCTCAGGGGAGCTTTATCAGCAGGGTGATTGTCCTGATTCCGCATTGTATAGTGGATGGTACAGTCTGGCCAACTATATAGATGCTTTTGACTGGCAACCAGGGAGTGTCGGTTATCACATAGCCAGTGCCGAGTGCCGGACACTTAAAAAGCACAACAGTAAGGTCTGGTGTAAAAAAATGCTCGAAGACGGTATTGCCGCAACCATCGGACCAGTCGGGGAACCGTATCTCCAGGCTTTTCCGCCTCCCGACCTTTTTTTCAACAAGCTCCTGGAGAAAAAGCTCAGCCTGGTTGAGGCCTATTTTCAGAGCCTGCCCTATATTTCCTGGAAAATGGTTCTGGTTGGTGATCCCCTCTATCGGGTGAACCTGAAGCGACAGCTAAGCGTTAGAGACACCGATGAACTTTGATCAGCATTGGTGATCAGGTGATGGCGATAGACCTCCTCTGCTGAATTTGGTGAGTCACAGTGCAATACCTGTATGCCTAATAATGCCAGCCAAGGTAACCATGCTAGAAAGAGTGTTAATCTGAATGAGGTTGCATTCTTGTTGTAATTGGGAGCGTTAATCTTGAATAGAATGCTCAACAGCACCTCGAGCGTGTTTGTTGTCGAGGTGCTGTTGCTGGTCTCCAGAAGCCGTGATACTTCTTTTAAATAGCAGCAACCAAAATCTTCTTAGAAACATCAAGAGTTACATCCCCATGCTCTGACAAAGCGGTCATTCCATGATTTTCTAAAGATACTAAAACTTTCTCAACAAGCTCTTCTCCTAGGTTGTAGTCAGAAAGTTTGGTAGGAATATCCAGGCTATGAAAAAAAGCTTCAGTTTCCCGAATGGCCTTTTCTATGCGATCGTCTTCGCTTCCCTCTGTAATTCCCCAAACTCTCTCAGCATACTGCAGTAGTTTCTCATGCTTTTGTTCTTTTCTGATACGCCAGTTGGCTGGTTGGACAACAGCTAGAGTTCTGGCATGGTCAATGCCAGTTATCGCTGTAATTTCATGACCGAGCATATGCGTCACCCAATCCTGTGGGACTCCGGCGCCAATCAAACCATTAAGCGCCATGGTGGAGCACCAGACAAGATTTGCTCTTGCATCGTAATCTTCCGGGTTTTCATAGGTCGCCTTGCCAATCTCTATGAGTGTCTGCAGAATTCCTTCTGCAGCTCGATCCTGAAAACGACCTTCAGCTGGAAAGGTGATGTATTGCTCTACTGTATGAATGAAACTGTCAACGATGCCATTAGCAACCTGCTTTGCTGGTAAAGTAGAGGTGATGGTTGGATCGAGGATTGAAAACCTAGGATACGTCTGTGTACTAAAGACAGGGAGTTTATCTTCACCATCACTAATGACGGCACCATTATTCATTTCTGAGCCAGTAGCAGGTAGAGTCAGAACAGTACCAAAAGGAACAGCACTATCTACAGGAACAGGATTAAACCCAAAATTCATTAACTCACGTTCACGACCAGCAAACTCATCAGCAAATGCGGCAATACAGATAAACTTGGTTCCGTCAATTACAGAACCGCCCCCTACAGCAAGAAGAAAATCGACTTTCTCTTCACGAACCAGCTTTATGGCCTTCAAGAGAATTTCAAGTCTGGGGTTTGCCGGAATTCCGGCAAACTCAAGAACTTCACGATGTGACTTCGCTAATTCATTTTTAACCTTATCAAGCAGTCCTGTGCTCTTAGCACTGCCTCCCCCATATGTTACTAATACTTTAGCGTTTTGGGGAACTAAGTTATTTAGTTCGTTGAGTTGACCTTCACCAAAAACTATGTTCGTTGGATTGTAAAAACTAAAATTTTGCATATTCCTCCACCTCCAGTTATGTTTTTGTCGTTTGATGTTCATTGGCTTTTGATTAGCCAATCGATCTGAATATGTAACATAGGCCTTTTTGTGCAGGCTACCTTACCGTATCGGTTGCCGTTTCTCCTGGTAAGCACCAGCGGAATAGGTCAACTCATAACTGTGGGAGTAAATCTCGATAAGATTGCCAAAAGGATCTTCACAATATACCATCCGATACGGCTTTTCCCCCGGATAATACTCTCGTACCGGCATCCTCTGTTTACCGCCATTTTCTACAATCTTAGCCGCAAGGCCTTCAACATCTGGGTCTTGCACACAGAAATGGAATACACCGGTTTTCCAATATTCAAAATTGTGCTCCCGCTGCTCTGCATTCTTGAATTCAAAGATTTCAACACCGATTTTGTCCCCGGTTGACATGTGGGCAATTTTAAAACTGCCCCAACCTTCACCAAAGACATCGTTGCACATTACCCCAATTGCGGAATCATCGGCCACGATCTCTGTCGGGGGCATTATTAGGTACCAGCCAAATACTCTGGTATAGAAGTCAACGGCTTTTGTAAGGTCGGTCACAGATAGGCCAATATGTGAAAATGCTCTGGGATATGTCATTGTACTACTCCTTTCTCTTATATTGTTGTTTACGTGTTGTCCCGTGTTCACTAACACTATAGTCTCTGGTAATATCAGAACAAGAAGGCACAATTTTGTTCGACACGAACCAATTGGTTTGAATTGGCTGGATAAACGGAATTCAAAAGCAATTTTTTTTTTGGGAAAACCGATATTATGATCAAATGGAATGAAAAACAGTACCATTGCCCCGTTGAAGTTTCCATGGACCTGTTGAGCGGTAAATGGAAGTGCCTCATGCTATGGCATTTGAATGAAGGGACGAAACGCTACAGGGAATTGGAGAGAATCGTACCTGACGTGAGCCAAAAAATGTTAACCCAGCAATTGAAAGAGCTGGAGCGAGATGGACTTGTGAAGAGAACGGTACACCCGGAAGTTCCGCCACGTGTTGAGTATAGTCTTACTGAACTGGGGAGAGCAGCTTTTCCTATTCTCAAAATGATGCACATTTGGGCAGTAGAGCGATTGGGCATTGATGTCCCTGAAGAGCATCAGGACTAATTCATGAGAGAGAAAATCAACCGAACTGCCCATATTCCCCAGGCATGCTAAATATCGCCTTCTGTATTGCCTATCTGTCTGTAAATAAATTGCACCTTCTCTATTTTCCAGGTACTCGTTTCAGTAATGAACCCCGGATATTCAACTACTCGAGAATCGTATTCAGGTCAGGGGAATATTGTCATCTGATCAACTCAGAACTGTTGCTGAGCTGTGGAGAAGAGGAAGGTAACGATTAAGAAAAGGCCTCAAATAAAAAAGGGGCCGACCTTTATGGGCCAGCCCCTTTCTATTGTTGGAATGCTTTTATAGAGTTAGTTTACGGCTATTTTTTAATTCGCCGACGTGTAACACCTGCCAATCCAAGCAGTCCCGTGCCAAAGAGAAGCATGGTGGTCGGTTCAGGAACTTCGTTAGGAGGAGTGTCACCGGGGTTATAAAATGAGGCATGAGAAAGACCATAGTCATCAAGATTACTTGGAAGTACTATATTTCCAAAACCGCTTCCCGAAAACCAAACCACAGATCCGTAATTTGGTCCGTCGTATTTACCAAGTACATATTGTGCTCCGTTAGCGTCGTATTCGGTATTTCCACTTTCATCCTTTACGGCATCTGCTAATTCTGCATCCGGGAGGACCGCAAAGAGAGTGCTAAGGGTACGGTCATAATCTTCAGTACCGATCGTTACGGGTCCAGTACCAGCCGCTAAGGTTATGAGATTGTTAATATAACTTACCTCAAGTGCCTCGCTGGATGGTATCCCGTCTTCAATTAACCCAACATAGAAAGAATCCCCAACTGACAAATTCGTTGGCAAGGCACTTGCATTGGAAATCATTCCAAACGAGAAAACAACTATAGCCAATATTATTAATTTTTTCATTTTGCTACCCCCTCGGTTCAGATTTTTATATTCTCTTGAAAATTTAAATATTCCCTTGAACCGGTTTAAAACTCAGCAATCAAGTTTACTAACTACTCCGACTCATGCTCAGTTCTTTTGCATTTTTGGTGCCGGTTTTAGCAAAAAATTAAGTTGCTGAAAACATATGTAATAATAATTCTCACCAAATTTTTTAGCATGAAATTCTTTTCCCCGGAATTTTTTT
>Ga0102946_1000645_pt1 | contig 12066 bp, 5 predicted proteins | sample SalPon2A_A_D1_MG_FD_78209 | JGI IMG/M metagenome (GOLD analysis project Ga0102946, IMG submission 78209) | Soil microbial communities from South San Francisco under conditions of wetland restoration - Salt Pond MetaG R2A_A_D1_MG | ecosystem: Environmental > Terrestrial > Soil > Wetlands | place... | reverse complement strand
TGTGATCGTCTTTGAAGCCGATGGCGACCGGTATACTTACACGACCGAGAATTACGATCTGTTCCAGCAGGCCGAAGTCGGCAGCCGCTGGGAGCTGGAGATCAATTCGATTGGCGGAGTGCAGTCGATCAGTCAATAAAAATAGTCGGATGGTCAGATAGTCTTATGGTCCGATAATCGGAATAATAAAAGTATATTGAAGCAATCCTCCTGGTTTGTTTGGAGGGTTGTTTTTTTAACCAGATCTCAACCTATTTATTTTATAAGCTACCGGACAATTTCATTTTTCATGATGATGCACAATAGAAGGTGTTTTTAACACTTACCATCGCTATTTTTATCATTCCCGCCAAATCCGTGCAGGAATGACAAAATTAGGATAATTGACATAAACCATCTGGTGGCTAGAATTTTTAAGACAATTCACAAAGTCAGTGAATGGGATTGAAAAAGATTGCAAGCTCTACTGCATGCTGGCGAAAGCAGGCGTAACATAACGAAGAAGTGCGATTAAACCAACCGCCCTGCCGGGCGTATGCATCCCAGCAGGGCGGTATGAAGGAGTGTGCCGAGAGTGTAACCTCGAAGTGACATTCTCGGTCGGTATTTTTTATAAAGTCGTAGATACGGGCTGACCGTATAACTGGTCGCGGATATCGACCACCCGTCGGCGGAGCCGGTCATCCTGCTCCAGCAGTTCGGAGACCTTGTCGCAGGCGTACATGACGGTGGTGTGGTCTCGACCGCCGACGGCATCGCCAATTTGCGGAAGAGAGATCTGGGCTTCCTCGCGCAGCAGGTACATAGCAATCTGGCGAGGCAGGGCCACCTGGCGGGAGCGGTCACGGGCTAAAATCTGGTCGACTGTGATGTTGAAGGCATCCGCAACCATCTGGAGGATGGTTTTGGGTTCCAGTTCGCGCCGTTGGGGCAGCAGATCGACCAGGGCGGTGTCCACCAGGTCGGGGGTCAGCGGGATACCGCGCAGGTCGGCATAGGCCACCATGCGGTTGAGCGCGCCTTCCAGCTCGCGGATATTGGACTGCATTCGCTGGGCGATGGCTTCCAGAATCTGGCCGGGGACACTGCGTCCGATGCGCTCGGCTTTGGAGCGCAGGATGGCCAGCCGGGTTTCGTAGTCCGGCGGCTGGATGTCCGCAATCAGGCCCCACTCGAAGCGGGAGCGCAGCCGTTCTTCCAAAGTAATCATGGCTTTGGGCGAGCGGTCGGAGGAAATCACGATTTGTTTATCCTGCTGGTGCAGGGTGTTGAAGGTGTGGAAAAATTCTTCCTGGGTAGATTCTTTGCCGGCGATGAACTGAATGTCATCGATCAGCAAGACATCGATCAGGCGGTATTTTTGGCGGAAAGCCTGGGTGGTGTGCGAGCGGATGGCGTTGATGAGGTCGTTGGTGAACTCTTCGGAGGAAACGTACAGCACACTGAGGCCGTTTAGCTGGCAGGTGTTGCCGATAGCGTGGAGGAGGTGGGTTTTGCCGAGGCCGACGCCGCCGTACAGGAACAGCGGGTTATAGGCTCGTGCCGGGTTTTCGGCAACGGCCATCGAGGCAGCCTGTGCCAGACGGTTGCTGGCCCCAACTACAAAATTGTTGAAGGTGTAGCGTGGGTTCATGTTGGTCGGGAGGGGCTGCTTGAGATCGATCTCTTCAATCTCCTCAACGACAGCCGGTGTGGGTTCGGGGGCTTTGGTTTCCTGCCAGACGATGAAGCGGACTTCAATGGAGCGGCCCATAAGCCCAACGAGCAGCCGAGTGATGGTGCTAGTCAGGCGGCTCTCAAGCCAGTCGCGAGCAAAAGCATTTTGCAAACCTATAATAAAAGTGCCATCCTCGTATGCTACGAAATGTGCATCTTTAACCCATGTATCATACGTTGCTTTTGCCATCTCCATTTGGAGTTGACCCAAGACAGCTTGCCACGCTCTTTTTGCGTCCATGGAAGCTTGCTCCTCCTTTGCTTAAAAATTTATGTTTTTACTCACAGCTTGTTCGTAGGTACACTTTAAGCTAGCCCCGCTAAAATCGTGAGGGGAAAATGGTAGAATAATGTCAGGTGTTATACGAATTTCAGAAAATACTGCGAAAAATACTTGCTGTGTGTAGAAAGTATTTTATCAGAAGGGGGGATGGATTACAATAGGTAGACGCCGCTGTAACTTAAAAATTTTGAAAAATTTAAGGTTGGCAATTGTTAAAAAATTGGAACGCGTTGGTTTTTAGTATGCGGGAAACTAATCCGATAAAATTCCGATGCCTAATTAGGGACGCGCGAAAATCAACCCCCCATATATGGGTTAGAATATCCTTTTTATGTCGTTGTTTCCATATATGGTATTTGCAATCTTAAAAAATTTTAAGATCGTGGCTATTTGGATAGCAGTTCCCTCAAAAGACAAAAACTGAATCATAACTGCAAGAATCATCTTTTTTAATTCTTTAACATTTTCTTAATGGGTGTTTGTGGGAATGTTAACCGACGTTTTGAATGCTGGATTAGCGGATGTTGAAGGCATTTCTTGATTTATAATGGAGCGAGCAAAGCCTTGTTGTATCCGAGTTGAACGGCGCTCGCTCTTTTTGGTTTTGCAAGTATAGGAATGTAGAGAAACCACATGCAAGAAGACCGCACAGGAAATTCATGGATCCAGCCCTGGCTGGTGGCAATCCGGCCAAAGACACTGCCGGCGGCGCTGTCGCCGGTTATGTTGGGGGGCGCGCTGGCTTTTTCGATCGGCCAGTTTTGCTTTTGGGCCTGGGCCGCGGCGTTGTTCATTGCCTTGCTGCTGCAGATTGCCGCCAATCTGGTGAACGATGTCGTCGATTTTTCGCGCGGCACGGACACTCCAGCCCGCACCGGTCCAACCCGCGTAACCGAACATGGCCTGCTGACAGATCGGCAGGTGTGGCTGGGGGTGTGGGTGGTGTTTGGGCTGGCTGCTGCGGCTGGCGGATACCTGATCTGGCTGGGCGGTTGGCCGGTTGTAGTGTTGGGCGCGGCGGCAATGTTGGCTGCACTGGCGTATACTGCCGGACCGTTTCCGTTGGCCTATCACGGGTTGGGCGACCTGTTCGTGCTTATATTTTTCGGGTATGCAGCGGTGTGTGGTACGGTCTTTGTGATGGTGGGGAGTGTGCCGGAGGCGGCCTGGTACTGCGGCACGGCTGCCGGCGCGCTGACGGTCAATATCCTGGTGGTGAACAACATCCGTGATATGGACAGCGACCGGATAGCCGGACGGAAAAATATCCCAATCGTATTTGGGCGGGGGGCAGCCGAATGGGAGTACGGCCTGATGCTGGCGGCCGCCTACCTTGTGCCTCTGATTTTGGTCATCCAGGGGAAGGCGAGTATGTGGGGAATGCTGTCCTGGCTGTCGCTGCCCGCCGGGGTGAAGTTGTGGCGAGAAATCCGTTCGGACATTCACGGCCCGGCGTTAAATCCTTTCCTGGGCAAGACGGCGCAGCACCTGTTGATCTATTGTGTGTTATTTGCGGTTGGGTTGGTCATCGGGGGCGTTGCAGGGGGCTAGGGAGAGTTATTCATCATGGCGGCGTGATTTGGGCTGAATCAGAACTAGATCAGAGCGCTATTTTCTATTTTTCCCTTCAGGTGTTTTTTAGATCAAAAGCCGAACCAGGCCAGGAAGCCGGTTTTCCAGACAATGAAACCGACCGAGGCGATCCAACTGATCACGCCAATCCCAAGCAGGGCGACCAGCCCAATACCGACACCTTGCACCAATTTCTTGTGAGCCTGGTAGCTTTCTTTCAGGCTGGGCTGGGATGTGTCACTGAGCAGGTCGTCCAGAATTTCGGGAGCAACCAGCTCGGTTGTGTCCAAGGCTTCTTCGTCGTCCTCTTCAAATAGGCTTTCTGTTTTGTAGCTGATCTCTGGCGGGGGATTCTGCTGGCTGAACAGGATTTTCATGCGCTGTTGGGCAACCCAGTTTTCTGGTGCGATTTCCAGGACCATTTGGTAGCACTGGCGGGCTTCCTCAGAATCTTCGGACAGGTCGGCCAGCAGCAGCCAGGCTTCAGTGTGCTTGGGATGGTCGTATAAGGTTTCTTCCAAGATCAAACGGGCGTGATCAAAATTCCCTCTGGAGGCAATTTTATAGGCATCAATTACTTTTGATTGTGCTTCATCCATCTCTTTTCACCATACTCATTTTTTATTTACTATATCACAGCAATCCCTTGAGAAATCTTAGAAAATCAATTCAAGCTCATGACGGGGATAGTCATGTTTAATGGAAAATCTGGCCGGTTTTTCGCTGATGAATTCTTAATTAGAATTGGGAGGCAGCAGGGGGAAATCAGGCAAACTAAATTGATTTATCCGGGTATTAATAATACAATAGTAGCTCAACGCAAATTTTCGTTACCACATTTCAACGATCGACAAAACTGGCAAGAATCTTGAAACCTAAGAACTGTAGCTTTTTGCTGCAGTGAACTAATAAAGAATAGAATGGGATAACAGGATGGATGGTGTAGTTGCTGGGTTGGACCTCACTGACAGCCCGGACCAGATTTTGGTGGATATTCATAACTTGCGCGATGCTGCATGGCAGGTCCGCTTCAAAGATTCAGAGAAGTCTTTGAGGATTCTGAGCCAGCTGGAAGAATGGATACGCGCCAGCGACCTGCGGGCCAATAAGTTTCAATCCGAATTGGCGGATGTGTTGTTCACCCATGGGAAGATCGTGTTTACCCATGGGGACTATTACACGGCGTTGAACCGTTTTTCTGAATCCCTCGCCCTCGTCAATGTTGAAAATGATATGAAGAAGATCGGCCAGCGCACGAAGCTGATCGGCCGGACCCTGGCCTATTTGCAAAGTTATTCAGCCGCGCTGAGTGAAATGTTCCACACGCTCCAGATCGCCCAGAAATTGAAGGATTCCGCATTGGAGGGTGAGGTGTTGAGCGACATCGGCTATACCTACACCGCCATGCGAGAACCACTGAAAGGTCTTTCTTATCTTCAACAAAGCTACGACGTATTGGTTAGCGTGGAAGACCCCATTTTGTTAGCTGGCGTGTTGGATCATATGTGCTTTGCCTACATGATCACCAAAGAATTTGACAAAGCCCTTGGGAATGGGCGCAAAGCGCAGGCCCTTTTTAAGAAAAATGAAGCGCATCAGGCCCAGACAAAAACCTTGCTGCGGCTTGGCAGCATTTATATGGAAACTGATCAGACCGGGGAAGCGATCAAGATATTCCGCGAGGTGGTTGAGATCACGAATATGTACCCGTTCTATCAGGAGCGTGGTTTGGCGCTGTGCAGGCTTGCGCAAATTCAGATCAAGAGCAAGCTGTATGCTAGTGCGAAAGAGCATATCGAAGCCAGCCTGTACCTGGCGAAAAAGTATCATCTGGTGTCCGGGTTGGTGATGTGCCACAAGCTGCTCTCTGAACTCTATCACCGCCAGAATGAATACAAACAGGCTTTCCGGCATTACAAAAAGTATCACGCGGCGGTCCAGCAGATCCACAAGCTGGAAGAGGCCAACCGGGTCAAGGTGATCGAATTGTCGGGGACGTTGGAAACAGCACGAAAGGTGACCGGCGCGCTGCAAATGCAAAACGAGGCTTTGCGGAAAGAGGTCAAACTGCGCAAGAAGATCCAGATGGAACTGGAGGAAATTTCTCGGCGGGATTCGCTAACCGGGATTTACAACCGGCGGTATTTCTTTGAGCAGGCTGAACGTGAAATTCAGGCAGCCCGGCGTTATGGATATCCGGTCTCCGCTATCATGATCGACCTGGATCATTTTAAAGAGGTCAACGATACACATGGGCATCTGGTAGGGGATCAGGTGTTAATGGAGGTGGCCCAGCGCATATTGGATAATACACGCTCGGTGGATATTGCCGGGCGATACGGCGGTGAGGAGTTTGTCGTGCTGCTGCCCCAGACGAACCTGGAAGAAGCGCTGGTGACGGCCAACCGCATCTGGAACAGCCTGACAGTACGTCCCATGGATACCCGGAAATTGACTCTCCAGGTGAACGCCAGCCTGGGGGTGGCCTGCTTCAATGCCGGCACTGCTCTCAGCCTGGATGAACTGCTGGAGCGCGCCGACCAGGCGCTGTACCAGGCCAAAGAGAAGGGGCGCAACCGGGTGGAATCATCCCCAGAAAAGTAAGAAAAAGGCTGGAGACTCCGTACATCTCAAAAATTCCCTTCTAGAGCTTTCCTTGACATCTTTATATCCGTCAGGTAAAATTTCTTTCTGCCAAGACCCGGGCCTGTAGCGCAGTTGGGAGCGCGCATCAATCGCACTGATGAGGTCGCGGGTTCGAATCCCGCCAGGTCCACTGGCTGGTAAACTGAATAAATAAGTGTTAAAATGGCAGTACATGGGCCTGTGGCGCAGTTGGGAGCGCGTCTCAATGGCATTGAGAAGGTCAAGGGTTCGAATCCCTTCAGGTCCACTCTATATGATCGAACAATGCCGTTCGGTCATCATTTTATAAGCAAGTCGGCTGGAGTAGTAGACCATCTGCCAGCGAGTCGGGATCACCCGGTGGAAGCCCGGCAGCGTGCCCGCAGAGCACAACAGCCTGAGGTTGTATAGGTCAAACTCGCCTGCCCGCCCTTTAGAATGGGGCAGACTTCGAAGGTCAACGCCAGGGGGGCGCATAGCCTGAGACGGGAACGCCCGTTAGCGCGTCCGAGAGGTTGGCGTGTCAATCTGACAGGTCGGCAACTGGGGTGGTACCGCGGAATTCCTTTTCGTCCCTATGATGAAAAGGTATTTTTTGTTTAAGCGGTCAGGATTTTCTAGAATTTAGTCTAAACTATCAAACCATCAAACTAAAAACTATCAAACTATTGAAAGGAGGTTCGTGATGAAAATGGTTCAAGTTGATCCCAAAAGATGGAGTGTGCGCTCCCTTCTCGCGCGCCTCCACCTTTTACTTTCTTTGCTTGTGTAAGTCATTTTTTGAATGGACAAACCAAACCAGAAAGTGAAAGGAATGATAGAAATGGATCCACAATACGATCCTCAAACAATAGAACCTAAATGGCAGGCTGACTGGGAGCAGCAGGGTGTCTATGCCGCCGAAAATCACAGCGACAAACCCAAATACTACTGCCTGAACTATTTCCCATACCCCTCCGGCGATGGGCTGCATGTCGGCCACTGCCGTAACTATATCCCGACGGATGTGCTGGCGCGCTTTATGCGGATGAGCGGTTACAACGTGCTGCACCCAATGGGGTGGGATGCCTTCGGTGAACCCACCGAGCAGGCCGCCATCCAATACGGTTTCCAGCCGCGGGAAGTCACAGACCGGAATGTCCAATACTTCCGCCGCCAGCTGACCATCATCGGCAACGGCTACGATTGGTCGCGTGAGATTGACTCATCCAGCCCGGAATACTACCGCTGGACACAGTGGTTTTTCCTGCTGCTGTACCGGCGCGGGCTGGCCTATCGTGATAGCAATTGGCAGTGGTGGTGCCCGACCTGTCAGACGACCATGTCCAGCCATGAGGTGGAAGGCGGGGTTTGCTGGCGCGGCCATTCCGGCATTACCAAGAAGGAAATCCCGGCCTGGTACTTTAAAATTACGGATTACGCCGATTCCCTGCTGGATGGTCTGGAAAGAATTGATTGGTCACCACGTATTAAAGCGATGCAGAGGAATTGGATTGGCCGTTCCCAGGGGGCGGAGATCGACTTCCGAACGGAAGATGGCGAAGTCATCCCGGTGTTTACCACCCGTCCAGATACGCTGTACGGTGTCACCTTCTTCGTGCTGGCTCCCGAACACCCGCTGGTGGAAACACTGACCAGCGATGCGCAGCGCGCTGCGGTGGAGGCTTATGCCGCCGAGGCGGTCGGCCGCAGTGAGATCGAGCGCACCGCGGAAGGCGTGGAAAAAACCGGTGTGTTCACGGGAGGGGTTGTCATCAATCCCGTTAACCAGGCGCGTGTGCCAGTGTGGATTGCCGATTATGTGCTGCCTAGCTACGGCACCGGCGCAGTGATGGCGGTCCCCGCCCACGACCAGCGAGACTTTGTGTTTGCACAAAAATATGACCTGCCGGTAGAGGTGGTGATCGCCCCAGCGGACTATTCCGGTGAAGCTCTGGAAGCGGCTATTGAAGGCGAAGGTCTGATGGTCAATTCTGGTCGTTTTGACGGCACACCTTCCTCAAGCGGTATTCAAAAAATGACCGCTTTTCTGGAGGAGCAAGGTATAGGCCGTGCCAAAGTCAATTACCGGATGCGTGATTGGTTGATCTCGCGTCAGCGGTACTGGGGCGCGCCGATCCCGATCATTCACTGCCCGGCGTGCGGCGAGGTCCCAGTGCCGGAAGACCAACTACCGGTACGGCTGCCAGAAATGGACGATTTTAAACCGGATGGGTCTGGGCGTTCCCCGTTGGCGCGAGTGACAGAGTGGGTGCAGACCACCTGCCCGGAATGCGGCGGTTCGGCCGAGCGCGAGACGGACACTATGGGCGGTTTTGCCTGCTCTTCTTGGTATTTCCTGCGCTTCCCCAGCCCGCATGAGGACGCCTACCCCTTCGACCCGGAGGCTTTGCGCTATTGGTCGCCGGTGGATTTGTATGTGGGCGGGCCGGAACACGCTGTGCTGCATTTGCTGTATGCTCGCTTTTGGGTCAAGGTGATGCACGATGCCGGGATGATCGACTTCGATGAACCGTTCCCCCGGCTGGTGAACCAGGGTATCCTGCATGGTTCGGATGGCGCGCGCATGTCTAAGAGCCGCGGGAATGGAATCCAACCGGATACAATGGTGGATTCCTATGGCGCAGATGCGCTGCGGCTGTACGAGTTGTTCATGGCGCCTTTTGATCAGGATGTGCAATGGAGTGATGATGGGATTACCGGCACACGGCGGTTCCTGAACCGGCTGTGGCGGCTGTTTGCTGATACCTATGAAGAAGCGGACACTTCCAAGGACGAAGACCTGGAGCTGGAGAAAATGCGCCATCGGCTGATCCGAGACATCTCCGAGCGGGTGGCCGAGATGCGTTTCAATACGATGGTCTCCACTTTTATGGAATTCCTGAATGTGTTGGGGGAGCGCAAGCAGGCCGGCAGCTGGCACACGGAAACCTTCCGGCAGGCATTGGAGACAATGCTGCTGCTGTTAGCGCCGGGAGCGCCGCATATCACCGAAGAACTGTGGCACCAGACCGGGCACAGCGGCAGTATCCATTTGCAGCCCTGGCCGGAGTGGGATCCCGCACTGGCTCGCGAAGAGACTGTCGCAATTGCGGTGCAGGTGAACGGCAAGACGCGGGATGTGATTGAAGTGCCTGCCCAGGCAGACCGGGCAGCCGTGGAAGCCAAGGCGGTGCAAAATCCGCAGGTACATCGGATGATAGCTGGGCAAGAGATTGCCCGAATCATCACGATTCCCGGCAAGGTGGTCAATATTGTTGTAAAATAGAACCTTGGGGGCGCAAGCTGATTGTGCCCCCAAATTTAGTTATTATTGCCAAATTATCATAAGGAAATAAGTTTATGTCTAGAGAAAATACATACAATCCCAGTGAAATTGAACCCCGCTGGCAGAAGAAATGGGAAGAAGCTGGGATCTATCATGCAGATATCGATCATTCCCGGCCAAAGCACTACGCCCTGACCATGCTTCCTTATCCTTCTGGAAACTTGCATATGGGCCACTGGTTTGCGATGACACCCCCGGATGCCCGCGCTCGCTACATGCGGATGAATGGCTACAATGTCATGTTCCCGATGGGTTTCGACGCCTTCGGCCTCCCTGCGGAGAATGCCGCCATCAAGAACAATATCCACCCGAAGGAATGGACCTACGGTAACATCGAGCGGATGCGCGTCCAACTGCGCAGTATGGGCGCGATGTTCGACTGGCGGCGAGAGGCGGTTTCGGCAGACCCGGAATATTACCGCTGGTCGCAGTGGTTCTTTACGCAGATGTATAAGAACGGGATGGCCTACCGCAAAGATTCGGCGGTGGATTGGTGCCCGAACTGCAATACTACCCTGGCCCGCGAGCAGGTGATCGGGGACAACCGGGTATGTGAACGCTGTGGTACCCCTGTAATCAAGAAACAGCTTGAACAGTGGTTCTTCACGATTACAAAGTATGCTGAAGAGCTGCGGCACTTCGAAGGCATTGACTGGCCGGAGCGTGTGCAGACTTTGCAGCGCAACTGGATCGGCCGCTCAGAAGGCGCCAGTGTGGTCTTCAAGACCGAGCAGGGCGATCCGCTGGTAGTGTTCACCACTCGTCCGGATACCCTGTGGGGTGCGACCTTTATGGTGCTGGCCCCCGAACATCCGCTGGTGGAGAAGCTCACCACAGAAGAACAGCACGCTGAGGTGCACGAATACCAGGAGCAGGCGGCCCGCCAGAGCGACATCGACCGGGAATCGGCCGAGCGCGAGAAGACCGGCGTCTTCACCGGCGGCTTTGCCATCAACCCCGTCAACGGCAAGCGTATCCCGATCTGGATTGCCGACTATGTGCTGATGAGCTACGGCACGGGCGCGATCATGGCCGTGCCTGCGCACGACGAACGTGACTTCGCTTTTGCCATCAAGTTCGGCCTGCCGATCTTGCCCGTGATTGAAGACCCGAACAAGACCATCAAGTCGTTTGTGGTGGGGAGTACGGTCAAGGATGGGTTTGTCAATGTTGTGAAGAATGCCGGGATTGAAATTGAAGCGGTAGAGAACAATTATCACGTCACACTCACCGATGAGCAAGTGACCGATTATGTCAGTATTGCCCAGGCACACCTGGACAATGGTTGGATTGAAGTAGTTGGCAGCCCGTGGAAGTTCATATTCCCGGATGTTGTCTATGACTGGGAATCAACTGAGGCTGACGCGCAAATCCTGGCGCGCTGTAAAGAAGAAGAACCGAATGCGGCCGACGCCCGCACAGTGATGGAGCTGCTGACCGGCCAGCCTTATTATGAAGATGTGCTGTACCATTCAGAGTACGGCAAGATGATCAACTCCGGCCCGCTGACCGGCACCTCCGGCGATATGGCAAAATCTGCGACGATTGAATTTCTGGGAGAACGCGGCGCGGGGGAAGCGGCTGTCAATTACCGCCTGCGCGACTGGCTGATCTCCCGCCAGCGCTATTGGGGGACGCCGATCCCGATGGTCCACTGCCCCAGCTGCGGGATCGTGCCTGTGCCAGATGACCAGCTGCCGGTGACATTGCCGGACGATGTGGAATGGCTGCCGACCGGAGAGAGCCCGCTGAAGCTGCACCCGACCTGGAAGAATGTGGCCTGCCCGGATTGCGGCGAGGCTGCTGAACGAGATACCGATACGATGGACACCTTCATGTGCTCCAACTGGTATCACTTGCGCTACCTCAGCCCGGACTATCACGAAGGCCCGTGGGACCCGGCTGAATATGATTACTGGATGCCGGTGGATACCTACACCGGCGGCATTGAGCATGCCACCATGCACCTGATCTACACTCGCTTTTTCCACAAGGCGATGCGCGATCTGGACGTGACCAAAGGCGACGAGCCGATGACCCAACTGCGCAACCAGGGTATCGTGCTGGGTGAGGATCACGAGAAGATGTCCAAGAGTCGCGGCAATGTGGTCGCCCCGGATGCGTTGGTGGAGAAGTACGGCGCGGATACGGTCCGGGCGTACTTGATGTTCTTCGCGAATTGGAGCCTGGGCGGCCCGTGGGACAGCCAGGGCATTGAAGGTTCGGCCCGCTGGCTGCGCCGGGTGTGGACGGCTTTCACCGAGCCGGTGGAATCAGCCGGCAACCCGCCCGAAGAGGTCACAAAAGCGCTGCGCCGTAAGCTGCACCAGACTCTGCAATCCGTGACCGAGGACTTCGAAAAATTTGAGTTCAATACGATTGTGGCTTCTCTGATGGAACTGATGAACGATATGTACAAGGCCCGTGAGCAGGGTGCGTATGGTTCCCCTGCCTGGGATGAGGCCGCCGATATTTATCTGCGGATGATGGCCCCGGTTGCCCCGCACGTTGCCGAGGAAATTTGGGAGCGGTTGGGTAAACT
>Ga0102946_1000644_pt1 | contig 12095 bp, 9 predicted proteins | sample SalPon2A_A_D1_MG_FD_78209 | JGI IMG/M metagenome (GOLD analysis project Ga0102946, IMG submission 78209) | Soil microbial communities from South San Francisco under conditions of wetland restoration - Salt Pond MetaG R2A_A_D1_MG | ecosystem: Environmental > Terrestrial > Soil > Wetlands | place... | reverse complement strand
CCAGGCCGGGGACCCCGTAAGCCAGGTCGACCTCGCAGGCTTTCTCAAAGCGCTCCTTCTGCATATCATTCATGATATCTTCGATGGTCTGTTCTGTCTGATCAGGTGAAATCCGCGGTGCTTTTGGCAGTGGGCGAAGAGTACCGTCAATTCTATAGATCGGCGGCAACCCGACCTTGAGATGAATATCGGAGGCTCCTGACTTCAGCCCGACAGACAGGATTTCATTGAGGTCCATGAATTATTCTCCTTCAGATCGATTGTCTGCAGGCTTAAGGCCATAATGTTCCAGAACCCGGGCTTCGATGTCTGCGGCAGTGTCCGGGTGTTCCACCAGAAACTGTTTGGCATTCTCGCGCCCCTGTCCTATGCGCTCCTCGCCATAGGAGAACCAGGAGCCGCTTTTGTCGACGACGTTGCATTCGACGCCAAGATCAACCAGATCCCCCTCACGAGATATCCCGGCGCCGTACATGATGTCAAATTCGGCCTCCTTGAAAGGTGGTGCGACCTTGTTCTTGACAACCTTGACCCTTGTGCGGTTGCCGATCGCATCCTGCCCCTGCTTGAGGGAAGCGATCCTGCGGATGTCCATGCGCACTGACGCGTAAAATTTCAGAGCGTTGCCGCCGGTTGTTGTTTCGGGGTTACCGAACATGACGCCGATTTTCATGCGAATCTGGTTGATGAATATCACGCAGCAGTGCGACTTGCTGATTGTCGCAGTCAGTTTGCGCAGGGCCTGTGACATCAACCGGGCCTGCAGACCCATGTGCGAATCACCCATTTCACCCTCGATTTCGGCCCTCGGCACCAATGCGGCAACCGAGTCTATAACCAGGACATCGACCGCGCCGCTGCGAACCAGGACTTCGACTATTTCTAGGGCCTGTTCGCCGGTGTCGGGCTGGGAGATCAGCAACTCGTCGGTATTGACGCCGAGCTTCTTGGCGTAGTGCACATCCAGAGCATGTTCGGCGTCGATGAAAGCAGCTACACCTCCTACCTTCTGGGCTTCAGCGGCAATGTGCAGGGCAAGGGTGGTCTTGCCGGAAGATTCGGGGCCGTAGATTTCGACGATCCGGCCTCTTGGGACACCGCCGATACCCAGGGCGATGTTCAGGCTCAGGGCACCGGTTGAAATCGATTTGACATCCGGCAGGACGGCATCCTCTCCGAGGCGCATGATGCTGCCCTTGCCGAATTGTTTCTCAATCTGGCCCATGGCCAGTTCGATAGCTCTATTGCGGTCACTCTCTGCCATTACTTTCCCTCCTTACAAGGTAAATACCCACATTGAATTTTCTGGTTGTTACAGGAAGTCATCAGTCTCATTGTCAAGCCCTATCGTAAATAATGGGATATGTTCCGCACCACCGGGTTTTAGCCGGCTTTCATACAGGATCAGCCTGTCGACCGGGAGATGCCCGACCAGTTGATGCCCGAGTTCACTGCCCAGAACGGTCAGCTCATTTGTCCTATTCTTTGCCCTGCCGATAGTCAAATGCGGAGAATATGACCTGGAATCTGTGACCAGGCCCGCTGCGTGCAATGCACGACGACAATCACGGTGCAGTTGCCCGAGCTGGTTCTGCGGATTCAGGCCGAGCCAGATGACCTTGGGGCGTCGCAGGCTGGGAAAGGCTCCCAACCCGATTACATCAACCTGGAAAGGCCGATGACAGCGTTTAACGGATAGCACAGAAACCCTGATCTTTTCAAGATTTTCCTGTTCTGTTTCACCGAAGAAGTGCAAGGTCAGATGCAGGTTTTCCGGTCGGCTCCAGCGGATATCGCGAATCCGGGACTTGAGACCAGACTGCAGTGAGTGAATTGCCTCCCGGAGTTCTTCGGTTAGGGGCACACCCAGAAAAGTTCTAACCGAGGACATGTTTCCCCTCATCAGGGCTGCTCACGGGCAGAAGAGCAGAAAAACAGCTACCTTGGTCGATCCCGTTGCTCTCAACCCAGATCAGCCCATCGTGGGTCTCTATAATGCCTTTGGCCAGGGTCAGCCCGAGTCCGACACCTTTGCCACCGAAGCTCTTTCGGGATGATGAATGGCTGGATATCTCGCCGATTTCGTGAAATTTGTCGAATATCTTCAACTGATCGTCCTTGGCAAGCCCTATCCCGCTGTCACAGACGGCAACCTCCAGGTACTTGTCTTTTAAACGGTTGCTGAAGAAATTCTGCGAAAACGGTTTGAGTACTTCAGCTCGGGATGCGATATCCTCCGCGCTGGTTTCGCGTCCGCTGACACGTATCCAGCCGCCTTCAGGTGTAAACTTCACGGCATTTTCCATCAACCTGTTAAAGGCGCGTTTCAGGTGATGGGCATCACCCCTGACCATCGAATATTCCGGGAATTCGGTGAGTTCAAGGTGAAGGCCGCGGTTTGCACAGTCAGACTGGTGCTCTTCGACAACTTCCTTGATGATCAACAGTGGATTGAAGGCTTCCCGTTCCATGTAGAGCACTTTTGCTTCGAGCCTGGCTGCCTCCAGCAGGTTGTCGACGATATGATTCAGACGTTCGCTGCCGCGGATGATAACGTCCATGGCATGTCGCTCGGTTTCTCCCAGCTGATTTGCGGCCGCGTCCAGCAGAAATTCCGTCCCGGACATGATCGTGGTCAGCGGGGTGCGCAACTCATGCGAAGCGAGGGAGAGGAACGTGCTTTTCATATGGTTGAGGCTTTGCAGGGCGCGGTGATTCTGTTCGAGGAGCTCCAGGTGGTTGCGCAAGGCGGAACGTGACCTTTCAAGCTCGCGCATACTGGCAAAGTTGAGCCGATGCTGCCATTTCAGCTCATCAAAAAGTTCGGCATTTTTCAGGATCGGCCCGACCTGTCTGCCGATCGCTTGAATCAACCGGACATCTTCCCTGTTGAAGAGCCGCTGGCCGCGATCAAAGACGAAGAGGACCCCGAGCGTCTCTTCCTCGGCAATGAAGGGTACGGCCAGAAAGGCCCGCCAGTTGTCGGTAAAAACGGCGCTGGAAATACGTCGATGATCATTTTGCAGGTTCGTCGACATTCGCGGACGACCGGTTTCCACGACTTTTCCGGCCAGTCCCATGCCGGGCTGGATTCGCCCGAGTTCCTCAACCACATTGTCCGGGATGTTGCGATGCAGGGCCAGCTTCATCTCTGTCCCGCGATGCTCAGTGAGAAAGATCCCGCCACCGGAGATGGAAAAGCTCCTGACAACCTCGTCGAGAATGATCTCCAGGGTCTGGGCAAGGTCGTGTCCTTCTGCTACCCGATGAGATATCTGGTTCAGCAGCGTCAGGTGGCGATTGTTACGGCGCAGTTCGATCTGCAGGTTAGTGACCTGGGTTGTGTCGCGAAAGGTCCCGTAGATTATCTCTTTTTTATCGATGCGGCCCGGTTTGAATGTGACTTCACCGACAAAAAGGGAGCCGTCCTTGCGGCGGATTTTGACCGCAGTAGCCTCTGCATGACCAATTTTGCGGGCTTGGCTGATGGTTCGCAACAGTCGGCGTCGCTGCTCCCGGGAGAAGAGGGCTTTGAAACTCAGGAGAATGGTTTCCGACGGCGTGTATCCCAAAAGCTGTCTCGCCATCCGATTAACCTCGAGCAAAATGCCGCTCTCCTGGTCGAACATGAAGGTTGCTTCCCCGGCGTCCAGGAAGAATAGCCGGTCTCGATTCCGAAAGTGTTCGAGACGCTCTTCCTGTTGCGCGGACACTTTTTGCATCTCTGTCAGGCGGGCTTGCAGTGTCCTGGCTCTTTTCTGGCTGGATATTGCCCAGGCTGAAGCGATCAGCACTGAGACCCCGGCAAGGACAAGGATAGCGGCAGACACGATCACTCCTCCTGCGTCGCGCCGGATATCCGGTGCATGGCCAGGCGACGAAGCCAGTCGAGGGCTACACAGGCAGTGCGAATGCGTACCTGCTCACGGTCGCCTTGAAAAAGGAACTTTTCTACGTATTCGCCATCAGGGCCGGTCATCGCCATGAACACCGTGCCGATCGGTTTGTCTTCGGTGCCGCCATCCGGCCCGGCTATGCCGGTTACGGCAAGACCTATATCGGTCCGCGATGCGTCTTTCACTCCACGGGCCATGGCAACCGCGCAGGCTTCGCTGACGGCACCGTGGTGCTCGAGAATATCCGCTGGCACATGTAGACAATCGATCTTTGCAGAATTGGCATAAGTAACGACGCTGCGTTCGAGGAAGGCTGACGCTCCGGCCTGGTCGGTGAGGAGTTTGGCGATCAACCCGCCCGTACATGATTCGGCGAGTGACAGTGAGAGCCCCGTTGTTATGAGATGCTTGGCGGTTGCCGCCGCAAGAGTCTCGTCACCAAAACCGACAACATGTTCTCCGAGGGCTCTCCTGACGATCACCTCGGCGCGATCAACCCGTTTCCGTGCATCCTTACCCCTGGCGCGCAGTTTGACCTGTACCGTCGGGAGTTCGACATTGAACGCCAATTCAACCCCTTCCGGCAGAGGCTCAGAGTTTATTCGCGATTCGACCTCGGGTTCGGGCAATCCCATAACGGTGACGATTTGCTGGCTCAACAAGGGGGGATCGGGAAAACGCTCCAGCAGTGATGGGATAATGTAATCATCGAGCATTGCGAGCATTTCCCGAGGCACGCCCGGCAGGAAGTAAAGGTCTGCTTCGTGATGCTGCAGATGGAATCCCGGCGCCGTGCCGTTGCGGTTGGCAATCACCGTACTTCTGCCGGGGAGCATGGCCTGCTTCTCGTTTGCAGGGTGCATGTAGCGTTTCATGGTACGAAAGCGCTCCCGGATTTGTCGCAGTGCCATGTCGTTGAGGCTGAGAGGCCTGTCGAAGGCTGTGGCTGCGGCTTTGGCGGTCCTGTCATCCACAGTCGGGCCAAGCCCTCCGGTCACGACAACTGCATCATGGGTTGCTGCCAGACGTGTCAGTGCAGCAACGATGCCAGTTTCCCGGTCACCTGTTGTGGCTGCCTCATGCACTGGCAGCGAATGAGTGATCAATCTCCTGGCAATGGAAGAGGTATTGGTGTCAGCCAGGTCGCCGTTGAGCAGTTCATCGCCTATGGTAAGGATTGCGATTTTCATCGGGTGCAGGTTTCCGATCTGCCCTGTGTTGACAAGTCTCTGTCGTTGTCATCACAGGTTGAATATCCACAGGGTCAGGCGCAAGGCAATAGCCGCGTAAATGCCTGCTGCAAAATCGTCGAGGACGACGCCGACACCGTGCTTGAGGTTCTTGTCAAACCATCCGGCAGGCGGCGGTTTGAGGATGTCGAACAGGCGAAACCAAAAGAAGCCGATCAGCGCCGCGCTCCAACTCCAGGGCAGGAAGGCAACGGTGACGAGATAGCCCATCAGCTCATCGATGACAATGCGGCCGTCGTCGGCGACGCCGTAGATCTGTCCGGCGGCATCGGCGACCCAGAAGCTGAGGAAGAGCAGGGCAGTCATGGTGATCATGTAAAGCCACCACGGCCATTCCCCGGTCAGGTAGAAGACCGGAATGCCGGCCAGGGTTCCAACAGTTCCTGACGCAAACGGAGCGTAGCCAAGACCGGCGTTGCTGGCGAGGAAAAGGGTCAGTTTTCGCACTTACTCCTCCAGTCCGAATTGGCGGTTTGCAGTTGCTGTGACGATGCGGTAGACGTCCGGCAGGGGTCGTCCGCTGGTCTTAGACAACTGCTGGCAGCTGGCGTGCTCCGGGGTGATTCGCAACAGGCGCTCTGCCTCGTAGATCAACTTGACTTCAGCGTCACCAAGACTGGTCCGGATCGTTTCTGATTGCCGTCTCAGCTTCATACGACGGGTTTCATGCATACGTACACCGATGGCGCTGCTCTCTAGCAAAATCATCCGGGCCAGGGTGGCGGCATCATGAGGCTCGGCAACGACCGTCAGACGCGACCCGGGGCGGTTTTTTTTCATCTGCAGAGGAGCGAGCGCGGCATCCAGGGCGCCCTCGTCCATCAGCCTGTCAATCAAAGCGCCGAGCAATTCCGGAGACGAATCGTCAATATGGGACTCGATGACTGTGACAAGGTCATGCTCAAAGCCTGAAGCGAGAACTTGGCGGCCAATGATGCCGCGCAACAGGTTAGGCCGTTCATCCAGGTCCCAGCCACCGACACCGTAACCGGTACGGGCAATGATCATCTCCGGTATCGGCCCGAATCGGGCAATGGTAGCCGCGATGGCTGCACCCGTTGGCGTGACCAGCTCTCGGTCACTGTCGGCATTGCGGACCGGCAGTCCGGAAAGAATCTGCAGGGTGGCCGGTGCAGGCAGTGGAATGCTGCCGTGACTACCCTGCGTCATGCCGCTGGACAATGGCAGCGGGGTACAGATGACCTCCTGAATTTCAAGCAGGTGCATGCCTATGGCGCTGCCTACAATGTCGATAATTGCATCGACGGCTCCGACCTCATGAAAGTGAACTTCATCCAGGGCGACCCTGTGAACATGTGCTTCAGCCTCGCCGAGACAGCGGAAGACGCGGCGTGCCGTGCCTTTCACCGTTGCGGTCAATGAGCTTTCGGTAATCATGGTGTCAATCTCGGACCAGGTTCGTGATGGTTGCCTGCCATCACAAACGACCTCTATCCGGGTGCCGGAGATACCATGGCGTTTTTCCCGCCTCTGCTCAAGCCGGTAACCTTTCACCGGCAGTTTGCTCAGCTCAGAACGGAGGTTGTCCAGGGTGATGCCTAGATCGACCAGAAGGCCGAGCGTCATGTCGCCTGAGATCCCGGAAAATGTGTCGAGGTAGAGTGTTGTCATGTGTCACGTTTTCGATTGATGCGGGTCGCGGCAAATGCGGCACCGAAGCCGTTATCGATGTTGACCACGCTGATTCCCCCGGCGCAAGAATTGAGCATACCGAGCAGGGCGGCGATGCCGTTGAAAGAGGCGCCGTAGCCGACTGAAGTAGGGACAGCAATTACGGGAACATCGATCAGACCACCGACCACCGAGGGAAGCGCGCCTTCCATGCCCGCGACGACGATGATCACGGTTGCTTCGCAGAGTTCACTGGTGTGAGCCAGCAGTCTGTGAATGCCTGCGACGCCGACGTCGATCAGTTCCTCAACCTGGTTGTTGAACATGCGTGCGGTTACGATCGCTTCGCGGGCAACCGGAAGATCCGAGGTGCCGGCACAGATGACGAGAATTTTGCCCCGACCGTGATCGGTAAAGGGTTTTTGTTGCAGCGTGAAGGTCCGTGCAATCGGATCGTATTCACCGTCCGGTTGTTCGTTTGACAATAATTCTGCTTTTTCTGCGGAAACCCGGGTCACCAGGACATTGTCGCCGTGAGCGGCCATGTGCTTTACGATTGTCGCAATCTGTTCCGCCGATTTTGCCTCGCCAAGGACCACTTCCGGCACGCCCTGACGCAGAGCGCGGTGATGATCGATCTTGGCGATGTCGGTCTCCTCGTATGGCAGGGCGCGGAGGCGTTCAAGGCCTTCCTCCACACTGAGGTCACTGTTTTGCACTGCCGTCAGTAAGTGCTTTAAATCGTTGATGTCCATCGCTCGATCTCCATGCTGCGCTGAAGTTCACATGTTAGCATCCCCGCGCTGTTTTTCAAACAATTCGAGGCGAGTTATGCAATATAGGCTATCGGACATTTGAGTTGTCAGACAGTTTGTCGTTCATGGTCTGCTGATCGCCAATTTAGTTGGCTCCCGGTCGCGAAGGCCCGTGATCTTAGCCGCGGGGTCTGTTGGACAGGTTAATCAGCGTATGGCAGGATCGCGGGCTGCTGACAAAGTTCAGCCAGACTACATGATAGAGGGCAACAGATGGATGACCTGTTGCCCTTGTTCTTTTTTACATCGTATTTCACAAAGACAAAACCGACGGGTCGCGTCCCGCCGAACTCCATACTTTTGTCCGGCAACAAAAGTAAGCAAAAGTGCCTTCTCCTTGCGGAGGGCATCTCCTTTGCCGGATTTCCGAGAGATCCAATAACGACGTATCATAATTAGCCGGCCCGTTACAGGGAGCCTTCCTTTCTTTGTGATCTACAAGGGAAAAGCTAAAGAGAACAACTACCGATACAATTCTCCACAGAAAGAGAGGTTCTCAAGGGCCTCGGGCCCTGCGGGGGAAGTGCAGTTTCTTGGTCGATTAGAACAATCCGGATTGAGGTTGCTGTCTTGACGAGTCAGACATGTCCAGCGCAGCGCAGCCCTTTTCTGCTTACTCTTTTGGGCCGGCAAAAGAGTAAGGCGCAGTCGGGGGGCGCGACCCCCGGAGTTTGCTTTTGTCTTTAAATTTTGGAGCAAAACTAAAACGGGCAACAGATGGTTAATCTGTTGCCCAATCCTTATGGAATCTCCATGCGCCACGAATAAGGGCCTTCTCCGTTATTCGTCGCCACCAATCTTGCTGATGAAAACTTCTCGGGGGCGGCTGGTACCGTCAGAAGGTCCGACAATGCCCTCGGCTTCCATCTTTTCGATCATACGGGCTGCGCGATTGTAGCCGAGGCGCAAACGGCGCTGCAGCATTGAGATTGAAGCCTGCTTGGTATCGGCGATGATTGCCAGTGCTTCATCCCACTTTTCATCGTAATCGTCATCGCTGTTGCCACCGCTTTCAGAGGCAGGAGGTGCTTCGAGGATCGATTTATCGTAATCCGGTTGCCCCTGTTTCTTCAGGAAATCAACTACGCGCTGCACTTCGATTTCCGAAACGAAGGCGCCATGAACGCGTTGCACCGCACCGGTGCCGGGCGGCAGGAAGAGCATGTCGCCGTTGCCGAGCAGGGTTTCAGCGCCCATCTGGTCGAGGATGGTTCGCGAGTCGGTGCGCGAGAAAACCTTGAAGGAAATCCTGGTCGGGAAATTGGCCTTGATCAGGCCGGTAATGACGTCGACGCTCGGTCTCTGGGTGGCGAGAATCAGATGGATACCTGCCGCGCGGGCCATTTGCGCCAGGCGGGCGATCGCTTCCTCGATGTCGCGGCCGGCGACCATCATCAGGTCAGCCAGTTCGTCAACGATGACAACTATGTAGGGGAGATGTCCGTGATCGAGCTCTTCACCTTCGATCAACTCGATTTCCGGCAGGTCCTCTTCCATCATGTCGATGACGGCGTCGTTGTCGGGTGCCTGCTTGCGCTTGCTGGTTTTTTCCTTTTCTTCCTTGTCCAGTTTGCGATTGTAGCCGTCGATGTTTCGTACGCCCTTGTCGGCCATCAACTTATAGCGACGTTCCATCTCCCGAACTGCCCAATTCAAGGCCAGGGCCGCCTTTTTCGGATTAGTGACGACCGGCAGCAGGAGATGCGGGATACCCTCATACATCGAGAGCTCCAGCATCTTCGGGTCGACCATGATCAGACGAACATCGCGTGGGTCGGCGCGATACAGCAGTGAGAGAATCATGGCGTTGACTGAAACGGATTTGCCGGTACCGGTTGAACCGGCGACCAGCAGATGCGGCATCTTGGCGAGGTCACCGACAACCGTATGGCCGAAAATGTCCTTGCCCAGGGCGAGCGGCAGTCTTCCGCCGCTCTTCTGAAATTCGTTAGTGGCGAAGATCTCTTTGAGGTAGACCATTTCACGGTCGCGGTTCGGAATCTCTATACCGACCACGCCACGGCCCGGTATTGGCGCGACAATCCGGATCGAGAGAGCCTTGAGAGCCATACTCAGATCGTCTGACAGCCCGGCGATTTTGTTGACCTTGACACCGGGCGCCGGAGCGAATTCGTACATGGTGACTACCGGGCCGGGTTTGACCTCGGAGACGTCACCCTCAACGTTGAAGTCGAGCAGCTTTTTCTCCAGCAGTCGGGCGTTCATCATCAAGGCGTCCTTGTCGACCGGTTTCGCCACTTCACCATCATGGTCGAGCAAGTTGAGCGATGGCGGGTGATAGGTGCCGGAAGGTTCCAGAAAGTCGAAGGTTTCCTGGTTGGCCAGCGCCTTCTTCTTGTCAATCTTCTTCTCTATGACTTTTACGGGTTTTGCGGGGACCGGTTCGGGCCCCCTGATTACCGGCGCCTTTTCCTTTTTCGGCCGGTCTTTTTCTTTCAACTCCCGCCGGGCCTGGCGGGCCGCCCTGCTTGTTTCCATGGAACCCGCCAGTCGGGCAAGCAGTCCCTCGAGGAAGAGCACCATCGAGAATCGTGCGACAAGTATGGCCGAAACCGAGAGGAACACAATCAGGAAAAGTGCTGCACCGGTCAGGTTGAACCAGCCTTTCAGTGTGCTGGCGAGGAAGAAACCGATGAACCCGCCGGCCTGGTTCAGGGTCTGCCCGAACAGGGCGACTTTTTCAAATCTCAGGGAGATCAGGCCGGCAATCGAAATCAACATGACGATAAACGCCAAGGCCTTATACGCACGTGGATGCAGATCGCGGAATTTCAACAGCCGCCATGCAAACAGCAGGCAAGCGAACGGAATCATCAGTGCCGGCAGGCCGATGACCTGATAGAAAAGGTCTGAAACATAAGCGCCGACTTTGCCGCAGAAGTTATAAATCGATGCCGGGTCAAGATTGTTGTTGAAAGACGGGTCGTTGTTGTTGAACGAAACCAGGCTCAACAGAAGAAAGATTCCGGTGGCCATCCAGACCAGGCCTGCGATCTCTTTTTTGATATGTTCGCGCAGAAAAGTTTTACGTGGTTTTTCGCTCATATGCCCTCGTTGTAATCCGGGCCATCTTATCGCAATGACAGAGGAAAGGTCAAAGGTTGCTTGGCCGTTGCGATCAGAAAAACAGGATCAGCCCCACACCGCCGGCCAGCCAGCAATAGAGAGCGAACCAGTGCAGCCGTCGCCGCCTGATAACTCCCATCAGCAGGTGGATGCAGAAGAGTCCTGTCACAAGGGCCGCCAGCGTTCCGGCGATATAGGGTAAATGCGTGTCCCCTGCGACATGGTCGAGATCTTTCAGGGAGAGCAGAGCAGCGCCGAATACGGCCGGCAGGGCCAGCAGAAAAGAGAACCTGGCCGCAGTCTCGCCGTCTACGCCGCGCATCAGCAGGGCCGCGATTGTCGATCCGGAACGAGAGATGCCGGGAATGATTGCACAACCCTGTACCGTGCCGACAATAACAGCGTCGACAAATGTCATCTGTTTGCGGGAGGTTCCGGTCCGGCGCAGGCGCTCGGCAACCCAGAGCAAGGTGCCGGTAACCAGCAGCATGATGCAGACGATGTCGGGTCGCTCGAAAAGCCTGATAAAAAAGTCCTTGAAGAGCAGGCCGATCACGGCGGTTGGCAAGGAGCCGGCAACCAGCAGCGCAACCATGAAGCGCTGGCTTTTCGCCAGCTCATCCCTGCGCCAGAGCGAAGTGATCAGGCCGACCAAGTCACGCCAGAAATAGATTGCGACCGCGATCATCGTGCCGACGTGCAGCAGGACGTCGAAGAGTACGCCAGGCTGCTTGAAGTCACCGATCAGGTGCTGGGCAAGAACCAGGTGGCCACTCGACGAGACGGGCAGGAACTCGGTAGCCCCCTGCAGTGTGCCGAGTAATATTGCTTCGATAAAAGTCATATGCAACCGGTTGTTAGGGTGGAGACCGGTAATAACATAAAAAACCAGCTCACGCCACGTGCTACTCGCTACGCGCCACGTTTTTTTATAGTTCCATGATAATCGGCAGGATCAGTGGTCGCCGGTCGATCGTTTTGTTGAAGAGGCGTCGCAGGGTTTTGCGAACCTCGACGCGCAACTCCTCCCAGTCGCCCATTGCTTCACAGCTGTGTTCTCCAAGCATCTCGCAGACCAGCCGTTTGGCCTCTTGAAGAAGCTCGTCGTTATCCTCTTCCGGAATGAAGCCGCGGGTTATGATCTCCGGCCCGGAGACAATCGCTCCGCTGCCCTGATTGAGCGCCAGGAAGACTATGACCAGGCCGTGATTGGCGAGGTGTCGGCGGTCGCGCAGCTCCATTTCGCCTACATCGCCGACCCCTTTGCCATCGATGAACACTCGCCCGGTTTCGACCTTCGGTTCGAACCGGTAACCGTTGGCAGAGAGTACCAGCGGGATGCCGTTGCTGATGACGAGGGAGCGGTCCTCGCTCCAGCCAAGGCTGCGGGCCAGCTGGGCGTGTTTGACCAGGTG
>Ga0102946_1000643_pt1 | contig 12116 bp, 11 predicted proteins | sample SalPon2A_A_D1_MG_FD_78209 | JGI IMG/M metagenome (GOLD analysis project Ga0102946, IMG submission 78209) | Soil microbial communities from South San Francisco under conditions of wetland restoration - Salt Pond MetaG R2A_A_D1_MG | ecosystem: Environmental > Terrestrial > Soil > Wetlands | place... | reverse complement strand
GAACCTTGATATATTTATCAGGCCACCAGGGACAGGGCCTCGGCGCAGACTCTGCGCAGACATGTATAGGCCCGTAACTCCTGCTTGTCAAGCAACATCCCCAGATGATGCAGGGCCGGGCCGATATATCCCTTAAAAAAGGGTTTGCAGCGCCGTTCGTATAAAAAGGCAAACGCTCCCAATATCTGCAGGTTCCGCTGCAGCTGCAGATAGGTATACTGCCTGAGGAAGCTCCTCTCATCATAGTCGATGAACGACTGCAGACACCTTAGATAATGGTTGCGCATCTCCTCCTGAAAAGAGAGAGAAAGTGCAGCGTAGGGGTCGATCAGCAATGATGCCAGATCATAGCCGGGTGGTCCGAGACGGCCTCCCTGGAAATCAATGATTTTCAGGGAAGTGTCGACGACCATGACATTCCTGCTCTGAAAATCACGATGCAGAAAGAGGTGCAGTTGTCCTCTGCCGGCATTGAAGGCTATATCGTCGAATTCTTTTTCAACACCGGCAGGAGCCTCTTGCCCCAGGAATCCTTGCCAGAACTGGCGGAGAAAATAGAGCGACTCCCTCTCGATCATCAGCTCGGTGTCATACCTGGCCGTGTCATGGCACCAAGAGGCATCGAATCCCTCCGCACCTTGCACCTGCATATGGGCGAGACAGTGCACGAGCTCTCTATAAAGAGTGGAAATCTCCTGCCCAGCATCGACAAACGGTTTTCTCTGCTGCAGCCGGTCATGGAGTTTTATATCCCCACAGTCTTCAAGAAGAACAAGGCCGGTCTGTTCATCGAAGGCCAGTATTTCCGGCACCGGCACCTTTCTGGAAAAGAGATGTCTGCCAATCGCTGCCATGGAACGGGCTTCGTCGCCTGCCGCTTTTGCGCCATCAGCGGGTATAACACCGATGCACAACGAAGCCTCACGGTGGATTAGCCGAAAAAAAATACGGTTGGAGCCGTCTGCGGCAATGGGCAAAAGCGTATACTCAGAGAGGTTTCGGTAATCATTTCCGGTACCCGTTCTGCCTGCAGCGGCCAACAACTCAAGGCTGCTGCCGATCAGTTTGTCTTGGACTCTACTATTCATTGCGTAACGATGACATCGGCGAGTACGCTACCATCGGCAATGACGGCACCGTCCCAGACAACCGATCGGCAAATGCTGACGTTATTACCTATGAGCGCTTTGCCAATGCAGCACCATTCCTCCATGTGCACCCCTCGGCCTACACGGGCCTGCTCATCTACCAGAAAGGAACCACTTACTGCGGGCTGAAGCACTTGCAGGCAGGGAACCCTCTGCCGCAGCAGGCCCCCATGAAGATCGAGATAATCAGCCGGGGTGCCGATATCGCGCCAGTAGCTCTCATCGACTCGGACGGCGGCAATGCGCTCATTGTTCATAAGAAGCTGGCGATAGCGGTCTATGATGCAGCTGTAGTGATTTTTGTTCATTCCTTTGAGAATCTGTGGATCAATGACGTGGAGACCGGTAAAGGCCAGGGCAGGGCTGCTATTGTCAGCAGTAAAACCGACGATGGAATCGTCCTCGACCTCCAGCGAATTGAACCTGGGATAGTTGTGAACCGCCAGCAACACCTTGCTGCCGCAGACGGCATATTGCTCGAACAGCGCCTTGAGGTCGACGGTATGATAGATATCGCCGTTTACCACCAGCAGGGGGCCATCTTCGAAATGATCCAGAGCATTGCGCAGAGCGCCACCGGTCCCAAGGATTTGTTTTTCTTTCAGGACCACCAGGTCGTCCAGATCCGCCACTGCCTCTTCAATCTGCCGGCTGAGGTGATGACAGTTAACCAGAATACGCCGGATACCGGCTCGCCGCAACTCGCCTATCTGCAGCCGGAGAAGCGGAATATTAAGGAGAGGAAACAAGGGCTTTGGCCGAAAACCACTATAAGGCAGCAATCTGGTGCCAAAACCTGCCGCCAGTATCATGGCTTGCATTGATTATCCTCCGTCGCCGGCTGCGGGTGGACTCCCGCCGCACATCCCCCTGACATTGCATGTACAACGGACGAGGGATGAGTTCTGCTGATGAATATTAAAAAATCAGGACCATTGCGGGGAAGAGCATCATGCATATAACGGTTTGTACAATGAGCGGAACATGATCGCTATGCCCTTTTCCCCACCTTTCTGCCGAATCGATACAGCCTGTATTCCTTTTGGTCGCGTGAACCTGTATACCATTCGGTCTAAAAGCGAAGTGTACCGTCTTCTTCCTCGGTGACGCCAACGACGACTATCCCGTATTCGTCGGCTTCCCGAATCAATTCCATAGAATCAAATATCAGCGATTTACCGGCCTCGACGGCGAGAACTGCGGCACCTGCTTTCTTCATGCTCTCGATGGTCTCCAGCCCCGTGGCCGGTAGATCGAAACGAAAATCCTGTCCCGGTTTATGCACCTTGACCACCACCACCTTTTCTTTACCAAGGCTGCCGCCGCGGAGAATGGTCGCATCCGTTCCCTCAATCGACTCAACCGCCAACACGGTCCTGTCGCGAACTACCACACACTGGCCGATATCGAGCCGACCGATTTCCTTGGCCATGCGCCAGCCGAAGATGATATCCTCCTTCTGTTTGCCGGTGGGCTTTTTCTGAGTCAACACCCCCGATGGAAACAGTAGCTTGGAAAGATACCGGGTGGATTCGACGACGGTAATACCATCATCTTCAAGCACGTCGGCGATGGCGCGGAGTATGGCATCGTCGTGCCTTTTATCGATTTTCCGCCATAGCGTCAATCCCTTGAAATCGAAAAAGACATCGCGAAACATCCGGGTCTTGGTAATCGTGCCGAGAAAAACGGCTTCGGCCACGCCGTTTTTTTTGAAAAATGATATGACCTTGCCGAGCTGTCCCAGTTTCACCCAACAGAAGTCATCGGCGGAGTCGACAAGCTCTTTATCGGTTTCCCCTTTGAAACCGACAACCACCGGCCTCTTTCCCGAATCCCTGGCCGCCTCAATGAACAGCCTGGGGAATTGGCCGCCACCGGCAATAACACCGATAGTATCAGAAATTTCCATGCCTAATCATCCGAAGTCCGACGAACGACTCCCCGCTGAGATTCTTCAAAAAACCTGACCATATCATCTACTTCATTACAATCTGTTATTTCTCTTTTGGCGATTTCCAGGGCATCTTTAAGCAGGAGATCCGGCGATCGGAAGATGATGCGAAAAGCAGTGTCTATCTTGGCGATAGTCTCCCTGCTGAACCCTCTTCTTCGCAAACCAACCTTGTTGATGCCCGAAATACGTGTGCGATTGCGGGTGCCGGTGATGATGACAAACGGCGGAACGTCGAGGGTTATACCGGAAACACCGCCAATATAGGAATATTTGCCGATGCGGCCGAACTGGTGAACTGCCACCAGCCCTCCTATAGTGGCACAATCACCGACTTCAACATGGCCGGCCATGGTGGCGACATTTGACATGACAACATTGTTGCCGATCACACAGTCGTGGGCGATATGGATATAGGACATGAGCAGATTGCCGTTACCGATAACTGTCTTGCCCCCTCCCTGCTCCGTGCCCCGATGAATGGAGGCATACTCACGAATCTTGTTATTGTCGCCCATTATCAGCTGGGTCGGTTCACCGTTGTACTTCAGATCCTGGGGCGCGGCTCCTACCGTGGCAAACGAGGCGATTTCGTTATTCTTGCCCATCACCGTCGGACCTGATACCACCGCGTGTCCGGCTATCTTACAGCCCGCATCGATGCGGACATCGCCTTCGATGATGGCATAGGGGCCGACACTCACGGATGAATCGAGTTCAGCTGCTGTATCTATAATTGCAGTTGGATGTATAGTCATAAAGTAATATCTTTCCTGTATTTTTCCGCAGATCGGACCTGCGGTCTGAGTATAAAGACACAGCGTTTCGAAGCAATATCAACCATGCCGACTGGATGATGATCACTGCCTGCTGTTATCGTTTTCAACCAAAAGATGCCATCAGTTCAGCCTCGGCCACCAGCTGGTCATCGACGTATGCCTTGCCTTCCATGACCATAATGCCACGCTTCATTTTTAAGAGCTTCAGTTTGAAGACGACCTGGTCGCCCGGTACTACCGGTTTTCGGAACCTGGCATTATTGATTCCGGCAAAGTAGAGCAGCTTTTGACCTATCATTTCCGGCTTGCTTTTAAAACCCAGCACTCCACCCACCTGCGCCATGCCTTCGAGTATCATAACCCCTGGCATAACCGGTCGTTCGGGAAAATGCCCCTGGAAAAACGGTTCATTGATAGTCACATTTTTCAGGCCCTCAATTTCCTTTCCCGGATCAATTGTGGTGATCCTGTCAACCATGACGAAGGGATAGCGATGGGGCAGCAGCTTGAGAATTTCCTGGATATTCAGCTCCCCCTGGGGTTTTGTCTCTGTCATTTCTTATCTCCTTGCCGTTCTATTCTTTGGCTGCTATCTGGGCCTGCAGCTTATCCAGCTCTTTTCGTAGTTTACGAACTTCCGAACGAATTTCGGGGAGTTTACCGTAGACGGTCGCCGCCCTGGTCCACTCTTTGATAGGAATGGCCGGTACGCCGCCGACCACGGCCCCTGCAGGCAGATTCTTGGCTACAGCGCCCATGCCGGCCACCATGACGGCATCACCAAGATGAACATGTCCCTTAGTGGATGACTTACCGCCCATCACCACATTCCTGCCCAGGGTGGTGGAGCCGGAGAGAGCTGCGTAACTGACCAGCAGGCAATTTTCACCGACGACGACGTTATGGGCGACCTGGACAAAATTGTCTATTTTGGTGCCTGATTGTATCCAGGTAAGGCCAAAGGCAGCTCTGTCGACGCAGCAGTTGGCGCCAATTTCGACATCATCGTCTATTCGCACGCTGCCAACCTGCGGCCTTTTGACATGATTGCCACGCTCATCCTGGGCATAGCCGTAACCGTCGCTGCCGATAACCGTACCGCAATGAATGGTTACCCGGCTACCTATCTTACATCCATGCTCTATGGAGACATTGGCCCGGATGACACTGTCATCACCTATGCTGCTGTTGTCTCCGACATACACGCCGGCGCCGATGCGGACCCTTTCGCCTATGCGAACGTTGTCACCAAGGACGGCACAGGCTTCGACACTCACCTCTCTGCCGATTTCGCATCCCTTGCCGACGTGGGCCTGGGGATGGATTCCCGTGCTTTCAAAAGGCGCTTCCAGTAGAAAATTGTGGATAATCGCCGAGGCCAGATAGGGGTTTTTGACACGAATCAGCGTTTTTTCGCTTGATTCAATATCGAGGGGAACAATGACCACCGAAGCTCCGGTTGTTTTCAGCAATTCCGCCCGGGCCGAATGAGCCAGGAAGGTTATCTGGCCGGGCCCTGCTGCTTCTATCGAATCAAGAGCGTGGATAACCACGGAGCCATCCCCTGCCAGTTGACCATCTACCATGACCGCCAGTTCGTCGGCACGCGCCTGTTGAATACTCACGTTTTTTTCCTCCGTCTTTCCAAAGCTGGAAAAGGCGCCTCAGGCGCCGTATTTATCTGCAACTTTTACTCTTCATAAAGAAAATACTTTCGCCGCAACCTGTCGAAACGCTGCAGCTCTTCCTGCCACATAGCCTCCAGGGACTCAATCGGGGTCCCCTCCTCCAGTTTACGCCGTATCTCACTGGAGCCAAGTATCAGATCGAGCGGTAATCGCTGGTATTCATACTCATAGGGAGGCTCTTTATACTCAAATTCGTTCCCATAGAGCAACATGAAACTCTGCAGCAGTGCCAGGGCGGTGCGATAGGGACGATAGTGGCGTGAATCGGTGACATGGATCTGGAACCCTGTGCATACCCGGTTCGCCCATTTGCCGGAGGTCGGCTGAAAGAGAATTGGCCTGAGAAAACAGCCCGGCAACTCTGTCCTGCGCAGAACGGAAAAAATCTCCTCATGGTCGACAAAAGGGGCGCCAACGAGTTCAAAGGGCAGAGTCGTACCGCGTCCTTCGGATATATTGGTACCTTCGAAGACGACTTGACCGGCGTATACCAGGGCGGTCGCCGGCGTCGGCATATTAGGAGAAGGAAAAACCCAGGGGAAACCGGTGTCGTCGAAAAGCATGCCCCTTTTCCAGCCCGTCATGGTTATTACTTCGAGGTCGGCGCCGATGCTGAATTCACTGTTGAAATACAGCGCAAGCTCACCCAGGGTCAGACCATGGCGCATTGGCAGAGGATAGAGGCCGACAAATGAGCTGCAGGAAGTCTCCAGCACGTTGCCCTCAACGCCCCAACCCCCAAGGGGATTGGGACGGTCGAGAACCACGACCCGTTTTCCATATTCAGCGGCGGCCTGCAGACAGTAGACCATGGTGTACATGAAAGTGTAGACCCTGGTGCCGACATCCATCAGGTCGATAACCAGGACATCGACATCCTCCAGCATCTCCTCGCTTGGTTTGCGCACATCACCGTAGAGGCTGTATATGGGCAGGCCGGTGAGCTGGTCGCGGAGGTGCTCCGATTCAACCATATTATCCTGCTTTTCGGAGTAAAACCCATGCTGCGGTGAAAACAAGGTGGTCAGGTCTGGACCGTATTTTTCCTGCAACAGCAGCCTGTTATGAATCAAGTCCCTGTTCACCGACGCCTGATTGGTCAGCAACCCCAGCTTTTTGCCATACAAATAGCCTCCCTCCGATTCGAGGAACTTTTCCAGTCCCACAGCTATCATGTCTGTCCCTCCGATGGCCTATTCGACGGTAACGCTTTTGGCCAGATTTCGCGGTTGATCGACATCGCAGCCGCGACGGGCGGCAATCTCATAGGCCAATAGCTGGGCGGGAATGGTATAGAGTATCGGATTGAGTTCCTCGTGAATGGTGGGCAGGTAAATGACGTCTTTGGACAAGCTTGCCAGCTGCGCATCATCAATGGCCCCCAACAGCACCAACCTGCCCTGCCGGGCCTTGATCTCCTCGACGTTGGAGATGACCTTCTGATAGACAGCATCCCGGGGGGCGATTGCCAGAATAGGCATATCCTTATCTATCAGGGCAATGGGTCCGTGCTTCAGTTCTCCAGCGGCATAGCCCTCCGCATGGATATAGGATATTTCCTTGAGCTTCAAGGCACCTTCAAGGGCAATAGGAAAATTCATGCCTCGGCCGACAAAGAGAAAGTCGTGACAGTCGTAGAAACTCTCGATAAGGGTGCTCACCTGCTCCTGGATTCCGGGCAGCTCTTTCTCTATAAGCGGGCCGATATCGATCAGTGCCTTGGCCAATTCCTTGCGGTGGTGAAGATCGACGGTCCCCTTTTTCTCGGCAAGAAAAAGGGCTAAGAGCATCAGGGCCGCAAGCTGCGAAGTGAAGGCCTTGGTTGACGCTACCCCAATTTCCGGACCGGCATGGGTATAGATGGTGCCGTCGGATTCCCGTGTCATCGTCGAACCGACAACATTGCAGATGGTGACCACTCTTGACCCCAGTGTTTTTGCCAGACGTATGCCTGCGAGGGTATCGGCGGTTTCGCCGGACTGGGATATGGCAACGGTGAGCACCTTTTCATCGATGATAAGGGTGCGATAACGAAATTCGGAGGCAATATCGACCTCCACCGGTATCCGTGCCCATTTCTCTATCCAGTATTTGGCAACCAGCGCCGCATGCCAGGAAGTGCCGCAGGCGACGAGAAAGATCCGCTGGATACCGTTTATCTGATGATCATCCAGACCGATCTCCGGCAGGGTGATCTCCGCCGTTTCCGGATTAATTCGCCCGCTTATGGTATTGGCGATGGCCTGGGGCTGTTCAAATATTTCCTTGAGCATAAAGTGACGGTAGCCGGCTTTTTCCGCCATAGCCGCATTCCACTCTATTGCCACCTCCTGGCGTGTAATTTCTTCCCCGGTCTCCTGCGAATAGATGGTGTGCCCCTGCGGCGTGAGAACTGCCATATCACCGTCTTCGAGAAATACCACGCGATGTGTATAGGGCAGCAGCGCCGGCACGTCGGAGGCCATGAAAGAACCGATTTCGTCCTCTACTCCCAGTACCAGCGGACTCTGGTTGCGGGCGGCTATAAGGGTGTCGGGAGTATTTGCCCAGATCACGCCGATAGCATAGGAGCCTTCCACCCTAAATAGTGCCTGGCGGACAGCCGCGGCCAAATCGTCCTCAAGATACTCCTCAATGAGATGGGCCAGCACCTCGGTATCGGTCTCGGAAGAAAAGACATGTCCCTTTTCCCTGAGCTCATTGCGCAGGGAATGGTAATTTTCGATAATACCGTTGTGGACAATGGCCAGTTTGCCGCTGCAATCACCGTGCGGATGGGCATTATCGGTGGTTGGAGCGCCGTGTGTCGCCCACCGGGTGTGGCCGATGCCGGTGGTAGACGGACTCAGATAGGCCTTATCCATGAGGTTCTCAAGATTGACGAGCTTCCCCTCACACCGGTACTTCGTCAGTGATTCGTTTTCATAATACACTATGCCGGCAGAGTCATAGCCACGATACTCCAGACGTTTGAGTCCTCCGAGTACCACCGGAACAACCCGCTTCGTTCCCACATACCCCACAATGCCACACATAATCGTTTCCTTTTCAATCCTTTTGAGTATTGGTACAATGGAAAAATTATCAGGAATTCGGATCGCCACCCCAGAGCACTTCGCCAGAATACGATCAAGTAGGGTAACATTTCTTTTTTCCGGAATGCGAGTTTTTTCTTTGCAGCACCGAAAAAAGAAGGTACCATCATGCGCAGCTGAAATTGCCTACTCCCTGTTTTTTTCTCACACCAGTTTTCTAACACAACACCAGTATACATGAAAGAACATCAACGACTGAAAGAAATTCTTCTCGAAAAATCGTATCGTCATGGATCCTTCACCCTGACCTCCGGAATAACATCCGATTTCTACATCGACGGCAAACAAACCACGCTGTCGGCCGAGGGCGCCTTTCTCTGCGGTAAACTTATTTTCGACATCATCAGGCATGAGAACACCGCCATAGAAGCCGTCGGTGGCATGACCCTCGGGGCAGATCCCATCGTCACCGCCGTTTCCATCGCCAGTTTCCTCGACAACCACCCCCTTCCGGCATTCATCGTTCGCAAGGAAGCCAAAGGTCACGGCACCGGCAACTACATCGAAGGACTCGGCAATATGAGACCGGGATGCGCCGTTGCCCTGGTCGAAGATGTGGTAACCACAGGAGGAACCCTCCTCAAGGTGATAGAACGAGTGGAAGCTGCAGGTTTTACTGTCGGGCTGGTCCTGACCATCGTCGAAAGAGAGGAAGGCGGGGCCGAAGTGCTGGCCAAAGCCGGCTATCCTTTGAAATGGCTTTTCAGCCGCAGCCAGCTCCTTGCCAAAGAAGCCTGACGGTTCATAACATTATGAAATGCAGGGAATGTTCAGAAAAACTTGAGGTACTGAGAATGTGCAGCCGGGTGAAAATGCGCTGCACCGGCTGCAGGCGCGAATATCATATTCACGAAGTCGCCTCGGATCTCGACGTCGAGACCGAAAAAATCCTGGAAAAATACACAGCCATCATCTACGACTAAGCCAGACACTCCCCAGGGTCCCCCCTATTCCTGCGTTGATGATCGTCCCTGCCCGGCTCATGTGCTGCACAAATACATGCACCACCCCGCATTTCCCACCATGCCTTCAACCGCTGCAACCGACACCGATATCACATTCCCTCTTCAATTTACCCCGGAAACGGCCCGCATTCCGCCGATCGACGTAGAAGCCTTGCGACACTTTCCCAGTGCTTTTCGGCATCGCCTGCACGTCTTTTCATCCTGTACCATTTTCAGCCAATGCCAGTATACTCCTGAAATGCATAACATAAAAATCTTGCTATTTGTCCTTATGATGATATACAGAAGAGAGTCATAAACAATGGCTACGGCCAATCAGGGGATTACAGCACAAGTCGATCTGACAATTCTTCGCCTTTACAGGAAGAGTCGGTACGATGTATGATTAAAAGAGGCTATATGCGCCGACCTGAATGAGCGTATCTACGCTTTTAGATATGAAATCGCCTGGAGAGAATACGAACAGGTCCAGTACAGGATAACATGGAAATAGCCAAATCATTCGTCACACGTGAAAACACAGCCAGCATCACCTGTCCGAAATGCAATAAATCCAGGAATATCGAAGCGAGCAAATACCATAACCGCAAGCATACCATCAAGGTCCGTTGCAGCTGCCGCCACAAGTTTGCAGTTCTGCTCGATTACCGAAAAACCTACCGCAAGGAAACCAACCTGGAAGGAACCTATATCATGATCCCTCCGGGAGGTGGTAAAGGCAAGCTCAATGTGCTGAATATTTCTAAAAATGGTATCGGCTTCACCGTCGGATTTTCAGTGAGCGGCACTCACCCGCTGAAGCCTGGTCAAAAAATAAGGGCCAGCTTTCAGCTCGACAATAAAAAACGCACTGATATTCAAAAAGTTATCACTATTAAAAATGTCGATGGCCATTTTATCGGCGGTGAGTTTGACAATATAGAGGCGTTTGAGAAGGATCTGGGCTTTTACCTGCGCTTCTAACCTGCTCTCCCCCCTTTTTGTTAGCCGCAAGAGTCTTTCCACAAACTATGACGAGGCATTTCGTGCAAGCGATTTGCCCATCAGTCGCTGCGCCTCCACGAGAAACGGCTGCAGGGTGCTTTTATCCAGGGCGCTGACGACGACTCCCTCCTGGCGTAGCTCACCATAGATCGCCTCCGCGTTTTCCAGTCTATCGCTTTTGTTGAAGACCTTCAAAATGGGTATATCTGCCAGGTCAAGTTCCTGCAGAAGGTTGTCGACCACCAGTATATGCTCCCTGAAGACGGGATTGGAGACATCGATGACGTGGACCAGCAGATCGGCCTCCTGCAGCTCTTCCAGCGTCGCCTTGAATGCCTGGAGCAGTTCCTCGGGAAGATGGCGGATAAAACCGACGGTGTCGGTGATGATTACTTCAACATCCTCGGGAAAACGCAGCCTTCTGCTGGTTGGGTCAAGGGTGGCAAATAGCTTATCCTCGGCCATGATGTTGCTGTCGGTGAGAGTGTTCAGCAGGGTTGATTTGCCGGCATTGGTGTAGCCGACCAGAGACAGCACGGGAAGATCGTTTTTTCGCCGCTTCGACCTCCGCCTGTAGCGTTGCTTGCCCACATTCTTCAGCTCCCGGGCCAATCGCGCCAGACGGTCATTGATTCTCCGCCTGTCGATCTCCAGCTTGGTCTCACCTGGTCCCCGGGCGCCAATACCGCCGGTGAGACGGGAAAGCGCATCATCCCGTGACGAAAGCCTCGGCAGCATGTACTTCAGCTGCGCCATCTCAATCTGCAGCTTGCCCTCGCGACTCATCGCCCGATTGGCGAAAATATCGAGTATCAACTGGGTCCTGTCGATGACCCGAAGGTCTGTAAAGTCGGTAATGGAGCGTATCTGCGATGGATTGAGTTCCTGGTTAAAAATCAAGAGATTGGCATCGAGCTGCAGGGACCGTATCATTATCTCGGCAAGCTTGCCCTTGCCAAGGATGAAACGCGGGTTGATTTTTTTGCGCCGCTGGACAATGGTCTCGAGTACCTCGACGTTGTCAGAGCGGGCCAGTTCGGCCAATTCTGTCATCGATTCTTCGGCCACACTTTTGATCTCGGTGCTTACACTGATGAGAATGGCACGATCCACTCCGCCGTTTATCTTCCGCGCCGCGCTCGATCGCGCAAACTCCGCCTCAAGCGAGGTTATCAACTCTTCGAAGGACTCTTTCTGGCCGCTGGGGTGAACCGGATCGAGAAAACTCCAGCTGCTGCCATCCTGTTCTCCCGGCAACAAATGCACGCTTTGCAGCTTTCCCGGCAAACCGTCGTCGCTCACCTGCAGAACAGCCAGTACATCGAGGCGGAGAAAGAGAAGATCCATCAAATCCTCATCACTGATCCTCTCGCCGGCAAGGTGAGTATGTACCAGCCGCAGACCGCGCAGCCTACCCCCGGCAGTACGGATGTGAGCAATAGAAGGGATAAGGATAGCCGAATGTGTCCCGACAATCAGCATCTCGATTTTTCCCGAGCGATG
>Ga0102946_1000642_pt1 | contig 12117 bp, 10 predicted proteins | sample SalPon2A_A_D1_MG_FD_78209 | JGI IMG/M metagenome (GOLD analysis project Ga0102946, IMG submission 78209) | Soil microbial communities from South San Francisco under conditions of wetland restoration - Salt Pond MetaG R2A_A_D1_MG | ecosystem: Environmental > Terrestrial > Soil > Wetlands | place... | reverse complement strand
GTTTGTTAACGACCGATAATATCAACTATTCAATACTTGCTTCAGCTGGCCAGAACATCACGCCGTGAGCGGTTGCTTTACCGGTTTTGCCGTGTGGCCAGATTTCCCGGTCAGTAAAAAATCCGGGCAAGTCATCGTTTGGCTGGCCAAAGCCGGAAACGATTGAAAGGTGCTCGACGCGTTCATCCCAGTTCAGCAGGACAATCCGATCAGAAAGCGCCTGGTAACCAGTCAGCACGATACGTGTGCCATTGGGTTCAGCAGCCAGCCAGTGGGGCTGGAAGCCATCAGGCAGGGACAGCACGGTGGCCAGTTCAGGCGCAGACGGGTCTTCAATATCCAGCACCGCCAACTGGAAGTCACCACCCACAGCCTGTATCCAGTAGTTGCCAATCCTTAAAGGAATGGCACAGGCGTTTGAACTGAAATCCCATACCAAACGGGCATTGATCGAGTTACCGCCAATCCCGGTCAGATGATACAGGCCGCAGTTCCAGGTAATGACATAAGCTGAGCTGCCATCTCCAACCGGCCTGATTTCAAGTGGTATCTGGTGAATATTTCGGCGTTCACCTGGTGGGAGTGCGATGGTGTCGAGCAGCGTCAGGCTGGAAAGACGCCACAACTGAATATGCTCTGTTGCCTGGGTTTGCCACATATCGGCGCTGCTGCTGATGACACGATCAATATTCGGCATTAATTCGAGACTGTACGGCCGAATAAAATCAGTGGTCGACCGATCCTCAGCAGAGGATGCACGAACCAGTTCTCCATCCGGTGTCATTTCCAGGAGCCCGCCAGCCTGATCGTTTTCCTCACCACTGCTCTGGAACGTGATCAGGAAATTTCCATTGGGCAATTCGGCAAAAGAATGGGGATAACTATAGTCCTCAATCCGCTCAAATTCGTTTTTTAGCCTTGGCAAATGGGGTGTACTGACGTCGTAAATAAACGTCCGGCCATCACGAAAAGAATTGGCGAAAATGTGCCCGTTTGAAGGCAATTGATGCGGCGTGTGGTGAGCATCGGTCAGGGGTTCATTGGTTGGGGTGGTGGTGAGTAATTCCCCATATAAAGGTGATCCCGGGTCGGAATCAATAACGGCGAGAAAAGCAGGATCCTCGGCATCGTTATCCTTCATCCACGCATACAATAAAGAACCCGGCTGTGTTGTTGTGTTCGAAGCACCAGGATTTACCTGACCTTGTGCAACGGCAGGCATAGTTGCAAAGGTCAGGGCCACGATGATTAACCCTGCTACTCCCCTGTCAATCAAAACTCAGTCACTTGTTGATGAACGCAGTGACAATACCCAGGATCACCGTTGCTGGTACGTCATAGGCAATTTGCAGCATGGCCAGGGACTGCGGCGCATTTTGTACCGCATAGTAGATCAGGTACAACGGAATCGTGCTGACCACCGCGATTGCCAGGCCAAAATTAATGCCCTGCGCGAACCAGGGTTTGGTGGGCTTATGGCCCATCCTGTAGATCCAGGTCAGGCCAACAGCTATCAGAACATGACCTGCAATCATAAACCCAAAATAGCCCTGGGAGTTTTCCATCGACCGGTAAATATTGGGCAGCTGGGAATACTCATCGAACAACAGGGTGCCGTGCACCAAAAAGCCCAGCCCCATCGAAAGTATGAACAGGACAACAACCGAAATAATGGCTTTAGCGTTCATGGATGCTCTCTCCTTTTCTGGTTACAAAGAAGTATAGACGCCAGCCAGTTTTTCGCCCGTTTATCCTGAAGCAACCTTGTGCAGATGTACGTCTGTCTGCGGGTAAGGAATGTTCAGTCCTTCCGCATCCAGTTCGACCTTGATGGATTCCAGAAGATCGCCGTAGACAGCCCAGTAGTCGTCAGTGCGGCACCATGGGCGCACGTTGAAGTTGACCGAACTGTCAGCCAGTTCTGATACGAAAATAGCAAAGGCAGGCTCTTCAAGGACCTTGTCATGACTGGTGACAACCCTGGTGATCACGTCGCGCGCCAGTTTCAGATCATCGTCGTAACCAACGCCAATGACCAGGTCGACCCGGCGTTGATCCATTGCAGAGTAATTGGTGATGGCATCTGCATTGATCAGGGCGTTGGGAATCGTGATTTGCTTGTTGTCCGGCGTGGTCAGGACTGTGTTGAATATTCTGATTTCATCCACCTTGCCTGAAACACCGGCTGCTTCCACGAAATCACCTTTTGTGAAGGGGCGGAAGATGATCAGCATCACCCCGGCAGCGAAATTCCCGAGTGAATCCTTGAGTGCAAGGCCAATGGCCAGGCCTGCAGCACCAACAATCGCCAGCAGTGACGTGATGTTGACTCCCAGCGTGTCGAGCGATGCCAGGATGACCGAGACCATGAGGATGGCATAGAGAATATTTCCCAGGAAAGCTTCCAGCGCATCGTCAATCGACTCACGGTTAATCGCTTTGCGGAACGCCTTGGTGATCAGCTTGGCGATCAGGCGTCCGACGATGAATATCACCAGCGCCAGCACCAGTTTCAGACCCCAGTCGGTGATCATTGGAATAAATTCATCTGAAGTCACGTAGTTGATAATCTGATCGAACACTTTCCTCTCCTGTTTAATTCTGATTCATGTGCGGGCCTGAAAAGCTGTGCCCTGGTCAGGTTACGTCGTTGTCTGGTTCCAGCATCTGCTCGATCTGGTCTGCCAGTTTTGCGATGTGGGAAATGGTGTAGTCGAGCTCCTGTGCTTCCAGAAAAGCGTAAGGAAGGTTCTCGCATAATTTGATGTAAGGCACGCTGTCGAGGTCACCCACAGCCAGGTAGCCGACACGCAGCGTGAGATTCAAACGCAGGCATTTTTCGGCGCCGACCTCTGTAAGCGGTACCACAGGTGTTTCAACCCGCAGCACGCGCCTTCCGTCATTGGTTTTGAGTTCAGCCAGGAATACGCCCTGTTTGCGTCCCTGGTCACCCACGGGGTAATCGAAACTCACAATAAAGGGCTCATCGATGCCAAGACCATTGGACTGCATCACATGGTTTCGGACTTCTGCAAAAGTTTCCATGGTTTTCCTTCTTTTAAATTTCAGGGTGCCTGAACGAACCAGCTACTTGGGCGCCAGCCGTGTGGCACCATCAAGCCTGATGGTTGTGCCGTTAAGGTACACGTTTTCGACGATGTGGGCAGCCGTCGTGGCGAATTCTTCAGGCTGTCCCAGCCTGCTGGGGAAAGGAATCGATGCGGAAAGCGATTCCTGCACAGCATCGGGCATATTATCAACCATTGGCGTCCAGAATATGCCCGGGGCGATTGTCACCATGCGAATTCCGCAACGGGCCAGTTCCCTTGCAATTGGCAGCGTCATGCCAACCACGCCTCCCTTGGAAGCAGAGTATGCGGCCTGGCCGATCTGACCCTCGTAAGCGGCAACTGATGCGGTATTGATGATAACGCCACGTTCGCCATCTTCACCGGGCTCATTCTTTTCCATCAGGGCGGCAGCGGCCTTGGCGACATTGAATGTCCCCACCAGGTTGATCTGAATGACGGTCGAGAAAAAGTCGAGATCCATCGGGCCTTCGCGGCCCAGGACGCGTCCGGCACCGATGACACCAGCACAGCTGACGGCGACGTTGATGCCACCCATGCCTTCATGGGCTTGCTTGACTGCCTGCTTGACCTCCGATTCAGAGGTGACATCGGTACGAATGTACGTTGCGCCCAGTTCTTCGGACACCGCCTGGCCGGCGTTGTCGTTAATGTCCAGCAAAGTGACTGAACCACCATTTGAAACGAAGTGCCTGGCGGTTGCCAGGCCAAGTCCGGAGACTCCGCCGGTGATCACTGCTTTGACTTGATTCAATTTCATAAGTTACTCCATGTTTGCAAAGATATTTGGGGTCAGAGTAAAAATTCCAGATCAATTTTTACTCTGACCCCAAATATCTATTTTTTTCGTGCCAACGCGGAACCCGCTCGGCTATTGTTCGGTTTTCCCAGTTGATCTGAAATCCATTGTCCGGTGATTGCAAGATCTTCGAGATTCACGCCTGTTCTCATGCCCAGTCCATCAAGCATGTAGGCGACATCTTCACTTGCCACATTTCCGGTGGCGCCGCGAGCGTAAGGGCAGCCTCCCAGTCCAGCCACCGAAGAATCCACGGTGCGCACGCCCGATTCCAGGCTGGCCAGGATGTTTGCCAGCGCCTGTCCATAAGTGTCGTGAAAGTGGACGGCCAGCCTTTCCATCGGGACTTCTGCCCCAACCAGTTCCAGCAGCTTGCGCGCCTTGCCGGGTGTGCCGGTACCAATGGTGTCGCCAAGGGAGATTTCGTAGCAACCCAGTTCGTCCAGTGCCACTGACACCAGCATCACGGCTTCCGGCTCAATCTCACCTTCATAAGGGCAACCCAGAACACATGAAACATATCCTCGCACAGACATGTTGTTCGCCAATGCCTTTTCCACCACCGGACGGATTCGTTCGAGGCTTTCTGCGATTGAACAGTTGGTGTTTTTCTGGCTGAAGCTTTCCGATGCGGCTGCGAATACTGCAATTTCCCTTGCCCCCGCCTGAATGGCACGTTCAAGGCCTTTCTCGTTAGGAACCAGGACCGGGTGCCTTGTTGCGCCTTCGAGATCAATTTGCTCCAGAACCTCTGCGGCATCGGCCAGTTGCGGGACCCACTTTGGGCTGACGAAACTGGTGGCTTCAACAACCGGCAGACCGCAGGCCGACAGGCGTTGGATCAGTTCTACCTTGATCGCCGTCGCGACGTTTTGTTTTTCATTTTGAAGGCCATCCCGGGGACCGACCTCGACCATGGTGACCATGTCGGCATGACTCTCAGTCATTGTCTTTGACTGTCCAGCCAGGAGCGCGCTTCTCAAGAAATGCAGCCAGGCCTTCCTGGCCTTCATCAGAAACACGCAACCGCGCAATCAGGCTTGCTGTGTGCTGGTCCAGCTCTTTTTGTTTCTCAATGCTCTGGCCGCAAACACTGAATATCAGGGATTTCGCTTCTGAAATCGCCCTGGGCCCACCTTGTGACAGCCAGCGAAGCTGTTGTTCGATCATGTTATCGAGCATTTCCGGCGTCGCGATTTCACGGATCAGGCCAACACGCATGGCACGGGCTGCATCGAAACGCTCTGCTGTCAGGAAAAATCGCCTGGCTTGTCGCTCCCCCATCCTGCGAATGACATATGGAGAAATGACCGCCGGCACCAGGCCGAGCCTGACCTCGGTCAGGGCAAAAACGGCATCTGCAACGGAGATTGCGATATCGCAACACGCAATCAAACCCAGTCCACCGCCAAAGGCGGCGCCATTGATGCGCGCGATGGTTGGCTTGGGGTGAAAATTCAGTGTGCGGAGCAGGGTGGCCAGGCGCAAGGCATCTTCACGATTATCAATTTCAGATGCCGCAGCCATGTTCCGCATCCAGTTCATGTCGGCCCCGGCAGAAAAAGTTTTGCCAGCGCCAGTCAGAACAATGGCGTGGACGTTGTCATCGGTCTCCGCGGCGATCAATGCCTCGGTCAGTTCAGCGATCAGCTGATCGCCAAAAGCGTTGTGAATCTCCGGTCGGTTAAGCGTTAACCACAAGGTGTTGCCACGCAGTTCTGCCAGCAATTGTAATTCGGAATTCAGGCCAGATGACATCGGTGATTACATCCGGAAGATGCCGAAATTTCCCTTCTTGATCGGCGCATTGGCACAGGCATCCAGGCCTTGTGCCAGCACCTTGCGTGTATCGACCGGATCGATGATGCCGTCGTCCCATAACCTGGAGGTGGCATGGTAGGGGTGACCCTCTTTTTCATACATGTCCAGGATGGGTTTCTTAAAATCTTTTTCTTCTTTCTCACTCATGCCCTGGCCCTGCTGTTCAAGACCTTCTTTCTTGACAGTGGCCAGCACGGATGCTGCTTGCTCGCCACCCATTACAGAGATTCGTGCATTGGGCCACATCCACAGGAAGCGGGGCTGGTAAGCACGACCACACATGGCGTAGTTTCCGGCACCAAATGAGCCACCAATCACCACGGTGAATTTCGGTACATGGCTGCTGGCGACGGCAGTCACCATCTTTGCGCCGTCTTTGGCAATACCGCCATGCTCATATTGTTTACCCACCATAAATCCAGTGATATTTTGAAGAAATATCAAAGGGATATCACGTTGATTACATAACTCTATGAAGTGTGTGCCCTTGAGGGCTGACTCGGAAAACAGGATGCCATTGTTGGCAACGATGCCCACCGGATAGCCTTCCAGGTGCGCGAAACCACACACCAGGGTCTTGCCATAGCGGGCTTTGAATTCATGAAATTCACTTCCGTCAACGATGCGGGCAATCACCTCCCGCACATCGAAGGGATAACGCTTGTCCACAGGGATCACACCATAGAGTTCATCGGCAGAATAGCGAGGCTCCTGTGGTGACTTCATGGCGAACTGTTCAGGTTTTCTGCGGTTTAGATGTTCAAACACCCGGCGGGCGATCAACAGTGCGTCCGAGTCACTTTCAGCCATATGATCGGTCACGCCGGACTTGGTGCTGTGAACCTTGGCACCACCCAGCGTTTCGGCATCAACCACTTCACCAGTAGCGGCACGGACCAGTGGCGGACCACCCAGGAAAATCGTGCCCTGTTCCTTGACGATAATCGATTCATCGCACATCGCAGGTACATACGCACCACCCGCGGTACAGGAGCCCATGACCACGGCAATTTGCGGAATGTTTTTTGAAGACAGTCGCGCCTGGTTGTAAAAGATCCGACCGAAGTGATCGCGATCAGGAAACACTTCATCCTGCATCGGCAAGAACGCACCGCCCGAATCAACCAGGTACACGCAGGGAAGGAGATTTTCTTCTGCGATTTCCTGTGCCCTGAGATGCTTTTTGACAGTCATTGGGAAATAGGTACCGCCTTTGACCGTTGGGTCGTTGGCAACCACCATGACTTCCTGCCCGTGAATTTTCCCGATGCCAGTCACGATTCCCGCGCAAGGTGCCATTCCATCGTAAAGATCCTGGGCAGCCATGGGTGACAGTTCGAGAAAATCACTACCAGGATCGACCAGTGCAGCAATTCTCTCTCGTGTCAGCAGCTTGCCGCGTTTCAGGTGACGAGTACGCGATTTCTCACTGCCGCCTGTACGGGCAATCGCAAGTTTTTCCTCGAGGTCAGCAACCTGCTCGCGCATATGCGCAGAACTGGCGGAAAACCCCGGTGAACCTGCATCAAGCTGACTTTCAATGACACTCATATCGGATCAGGTATCAGACCAGTTCTATGGCCATCGCGACCGCCTCACCGCCGCCAAGGCAAAGTGAGGCGACGCCGCGTTTCAAACCCCGTTTTCTAAGCGCATACAAAAGGGTCACCAGTATTCGTGCGCCTGAAGCACCGACGGGGTGTCCCAGCGCGCAAGCGCCGCCGTTGACGTTAACCTTGTCATGATCAAGATCGTTGTCACGCATGGCAGCCATGGTCACAGAAGCAAAGGCTTCATTGATCTCAAAAAGATCAACATCGTCTTTGGTCCAGCCCGCTTTTTCCATGACTGTTGCAACCGCTGTGGAAGGTGCCGTTGTGAACCACTCGGGTTCGTGTGAGTGCGTTGCATGGGCAACAATGCGGGCCATTGGTGTCAGGCCCAGCCGCTCAGCTGCTTCACCGCTTGCCACAACCGTGGCCGCACCACCGTCAGAGATCTTGGATGAGTTGGCAGCCGTCACACCGCCGTCTTTTCGAAAGGCAGGACGAAGATTCGGAATTTTTGATACATCACAGCGTGGTGGTTCTTCATCCTGGTCGAATACGGACTCGCCTCGTCTTGAGGTCACGGTGACGGGTGTAATTTCATCTTTGAAGTGACCGTCTGACATGGCCGCCTGTGCACGTTCGACAGACGCGGTGGCAAAAGCATCCATCTCTTCACGAGTGAAGCTGTACTTGTCTGCACAGGTTTCACCGAATATGCCCATCATTTGCCCATCGTAGGGGCTTTGCAGGCCGTCCCAGAACATGTGATCAAGCACTTCGCCATGACCCATTCGCATACCGCCTCGCGCCTTGGGCAGGAGATAAGGTGCGTTGGTCATTGATTCCATTCCACCGGCAATGGCGACTTCCGAGGATCCGGCCTTGATTGAATCATGGGCCAGCATCACCGCCTTCAGGCCTGATCCGCAAACCTTGTTGATGGTCATGGATCCTGCTGAAACCGGAATGCCGGCTGCAATTGCCGCCAACCGGGCAGGCGCCTGGCCGACCCCTGCAGGCAACACGCAACCCATGATGGTTTCATCCACATCATTTGCATCAATGCCGGCATGTTCGACTGCTCCACGAATTGCGGTTGCGCCCAGGTCAACAGCTGTCACCGGAGCAAATTGCCCCTGGAAAGAACCGATCGGCGTGCGTTTGGCGCCGACAATGTATACGTTTGTCATTTTCAAACCTTTTTTTAATCGGTCGCGGCGAGGGCGCCGCACCTACATGATTACCATTTGATATTTATTCGCGGCGAGGACAGGCCACACAGCCCACCACTGGTGCATCTTTCAAAGAGCCAAAAGCCGCTGAAAGCCTTCGCTGCTCCTACAATTAAATTTTGGGTCGCGACCACAATTCCCACGTCCTTTTTTACTGTAGGAGCGGCGTCCTCGCCGCGACCAGGCACTATTCTGTGCCTCTGAAAAGCTCTCTGCCAATCAACATCTGCCGAATCTCATTGGTGCCCGCGCCAATCTCGTAAAGCTTTGCGTCGCGCATGATCCGTCCGGTCGGATACTCATTGATGTATCCATTGCCGCCCAGTATCTGGATGGCCTCGAGTGAAACCGCAACCGCGCTGCGGGACGCGTGCAGCAGGCAGGCTGCAGGATCAATCCTGGATTTCCGACCACCGTCATATTCCTGGGCCACGCTGTATGCAAAAGCCCTGGAAGACTGCATAGCGGTATACATGTCCGCTATTTTTGCCTGCATGGCACCGAAGTCGCCAATGGGTCTCTGAAATTGTTTGCGCTCCCGTGTATAAGGAAGCGCAACGTCCATGGCCGCCTGCATCAGACCAATCGGCCCACCTGATAGAACAAGTCGCTCAGTGTTGAGGCCGCTCATCAGGACTTTCGTGCCGCCACCCAATTCACCCAGAACATTTTCCTGCGGAATTTCGCAGTTGTCGAAAATCAATTCGCAGGTGTTGGAGCCGCGCATTCCAAACTTGTCGAGTTTCTGGGCTGTTGAAAAACCTGGCATGTCCTTCTCGACAATAAAGGCAGTCATGCCTTTTGATCTGTCATCGGGCGTGCCGGTGCGCATGTAAACAATGACAACACCAGCTTCCGGCCCGTTGGTGATCCACATCTTGTTGCCGTTGGCCACCCAGACACCGTCTTTGAGTGTGGCTGAGCAGCTCATCGAGCCAACAACATCAGAACCTGCACCTGGTTCAGACATTGCCAGGGCGCCGACCGATTCTCCGCTGCATAATGCCGGCAGATATTTGTTGCGTTGTTCCTCGCTGGCGTTGCGGTAGAGGTTGTCGATACACAGGTTGGAGCAGGCGCCATAACTCAACCCGACTGAACCCGAGGCGCGTGAGATTTCTTCAACAGCGATGAGGTGTGCGTGGTAGCCCATTTCAGAGCCGCCGAATTCGCTGGGGATGGTCATGCCCAGCAGACCCAACTCGCCCAGTTTGGGCCACAAGTCCTGCGGGAATTCATTGATTTCGTCAATTTCTGCCGCGCGTGGAGCGATTTCCGATTCGGCGAACCGCCGCACGGTGTCGCGCAGCAATTCCAGTTCTTCGGAATGCGATTCGGTTTGAGTCATATTCTGGGGTTCTGCAGCCATCTCCCCATTATATTGGGGCGAGCATACCTTTGGCCAACGTCTTTGCTGATGTTTTAATCGGGTTTGTGATGATGGTCGCGGCCAAAAGTCCGCTCCTACGACCGTGCTCTGCAGGAGCGGACCGCAAGTCGCGAATCATCTCTTCACGGACCCGCAGTGTGCGATTGCAGGAGCGGACCGAAAGTCGCGAATCATCTCTTCACGGACCCGCAGTGTGCGATTGTAGGAGCGGACTTTGGCCGCGAATCGGCCTTACAGCGGAAAACCCTCCTCATCCAGAAGCACGATATTCATGCCCAGTGGTTCAAGCTGCGGCATCAGCTCTTCCACATCTCCCACCATGATGATCGCGATGTTGTCGGGATGAATCATCTTCGCTGCAGTTCGATTGAGTTCCAGGCGGCTGGTTTCCTTTAACAACTGGTTTTGTTGTTTGCGATAGTCCAGGGGCAATCCATAGCGCAGGACGTTGCTCAGCAATCCCAGTTTCGCTCCGGGCGTTTCATAGCGCAAAGCGTCTCGCTGCCCGATTGCGTTTTGAAGGTATTCGTATTCATCCTCGGTCATGCCGTTATCAACGAAATTCTCCATTTCCTCGAGCGTTGCCACGAGAGCCTCAACTGAGGCTTCCTTGTTGATCTCCGCCGAGAAGCGGTAACTGCCAAACTCCGGTCCACCGGAGAAGCTCGTAGAGGCGCCGTAGGTCCAACCCTTGTCCTCGCGAAGATTCAGGTTGATGCGGCTGTCAAATGTTCCCCCCAACGGGAAATTGGCCAGTATTGACTGGTGATATTCACCCAATGCGTCATATGGGATGGACGGATGTATCAGGCGCAGGCTGGTTTGAGCAGCATCGTCCTTATTTACAAGGTAAATGGTGCGCTCTTCCGGCTTGATGGGTTCACCCAGAGGTGCACGGTCATTCACCTCAAGCTCAAACTCACCAAGAGGGCTAATGGCCTCAGTCACGGTTTCAAGCGGCAGGCTGGTGCTGACAAGAACGCCCTTGAGGCTGCTGGGAATGTATTTGGCATAAAAAGCCTTCACATCTTCCAGGGTCAGATTTTCGACCGTGGAGGGCAGCCCTGCGCTTGGGTATGACAAGGGATGAGTGGGCCCAACAAACACCGAACTCGTCGCCCGGGAGGCAAGACTCGGCCCCGATTTCCTTGACTGGATGAGTGATTCAAATATCTGCGCTTGAACCCGGTCGAAATCCTCCTGGTTGAACGCAGGCTCAAGCAGTCTTTCCATCATGAGCGACACGGCTTCGTCCAGGTGGCGATCCAGGACCGCCATGGATATTGATGACTCGTAGGTGCCTGATGAAAATGACACTCGCGCGCCAATACGGTCAAGTGCGTCAGAGAATTCTGCAGCAGACCGCTTTTTCGTCGCTTCACTCATCAGTGCCGCGGTCAGGTTTGCCAGGCCGGCTTTTCCAGGTGGCTCATCGCGACGACCCATTTCAAACAAGGCCTGCACCGTCACAGTAGGCGTTTCAAGATTGTCAACCGCAAGCAGACGAACACCGTTGGCCAGTTCCTGGTCTGTTGCCGGTGGCAATTCGGCAACCGGGTTGTGGCCAGGCCTGGGCCGGACGCTGCGATCGAAATCATCGGTGAAGGTACGAAGGTCAGGCGAATTGTCTCCGGGCTCCGGGCTGCGTTGCAGGGGATCAGGAGATACGAAATTTGGTTCCCTGGCGGCCAGGTCGGTACGGCCTTCCGGCACAATGCTCAGCACCACCATCGGTTGATCCTGGATGTATTCCCTGAACGCCCGGGTCACATCCTCAGTGGTCACAGCATCATATCTTTGCAGGTCTTCAAGGGCGGTTTTAGGGTCACCGTTGAACATTTCCGAGAACGCCAGGCCGGTGACTTTACCGCCGACACTCTGCAATCCGAATACGCGACCCGACTCATAGCGGGCCTTGAACATGTCGAGGTCTTCCTGGGTCACACCTCGTTGTGCGAATTCATTCAGGGTTTCACGTATGGCAACTTCCATTTCTGCCAGCGTTTCTCCGGAGTTTGGATTCTGGACGACGATAAAAGACATTTCGCAGGCCAGCTCACGACAAGGATGACTGACGAAAACATTGACCGCGCGGCCCGTCTGGACCAGTCGTTGATAGAGCAGGGAGGCCTGGCCCTGGCCCATGACACGCGCAGCCATGTCGAGAGGCGCTTCGTCCTCGTGGTAGTAATAAACCGTTGGAACCAGCATGGCGATGGCTGGCAGGTGAATGTTG
>Ga0102946_1000641_pt1 | contig 12124 bp, 7 predicted proteins | sample SalPon2A_A_D1_MG_FD_78209 | JGI IMG/M metagenome (GOLD analysis project Ga0102946, IMG submission 78209) | Soil microbial communities from South San Francisco under conditions of wetland restoration - Salt Pond MetaG R2A_A_D1_MG | ecosystem: Environmental > Terrestrial > Soil > Wetlands | place... | reverse complement strand
CAACGTGTTGTAGTCCATAACCGAATCGTTGTAGGCCTGCCTGGCGAAGGCCACCTTGTTTTCAGTCGTGGTTAGTTCTTCTGACAGCTGCATCATGTTTTCGTTAGCCTTGAGGTCCGGATAGGCTTCGGACAAGGCAAACAGGCGACCCAGCGCGCCAGACAGCCCCTGTTCCGCCTCAGAAAGCCGCTTCATTGCTTCAGGATCGGTCGGATCCTTGGCTGCTTCTTTCAGGCCAGACACGGCCGCATTGCGGGCATTGACCACGGCCTCCAGCGTTTCGCGTTCATGCGACATGTAACCCTTGGCAGTTTCGACCAGATTGGGAATCAGGTCATGGCGACGGGTCAACTGCACATCTATCTGGGCAAACGCGTTCTTATAACGATTCCGTCCGGCAACCAGGCGGTTGTAAATCGAAATCGCAAACAGGACAACAGCCCCGATCAGGCCAAGAATAATCCACTCCATGATGCTTCTCCCTAGTTACACATCAGGACTCAGTGTACCAAATACTGATCAGGCTCAGAGGGTGCCGCAGGTCATGTGTCCGGGGCACGAATCCGATTCAGTCAGCGGCGGCCGGCTTCCAGTTTGGCCCAGGAATCCCGCAGTGTGACGGATCGGTTCAGCACCGGTTTACCGGGCCTGGAATCTTGATTGTCATGAACGAAATAGCCGGTCCTTTCGAACTGGTAAAATTCACCGGGCTTACCTTCTGCCACGCCGGGTTCGACGACGGCGTCGGTAATGACATTCAGAGAATCCGGGTTGAGGAACTGCAGGAAATCCTGGTTCTTGTCTTCGAGCGGGTTGGGAACAGTGAACAGTCGGTCGTACAACCGGACTTCGGCGGTGACACCATGGACTGCGGACACCCAGTGAATGGTGCCTTTGACTTTCCGGGCAGCACCGGGCAAACCGCTGCGGGACTCGGGATCCAGTTCGCAATGAAGTTCAATGACTTCACCGTTCGCGTCTTTGACGACTTCGTTACACCGGATAATGAAGGCGTTGCGCAGACGGACTTCGCCGCCCGGCTTCAGACGGAAAAACTTGCGTGGCGGATCTTCCATGAAATCGGACTTCTCTACCCAGATTTCACGCGTGATGGGCACCTGTCGAGTCCCCTTTGATTCATCCTGCGGATGAATTGCAGCTTCCATCCATTCGGTTTCGTTTTCCGGAAAATTGGTGAGCACCACTTTCAATGGATCGAGAACGGCCATGGTCCTCGGGGCGCTGACGTTCAAATCATTACGCAGCACATTCTCCAGCACACCCATGGAAATAATGCTCTCGGATTTGGATACCCCCAACTCTTCCCAGAAAGCGCGGATGGACGCGGCGGTAAATCCCCGGCGGCGCAATCCTGCCAGGGTGGGCATGCGCGGATCATCCCAACCATCTACGTGACTCTCCTTCACCAGCTGGAGTAACCGGCGCTTGCTCATGACGGTGTAGTCGAGATTACCCCTGGCGAACTCGATCTGCTGCGGATGACAGGGAATATTGATATTGTCGAGGAACCAGTCATACAGCGGGCGGTGGTCCTCGAATTCCAGCGTACACAGCGAATGGGTAATGCCCTCGATGGCGTCTGAAATGCCGTGCGCCCAATCGTACATCGGATAAATGTGCCAGGTATCGCCGGTACGGTGGTGGGCTGCGTTTCTGATTCGGTAAATGACCGGATCACGCAGGTTGATATTCGGCGAAGACATATCGATTTTGGCCCGCAGCACGTATTGTCCGTCTTCAAATTCGCCGGCCCGCATCTGTTCAAACAACGCCAGGCTTTCGGACGCCGGGCGATCACGAAACGGGCTGTTTTTCCCCGGTTCGGTCAGCGTGCCGCGATAGGTGCGGATATCATCTGCAGAAAGCTCCTCAACATAGGCTTTTCCCTGTTCGATCAACTCAACGGCAAAGCCATACAGTTGCTCAAAATAGTCCGACGCATGGCGCAGTTCGTTCCATTCGAAGCCAAGCCAGCGGACGTCGTCCAGAATAGCCCGGGCATAGTCTTCGTTTTCGCGTAATGGGTTGGTATCGTCAAAGCGCAGATTGGTCGATCCGCCGAACTCCCTGGCCAGTCCGAAATTGAGGCAAATGGATTTGGCATGCCCGATATGCAAATGGCCATTGGGTTCCGGCGGAAAGCGCGTCAGCACAGTCTGGTGCTTGCCGGATTCCAGATCCTGCATCACGATATTCCGGATGAAGTTGGTGGGTTTATTGCTTTCTTCTGTGCTCATTTTCAGGACTCTGTTGTGGCCAACGCTCTGGTTGCAGCAGAACCTGCTGGCGTTGTTGCTGGGCCGGGTAAAGCGTTCAATTCTACCGCATTCGGCTACCTCGCCGCACCGCCGCTGCAAATTCCATGGTTTGGCTGTCTGCCCGGCAGGCGAATTGCCACGCAGACTGGCAGGCACAAAAAAAGCCCCGGAAAGGATCCGGGGCTCGAAAGCGTATCGCTAAAGGCATAGAAGTGTGGGGACTGCCTGTTTAGAGGCGCGACACGCTAGGCACAGTCAACTTACGCTTAGAATGATACGAATTTGGCGTTAAAAAAAGGTGAACGGTTTGTTGCGAATTCGTGATTTGTGAAGAAAACTCAAAATTCGGCTTCAGGCCGCCTGTTGCCGGGCCTTTTTCAAGTGAACCAGCAGCAAGGAGATTGCCGCCGGAGTGACGCCTGGAATTCGCGAGGCCTGACCCACATTCGCTGGACGGGTCGCGTTGAATTTCTCAATCACCTCGGCGGAAAGACCACGGACTTTGGCGTAATCGAAATTGGTGTCGATTGCCAGCTTTTCATTCTTCTTGTGCCGGTCAATTTCTTCCAGTTGCCGACCCAGGTAACCCGCGTAACGGACCTGGATTTCAACCTGCTGTGCGGCGCGAAGATCTTCCACCCCTGGACCGATTCCATCGATCTTCATCAGCTGTTGGTAACCGATCTCGGGTCGTTTCATCAAATCGAGTGCACGGGCCTCTTTACTGACCGGCACGTCATAGGCTTCAGAAATCGCTACCGCCATCGGCTTGCCCGGCACAACCCAGATGTCATTCAGCCGCGCGCGCTCAGACTCAATAAGCGCCTGCCGCCGGCAGAAATCCGACCAGCGGTCGTCCCGGACAACGCCCAGTTCCCGGCCGACCGGCGTCAGCCGGCTGTCCGCATTGTCTTCACGCAGTTGCAACCGGTATTCAGCCCGACTGGTGAACATACGGTACGGCTCCAGCGTCCCGCAGGTGACCAGATCGTCAATCATCACGCCGATATAGGCTTCATCGCGCCGCACTGTCCAGGCCTCCAGGCCGGCAGCGCGGCGGGCGGCATTGATGCCGGCCACGATACCCTGCGCAGCGGCTTCCTCGTAGCCGGTTGTACCGTTGATTTGCCCGGCAAAGAACAGCCCAGGAACGTATTTGGACTCCAAATGCGAATGCAGGTCACGAGGGTCGAAGAAATCGTATTCGATGGCATATCCCGGGCGCGTTATAAACGCGTTCCCGAAGCCGCGGATGGAGTGAACCAATTCGATCTGCACATCAAACGGCAGGCTGGTTGAAATCCCGTTGGGATAAAGTTCGCGCGTGTCCAGGCCTTCTGGCTCCACGAAAATCTGGTGGCTGGATCGGTCTGCGAAGCGCACGACCTTGTCTTCGATCGATGGGCAGTAGCGGGGACCAACACCTTCGATTTCGCCGCTGTACATCGGCGAGCGGTGGAGGGCCTGGCGGATGATATCGTGCGTCTTTTCAGTGGTATGGGTGATCCAGCAACCCACTTGTCGCGGATGGTCATTATCATCGCCCATGAAAGAAAATACCGGTCGTGGGCTGTCTCCGGGTTGCTCTTGCATGACTGAAAAATCGACGGACTTGCCATCAATCCGAGGCGGTGTGCCGGTTTTCAGCCGAGCGACTCTGAAAGGCATGGCACGCAGTTTTTCCGCCAGGACTCGCGCCGGCGGATCACCGGCGCGGCCGCCATCGTGAGACGATTCGCCAATATGGATTTTGCCAGCGAGGAAAGTGCCAGCCGTCAGAACCACGGTTGCCGCATGAAACTCCACCCCGGCAGATGTACGGCAGCCGCTGATGTTGCCGTTGGCGGTCAGCAGGTCATCCACCGCACCTTGAAATACGGTCAAACCGGGTTGGTTTTCAACGGTTTTTCGAATGAAAGCGCGGTAGAGATTGCGGTCACACTGAACACGTGTTGCCCGCACCGCGGGCCCCTTGCTGGAGTTGAGTGTGCGGAATTGAATACCGGCTGCATCGGCTGCCTGGGCCATCACTCCGCCCAGGGCGTCGACTTCTTTCACCAGGTGGCCTTTACCGATGCCACCGATGGCCGGATTGCAGCTCATTTGGCCTATCGTTTCGATGCTGTGTGTCACCAGCAACACAGACGCACCCGCCCGCGCCGCCGCTAAAGCAGCCTCGGTGCCGGCGTGACCGCCGCCAATAACGAGAACATCAAATGAACCTGGATACTTCACGACCGTCTATTCCGCTGAAAACAGCCATTTATTCTATCAAAAAAAGAGGAAACTCCCCTACGAAATCCGCTGAACCGCCAGGGCAGGTGAAAATCTGTCCAATCGGCTAATTGATGGTTAGCTGGGAGTTCAGGGTCTGCTGCAAAGCCAGAGCCTTCTGATACTCCCGGTAGTCCGGGTCGGCGTCACTCCAGATGGCTAATGCGTAGTTGACCGAGGCTTCAGCCATCTGTTCCAACCCGGATTCCTTTTGCAGCATGGCTCGCGCCACCCACAGAGAAGGCTCAGAATTGTCACTGGGAAACGCCTCGTCGAGTATTTGCTGCGCCTTTTTTAAATTTCCCGCCCTGACATACATTTCGGCGCAAATCCCGAAAATGGGGGCCATTTGGGGCAAAAGTTCTGAGCCGAGTATGGAGCCTTTGACCTGTTCGAGTGATTGTTCATAGCGCTCGGCCGCCAGTGAGAAATCGCCCATCTGTTGGGCTATCAACCCCTCACTGAGAGGCACCTGGAATGCGATGTACTCTGCCTCGAACATCTCGATGATCTGACGCCCCCTTTCCAGCGCTTTGCGCGCTTGCTCAAATTCTCCTTTCTTCGCCAGCAGTGCTACTTCGCTGAAGGCCAGGAACTGGTCCATCGGCGGCGGCATTTGCTCACTGGCGGCATTCAGCGCCTGTTCCGCTTCGTCATAGCGCCCAAGCGCCAGATTGTAGCCAACAAAAGGAAACGTAAATGACACCAGTTGGTCGATGGGAGCAACAAACTCCTGATTGAACGCAGCCTGCTGGTGCAGCAGCTCAATGGCGCGCTCGATACGGCCAAGACGAATTTCCAGGAGACCCTCGACTTTCAGTACCTGGCTTTGGCCAGCAGCGCCCGCATCGAGCTGCCGGGCCTGGTCCAATAGTTGCCGCGCCTCACCCCATTCACCCTGTCTGACAGCCAGCATGGACAGCTTCAGGGTTGACGCGAGTGGGGGATCCTCGAGGAGTTCGGCCTGGAAGTAGTTTTCACGAGCACCATCCAGGTCACCAATTTCCAAGCGAAGATCGCCGAGCCTGATCAGTGCGTCAGTGTCCTGGGGTTTGGACTCCAGGTAGGTTTCCGTGTAGCCGATCGCCGCCGGAACATCTCCGGTGGCCCGTTCCAGCGTCGCCAGGTTAAGATAGGCCGCCAGGTCTGTAGCGTCCTTGGCCAGAACCTGCTTGTATTCTTCCTTCGCCTCTTCCAGCCGGCCGGTGATCAATAGAAAATTAGCCAGGTGGCGCTGGCTGGCTGCATCGCCCGTCAGCCGCACCTGCATGCGAAGAAACGTCCCCAGCTTGTCCTGTTCTCCCGCCAGTCGGTAGCTGAGCGCTTTCAGTGTTGCCCGGTCACGGGTGGGTAATCGGTAATCACGTTTCTGCGCTTCCGCCAGCGCTTCCTGCGCGGCCGGGATATCACCCAGGTTGAAGTGATTCGTACCCTTGTGCAACCACGACAAAACGAAGTTGGAGTCGGCCTCCAGAGCTGCATCGTGAAGGCGATTAGACCGGTCGAAATCGTTGTCCAGCAACAGCGCGTTCAGCGCGCCGATATAACTCCTGAACGCTTGTTGCGATTCACCATAGGTTTCCGACAGCGGCAGATCCTCTGCGAGGCGGCCCTTGCCGGACGGGATGTCCAGAATGGAACGAACATCAGCGGAAATCCGGTCTACCACCGACAACAGGTCAATACCTGATTCCTTGGCTTCACCCACCAGGCTGAGGTTTTCAGTGTTCCAGATTCGGGCTGTCAACTCATAAATATCAGATGCTTGCCTGAATTCACCCTCGATAAAATAGGCCCGATTGGCTTCATCAGCGATCTCGCGCATCAGGTTCAGCGGCAACCCGACACCTTCTTCAAACCCTGCTTGTTTCATCCGCGGGTAAAACCCACCCGAGATGTTGGTGAATGGCGAAGAGACCATAATGAACGGGCTTTGCTGCAGATCTTGTGAAAGCAGATCCGCAATGCCGTATTGCAGCCAGTCAAAATCCTCGTTGGAAGTCTTGTTCTCCCAGAAGAAAACAGCCATTCGGCGGCGATAGGAATCCCGCGGCACATAGTGTTTTTCTTCCACACCCAGTTCGTTGTTGAAGGTCACCAGGTTGGCGGTCGAGTTCAGATCCTTGCCGCCAAAAACCGTGATCAGCAAGCCCAGCGTGGCGATGATGTTGATCGGAACACCGACTTTCTCGACCGTGGTGGTCTTGTCTTTGCCGGGCCTCCCGTGAGTCCAGGCAATCAGGAGCACGGCTGGCAGCAGCGAGTACAAACCCCAGAATGCGATGTCGGTAATGTAGGGAGACAGCAGGTAGCGCTCAACCAACCGGTCAAGGATTTCGATCAGAACCCAGCTGGCTCCAACGTAAACACCGACGGCTGGAAGCACCCGCCGGTTCCGAATTTCCTGGATAAAACTCAATGAAAACCCCGTTTCGAAATCGCCAGATTGCCTGAAAACCTTATCACAGGCGGTGGGAATATCGTCTGCCATTGGTCATGGCGCCTACGGTCGGCCCTGTCTGAATTTCACGGTCCGAGTCGGCGCCCGAGGGCCAGCTATCGATTAGTTGCCGGAATCATCCGCGGAACGGGGTGGTCGACCAGATGAACGATTGCCGCGCATTCCGGGGTTAGGCCGCGAACGCGGAACGGAAGTTTGTGGTGGAGGCATTGAGCGTGGCGCTGTCATCGGCGGAGGCGACATCGGCGGGGTCTGGGCAGGCATCGGTTGCTGCGGGCGAAATCCCCCGCGGGGGCCGGCTGCAGGAGCCGCCTGGTCAGGCGTCGGGGCCGAACCTGCCGAGAAAGGCTGGGATGGCTTCACATCAGCAGAAAAAAGGCCCCTCTTGACTGGCTCGAGTCGACTCGGGCCGATCTTGCCATCGCTGCGACTGATCACGACCATGCCACTTTCTGCCCCTGACGCCGAGGGCGCGGTTATGCTTCTACGGACAGGAACTTCACTGCCGGAAGGGTCACGAAAACGATCGCTGCCCCGCCCGGACATGCGGTCGCGACGATCAATTCCGCGCTCCAGACCCGGCCGGTATTCACCAGTGGTGCCAACCCCGCCCTGGCTGCCCACAACGACATCCCGGCTGCCAGGATTACCTGCCGTTCCCGAGCCGTGATAACCACCGCCATAGCCGCGATGGTAACCATAACCATACCCGGCCCCGTAGCGATACCCACCCCAATAAGATGGGTAATACCAGATAGGTGGATAAAGGGCTGAAAAATGGTACGGATAGAAAGCCGAGCGATAATAGGGGTAATGCCAGGCAGGACGCCCATACCGGTATCCGAAGGACCAGCCCGGGTAATAGGGATAGCCTGATGAGTAGCCGAGGTAGAAGTAGTCGACTGACCACCAGGGATAATAAACCGAATACGAGTAAGCCCCGCCACCCGACCGGTAATACTCACTTGAAGAATAAGCCCCCGAGGAATAACCACTGTATGCCTCAGGATCGTCATGAATCGACGTGTGGGCCGGCGTGGCGCATCCGGTTAAAATCACGGCGGCTGCAGACAGGACAATCAAACAAGCAAGATAACGATAATTCACGTTTTGAGTCTCCATCCCAATGATCGAGCTTACCATGCGCCGAGATTTACCAATAAAAAACCCTCATGGAAAACTCCTGATGGAAAATTCCCCATGGAAGGTTCAATAGGCCTGCTTGCCCGGGACCCCTTTAGCAACTTGCAGCCCAAGCCAACGGATGAAAGCCTTTCGATACCCACCGGGTCAATGAATGTTAGATTGATTCGTACGGTTAAAGTTTCACGCCTTTTTTTGGAGCAATCTTTGTATGAGCCGTAAAATCAGGGATGTCCAGGGTTATGCCGTGGTCGTTGACAAGATCATATTTGTGACCCGGGTGTTCGAAGCAGAGGAAGGGGAAGGGTTTCAGTTCAACATCCGCTTTACTGAAGAACTTCGTCTTGCCCCTCGATTCCCCAGCCGCCATGAGGCCGAGCTGGAGCGCGAACTGTTACTGGAAGCGATTCGCGCAAGTTAAAACGTCGAGGAGCGGCCGGCCCGCTGCCGGCTACTGAACCAGTTTCGCCCCTGCCTGGCCTGGAGCAAACACCACCATTTCCATCCAGGCTGAGCGTGTACGGTCGATGTGATCGGGCACGCTGATGGTGAACGTGTCCGTTGAGTGCGGCGATTGCTGTTCCTGCCAGGTCAACAACACGGAGTTGCCCCGATAGGTTCGCAATGGAAACGTGGTGGAGCACGACGTGCGGGCCAGGATGGCTCCGCAACCTACGAACTCGCCGGTGTCAACTACCAGGATCTGGACATCGGTAATGGAGTAGGACAATTCGTTCCTGATTCTGACGCCTTCAATCTCCAGGCTTTCATCATCTGACTGTGAAACATTACCCGGTAAACTGGCGCAACTTGTCACCAGCAAGACCACAGACGAGAAAAAGCTCGGGAGAATCCAGGACCAGTAAGAAACCAACCTGCCGTCAGCGCAGCGCATTACCGACAATTTCGGCCACGTCGGGTGAAAGCCCGGGCGTGCTGCTGATACGCTCCAGTTCGGTCTGCATCAATTCCTGCCTGGCCTGGTCGTACCGCCGCCAACGGTTGAATGCTGACACCATGCGGGACGCTACCTGCGGATTCAGGCGATTCAGTTCAATCACACGATCCGCTACCCAGCGATATCCGGCGCCTGTTTGGATGTGAAAACCGGTCGGATTACCCATCGCAAACGCACCGACCAGCGAACGTACCTTGTTCGGGTTGGTCAGGCTGAAGGCCGGATGTTCCATGAGCATGTCCAGCTGCCTGACGGTGCGATCACCGGGGTGCCTCGCCTGCAGCGCAAACCACTTGTCCATCACCAGCGAATCATGGTTCCAGCGACCCTCGAAATCTCCCAGCGCCAGGGCAGCAGAGGGCGCATCCCGATAAACCAGGTAACCAAGAGCCGCCAGTGTGTCGGTCATGTTGTTGCTGCTGGCAAGTTGTGCATTCAACAGCTGCTCGCCATCTTTTGTTTCCGCCAGGTATGACAGGCAAAGATTTTTCAGGCTGCGACGTGCCATCGCCCGCGCTGAGATTTCATACGCTTCGTCTGTATTCAATCGGTCATACCGGTCACGAAACAATGAGCCCAGTGACGCGGCCAGTGACTTACGAACGAAATTACGGGCCTGGTGCAGGCCATCTACATCAACCACAGACATTTGCTGACCCAGGTAATCCTCATCCGGCAAAATCATCGCTTCGGCCAACAGGGCCGGATCGCTTACCTTGTCTTCAAGCAATCCTTTGAACGCTTCAGACAGGTGCGGATCCAGGTGCATTTCCTGGCCGCTGCTATGCTGCTGCCGCGCCGACATTATGGCTTGTTGGGCCAATAACTGAGCAGCCTCCCAGCGAACAAACGAATCCGGATCATGCTGGATCAGAATCGCAAGATTCGCCGGGCGATGCTGATAATGGAGTTTTACCGGTGCAGAGAACCCTCGCAGCAATGACGGGATGGGATGCGCCGGCACATCTGCAAACACAAAAGTCTGCTCAGGCTGATCGAGGATCAGCAGTGCAGTCTGGTTGGTGCTGCCATCAGAGTCCCGCAATCTGAGCGGAATCTCTTCACCCTTGGCCGACAGCAGGCCAACGGCAAACGGAATGACCAACGCCTGCTTTTCTGACTGATCCGGCGTCGCCGGCGTCTCCTGGCTGAGGTGCAGCGTGTACTCACGTTTGTCCGCATCATATTGGCCGCTGACGGTCACCTCCGGTGTGCCCGACTGGCCGTACCATTTGCCGAATGCTTCGAGGTCGACACCGTTTGCGTCGGACATGGCGGCGAGAAAATCATCACAGGTCACCGCCTGCCCGTCGTGCCGTTCGAAGTAAAGCTTCATCCCTTTCTGGAACCCGCCTTCACCCAGCAGCGTGTGGTACATGCGAATAATGGTTGCGCCTTTCTGGTAGACCGTCATCGTGTAGAAATTGTTGATCTCTACATAGTGATCAGGACGAATCGGGTGAGACATCGGTCCGGCATCTTCAGGAAACTGCCAGCTGCGGAGATCACGGACGTCGCGAATACGCTTGACGGCCCGGGACTGCATATCGGCTGAAAATTCCTGGTCACGAAAAACCGTCAACCCTTCTTTCAGGGTCAACTGGAACCAGTCACGGCAGGTGACCCGGTTGCCGGTCCAGTTGTGGAAGTACTCATGACCAATGACGGCCTCAATCGCCTGGTAATCCATGTCAGTCGCCGTGTCGGGCCGGGCCAGTACATACTTCGAATTGAAAATATTCAGCGACTTGTTTTCCATCGCGCCCATGTTGAAATCATCGGTCGCAACGATGTTGTAGATGTCGAGGTCATATTCCAGGTTGAAACGTTCTTCATCCCAGCGCATCGACTTGATCAGCGAGGTCATGGCATGCGAGCACTTGTCCAGGTTCTGTTGCTCGACATAAACCCGCAGCGTCACGTTTCGTCCTGACCGGGTAGTAAATGTGTCTTCGATAAACTCCAGGTCCCCGGCGACCAACGCAAACAGATAAGATGGTTTCCGATAAGGATCAACCCACCGGACCACGTGACGTCCATCTTCATGCCGGGAGGATTCAACCAGGTTGCCGTTGGATAGCAGGACAGGAAACCTGTCGCGATCGGCAATGATGGTGACATCGTAGTTGGTCATCACGTCGGGACGATCCGGAAAATAGGTAATTTTGCGAAAGCCTTCCGCCTCGCATTGCGTCAACAGGAAGTCCCCAGACGGGTACAACCCCTCAAGTGCGGTGTTTTCGTGGGGGCGGATACGCACCACGGTCGTGATTTCGCATTCTGCCGGAGCACTTGGAATAGTCAGGTAGTTGGCATCCACCTGGAACTGATCCGGTTGCAATTCATCGCCATCAACCGCCACGCTTACCAGTTCCAGTGATTGTCCGTCGAGCCTGACAGGGCCGGGTCCGCCGGTATCGTCGACGCGTCGGAACCGCATGCGGGAAGTGACCGTGGTAATTTTCCGGCCAATCTCGAATTGGAGTCGAAAATCTTCTATCTGCCAGGGATAAGGTGTGTAGTCTTCTCGCCTGATTGCCTTACTGGCAATACCTTCTTTCATGGAGTGATTCCTGTATTTTTAAGTCCGGGTCCGTGTGCAGGAATGCCTGCAAAAATCAAACAAACCCTGGGTGGCTTTGCCACTCGCAAGCCTATTATTATAAGTCGAAGCCGGGGTTGCCGTAACCTCAGCAAACGGGAGTCCTGATTGAGCAATTCAGAGAACGACGCTTTACTGGATGTTCCGGACATGTCTGATATCCACCTGGCTCATGCCCGGATCCGAGAACAGATCCGCCACACTCCGGTCATTCGTGACTCCAACTTTGACCAGTTAATGAGCTGCCAGTTGTTCGTGAAGTGTGAACACCTGCAGCGGACCGGCGCATTCAAGTTCCGCGGCGCCAGCCACGCAGTGGCGCGGCTGCGCGAGGACGGCATCAAGGGCCATGTGGCCACGCATTCATCCGGCAATCATGGGGCTGCTCTCGCGCTGGCCGCACGTCT
>Ga0102946_1000640_pt1 | contig 12143 bp, 11 predicted proteins | sample SalPon2A_A_D1_MG_FD_78209 | JGI IMG/M metagenome (GOLD analysis project Ga0102946, IMG submission 78209) | Soil microbial communities from South San Francisco under conditions of wetland restoration - Salt Pond MetaG R2A_A_D1_MG | ecosystem: Environmental > Terrestrial > Soil > Wetlands | place... | reverse complement strand
TGTTAAAAAGGAAGTGCGCGAGGGCGGTACGACGTGCCGCCAGGTTGGTGCCGATCGCAGCCAGGTTGGCAGTGATTGTCGTGCCGATATTTTCTCCGAGGATCAGGGCGACGCTGGCTTCGAAGTTAAGGATTCCGGTTGATGCCAGGGCAAGGGTGATACCGATTGTCGCGCTGCTGCTCTGGACAATTATGGTCAGGATGGCGCCAATAAACACGCCGAGCAGGTGGTTGTCGCCGACCATGATGAAGAGCTGCCGAAACTCCTCGCTGGTTTTGAGCGGGTCGAAGGCATTCTTCATCACCGACAGGCCGAAAAACAGCAGGCCAAAGCCGAGCAGGATTTCCCCGATGTAACTCCACTTCTTGTTTTTCGAAAAGAGCTTGAAGCCCGCGCCTATACCGATCGCCGGGAGAGCATACTTGGTGATTTTGAAGGCGATCAGCTGGGCGGTCACCGTGGTGCCGATATTAGCACCCAGAATGATACCAATTGACTGCACCAGTGACATCAGCCCGGCATTGACAAAACCGACGACCATGACCGTCGTCGCGCTAGACGACTGGATAATTGCAGTCACGGCAATCCCGACCAGGGTGCCGACGATACGGTTGTTGGTCAAAGCAGCAAGGATTTTCCTCATCTTGCTGCCAGCTATCTTCTGTAAACCTTCCGACATGATTTTCATGCCAAAGAGGAACAGACCCAGACCGCCGAGGAGACCGAAGATGAGCTTCTGGTTCAGGAGAATTTGCAGCATCTGTAACTCCGGGCATGAGATTTCAGGCTCAAAAAAAAACTCCGTAAAAAGGAGGCCTTTATACTTTATTATCGATTGTATTTCAATGACTAAAGGATAACTGGCTCAACTGATGCTCGTCCGCTTAGAATGCTCAGTAATATTGAGTTAACCATTCATTCCAAACCGGCAATGCAGAAGACATCAGTGTCTTCAGAACTTGATTCAGCAGGAGGAAGCGTAGAGTAGCCGAGAGGGGAAACTTGAAGTTTTATACCATGCCAAAAACACCACGCATGGGAAGAGCATTATTTACATGGCCATCATTTGATAATAGATTAGTTTTTTTGCATCGACCAGATCAGCATGTCACGATACTCTTCATTGACTTCGCGGACACGCTTGCTGAAAACCTTGACGATATTCTTGACCAGCTTCAGGGCCAGGGAGGCGTCAGCGCGACAGAGTTGCTCTAGCGATTCCTTTTTCAGGCTGATCAACTCTGCGTTTTCGGCAACCCGTGCCGTTGCCGAACGCGGTAGGCCGTCGATGACAGCCATCTCACCGAAAACCTCTTCGGGGCCAAGAACAACGAGGGTCTTCTCGTCACCCTCGGCAAACATTCTGGATATGCGTATCGTGCCTTTCTTGACCAGGAAAAGTGATTCACCAGACATATTCTCAATGAAAACTGTTGTACCTTCCGCCATTTTACGCATTTCACAAAACCCTGCGAGCTTACCCAGATCTTCATCGGAAAAGCCCTGTAGCATGATGCTGTTCTTGATCGGCGAAAAGTCTTCTGCTTTGACCATAAAGGATACCCCATATATGTATTTTGAGCTGTTTATATTATCAAAATAGCGCTGAAATCATAACATATAAACCGTGCAGTGCTAAAAGAGATTGGAACAACCTGCACACCATTCCCACAGCCTGCTCTCGCAGATTCAATCCAATCTTTTAACATTGGTTCGATAATCATCCTGATATTGGATGTACCGTTCGGCAATCGAATGAAAGTCCTCACATTCGGCATCGGTCAGCTCTTTTTTGACTCGTGCAGGACTGCCCATCACCAGGGAGCGTGGAGGTATTTTTGTACCCGGCGTCAGCAGGGAACCGGCGGCTATCAAGCAAGACTCTCCGACCTCCACTCCGTCCAGGATGATCGCGCCGATTCCGATGAGGCAGCCATCCTGTATGTTGCAACCGTGCAATGTCACGCGGTGTCCAACAGAAACGTCGTCACCGATAATAGTCGGGTGCGTCTTGCGGGTAACGTGAATCACAGTGCCGTCCTGAATGTTCGTGCGCTTGCCAATGCGGATGAAATTAACATCACCACGAACAAGCACGTTGAACCAGAGGCTTGATTTTTCACCAATCTGGACGTCGCCAATGACACAGGCGCCGGGTGCCATGAAAACCGAAGGGTCTATTTGCGGAGCAATGCCATTATGTTCGAGGATCATGAATCGACATCATCCTTTGCTGGTCAACGGATAATCTTTTTATCGGACATTTACTATCATGCTACAGAAAGCCGGTTCAAACAAAAACGTTCGAAATGACTGATGTCCCTTGTTTTCAGGATTTTAGTCGTGACAAATAGCCGGTGGTGAAAAGATCTTTGACGGTAGGCACCATAAAGCCGGGTAAAGCACTGGTCTCTCCCGGATTTGAAGTTGTGATGGCAATCAAAACGATCTGATTTTCAGGACTAGCTGTTGACTTTTTCCCGCAGTTCCTTGCCAACCTTGAAAAAAGGCAGTTTCTTAGGTTTAACCTTGATGACTTCTCCGGTTTTCGGATTACGCCCCATGTAAGCCTGGTAGTCTTTTACGACGAAACTTCCGAAACCGCGGATCTCGATGCGACCACCAGTGGTCAGTGCCTCCGACATTGAGTCGAAAATGATATTAACTATTTCTTCTGACTTTTTGTAGGTCAACCCATTACGGGCGGCCAGTGCTTCAACCAGTTCTGACTTGTTCATGCATACCTCCGAATTGCTGCTGCTCCCTTTTCATCGTGGGCGTTATACGTGCTAAATCAACACGTGAGACACGAGAAGAGTTGAGCTGCTTTCATTCATATTACTGCGCGAAGATAAGCTGTCAAGCCATCAGTCAGTATTTTCAGTGAGTTGGGAAAGATTTATAGTTTGTGAGAGGGGTCAGATCGTTGTGAACGGTGAGAGGGTCCAGACGACCTTGGCATCCTGGTCGCTTATGTTGTCCCAACGATGCGGCAAATGTGACTTAAATGACAGGCTGTCCCCGACAGACAGTATATACACTTCTCCGGCTATGGTGACCTTGAGCTTGCCTTCAATCAATACGATCAGTTCGTCACCCGGGTGATGCATGTGCTTTTGACCGCTGGTTCCGCCTTTAGGCACTGTACAGAGGAAAGACATGAACTGCGGATCGCGCAAGCCTGAAGTGTAGGACTCGGTGTGCATGTTGTCCTCGTCATCGTAAACTGTCGTGTCTCTGCTCCCGGGGGATGAAAAGACTATCTCGTGAGTCGTTGAGACCTCTTCAACGAAGTAATTAATACTCTTGTCGAAGACCGAGGCAAGCTTCATAAGAATTTCAACAGAAGGGATCGTTAAGCCGCGCTCAACTCTTGAAATCATATTGGATGAAACATGGGATGCTGATGCAAGCTCCTGAATGGTCATATCACTTTTCAGGCGAATAGTTTTGAGTTTTTTGCCAACGATTTTTTTCAGTTTCATATGATTTCTCTTTGACGGTACTAAAGATTTTGAAAACGATTGGTTAATTTAGATTTGGCGCCGGAGATACCACCCAGAGGACACGCGTCTGGCCAACATGCAGGTTGCGCCATCGATGGGGCAACGACGCTTTGAAAACGATGGAATCGCCCTCTTCAAGCTGATATGCTGTGCCGTCGATGACAAACTCCAGCGAGCCGGCAAGAACCAGCGCGAACTCCTCACCGGTATGCACCATGCCACCGTCACCGCTGCTGCAGTTTTGCTCTATCGTGTCAAAAAAGACTGTGAAATTAGGATCCCGGATACCCTGTGTCAAACTAATAATCTGGTGTTTATCTTCAAAGAAAAAGATCGGCTCACCCTGCCCTCGCTTGGTATGGATGATAGTTGACCCTTTTTCGGCCTCTTCGACGAAATAGTTGATACTCATGCCGAAAGAGTTGGCAAGTTTGACGATGATTTCAACAGAAGGAGTGGTGAGACCACGTTCTATTCTGGAAATCATGTTGGATGATACCCCGGAGCTTTCAGCGAGTTCCTGAATTGTCATGTCATTACGCAGTCTAGTTGACTTGAGCTTCCTGCCGATCAGTTTCTTTACCATAGCATTCCATATCCCGTTTATCGCTAAAATGAAATAATGTTTTAGCATTCGAAAATCGTCAAGTCAACAACTTATGTACTAAATATCACATAAATAGTACGAAACGTTAACCCAACCCACACAACAGGTTGACAACCGTTTGCTCATGACAGATAATCCTGCGCTCTATGATCATTTAGGGAGTCTGACCATGAAAGACTTGAAATCAGTAGAACAATTAGTAGAACGGGCCCTGTCCGGTGCCTGCGCTACCCGTGCGGACGGCATCAGGATATTGAAATCGAGGGGCTCAGAGTACTCGATCTACCTTGCCGGCGCCCACTACTTGAAAGAAAAAATCTTCAAGGACAAGATTCAGCTTTGCTCGATTATCAACGCCAAATCAGGTCGATGTATGGAAAATTGCGCGTTCTGCGCTCAATCGGCACATCACAACTCTTCCCCTCCGGTATACCCTTTAAAATCACTTGAAGAGATTCTCGAAGGTGCGAGCCGGGCAGAACAGGAAGGGTCGCATTGCTACGGCATCGTGACCAGTGGGACCCAGCCCGAATTTGGCAGGGAGTTTGATACTATCCTCACCGCAATCAGAAAAATTCGTGAAAAATATACGATTGAACCTTCGGCTTCGCTGGGAATTTTGACAGAAGATCTGGCTAATGCACTTGCAGAAGCAGGCTGCGTGACATATCACCACAATCTTGAAACAGCCCGTTCGTTCTTTCCGAGCATCTGCACAACGCACGATTATGAAGATGATGTAGCGACTGTACGAGCGGCCAAAAAATCCGGTATGAAGGTCTGTTGTGGTGGCATCCTTGGACTCGGGGAATCTGAAGAGCAACGAGTTGAACTGGCAGAGACACTGCACGAATTGAATGTTGATTCTGTGCCTCTGAATTTCCTGAACCCGATCCAGGGTACGCCCTTGGAAGAACATCGCTCCCTCACCCCCATGGATTGCATCAGGGCAATCACCATGTTCCGGTATTTCCTGCCGGACAAGCCGATCAGCGTCTGTGGTGGCCGTGAAACCAATTTACGCGAGTTGCAATCATGGATCTTCATGGCAGGGGCAAGCGGGACCATGGTCGGTAATTACTTGACCACGTCCGGCAGGGATCGTGAGGTGGATATGCAAATGTTTTCAGATATCGAGGTACAAGTAAATGGCTGTTGAAAAACCAGGGCCGGCAATTTTCATTACCGGGACTGATACCGGTGTCGGCAAAACCATTGTTACAGCTGCACTGGCACGGCACTTCAGATCCAGGGGTCTGAATGTCGGAGTGATGAAGCCTGTAGAAACAGGTATCGAAGATCCGGCGTTGGCAGGACCGGATGCTGCATTACTCTGTTGGGCTGCTCAAGTTGATGATGAAAAAGACCTGGTTTCGCCCTACCGTTTCAACATGGCCGCTTCACCGCATCAGGCTGCAGCCGAGGCCGGGCAACAGATAGATGTAAAGACAATCATTGATGCGTTCAACACCCTACGTACTGACAAGGACGTTATGCTTGTCGAAGGCGCCGGTGGCCTTATGGTTCCGATCCGTGGCGGCTATCTCATGGCGGACCTTGCCGGCCAGCTCGATTTGCCGCTACTGGTGATCACCCGGCCTGGCCTGGGTACTCTCAACCACACCCTTCTAACTACCTTTTCCGCACGCGCTATGGACCTGTCTTTAAGTGGCTTTATCATTAATCGCATGCCGCAGGCCCCAACCAGAGTTGAATCCGAAGCACCTCACCTGCTCTCCTCAATGGCGTCTTCTGACTTGCTCGGCGTTTTGCCGGAAGTATACGGTTCCGATGAAGAGAAGGTGATAAAACTGGCCGCGGAGATAGAACAACTGCCTGCATACCAGTGGTTGTTAAGCGGTCTCGGGCTGCAGTTTTAAAGTCCTGATCCGGCACTTGTCAAACAAGACGGGGCAAGCTGAAAAGCTTGCCCCGTTTTAATCAATATCTCAACAATGCACAACGGAAAAAGACTATTATTATGGCCCTTTCCCGGCAACTTCGGTGCGCTGAGCGGCCAGATCGACCAGGATCGCCATCGATTCCTTGACATAGACATCCTTGAGCACTGCAGCAACCAGTTTTTCTTCTGGGCTCTGTGTTTCTGCCTCCTGTTTATCCTCCGCAGCGTCATCCTTTATTTCGTCGATACCAACCATTTCATGCTGGCTGGCATCCGCACCCTGCAGGTCGTCTCTCTCTTTAACGACATCGTAGATAAGGAGAGACTGGCGGGTATCCTTGATGCGTTCTCCTATGGCGTCGGCAATTCGTTGTATTTCCGCAAACTCTTCACTGGCAGCAACCCTGTCATGGCTTTTGCTGGTTAAAGTCTTCCGGTCGAAAGACGGCCAATCCTTGTGCTCAACCTCTTCGATACGGTCCCAGGGCAGGCTGTAGTCCAGATAACGTTCACCATACTCGTTGTATTGACTGCGGTCCGGCAGGACAATATCCGGTACAACACCGCGATACTGGGTAGAGTCGCCGCTGACACGGTAGAACTTCTGGGTAGTCACCTTGAGTGCTCCCAACGGCATATACTGGCGCATGTTGCGCAACGTCAGGTTGTCATCCAGGTCCATAATGACCTGGACTGTGCCCTTTCCGTGGGTATGCTCGCTCCCGACGACCACTGCTCTGCCATAGTCCTGGAGCGCCCCTGCCACGATCTCGGAGGCCGAGGCACTGAAACGGTTCACCATAACGACCAAAGGACCTTGATAGGCGACCTCCTTGCTGAAGTTACGCAGCACCTTCGAGGCTCCGTCGCCATTGCGCACCTGTACGACAGGCCCTTCGCCAATAAACAGCCCTGTAATGCCAACGGCATCGGTCAAGGCTCCACCACCGTTATTCCTTAGGTCCAGGATGAGACCTGTCATCTCATTGACGTCAAAAGACTGGATGGCCTCTCTGACATCATCTGTTGAATTGCGACCATTGCCGCCATTCCTGGTCGACTCGAAATCTCGGTAGAAGCTCGGCACCTTGATGTAACCATAATGATTGCCCGTGTCCGGATCGGTGACCATCGCCGACTTGACAAAGGACTCCTCAATGATGACTACATCACGCACGATTGGTATGACAAGGTTCTTCATTCCAGGACGACGAATTGTCAGGTGGACTTCAGTACCCTTCTTACCGCGAATCAGGGCAACGGCATCACGCAATCGCATGTCGGTGACATCAACCGGTTCATCCTCAGCCTGGCCAACGGCGAGGATGACATCATCTGCCTGCAGTTGTCCCTGCCTGTCAGCGGCGCTGCCGGGGATAACCTTGACGACCTTAATATAACCGTCTTCTTCACGCAAAGTCGCTCCGATCCCTTCCAGCGACCCGCGCATGCCGATGTCGAAATCCTCTTTTGACTGAGGGGCCATGTAGCTTGTATGGGGATCATAGGCGCGAGCAAAGGCGTTCAGGTAGCGATCGTAATGGTCTTTAAGTGTCTCTTTTTTTAGCCGTTCAAAATACTGGTGGTACTGTTTACGGACTTTATCCCGTGCTTCAAGTTCTTTTTCCTGTTGTACCTCGGGAGAAGCCTTGAGGGGGTCTTCTATCTCGGAATCTTCGAGAAGATTGAGATAACGGGTCAGGGTGCTGTACTTGAGGTCCATGCGCCAACGCTCAGCCAGTCCTGCTTCCGTTTCACAGAATTCGAGCTTTTCCGGGTCTGTCTCGTAACTCTCGGCGACCGTGAAATCAAATGGCGCCGCCAGGGCTTTTTCAGCCAGCTTTTCTGCCCGCGCGACACTATTGCCAAGTAGCCGGAAGGCCTGTGGCGCGAGGATGATGCGGCCACTTTGAACTTCATCGTCGATCCTGTCAGAAAAGACCTCCAACTGTTCGACTTCAGCAGCCAGGAGCAGGCGCTTTTGGTAATCCAACTGTTTGATATAGAGATTAAATGCCGCCTTTGACAGGTTGTCGTCAAGGTTCTTGCCGCTGAAGTGATTCTCAACCTGGCGACGTAAAACGTAAGTGAGCAGGCGTGCCCTGTTCTGGTCCAGCTCATCGGGGATTGTTGCATTCATCGGGGCCGGCATGAAGAACAAACCGGCAAGCAACAACGTCACGCTAACCAGAATAGCGCGAAACCATCTTTTTCTTCCTGTCATATTGAAACATCCTTACTGCAGATCAGATTATATGTTTTTATTCATATGAGGACATGATAACCCAGCCTCATATCTTCTGGCAATGACCTTGACAATCAGTCGCAGTCAAGTTATCAAAAGGATATATTACACTGGATGGAGAGCGATGAACAAAGCGCAGGAAGGTGACACCGTAACCATCACATTTCTGGGTCTGCTCGAAGACGGCAGCTTATTTGACGCTTCGGATGATACCGACCCGTTGAGCTTTGTTCTGGGCGAGAACGAAGTTCTGCCGGGACTGGAGCTCGCGGTTATCGGCATGGAAGTCGGCGACCAGAAGACCGTTACTGTCCCTCCTGAGCAGGGTTACGGCGTCCACCAGGAGAAGCTGATTGAAGTCGTTGACATAGATGCCCTGCCAAAAGGGTTGACGCTCGCCGTCGGCGACAGGCTAGAAGTTACGGCCGCTGACGGAACCGTTTTCCAGATGGAGATCATGACCCGGGACGAACAGACTGTTACCCTTGACGCCAATCACCCGTTGGCTGGGCGCTCACTGATCCTGCAGATAGAAGTTGTCTCAATTGACAGGCCTACATTGAACTGAAGATGACTGGCGACCTTTGCATTTGAAGACTGCAGAGGTTCTGATATGTTTGTAAAAATATTAAGGGCGAGGTGTGTATCATGATGATCAGAGTCATGTACAGTGATGGAAGGTTCGACATGATCAAACCGGAACTGCTTGAGAACCTGATCAAAGAACAAGCTGTCACCAGTTTCAAACGTGCTTCCGGATGGGCGGTTGTCGGCCGAGACCCGATCCGTAACTCCGGCAAAGCCGACTACGGTGGCGCTGAAAGACGTGTTGCATAACAACCCGCCGAGTCGCAACAAGGAACCTGCAGCCTGCCAGTGAAAACATAACCAGCCAACGGCATTACTTTCTCCAAAGTATTGACTGTTGGCTTTTATTTTATGCGCACGAGTCTATTCCATCTAAATTGACGTTCAATACACCCTTTTGAGTTGAACCCAGTGAGAGACGACAGCTGCCTTGCCACCTGACGGAAATCATTGACGGCACAGCTACCAAAGCAGGTTTTCTTTCCCTACGGGCTTGCCTCTTATGCCGACAAGAAGAAAAGCCCTACTCCTATGAGGGGATAGGAACAGGGCAAATCTCACCAGCCTTATGAGAGGGTCATAAGACAGAAGAGTACTTAAACCAATAACAGGTTTTTTATAATATCCAGAGTTTCTTGTACTGGGTCAGGGTGTCGTGCGGGGTAAAAAACTCTAGAGCCTCTTTGTTCTCACACCTCGCGATTTAGAGGAAAATTATCTGTGCCTGGCTCCTGACGCCAGTAGTTTGGTCTTTTAACTCAAGTCCTATGGGCCGAAAAGATCCCCGGCCATGTATTTCAGCCCAGTGTCGCAGGCAACAGTAACGACGGACTTGCCCGGGCCGAGCTCTCTTGCGAGATTTACCGCAGCAACAACATTCAATCCCGTTGAGGTCCCTACGAGCAGACCTTCCTCCTTAGCAAGTCTCCGGCACATTTCACGTGCCTCAACTTCATGAATCCCACGTGCTTCATCATAAAGGTCAGAATTGAGTAATGGCGGCACAAAACCCACCCCTAGCCCCTCGACGTGGTGTTCTCCAGGCCGACCCTCCGATAGAACAGGCGAAGAGGCCGGCTCAAGTGCCACAATGCGGGTTTCTGGGTTGGCACGTTTGAGTACACGGGCTACGCCCATGAGCATGCCACCTATACCAACCCCCCCACAGAACGCTTCAATCCCCTGGGGAAATTGTTTGAGAAGCTCATCGCCAATCTTCTCGTACCCGATAAGCGAGTCTTGATTATTGAACTGATCAGTCATGTAGCAGTCGCCATCTTTTCCCAAGTCCTTTGCGCGCATTATGAGCTTAGGAATCAGGTCTGAAGTAATCTTGCCGCTCGGGCTGGAAATTATATCCAGTTGAGCGCCTAGAGCACTCATTGTTTTAAGCTTTTCCGGCGCGAAGGCATCCGAAGAGACGACGTGGAACCTGTAACCCTTTACGGCACAGACAAACGCCAGAGATGACCCGGTGCTCCCACCAGTATATTCTACGATGGTCGTCCCTGCCTTCAGAGTTCCACGTCGTTCCGCCTGTTCGATCATGGCGAGCGCCATTCGATCCTTGTACGACCCGGTCGGATTAAAGTATTCCAGCTTCACGAATACGGACGCATGATTTGATGGCACGATGCGTTGTAGTTGTACAACCGGCGTGTTGCCAATGGTCTCCAGTACTGATTTTACTGAGGCCGGAGTTGAGAGGTTCATGGTTCCTCCATGGCTTTCTTGTGAGGGCGTATTCAATGGAAGATTTTACGGGTGGTCAAAGCTTGAACTTAGCAACCAGGACACCCGGGAGCTCTTAAAACACCAGGCAATTATGACATAATTAAATTTTTAGTGATCATCAGAAGACAGAAATAATTTGGCACTTTGGGGAATAGAGAATTTAACGTGCCATGACCCTCACTCAAATAACAGGAAACAATCAACAGGGCCACTACTCATCGATGTCGATCCACCCGTCAAAAAAGGGCAAATAGAGCGCAGCACGAGCTGGCTGCCCTGGGTACAGCTGCCGGACCAGCTCAAGGTAAACCGATAATTGATCCTGGTAACGCTCCTTCTCCTCCAGGAGGAAAGAGTCCATGCTCAGACCATCGGACGGCGGGCCGCTGGTTTTGTAATCGACGACCCACCTGAGCCCGGTTTCGTCAACAAAAGTGCGATCTATCGTTGCCCGTATAAGCTTTCCATCGATCAAGCCATTTACAGCCAGTTCACTGTGCGCACTCGGGTGGTCTCCCAGCAGCCAACGACCACGGTCACTGCCAAGGGCGTTGATCAGGCATGTTTCTACAGTCAAGGCACAGTGCTGGAGCCGAGAATGAGGGATACCCTGAGCGCCCAATTGTACCTCTAACTGCCCAGACAGCATCCTGACGGCATTTTCCGACCATTGGTCCGGACCCTCTTTGGCGATTCGTTCAAGCCACAAGTGGACGAGTGTCCCGATGGCCCGGCCCTCTTCCGTCCGGCGGGATTTGATGCTTCCGTCCCGGTAATGAGTCCCCAGCGATGCCCGCTGCGCAGGAGCCACTTCGGCCACCGGAGATGGCGCGAGCTGCGGGAGGGACCATTCCGCCGGAAGACGTCTCAGCTGCAGAGGCATCAACTCAACCGGCGGTTCTTCATCAGCATTGACTGCATGGCTGACAAAATCTTCGTCGAGACCTGGCCAGGCAACGGCCAGGAGTGAGCCGGACAACGGCACCAGCTCATTTTCATGGTTGAGTTTTACATGGCCCAGTAGGTGCAGGCGGGATTTTGCCCGGGTCACGGAAACATAGAGCAGGCGCAGAGTTTCGTGATCGTCTTTTTCCTTCAGAATGTGACCAATCGCCTGGTATGTCGGCTCCTGTTCTTCACTCGCATAGGGCGGTATCGGTGCCAGAAGGAGTTCATAGTCCGGATGTTCCAGCCATCTGAGCAAGGCTCTTTCACGGGATCGGACGCCGCGTCCCAGACCGGGCAGGATTACGGTGTCGAACTCAAGCCCTTTTGCCTTGTGGATTGTCATTAACTGCAGATCAGGCTCCGCCTGCGGGTCGGGAGCCGCAAACAGTCTCTTGAGTTTCCTTTCAAGATCCTCGGCGACCACGTCCATGTCGGATTCCCCCAGCAGGTCCAGTACCTGTCGCACATCCAGCAAATCAGATTCATCGACACAAGCTGGCCCCCCCAAGGCCAGCCAGGTTGATTCAACCAGGCGACGCAGGCTGACCATGCCACGGTTGTTCAGCGCCCTGTCGATGACAGGCATAATACGCTTGAGCCGACGCCTGCCAT
>Ga0102946_1000639_pt1 | contig 12154 bp, 11 predicted proteins | sample SalPon2A_A_D1_MG_FD_78209 | JGI IMG/M metagenome (GOLD analysis project Ga0102946, IMG submission 78209) | Soil microbial communities from South San Francisco under conditions of wetland restoration - Salt Pond MetaG R2A_A_D1_MG | ecosystem: Environmental > Terrestrial > Soil > Wetlands | place... | reverse complement strand
GATATTGACGGAATTTATCCAGTTCTGCAACATTATCAATAACAAAGGTCGTACAGCCAAAGCGGAGTGCGTCTCGAATGTCCTGATCTTTTTTAATCGGATGAGTATGGATAGTATGGCGTGGGTCGGCATGCACCTTCCGGAGGATTTCTATTTCTCCGCTGCTGGCAATGTCGAACCCGGCACCGCACTGTAAAAAGGTTTCGACGACAGACTCATGAGGAAGTGCCTTCACCGCATAATAAAAATCAGTATCCGGCAGAGACTGGCATAGATCGCTGTATTGTTTACGCAGTCGATCACAATCTATCACAAACAGCGGTGTGCCATACTGTTCGGCCAGAGCTTTAATGGTCGGCTTGTCATAACCCATTTAATTATTCCCCTTTGCCAAGTGCTTCCAACAAATATTGAGGGAGGGCAAATGCCCCGACATGAATCTCTGGATTGTAATAACCTGTCTTGATTTTTGTGGCCTGAAAACGCTCACGAACGATTTTCTTCTGCAGTTTGCGAAGGTCGATGTTGTCCGTCGCCCAGGCGAAGGCCATTATTCCGCCGATATAGGTTGGAACTGCTGCTGTATAAAAATGCCAATCAGCAAAGGATTTACTCAGTTTCTTGGCTGTTTCTGTCACCTCGTCCGGTTGCAGGAAGGGGACGCCATTTTGCGTTGTCAGAACGCCGCCAGCGGTCAGGCAGCGTTTGCATCCATCATAAAAGCTGGAGGAAAAAAGAACTTCTCCTGGTCCAATCGGGTCAGTAGAGTCCGATATGATGACGTCATATTGGACTTCTGTCTGATTGACGTATCGAACTCCGTCATCAATGATGATTTCCACACGGGCATCATCATAGGCTCCCTGGCTATGATTTGGGAGATATTCAATGGCCATGTCGATAACGCTTTGGTCGATTTCTACTTGAGTTATCTTCTCAACACTCTCATGCTTACAGACTTCGCGCAATGCTCCGCCGTCACCACCACCGATGATCAAAACATTTTTGACGTTACCATGTGCGATAATCGGCACGTGAACCATCATCTCATGGTAGATAAATTCATCCCGTTCGGTTGTCTGGACTATTTGGTCAAGAGCCATCACTCGGCCGAACACGGAGTTGTGAAAAATCATCAGGTGTTGGTGGTCGGTTTTCTGCTCATAATAGATTTTGTCGACATTGAAATGTTGCCCGTAGGCATCATGGAGCGATTCTTTCCAGATATTATTAGACATTTTCCACAACCTTTCCCCGATAGTGTTCCGTCAGGTTGACCTTTTTCGGACAAAACGAATCTTTAAGCACCGGGAGGGTTTTTTCCGGTTCAGCGTCACCGCACATGAAAACATCGAAAGCCGCATAGCCACGCTCAGGCCAGGTGTGGACACTGATATGTGATTCCGCCAGGACTGCGACCCCGGAAATTCCACCATTGGGTGTGAAGTGATGGAGATGGATATGCAGCAGGGTTGCTCCGGAGACCTCTACACAACGGCGCAATGAAGCTTCCATCAACTCAAGGTTGTCCAGATGTTGAGCTTCCCAGAAATCGAAAATAAGATGTGTGCCGGCATATTCGACACCGTTTCTTTTTATGAAATGGTCCGGGGGGTCTGGTAGCTGGTTGGATTTTTGGTCAAATGTTGGCCAGGATGGAGCAGTTTTCGGTGCGATAGAACGGACATGAGCCGGTCTAATTTCTGAGAGTAAATTCATCAGCTGGGTCCTCACAGTCAAAAAAGGCGTTAGGCAAAATTTGTGCTTGCGCGCCGATTCAATGAGTGAAAGACGCATGGGCTAGATAAACATAAATCCTCTGTGTATGAAGTTTTTTAGACGCGTTGATATAGACTATGTTTTTTTAAAAATCAAGATAAAAATATTTTTTAGTTTTGACGTCGCCTCTGACTCTGAACTTGCCTTCTTCTCTCTTTGTGGGTCAGGCCAGGCGCCCATATTTTTATATACGGTTTTGAGCGTTGGTATCCTGATTCGTCCGGTGTTCGGCCTGAGTGTGAGAGATGTTTGCGGTCCCCGGGCTTCCCGGGTTTTATCGGTAGGTCTTTCCGTAGTTCATAAGTTGGAGGAGCGGTCAGGAATGGTCTCATAATGCAGGGTGAACTGCCCATGGAAACCGGCTTTTCTCTTGACGCCAAAGTCATGTAAAGGTTATCTTCCAAAACTTAATTTTTTTTGCAAAAAGGACCCATATCCCATGGAAGAGATAAACGACCTACTTCGTCAAAGACGTGCAAAAATAGATAGCTATCGCGAATCCGGCATCAACCCGTTTGCTAATGATTTCAAGGTTACACATCGCGCAGCACAGATTATGGAATTGCATGTCGATGACGATGGGGATGCCCTGCAAGAATGCAAGGCTGAATATTCCATTGCCGGTCGAATTATGGCGCGTCGGGATTTCGGCAAGGCAGCCTTTCTACAGATACAGGACGGCAGTGGTCGATTTCAGGTCTATGTTGCCAAGAACCTGATCGGCGATGAGAGCTTTGAGCTGTTTCGCAAGCTTGATATCGGTGACATTATCGGCGTGACTGGGGCTCCATTCCGCACAAAAACTGAAGAGCTCTCACTCCGGGCTGCAAAAGTTAGGCTATTGACCAAGTCGCTCTTGCCGCTGCCTGAGAAATGGCATGGTCTGACCGATGTTGAGACCCGCTATCGGCAAAGATATCTCGATCTGGTCGTAAACCCTGATGTTCGCGAAGTCTTTCGTAAACGGAGTCAGATCATCAGCCTGATGCGTAATTTCATGGTGGATAGGGACTATCTAGAAGTCGAGACACCGATGATGCAACCTGTGGCCGGTGGTGCGACCGCCAAACCTTTTGTTACCCATCATAATACCTTGAAAATGGACCTGTTTCTGCGGATTGCACCAGAACTCTATTTAAAGCGACTGGTTGTTGGTGGCTATGATCGGGTCTTTGAAATCAACCGGAATTTCCGCAATGAAGGGATTTCCATTCAGCATAACCCCGAGTTCACAATGATGGAGTTTTATCAGGCGTACGCGACCTATAATGACCTGATGGACTTTACCGAGGACCTGATCACCCATGTTGCCAGGGAAGTCTGTGGTGGTTTGGTGATCCCTTATGGTGGAAAGGATGTTGATCTGACTCCACCTTGGGATCGTCTGACCCTAAAGGAGGCGATCGTCAAATACGGGCAGGTAGAGATGTCTGTCCTTGAGGATCGTAATCAATCTTTCGCTTATGCCAAAAAACTTGGTCTTGATCTGGATGACAAGACCGGGCATGGCAAATTGCTGGCAGAAATATTCGATGAGGTTGTGGAACCAAACCTCTGGCAACCAACCTTTATCACAGAGTACCCCACCGAGATTTCTCCTCTATCCAGAAAGAATGATATCAATCCCGAGGTGGTGGATCGCTTTGAGTTGTTCATGGTTGGTCGTGAGATTGCCAACGCGTTTTCCGAATTGAATGATCCTGTTGATCAGAAAGATCGCTTTCTCAAACAGTTGGAAGAGAAAGCGGCTGGTGACGAGGAGGCTCATGCCATGGACGGAGATTATCTCCGCGCTTTGGAATATGGTCTGCCTCCAACTGCTGGAGAGGGGATCGGCATTGATCGACTGGTTATGTTGTTGACCGATTCTGCCTCGATACGAGACGTCATTCTTTTCCCCCAACTCAGACCGGAAGTCGGCTGAGTTTCCCTGACGGATCACTAATGTCCTACGAATGGTTCATCAGTCTGCGCTATCTGCGCGCCAAGCGGAAGCAGACCTTTATTTCGGTGATCTCCTTTATTTCCATTGCCGGAGTAACCTTGGGGGTCGCTGCCTTGATTCTGGTACTGGCTGTAATGACCGGATTTACGGATGGCGTGCGTCAGCAGATCCTTGGCAATGTTCCGCATGTTCTGGTTCAGCGATTCGGAGAAGGACTCAAAGATCATCAGGAGGTCGTTAAACAGGCGGAGCAGACGCCGCATGTGGTGTCGGTGTCTCCTTTTATCTCGAAAGAAGCGATGCTTGTTTCACGAGGCAACGTAGCGGCCGTCAGTGTCAAAGGGGTGGAGTCGACTCATAAAGTGTTTCGGCAACCTTTGCTGACCGTCGGCAGCCTACCGGCCGATCAACTTCTTTATGATGAAGAGGCTGATCGTCCGGGGATCATTATAGGTATCGACACAGCGACCAGCATCGGAGTCAGCGTCGGCGATTCTGTTAACGTGATTCCACCTCTGTTCAACATTACCCCCTTCGGCATGATCCCCAAGATGAAGCCGTTTCAGGTGGTCGGAGTTTTTGAAAAGCAGAGCAGTTTGATCGATAGTTTTTATGCTTATATTCCACTGAATGTCGCCCAGAGGTTTTTCGATCTGCAGGGCCAGGTAAGTGGCATAGAGATTGAGATTGATCGTTATGACGATGCGCCGGCCGTTGCTGAGGAACTGAGTCGTCACTTCGAATTTCCCTATATTGTTCGGCCCTGGCAGAGCCTGTACGGATCTTTTCTTTCGGCTTTAAAGCTGGAGAAGCTGGGGCTTTTTATTGTGCTGGCAATTATCGTACTGGTCGCTGCCTTTAATATCGCGACTACACTGATCATGGTTGTGATGGAAAAGCATCGTGATATTGCTGTGCTGCGTGCCATGGGTGCCAATGCTCGCAGTATCATGAAGATATTCGTCCTTGAGGGATTTATCGTCGGAACACTCGGCACCTCGATGGGCTCTGCTCTTGGTGTTGCCCTTGCTCAATATGCTGATGCCATCATCAAGGCTCTTGAACGTCAGTTCGGGATAAAAATATTTGACCAGGCCGTTTACGGCATGGAACATTTTCCTGCTGAGGTTGTGGCTTCCGATGTTGTCGCCGTGGTCGTGGTCGCAATGACGATCTCTCTTTCTGCTACGATCTATCCTGCCTGGCGCGCTTCACGGATGGATCCGGCCGAAACTCTGCGTTATGAATAGGTTCAGCCGATGATTGAGGTGCAAAATCTGTGCAAGAATTTTACCACGGCCAGGGGAGATCTCAGGGTTCTTCACGAGCTTGATCTCACTGTCGCTGATGGTGAACGGATCGCCGTTGTCGGTCGGTCCGGCGCGGGGAAAACGACCCTGATGCACATTCTCGGAGGGATCGACCGTCCGAGTAGTGGCCGGGTGCTCTTTGATCGTGAGGATGTATTTGCTCTGCAGGGAGCCCGGTTAGACGAATTTCGTAATCGTGCCGTTGGTTTCATCTTTCAGTTTCATCAGCTGTTGCCGGAGTTTACCGCTTTGGAGAATGTCATGATGCCCCTGCTGATCGGGCGGATGGAACGCAAAGTGGCAGCTGCCCAGGCCGCTGCATTGCTGTCTGAAGTCGGTTTGCAGGATCGTCTCGATCATAAACCGGGGGCACTCTCTGGTGGTGAACAACAACGTGTAGCAATTGCCCGCTCTCTTATTCGGCAGCCACGCCTGCTTCTGGCCGATGAACCGACCGGCAATCTGGACAGCCGGACATCCGATGAAATTATGGCACTTCTGGATCGTTTGCACCAAAATCGTGGTTTGACGATGGTGATTGTGACCCATAATGAACATCTTGCAACCTGCCTGGACCGGACGCTCAGGATGGAAGATGGTCAACTGATCAGCGATAGCCTGAATTGATTTTTTTGCAGGATGTTTACCTGTCTCATAGATTATTAGTAGAGGATGAAGTCACCCTTATGTCTGTTCGCGGTTTAATTGTTCTCCTGTTGTTGCTGACTCTGTCGGGTCTGGCCTCGGCGGAGACTTATGAAATAGATGATGTTGTTGTCTCCGGAAATGACCGGGTGTCGATCATCAGCATCAAGTCCGTTCTGAAAATACAACCAGGTCAAACAGTGTCGGATGAACAGATTGATCAGGCCGTCCAGGATATTTTTGCGCTTGGTCGCTTTAATAATATCTCTGCTGATCTGGTTGACCGAGAAGGGGCAAAAGTACTGATCTTCTCGGTCAGTGAGCGTCCGCTCCTCAGAGAGGTCAGGCTTGAGGGGTTTGAAGAACTATCCGAAGAAGATTTACGTGAACTGATGACCATCAATGTCCCTGAACTCTACGACCCGCGCAAAGTAAAAGCAACAATAGCTGCGTTCAGGCAGGCATATGTAGAAGAAGGGCATCACGCCGCAAAGATAGAACCTGTCATCGTCACGGACAAGAAGAACGAAGCCATTCTGACCTTGAAGATAGATGAAGGAGACAATATTCTGGTCGGGAAAATCATGTTTTCCGGCAACCGGGTGATGGATGACGACGACTTGAAAGATATTATGGAAACTCGTGAAAAGTGGTGGTTGTCATGGTTGACCGGTCGCGGGTCTTATCGAGAAGATATGGCCCGAAACGATGTTGTTCTGATCATGCAGGCTTATCATGATCGGGGTTATATGGATGTCGAAGTTCTTCAACCCCAAGTCTCCCTGAGTGATGATGGTCAAACACTGGAGTTGTTGATCGAGATCAATGAAGGGAACCAGTATCAGGTTGGTACTGTTGGTATTGATGGTGACATTCTCGCCACCGAGAACAGGCTGATGGAATCGGTTACGATGGTTCCGGGTGAGGTTTTCAACCGGACCAAACTGCGTGAGTCTGTGTTGGCGCTGAATGATCTATACGCAGACCAGGGCTATGCTTACGTGAATGTGGCACCCTTGACCAAGAAAGACAAAGAGAAACTGAAGATCGATCTGACCTTTGATATAGAACAGGGCCCGCTGGTTCATATTGACAAGATTCAAATTCGTGGCAATACCAAGACACGTGACAAGGTTATCAGGCGTCAGTTGGAACTGGCTGAGGGGGATCAGTATAGCGCCAGTAAAATCCGTGAGAGTCGCCGATCAGTAAGAAACCTGGGTTTTTTTGAGACGGTCAATGTCAGTGATTCTGAATCAGAAGATCCATCACTGGCGAATCTGGATGTCGAGGTTACTGAACGGCCTACTGGTACATTTACTCTGGGTGTCGGTTATTCCTCCGTCGAGAAAATCGTTGGACAGGGATCGATAAGTCAGAATAATTTCCTGGGCTATGGCGTCAAGCTTGACCTTGCGGCTTCTTTAGGCGGATCAACCACAACCTATCGGATCGGGGTGACAGATCCCTATTTTCTGGATTCGAAATGGACCCTCGGTTTTGATCTCTACCGAAGAGATCAGGACTGGAGCGAGTTTTCTGAACAAACGGTTGGTGGTGCGGTTATGGCTGGCTATCCGCTTGCAAAAAATATCAGGGGCTTGCTGACCTATCGCTACGAAGAGAAGAATATTTTTGACGTTACCCCCGGGAGTGTATGGGAAGAGGACGAAGGTGACTCAACACTCTCTTCTGTCACAGTAGCGATCAACAGGAACAGCACCGATTATTATCAGGATCCGTCGAGTGGCGGCGTTTCCAAATTTACCCTTGAATACGCTGGCCTTGGTGGAACAGAAAATTTCGGCAAGCTTGTTGGCTCGCATCGCCATTTCTGGCCGGCTTTTCTGGGAACAGTCGTGTCTCTTCATGGACAGATGGGGTATGTATTTGAAACCACTGATGATCCTATCCCCCGGACAGAGAAGTTTTTTCTCGGTGGCCTCAGGTCTATCCGTGGTTTTGAAAACAGGCAAGTCGGACCGAAAGAACCTGATCTCGATGCGAACGGCAATATCATAGATTACACCTATATCGGTGGAGAAAAATCGGCATTTTTCAATCTGGAATATCTTGTCCCTATCTCGAAAAGCCTGGGCCTGAAAGGGGTTCTGTTCTTCGATACCGGTAATGCGTGGCTGGAGGAAGAGGATTATTTTGAGAGCATGCGTTACAGTGCCGGAGCGGGCATCCGCTGGTTCAGTCCACTGGGACCATTGCGTTTTGAATGGGGATATAATCTGGATCCGAAAGAGAACGAAAAGCAAACGATATTTGAATTTTCAATCGGCACCGCATTTTAACAAAAACTTAACAGGAGTATAACAATGAAAACATTGGCACTGGTTCTGACGACTCTACTTTTTTCTGCGACCACTCTTTTTGCTGCAGGCGGTGTAGCTTATATTGATTTGCAAAAAGCATTGAACCTTTCAGATGCGGGTGCGAAAGCCAAGCAAGAGATCAGCGAGCAAGTAAAAAAGTATGAGTTGGTTGTAAAAGAAAAACAGGATGCCCTTCTGTCCATGAAGCAGGACATTGAGAAACAGGCCGTTCTTCTCTCTGAGGATGCCAAGGCGCAAAAAGCTCGTGAATATCAGCAGCAGGTGAAAGAACTGGAACGTTTCACCAAGGATATTCAGGAAGAATTGCAGCAGAAGGATGCCGATTTTACCAAACAGATCATTGCGGAAATCTTCGAGGTTATCGATGTTATTGGTGCGGAAGGCGACTACGATGTGATCTTGGAAAAAACAGAAAGTTCTTTATTGTATGCTTCCAAGCGTATCGATCTGACCCAGCAGGTGATCGACGCATATAATGCAAAAGAGAAATAAGGAGGGGGCTGATGGCGACACTGCAACAGCTGGCAGATCTGGTTGGCGGAAAGGTTGAGGGTGACTCCGGGTTGGAAATATCTCGTGTTTCGCCCATCGATAGCGCTGTGGAAGGTGACATTACCTTTCTTTCTAATCCGAAGTATCTACCTCTTCTGAGCGAATCCAACGCCTCAGCTGTTATCGTCGCTCCAGGCGTTAAGTCTGCCGGACAGAGTTTGTTGGTCTGCGCGAACCCTTATCTGGCTTTTGCCAGAATTTTGACTCATCTGCATCAATCCCCGACTCGTCGTACCGGAATACTTCCAGGCTCGCATGTCGCTGAGACCGCCCGTTGTAGCGATAATGTGACCATTCATCCTGGTTGCGTGATTGGCGAAAATGTGGCGATCGGCTCTGGCACGATTCTCTATCCCAACGTCATCATTTATGATGACGTTGAGATTGGCGAAAATTGCATTCTCCATGCAGGCTCTGTTGTTCGAGAAGATTGCAGGCTCGGAAACCGGGTTATTTTACAACCATCAGCGATTATCGGCTCTGATGGCTTCGGTTTTGCGCCTGACGGATCCCGGTACTTTAAGATTCCTCAAGTCGGCGTCGTGGTTCTGGAAGATGACGTTGAAATAGGCTCCTGTGCCTGTGTCGATCGTGCCGCGCTCGGTGAGACAAGGATCAGTCGCGGGACAAAGCTTGATAACCTTGTACAGATTGGTCACAATGTCGTTGTTGGCGAAGATACCGTTATGGCGGCGCAGACTGGTATTGCCGGGAGCACTAAAATTGGCAACCACTGCACCTTTGGTGGCCAGTCGGCAGTTACAGGCCATGTCAGGGTGGGAGACAATGTCATCATTGCCGGACGCGCTGGAGTTACCAATGTGCTTGAAGGCGATGAAAAACCTCAAATGTTTTCGGGGCTTCCGGCGATCCCCCATAAGGAATGGCTGAAGGCATCCATGAGTTTTGTAAAGTTGCCGCGGATGAGAAAAGAGATCAAGACCCTACAGAAGCAAATAGAACAACTACAATCAAAACTTGAGGAGAGTTGAAAATTATGCTGGTTATGAATATTCAAGAGATCATGAAGGTCCTTCCCCATCGCTATCCTTTTTTGCTGGTTGACCGCATTGAAGAGCTTGAAGAGGGGAAGAAAGCCGCTGGCTATAAAAATGTCACCATCAACGAACCTTTCTTTCAGGGACATTTTCCTGACCATCCAATTATGCCTGGTGTCTTGATCATTGAAGCGATGGCTCAGGTAGGAGGCGCGTACGTTGCTGTTATCGATAAAGTCGGCGAAGACAAGGTTACCTATTTTGTTGGTGTTGAAAAGGCCCGCTTCCGCAAACCGGTAATGCCTGGAGACACGTTGCGCCTGGAGGTGGAGTTGGTCTCCTGTCGTCGGGGTATTTACCTGTTTTCAGGCAAGGCCTATGTTGGAACCACTCTGGTGGCAGAGGCACAATTGAAGGCTACGTTTGCCGACAAATAGATAAGGCGTTACGATGATTCATGCAACAGCAATAATAGAGAAAGGGGCGGAGATCGATTCTAATGTAACAATCGGTCCCTATGCCGTGATTGGTGAACGTGTCAAGATTGGCTCAGGAACAACGGTCGGCTCTCATGCGGTCATTGAGGGATGCACCGAGATCGGGTGCGATAACCAGATTTTTCAGTTCGCTTCTGTCGGGGCGATCCCACAGGACTTGAAATTTCATGGTGAAGAATCGTCTTTGGTGATTGGGGACCGAAATAAAATACGAGAGTTTGTTACCATCCACCTGGGTACCGAAGATGGTGGAGGCATAACCAGGGTCGGAAACGATAATCTGTTCATGGCTTATTCCCATGTTGCCCACGATTGCGTTGTCGGTAACCACGTTATTCTTGCTAACGCCGCGACTTTGGCTGGGCATGTTGAGGTTGATGATTTTGCTATTCTGGGCGGACTTTCTGCTGTTCACCAGTTCTGCCGTGTCGGTTGCCATGTGATGGCGAGTGGCGGTTCGATGATTGCTCAAGATATCGTTCCCTATACCATCGTACAAGGTGACCGAGCGAAAGTTGTTGGCCTCAACCTGGTCGGGTTGAAGCGCCGCGGATTTAGTTCTTCCGTTTTGAAAAGCATTAAACAGGCTTACCGTCTGGTTTTCCGTTCCGGTTTGTCACTTGAAGAGGCAGTCAACAAAATCGAAAAAGAACTCGATGCTTCGCCGGAATTATCTGTATTTGTCGAGTTTCTAAAAAAGAGTGAGCGTGGTCTGGCGCGATAACAGTTTATTGTTGTATGGCAGCAGAAGTTGCGAGAGCCGTTTGGTTCTCGCCTTTTGTTTTTCAGCTTTGGATTGCGGAGATGCCCCAACCTTCTACTGAAAATAGACACGCATTGATCGTTGCCGGGGAATCATCAGGGGATCTGCACGGAGGGAATCTGATTCAGGCGTCGGCTTTGATTGATCCTGAACTCCGTTTCTTTGGAGTCGGTGGAGAGCGGATGCGTGACGCAGGGTGCCGCATCCTTTTTCCATCTGACGAACTCTCGGTGATGGGACTGGTTGAAGTTGTGTTTCAACTGCCTCAGATTCTTCAGCGATTCAGTCAACTGAAGAGCATATTACGTGGGACTGAAAAGCCTGACTTGCTGGTTCTTGTCGATTTTCCTGATTTCAATCTGCGTCTGGCAAAAGTGGCTAAAAAGGCAGGAGTTCCCGTTCTTTACTACATCAGCCCCAAAGTCTGGGCGTGGCGTTCGGGACGAATCAAAACTATCGGCGAAAGAGTTGACAGGCTGGCTCTTATCTTTCCGTTTGAACCTGAATTGTTTGCCTCTGAACCGGTAGAGGCGACCTATGTTGGCAATCCGTTGCTCGACGAGTATAAAAACCAAAAGCCTGATGGATCTTTATTGCCAAAGCTGGAAATTGAAAATCATACGCCAGTGGTTGGGATTTTTCCTGGCAGTCGGAAAAGTGAGCTGAAGTATATTTTCGCGACATTGCTGAAAGCTGCGGAAAAAATCCTTCAACAAAAGCCGGGGGTTCGGTTTTTGTTGCCCGTAGCTCCATCGCTTGACAGGGCTTTTTTTGAACAAAAAATTACTGAGTCGAGGCTGCAGGTCGAAATTGTAAATGAAAATATCTACGAAGTCGCACAATCTTGTGATGCCATCCTGAGTGTCTCTGGGACCGTCACGTTACAGATCGCGTTAGTCAAAACCCCGTTGGTGATCTTGTATAAGGCCGCCCCTCTGACTTATGCCGTTGGGTCGCGGTTAGTCAACGTTGATCATTTTGGTCTGGTGAATATTGTTGCCGGAAAAAGGGTAGTGCTTGAGCTGGTTCAGGATGAAGTGGACCCTGATACACTTAGTTCTGAAATTTTGAAGATATTGGATGATAAGGAATATGCGAAAAGGATTAAGTGTGGCCTGCATCGTGTCTGTGAACTATTGGGAGAGCCTGGTTGTTCCAGAAGGGTCGCCGCAATGGCTTCCGAGATGAGTCGAGGTGTTTTACATTCCCCATCATATAGAAAGGGAAAGGGGAATAATGGATAACCGAAATCTTTATTACCGGCTCGTACGTTATGCGGCACCATACAAAGGCCGGATTTTTTTATCAGTGCTGGCATCG
>Ga0102946_1000638_pt1 | contig 12157 bp, 4 predicted proteins | sample SalPon2A_A_D1_MG_FD_78209 | JGI IMG/M metagenome (GOLD analysis project Ga0102946, IMG submission 78209) | Soil microbial communities from South San Francisco under conditions of wetland restoration - Salt Pond MetaG R2A_A_D1_MG | ecosystem: Environmental > Terrestrial > Soil > Wetlands | place... | reverse complement strand
GACACACATCACACGCATCCGGCACCCCATCACCATCCGCATCCGCCGCATCGTCGCCAGCCGGACACACGTCACACGCGTCCGGCACCCCGTCGCCATCCGCATCCGCCGCATCGTCGCCAACCGGACACACGTCACACGCGTCCGGCACCCCATCGCCATCCGCATCCGCCGCATCATCCCCGCCCGGACACACGTCCTCGCCGTCCGGCACCCCGTCACCGTCGGCATCGGCGAACATCGAACAGTCCTCATCGAAGTACATGTCGGGCACGTCGGGCACCTCGTCGCCCGGCCGCCCGTCGCCGTGGCCCAGGTGGGCATCGATCGAGTTCCCCCCCTTCGGCGTGGTCAGGGCTCGATACGTGCCCGAGTCGTGGTCGACGTGGCACAGGGTCACCACCGGGGGCTTGTCGGCCAACGATGGCAAGGCCGGGCCGACGAGTGCGGCCAGCAGGACGAAGGCGGCGAGCATCGCCGCCCATGGACGAGTGATTGCGAACGTCTGACCCCGCATGGTGACCCCATTCGTGTTGTGTGTCCGACGAGTGGCCGGTCGGACAGCAGGTGGCAATGGCCGTGGTGGCCGAGACCGAATGTAGGCAGCCCTGCGCTGCCCGCGAGGGCGGTTGGCCGATTTGCCGCCGAATCCACCGCCACCCACCCCAGACGGGGCGGGTGGCGGTGTGCCGCATGGAGCGTGGCCCTCACGATCCCGCGTGGACCAACTCCTTGTCACCCGTCGGGGCAGCCGGCTCGACTGGCTCGTGGTCGACCGGCCCTTCCACGTGCAGTTGCGGCAACCACTGCAACCAGTCCGGCAGGTACCAGTTGCGATCGCCCAGCAACACCATCGTCGCGGGGACCAGGACCGATCGGACCACCGTGGCGTCCAGGATGACGGCCACTGCCAGGCCGAAGCCCATCTGCTGGAACATCGACAGGTCACCCATGGCGAAGCCGCCGAACACGGCCACCATGATCAGGGCGGCGCCCGTGATGATCGAGCCCGTGGCCGCCAGCCCGAAGGCCACCGATCCCGCGTTGTCCCCGGTCTTGCCGTAGCGCTCGCGGATGCGACTCAACAGGAACACGTGGTAGTCCATGCTCAGCCCGAACAGCACCGTGAACAGGAACAGCGGGACCCACGCCTCGATCACGTCGACCTGCGTGAAGCCCAGCAGGTCGGCTCCCCAGCCCCACTGGAAGACGGCAACCAACAGCCCATACGTGGCGCCGACCGACAGCAGGTTCATCGCGATCGCCTTGACGGGCACCACGATCGAGCGGAAGGCCACCAGCAGGAGCAGGAAACTCAGTCCGAGGACGAAGGCGAAGATCCATGGCGTCCGGGCGCTGACCAGGCCCACGTAGTCCTGGTTGAACGCGGCACTGCCCGTCACCAGGACCTCGGTTGAAATCCCGACGGTGGCGAAGGCCGCTGGCACAAGGTCGTCGCGCACCTGCACGACGGCGTCGCGACCGACATTGGTGGACGGGTCGACCAGGTCGACCGCCTCCACGACGACCAGGTCGCCGCCGTTGTCGTCGCGGCCGGGATGGGTCGAGACCACGACCTCCCCGTGGTCGGGATCGGCGTCCAGCGAGGCCACCAGGTCAGCGGTTGCAGCCACGACGTCAGGCGCCTGTGCGTCGGGAGTGCGCACGACCACGACGGTGGTGGACAGGCCGTTGCCGAAGTCATCCGCCAGCACCTGCTGGGCGAAACGAACGTCCGAGTCCGCGGGCAGCGAGTCGATGCCGCCGTTGCCGAGTTGGATTCCCAGGTACGGCATGGCCATCGCCACGAGCAGTCCACCGGCCAGGACGACCGACACCACTGGCCGAGCCATGACGCCGTGGGCGATGCGAGCCCAGATGCCGTCGGTCGGGTCCGAGTCGCGTCGACGCAGCGGCAGGCGAAGCGCGTCGACGCGATCGCCGAGCAGCCCCAGGATCGCCGGCAACAACGTCATGGCCGCAGTGACCGCCGCCACGACGACCAGGATGGCACCCACACCGAGACTGCGGAACACGGTGTCGGGCATCAGCATCATGCCCAGCAGGGCAACCATCACCGTGACACCCGAGAACACCACGGCACGCGTGGCCGTGGAACCCGCAACCGCGATCGCGTCATCACGCGACCTGCCACCCCGACGTTCCTCGCGGTAGCGCTGGACGATGAACAGCGAGTAGTCGATCCCGACGGCCAGTCCGATCATCGTGATCATGTTCACGACGAAGAAGCTGAGGTCGGTGACCTGCCCAACGACGGCGGTCAGGCCCAGGGCGGTGATCACCGACACGATGGCGAGGCCGATCGGTACCAGCGCGGCCACCAGGGCGCCGAACACCACGATGAGCACGAGCAACGCGATGGAAAGGCCGAGCAACTCACCCTGGACGAGGGTCTCCTCGGCCAGCGTCTCGAATTCGTGGTTGACGGAGCCGTCACCGATCGGGGCGATTCGCCATCCGTCCGGCTCGGCCCCTGACAACGCTGCCAGGAGGGGTTCGACGTCACCCGACTGGTCGAGGGTGACCACGAGCAGGGCATGTCGGGCATCGGCGCTGACCAGTCCGGGGGCACCGTCGAGCGGGCTGAGCACCGACTCGACGTGCGCCGTGCCTGCGACCGTGGCCTGCAGGTCGGACAGGGCGGCGTCGGTGTCGGCATCGCCAAGCGCCACGCCGTCCGCGACCTCGACCACCAGGTACTCGACGGGTGCAGCCTCTGTGCCGGTCGTGCCGGCGTCGCGGGCGCCCGTCAGCAGGTCGTCGGCGACCTCGGCCTCGAGCGGGACGGTCACCTCACCATCCTGGGTCAGCGCGCCACCGAGCCAGGTCGTCGTGGCCAGGATGGCCGTGGCGAGCAGGAGCACCCACGCGGCAATGGTCCGTCCCGGGCGAGCCGCCGATGCCCGTGCGAGACGGCCGGTTGCGTTGGTCGAAGAACGGGGTGGGCTGGCTGACGGGGGTGGCATCGTGTCGGGTTCGATGGTGCGCATGGCAGTCTCCGGGATTCACGGCTGGCCACCGGGCGGCGGCCGTGCGGGCCTGCACCCCATGCTGGTGCGCGCGATCCCGGCCGCCCATCGGGGATCCACCCCCGACCTGGCCCGCACGACCCCTGTTGCCTCGGGGCCCACCCTCGGGGACCTCCCCCATCCGCGATGGGGGACTCCACCCGGGCCGGCGCGAACAGCAACGGGGCCCGGTCCGTATGGACCGGGCCCCGCGCCGTGCAGGTGGTGCGTCGCTCAGCGCTTGCCGCGACCGGTGGTGTTCTTCGGGTTCAGCGCGATCTGCATGAACCCGGTGTTGCTCACCGACTTGACCTCGATGACCGTGCCGGTGTTCGGCACGTCCACGCCCGCGAGCGCGTCACCGCCGGCCCAGTAGCTGCGCGAGTCGTCGAAGACGCTCACCGCCGGGAGGCTGGGGTGCGAGCTGGGCTCACCGGCCCAGTGCAGGTCGAGCGGCGTCGTTGGCTCGAGGCCGAACGTCGCGTCATAGGTCTGCACACGGCCACGCCACGGCTGGCCGAGGCCATTGATCAACGGCTCCGGGTGGGCGTCGACCGGGAGGACCCAGCCCTCGCCCGGGTGGTTGGAGACGTTGTTGTCCTCGGGGTACTGCTCGTTCCAGTACCACACCAACAGCCCGTCCTGGTAGGGGAAGTGCTCAACCAGGTCGTCGCTGTAGGTCGTCCCGGTGTGGTCGATGAAGTTGTACGGGCCGTCCTGCAGGTGCTCGTCGTAGCCGAGGTACTGCCGGTTCTCGGCGATGTAGGCGTTGAACACGAACTCGGTCTCGGCACCGTCGGTCACGCGCCAGCCCTCGACGGGGTCGGCGGTGATCGCGGGGTCTCCTGCCTCGGCACCCAGCACCGGCTGCCCGGTGATCTGGATGTTGTCGAGGCTGAGCCCCGGCTCGATGGCCGCGACGTCAGTCCAGTACCGGAACCCGACGAGGACCTCACCGGAGTAGGCCGACAGGTCGGCGGTCAGGTCGACCCAGTCGTCGCCCAGGTCGCCCGTGATGCCGAAGCCGAAGTTCTGGCTGTTGGGGTTGTCGTTCGTCGACAGGTTCGTCTCGATCTCGGTCCAGGTGGCGCCTCCGTCTTCCGACACGACGAGGTAGGCGTAGTCCCAGTCAGCCTCGATCTGGACCTTTGCCTTCGCGGTCAGCTCGGCATCGGCGGGCAGGTCCACGCCGACGTACATCAGGTTGTCGAGGTCGTTGCCGGCACCCGAGTAGTAGAAGCCGTCGCCCTCGTACGGGGAGCCCAGGTTCGAGGCCACCTCGCGGTCCGGCAGCACCACGATCAGCGCCTGGTCCGCCTTGGTCTGGGACATCGACGGTCCGAGCTTGTACTTGCCGCTGTCGCCTGCGAATGCCACCTCGTAGTCGAGCCAGCCCAGCAGGAACTTCTCGTGGGCGCCCATGTGGGTCGGCTCGTCACCGATGTCCTCGCCGGCCCCGGTGTTCGAGCCGCTGGACATCAGCGTCCAGAAGCCGGTCGCGTTCTCGGCGCAGCCGGGCTGGTCGGCCGGGCAGGTGTTGCCGGACGTGTCGTAGTAGTCGGCGAGGCCGAGGTCGTGGGCGTACTCGTGGGCGAACACGCCAAGGCCACCGTTCTCGGGCTCGACGGTGTAGTCACCGATCCAGTACTTCGAATTGCCGATCTGCGTGCCGCCGTAGGCCGTCGTCGTGCCATCCGGCGTGGTCGGGCCACCGGCGCCGAACGGCGTCAGCTGCACGTACCAACGGTGCGACCAGATGTAGTCGGAAGCCGCGGCGCCCAGAGACTCCTGGCCCAGGCCCGCATGGACGGCCTGGAAGTGGTCGATGTAGCCGTCGGGCTCGTCGAAGTCGCCGTCGCCGTCATGGTCGTAGCGGTCCCAGACGTCGAACTGCTCGAGGTACTGGTCGATCTCCTCGGCAGTCATGCCGTCAGCGAGCATCGAGGCGTACCAGCTGTTGGCCGAGTCCTGCACGAACCACCAGACGTTGCTGCAGACGATCCCGCCGCAGAAGTCGCGACCGTAGTGGGCCATGTTGTAGGGCACGCCGACCCAGTCGGTCACGTCGCCATCGACGGTGTAGACGCCCGAGGACATCTCGGTGTACATGTTCGACATCGACTCGACCCCCGGCGTCGTGTCGAACAGGAGGTCCTCGTAGTACTCGGTGGAGAAGTCCGGCTCCCAGATGGTCGTGTTGTCCACGGACCTGTCAGGCTCGGGGATCTCGTTGTGCAGCGGCCCCGGGGTCCCGCTCTGCAGGACGCCGAAGGGCGAGTCGAGCTCGCCGAACTCGCCGGTGATCGTCCAGATCAGGTCGGTGTCCTCGTTCGCGAGTTCGACGTACTGGCCCTTGGCGACCTGTACGACCTCGTTCGCGCCCTTGGGGGTGGCCTTGCCGTTGAGCACGGCTTCGCGCGCCTGCTGCTTCTGCCGCGCCTGCTGTTCAGCCAGCGGGTTGGGCAGATCGTGGCTCTTCTCGTCGATGCCGGCTGGCATGGCCGGGATCTCGGTCGGTGGTTCGAAGTCGGGCGGCGCGGCCGAGGCGGCCGTCACCATCGAAAGTCCCAGGATCCCCGCAAGTGCGGCGATCGTCATCTTTCTCGTGTTCATGGAGGTACTCCGTCTGATCAGTCGAGAACAAGCACGTCACGTGGCTCGGTCCAAACACGGACCCCGTCGGGCGATGGACGGGGAGAGGGTCCCCAGTCTAGGCCATCTGCGCCCCACGCACGGTGGTCGTGCGATCAACGCACGGTCCGATCGGCGAAGGTTTGCAAGCGCTCGCCGCGGCACACGAAGCGAGACGCCCACCCCGACACGACGGCCGCGAAGCCCAGCCGCGCCCTGGCCAGGTTTGCTCACCGGGCGCGGGGACCGTAGCCCTTCACGATGTGGAGTCCCTGACGACCAGATCGACCTTGGACACCTGCCGCAGTCCTGGCTGCGCCCGACCCTCCACCAATGCCACCAGTCGGGCAACAGCGTGGGCGGCCACCTCGGTGATGGGTTGGGCCACCGTTGTCAGCGAGGGACGAGTCGTGCGTGCCGGGGACAGGTCGTCGAAGCCGATCACCGCCACATCCTGTGGAATCCGGAGGCCCGCGCCGGTGACGGCGTCCACGACGCCGGCCGCGATGGCGTCCGATCCCGCCACGATCCCGTCCGGTGCCGTCGGCAGGTCGGCCAGGCATTCCCGCATGAGATCGCGACCCGCGGCGACCTCGAACTCGTCGGCGTGGGCGTGCCACACGACCTCGGCGCCTGTCGTCGTGGTCGACGCCTCCACCTCGATCCGGGCGCCACGCTGTCGACTCCGTGCCGAGGCGTTTGCCTCCGGTCCGCCCAGCAGGGCGAGGCGCCGGCACCCGGTCGCCACCAGGTGCCCAGCGGCCATGGCTCCCCCGCGCTCGTTGTCGACGTCGACAGAACACACCGCGTCGTCATCGGGGTCCCCGATGACCACCACGGGCAGACCAGCCGCCGACAACTGGGCCGGCAACCCGTCCAGGCCGACGCTCGCCGTCACGATCGCGCCCGCGAACAGGCCACCCGAGGTGAGTCGATCCGGACGCAGCCGAAACGAGGGTCCTGAGTGCTCGCGACCGCGGGCATCGTCGACACGTGCGCGGTTCGCACCCGCTGGGTCGACATCACTCAGCACGATCGCGACAGTCCGACCGAGGGCTGCGCCAGCCTCGACCACCCCAGCCACCAGTGACGAGAAGTAGGCGTCGGCGAAGACATTCCGAGGCGGTCGGGGAATCGCCAGCACGATGACGTTGGCCCCTGTCCGCAGGCTGCGTGCAACCTCGTCGGGGGCGTAGGACAGATCCGCCATCGCCGTCGTGACGCGTTGGCGTACCTCCGCCCGCACGCTGGGGTGGTCGTTGAGCACACGCGAGGCTGTCGATCGGGACACGCCCGCTCGACGTGCCACGTCCTTGAGGGTGGCGCGTCGAGCGGGCGTGTTCGGCCCAGTCACCGACCGCGGCCGCGGCCACGGCCCGGCTCGCACGCCACGGTGTCCTCCGCGATGCACTCGTCCGGACCACGACCCCCGTCCGCGAAGTCGACGCCGTCGCCGCCGTCGAGGACGTCAGGCCCGTTGCCGCCTGACAGCACGTCGTCGCCGGCGTCACCGAAGACCGTGTCGGGCGCCGTGCCCGCATCGATCGTGTCGGCGCCGCGCCCACCACACACGACATCCCGTCCGTCGCCGGCATCGATGGTGTCGTCGCCATCGAGCGCGACGATGACGTCGTCGCCGTCAGTGCCGTCCAGGTCGTCGGGTCCGAGCGTGCCCAGGATCGTGAATTGCTGACCGTCACATTCGGGAAGCGACGCTGGGTCGTCCGGGTCGGAGCCGGCCGCGTCCTCGAGCAGGTCGGGGACACCGTCGCCGTCACTGTCGCGGTTCGGGTCGATGAACACCTCGACCGATCCGCTGTCACAGGTGGCATCAACTCGCTCGATGCCCCGCTGGTCCCGAGCGTCACATCCGGGCACTCCGCCGTCCACTGCCGGTGAGTCCTCCGCCGGCAGGTGCGTCGCCGTGGATCCGCCGTTGTCCGCAAGTGGTCCCAACAACGGGTCCACACCTGCCAACTCGAAGCCACACGTGTCGTCCGAGTCGAGGTTGCCGCCGGCCGAGTCAATGGCGATCGGCTCGCCCGACCCGAAGAACAGGCCGCAGTCGGTCGATCCTCCATCGGTGTTGCCGGCCACGATCGTGTTGGTGGCCGTCACGGTCGCGGCCGTGCCGAACGTGGCGACGAACACGCCACCCGCGGTCCCTGCCGGAGCCACGTTGTCGACCACCGTCACATTGCTCAGGTCGACCGTGCCGTCGGTGGCGAAGATCCCGCCGCCGTTCCAGGCGGTGGAGGTGTTGCCCGAGATGGTCGAGTCGATGATCGTGGTGGAACCGAGGCTGCGGATGCCACCGGCCACGTCGGCACCGACGTTCCCGCTGATCGTGGAGTCCTCGATCACCACGGTCGTGTCGAACATCGCGTGCAGGCCACCGCCGGGGTGGCTGGTCGTGGCGTTGTCGGCGATCGTCGTGCGCACCAGGTGCAGGCGCGCACCCTCGGTGGTGAAGATGCCACCACCACCGGCGTCGAACGCGGGGCCGCCGGCGTCGGTCTCGACCGAGTCGGCGACCCTGCCGTCGATGATCGTGAGGTCACCGCTGTTGAGCACGGCACCGCCGCGCCCGGCGCCGGCACCGTCGACGAGCGCGACGCCACGAAACTCCACCACCGCGTCGGCGTCGACGCGGAGCACGCGGCTGGCGTTGCCGCCCGAGACCGTGAACCCGGGTGCGGCAGCGGCGTCGACGACGACGTCCCGCGTGGCCGCCAATTCACCGCTGGTGAGGGTCACCGTGGTGTCGGCGAGGGCCGCGTCGATGGTGATGGTGCCACCGGCGCAGGTGTCGGCCAGCGCGCGGCGAAGCGAACCCACACCGTCGTCGCCGTCGGACGTCACGGACGTGGCGTCCGAGCAGGGGACCTCGGCCAGGGCCAGCCGGTCGATCGATCGGGTGGCGTCGTCGGGCACCACCAGCTCCCACCCCTGGGCGTTGGTCAGCGTGAGGCCGTCGTCGGGGGCACCGTCGGGCTGCTCCGCCGACCGCGTGAAGGCCTCCCACGGGATGGTGACCTGCCGCCATCCGTCGACGTCATCGACGATGGTCGCCGAGAAGCGCTCGTTGGTGTCGGGCGCTTGCCACACGCGCACCCAGTCCACGAGGGTCTCCTGGGGCAGGTCGAGATCGGCACCGAGCGGCCCACCGAAGTTGCCACCCAGCGCCACGTTGAGCAACAGGAAGAACGGGTGCTCGAAGACCCACTCGTTGGGTGCCACGTCCGACGGGATGGCCTCGTGGTACTGCCGTGTCCCGGCGCCGTCGGTCACCTCCCAGGTGATCAGGCCGGGCTGCCACACCACGGCGTACTCGAGGAAGTCCTCGGGCGGGGCCGGGTCGACCGGGATCTGGCCGGAGCTGAACGACTGGCCACCGCTGTAGCCGGGTCCGTGGATGGTCCCGAAGATCTCGCCCGGGATGCGACCCACGTATTCCATCATGTCGATCTCGCCCGTCTGGGGCCAGTTGACGTCACGGAAGTCGTTGCCGAGCGACCAGAAGGCAGGCCAGATGCCGGTGCCCTCAGCCGTCTTGACGCTGGCCTCGAGGCGGCCGTAGGCGAACTCCTGCTTGCCCTCGGTGATCAGGCGTGCCGAGGTGTGCGTGCAGTCGCCGTACCAGCAGGGCAGGCCGGCGGCGGCGGGGTCGTCGACCTCACGGGCCGTGATGACGAGGTTGCCGTTGCCGTCGAGCGCCGCGTTGTCGGTCGAGTCGGTGTAGTACTGCAACTCCTGGTTGCCCCAGCCCCAGCCGCCGGTCTCGTAGGTCCAGTTGTCGGGATTGGCCCGGGCGTCGGTCGGCCCGTCGAACTCGTCAGACCACGCCAACTCCCAGCCCTCAGGACCCGGATCGGGTGCGGCGTCGTCGAGCACCCGCACGGTCAGTTCCTCCCCCGTCCCGGTGCCGTCGAGCCACAATGTGACGCCGTCCGAGGCCGTCCAGTCCTCGCCGATCGCGAAGCGGTGGCCGACGGTGCCGGCACCGGCCACGTCGAGGACCTGCTCGAAGTCGTCCTGGACGGGCAGGGCGTCGGCGTCGCCGCCGGCGATCTCGCGTACGGCGATTGTCGTGTCACCGGTCGTGTCCAGCAGCGCGGGGCTGTGCTCTTCCTCGAACGACTCGAGCAGGAGCGGGTCGAAGGCCTCGTCGTCGATGATGCTGACGCTGGTGCGGCCGGCGGGTCCCGGGTCGGGCGCGCCGGTGACCTCGGTCATCACCACCTGGAAGGTCTCGTCGACCTCCCAGATGTCGTCGTCGAGAATCGGCACGACCAGTTCGGCGCTGGTCTCCCCGGGCTCGATCGTGAGCGTCGCGCTGGTCGGGGTGTAGTCGCGATCGGGCGTGGAGATCAGGTCCTCGCTGGAGGTCCGGTCGGTGGAGTCGGAGGTCGCGACCTCCACGACGACGGGGTCGTCGGCGGTGCGCGTCAGCTCGACCTGCACGGCGATGCTGCCGGCGTCCTCGGCGACGGGGATGATCGGGCTGGAGAAGGACACGCCGAGCGGCCGCTCGCCCCAGACCTGGGCATCGTCGAGACTCCAGGTCACCTCGCCGTCGGTGGTGATCGCACCGACCGCCCAGCCGTGCACCTCGTTGAGGTTGAGACCGTCGTCGGGAGCGCCGTTGCCGATGCTCTTGCGGGCGAACTGGTCCCAGGTCCACTCCAGCAGCTGCCATCCCTCGAAGTCGTCGACGAAGGACACGCTCCAGCGCTCCGCGTCGTCGGTGGTCGAGCCGTCGTTGCGGTTGTCCAGGACGTCGATGAACATCCCGGTGTCAGTGTTCTGGCCCTCCACCCACACCGCGAAGCCGGCGTACGCGCTCCAGTCCTGCGGAACCCACGTGGTCAGGTCGTCACTGGCGAACGAGTGGGTGACGCCCGCGAACTGGGCCACGTCGGCCGTCATCTCCAGGACGTCGTTGTCCGCCGACGCGTTCGGCCGCGTCGAATCGGGGACGGTGGTCACGCTGATCGTCGAGGTGGCGTCCTGGAAGGTGTTCCACCCGATCGGCACGCCGTCACCGTCGACCCCGTTGGCGAGCCCGTCCTGCATGTCGTCGACCACCAGGACAGGGTCTTCCACCGCCACGGCCGCGGTGCCGGCGACGAGGATTGCAATGATTGCCGCAATCACGATGGGGGTTGTACGCCTCGAACGGGCCATGTCGTCACCTTCACTGCATGGAGGGACGCAGTCACTTCACCAGCACAGACTGCTTGGGATCGATCCCAAGCAGTGATCTTGTCTGGCCGACACCGACCTGTCAGCACCTTTGACGACATCGTGCGCCGAATGCGCGGGGGGTGCCCACGGGACGCTCACCGAGACCCGGATTCTGCTGCGCACGCGCCAGAACGGCGCCAGCGCAGGGTTGGGTGTCCTACGCGTGCGCGGGGACCAAAGGAACGTCACGGCGGATGAGGGTCTGGCCGCGCCTGGGTCCGACCGACACCCACGTGATGGGGGCGTTGCAGAGGTCTTCGAGCAGGTCGACGTAGTCGCGCGCCTCCCGCGGCAGGTCGGCGTACTCCTCGATGCCGGTGATGTCGCCTTCCCAGCCCGGCACCTCTTCGTAGACCGGTTCGGCGTGGTGGAAGATCGACTGGTGCGGCGGGAAGTGCTCGTAGACCTCACCCTCGAAGCGATACCCAGTGGCCACCCGGAGCGTGTCGAATTCGCTGAGCACGTCGAGCTTGGTCAGGAAGATGTCGGTGAACCCATTGACCCGGTTGGCGTAGCGCGCCAGCACGGCATCGAACCACCCGACGCGACGTCGCCGCCCCGTCGTCGTCCCGTACTCGCCACCGACGTCGGTCATGCGCTCGCCGATGTCATCGAACAGTTCGGTGGGGAACGGGCCGGTCCCGACCCTGGTCACGTAGGCCTTGGTGATCCCGATGACCCGGTCGATGTGGCGCGGTCCCAGGCCGGCACCGGTCAGCGCCCCACCAGCGACCGGGTTGGACGACGTCACGAACGGGTAGGTGCCGTGGTCGAGGTCCAGCAGGGTCCCCTGGGCGCCCTCCATGATGATGTGACGGCCCGCCTCCAAGGAGTCGTGGATGAGGCCGGAGGTCTCGGCCTGCATCGGCCGCAGCCGCTCGGCATAGCCCAGGTACTCGGTGGCGATCTCCTCGAAGTCCAGCGGCAGGCGGTTGTAGATCTTGGACAGCATCTCGTTCTTGAGCTCGAGCGCAGCCTCCAGCTTCTGGCGAAGGATCTTCTCGTCGAACAGGTCCTGGAAGCGCAGGCCCACCCGCGACGCCTTGTCGGCATACGCGGGACCGATGCCACGCTTGGTCGTGCCCAACTTCGCCTTGCCCAGCCGCCGCTCCACCAGCATGTCGAGCTCGCGGTGGTACGGCATGATCAGGTGCGCGTTGCCCGACACCTTGATGCGGTTGAACGGGTCGAGGCCCCGCTCCTCCAGGCCGTCCAGCTCCTGGAGCAACACCTTCGGGTCGATGACGACG
>Ga0102946_1000637_pt1 | contig 12158 bp, 6 predicted proteins | sample SalPon2A_A_D1_MG_FD_78209 | JGI IMG/M metagenome (GOLD analysis project Ga0102946, IMG submission 78209) | Soil microbial communities from South San Francisco under conditions of wetland restoration - Salt Pond MetaG R2A_A_D1_MG | ecosystem: Environmental > Terrestrial > Soil > Wetlands | place... | reverse complement strand
CCAGATTCGACTCCGCCAATTGCGTGAAACGCTTTTCCTCGCCGTCCAGAAAGCGAAGGCTGGCTTCCGCCCGGCGAACCTGAGCACTGAGTTCAGCCTGCTGCAGGCGCAGCGAGGTATCCTCGATGCGGGCCAGGTTGTCTCCCTTTTTGACCAGTGTGCCCACATCTGCAACTTCAGTCAGGCGCCCCTGAACTTCAGCCGACAGCCGCGCATCGTTCCGGCTGACCACTGTACCGGGCACCAGCGTGTTCGGGGCGATGTCCTGCATGCTGGCGACGGCAACCTTGACCAGGGCTGGCCCACCCTGCCCCAACGCGGTTTGGGTCCAACCAAAAGCGAGTACAAGCAGGCAGAATACGATGTAATGGTTTTTGAAGTAATTTTTCATCATTCAGGCCGCTTCCGGTACCAGGCTCGTCGCCGGGACTGATTCTTCGTTCATGCGCAACAGGCTGGGTAAGAGGATCAGGGTGAACAGGGTGCTGACCAGCATACCACCAACGATGACGGTCGCCATCCCCCGGTAGAGCTCTGAGCCAGCGCCGGGCATCAACATCAGCGGCAACATGCCGAAAATGCTGGTCATTGTACTCATCAGAATGGGTCTTAACCGCAACCTGACCGCGCTTTCGACGGCGTCTTTCCGGCTCATACCTTCACGTTCCGCATCGCGTGCGCGGTAAACCAGGAGGATGGCGTTGTTCACCACCAGCCCCAGGAGAATGACAAAACCGATCATCGTAAGCAGGTCCATTTGCTGGCCACCGCCGGAGGTCAACGCGAGATCGATCATCCTCAGGGCCATGATGCCGCCTACTGTCGCCATCGGTATGGTCATTATCACCAGCAGGGAATCTCGAAACGAACGAAACAGGGCCGAGATCAAAAGGTACAGAATGACGACCGCCAGCAGGAAGCTGCCGGCCATGCTGGTCAGGGCTTCATCCAGTGCTTCCGCGGTTCCGCGGTACTTGACCGAACCGTCCTCAGGCATGCCGGATTGAATGGCCGGAGCGACCTCGGTGCGGATGATTTCCAATGCCTCTTCCATGGCCATGCTGGAAGGCGGCGTTACCTCCAGTGTCAGGGTGCGCTTCCGATCTATACGCCTGATGTTTGATGGGCCGGCCGTCCGGGTCACGTCCACCAGCTCGCCGATGGTCAGGATGTCACCACTGGCCGTAGCGACCGGCAACGCGGCGAGTTCCTCCGGCGAATACCATTCTTCCGCCCGGATGACCACGTTGTACCGCCGCGCACCGTCGAAATATTCACCGAGGAACGCCCCGTCACCCATCGCGCGAATAATCGTGGCCATGCGGGCGCGGTTCCAGCCCACTTCAGCAATCCGGCGATCGTCCGGTATCAAACGAATTTCCGGCTCGGCCAGTTCGAGGCCCGGCACCGGTCGCACATTGGCGTCCGGCATGGCCTGCGTCACAGCGAAAAACCCGGCGCGTCCAGCCTGCAGCAGCGATTCGAACGAATCGGCCGACAAATCAATATCAATTTTACGACCACCTCGCGAACCGCCAAAAATCGGGTCCCGGCCGGCGAATCCGAAGGTATCGGGAAACCCGGTCATGATTTCCTGGTTGAACACCCGGATGACGGCGTCAACCTCGTCATCGTGCATCGCCTCTCCGCCGATAAAAGTCCCCCACCCCTTGGCGGTTCCGAGAAAATAGTTCTTGATCTGTGGCTGTTTTTCGCCTGTCAGGTAAGGTGCCAGACGCTGATCGATGACATCCACCAGCTCATCTCCAGCCGTTTTCACCCCCATGCCCGGCGGAGTCACCATGAACCCCATGATGAAATTCTTTTTCCCTTCCGGCAGGTAGTCTGCTGGCGGAATCAGCAACAGTGCGAGGAAAAACGGCGTCACCGTGAGCCCGATGACCCAACTCCAGCGCTTTCGGGCGGAGTTCGTCCAGGTCATGATATGAGTCGTGATCCAATGCCACCACGATCGATGGTGATCGTCGATGGCTTCACCCTTGATCCAGGTGGCGGCTGCAGTGGGCAAAACGGTCACGGCTACCAGCAAGGATGCGACGATGGCGGCCGAAATGGTCACTGCCAGGTCACTGAACAGTTGCCCCGCCTCGTTTTGCAGAAAAATGACCGGCATGAAGATGGCCACGGTGGTCGCAGTGGAGGCTAGCAACGCCCCCCAGACCTGGGATACGCCTTTCATCGAGGCATCCTGGCCGGTCCGGCCAGCCTCGCGTTGCCGGAAAATATTCTCGAGTACTACAATGGCCGCATCCAGCACCATGCCAGTCGCGAAGGCCAGCCCGGCCAGGGAAATAATATTCAATGTCCGCCCGAAAAAATCGAGCACCATGAACGCAATCAGCAGGCACAGGGGTATCGATAGGGTGACGATCAGGGTGGCCCGGAATTTACGTAAAAACCACCACAGGACGACCACCGCCAACGAGATGCCCAGCAGCAGGTTGTTGCGAACCATGTTGATCGAGGAGGAGATATACACCGTGTCATCCGCATCCTGATATATGGTCAGTCCCGCCCGGTTGAGCTCATTCGCCGCCAGGTCTGCAACCACCTCTTTCAGCCCACCCATGACCTCGTAGACATTCACGCCGGATTCAGGCATTGCGTAAATGGCGACCGATGGCCCGCCATTCTGATGCAAAATGCCGGTCGCATCCTCCATAACCATATCGATCCGCGAAATATCCCGCAGCCGTATCGCCCGGCCTTCGCGCCATTCAAGCACCAGGTCACCAAGGGACTGCACGTCATACTTGCCGCTGAATCTCAGCGTATAGTCACGCCGCCCCACTTCATTTTGCCCGGCCGAAACATCCGCGTTGCTACCCAGTTCCGACGCGATGGCGGTCAGGTCAACACCGATATTGGCCGCCTTGAACGGATCGAAGGTGATTCTGACCTCGTGTCGACGCCCGCCAAACGATCCCACCTGCGAAACTCCGGGCACCCGTTCCATGCGGGTGATGACCGTGTCGTCAATAAAATCCTGATAACTTTCAATGGGCCGCTGGTTGTCGGGTGTCGGCCGGATGGCCCACCAGGCGATTACCTTGTCAAAATTATCTCCGCCCAGGCTGATGATCGGCTCATCGGCGTCGACCGGGTAGCGCGGCACCTGGTTCAGACGGTTCAGGACCTCGATCAGCGCCCGGTTCATGTCCGTACCGATCGCAAACTGGAGATTGATGTAGCTCATGCCATAGTTGGCGCTGGACTGCATTTTCAGCAGGCTGGGTATGCTGCGCAGGACATCCTCCTGCGGCTCGACGATCTCGGATTCGATTTCGTTAGGCGCGGATGCCCGCCAGCTCGTCATAACGGTGATTTCAGGCCTCGAAATTTCCGGGGTCATTTGAATGGGCAGGCGGGACAGGCTGAGCACGCCGAAAATGACGATCAGGATGGCGGCAACCACCACGGCCACCGGATTGGAAAGCGCCAGTTTTGTCAGTGTCACAGTCGTTGGTCCTGCATAGTGAGCCGCCCGAAGGGCGAATTATAGCCTGAAGTTTCGATCCGGCCTCGAAATCCTCACAAGAATGCGAAGACAGACGTGAGATCTGCGGCCCCCTTCGGAATATTTATTTCCGTTGATACGAATCAGAGAATCCCCAATTATCTGCAGGCGAACACGCCGCAGGTCTTGCTTAATACGACCCAATGGTTATGATGCCTTGTTACCTCAATACGCAGACGTATGGAATTTGACTACATCATTGTTGGAGCCGGATCTGCTGGCTGTGTGTTGGCTGGCCGCCTGAGCGAAAACCCCAATAACCGGGTCCTCCTGCTGGAGGCTGGCGGCAAGGATTGGCACCCGTTCATCCACATGCCAGCCGGCCTGGCCAAGCTGGTCAGCAAGGATTCCATCAATTGGTCTTATGAAACAGAGCCCCAGGCGGAGCTCGATAACCGGCGCCTGTACTGGCCGCGGGGTAAAGTGCTCGGCGGATCCAGTTCGATCAATGCGATGTGCTATTGCCGGGGCCACCGCAAGGACTACGACTCCTGGGCCGCTGCGGGCGCGACGGGATGGGATGCAGCAAGTGTTCTTCCCTATTTCATCCGGTCTGAAGACCAGGAAAACGGGGCGTCTGAATTTCATGGCGCCGGCGGACCGCTCAGCGTACAGGACCTCAGGTACACCAATTTATTGTCAAGCGTGTTCCTGGACGCTGCTGTCGAGGCGGGATTTCCAAGAACTGACGATTTCAATGGCCCGCGCCAGCGCGGTTTCGACTATTACCAGGTGACACAACGGGATGGAAAGCGATGCAGCGCCGCCGTAGCTTTTCTTCACCCGGCGGCCAAACGTCCGAATCTCATTATCAGTACCCAATCAATGGCCGAGCGAATCCTGTTTGACGGAGACCGCGCAAACGGTGTGATATTCAGGCGCAAAAAGAAGTTGCATACGGCTACTGCGGGCAAGGTCATTCTGGCCGGCGGTGCAATCAATTCACCACAACTGCTGATGCTCTCGGGAATCGGACCGGCCGACCACTTAAGCTCGATCGGTGTAGATATCCATCTCGACCTGCCAGGAGTGGGCCAGAACCTGCAGGACCATCTCGACGTTTGCACGCTCTATGAAACCCTGAAGCCGGTCGGGTATGACCAGTTGAACGACGTGATCGTCGGCTTGCGTTACCTGTTCACGCAGAACGGACCGGGATCTTCCAACATTGCCGAAGCCGGCGGTTTCATCGTTAGCCAACACGCTACGGACGACCGCCCGGACATCCAGATGCACTTTGTTCCCGCCCTGCTGGATGATCACGGCAGGAACACACTGCCCGGGCACGGCATGACCATCCACGCCTGCGCCCTGAGGCCTGAAAGCCGCGGCGAACTGAGACTCAAATCCGCCAACCCTGCTGAAGCCCCTGCGATGCAGCCCAACTACCTGACGGCCGAGTACGATCGTAAACTGATGCTGGAATGCGTCCGGCTGGCCCGTCAGATATTCTCCCAGGCCGCCTTCAAGCCGTATCGTGGCAAGGAAATATTTCCGGGAGTGGAGGCGCAATCGGACGAACAACTGATGGATTTCATACGCAAAAAAGCGGAAACCATCTATCACCCCATCGGCACCTGCAAGATGGGCACCGACGACCTGGCTGTCGTCGACCCCAACCTGAATGTGCGCGGCATTGAGGGTTTGTCCGTGGTCGACGCCTCCATCATGCCCACCCTGGTCTCCGGCAACACCAACGCCCCGACAATCATGATCGCCGAGAAATTTGCGGCGGCTCAGTAGGCCTTCAAAACAAGTATATTTCCGCTAAAGACGCGGATAAAAAGAAAAAATGGTCCGCTAAAGACGCAAAAGACGCAAAAGACGCTAAAAAGGGCTGGGGTGTCGATTGGCTGGGCCCATGACTCTGTCTTGAGCGTAGTTGCCGTTCACAGGTCGACAGATTATCCGCAGAGGACGCGGAAGGCGCAGAATTGTATTTGGTGTGTGGGATTCAAAGCGACCAGCTCGATAGTGCTTGTAGGAGCGTGCCTTGCGCGCGAATTATTCCAAACTTGAAAAAAAATCGCGCGCAAGGCACGCTCCTACAATTTCCCGGCTCTGGCGATGACTTTCCGTCCAGCACAAACCAACAGATAAAACCATTCGTCCAAACAAAACCACAAACCCACCCTCAGCGTCTTCTGCGTCCTCTGCGGATAATCTGTCGACCCTTGTCGCACACTTCCGCCAACAACAAAGCGATGAGACCAACCTCGCGACACCCCAGCCCTTTTTAGCGTCATTTGCGTCTTTAGCGGACCATTTTTGCTCTTTCCCGCGTCTTTAGCGGGAAATATCGTTCTTCTAATTTTCAGAAACCGCAGTCAGCAGTGGAATCGGAACGTGGATCAGGTCGCAGGTCACGCGCAGGAGTTCGAGTTCGGCCGGTACCAATTGGCCGTCATGGGTGACGACTTCGGTCAGGGCCCTGACCAGTAGTTCTTTTTCCGAGGCTTTCAGTTTGTCCAGCCTGGGCAGAGCGTTGTCCAGCGCCAGCACCCAGTTTTCGATTTCAGGCATTTCCGTATCGTCCGCCATGCTCAACGCGGTGACGCCCGCCTTGAATGCACGTTGGGCCTGGGCTGAATCCGCATTACCGTGTTTGGCGAGAATGGCCATGATCTGGCTGGCCTCCACCGCGCAACCCCGCAGCGACCGGCTTCCGGATACCTGGACTGAATGTGGGCTTCGCGACTCGGCCATCATTTGCTTGATGCTTCTGGCCAGAAGATATTCGAACACGTCGACCCGCCCGTCGGCTTCGATCAGCGCATCAACTGTGCTCAGAACCTTGACCAGGAAATCCGGCGGGCGGCGTTTCAGCGCCGGGAATGCCATTTCGAGCAATGGCAGCCGTTGCTCGGGTTTGGGCAACCCACCCGCGTCCAGCAGAACGCTCACCTGGGACTCGCTGTCAGCCCCCATACGCTGGGCGATCATCAACAACTGCTGCTCCATGACGTTGGGGTTCTTGTCGAGCAAGGTGTAGAAAATTACTTCCGGCGCCCATTCCGTCGAGTGTGCGGCCTTGTTGACCGGCTTCGGGATGGATGCTGCGATGGCCGCCGCCATCAACATCCTCTGGAAATCCGGTTTACCGATCTGGTCGATAATTCCGTCGGCATCGAACATGCCCTTGCCGGAGCTCTCAGGTGACGCCTTGCGGGACGATTTCTCTGCCTCGCGCAGTTGGTCGCGCTGAATTTTTGCGGCCAGCTGGTCCAGTTCCTCCGGCTGGAATCCCGGGTCAATCCTGCTGATTCTCTCGTTGATGGGCGGATGCGTGGAGAACATCATCATTTTTTGCCCGTCACCGAACAGCATATGGCTGACTTCCTCGGTGTCGGCATTCAGCAACGAGCTCTAGCTGTACACCGCGATTTTTTTCAGCGCCCCGCCAATACCGTTAGGATCACGCGTGAATTGGACAGCGGATGCGTCGGCCAGGTATTCGCGTTGCCTGGAAACCGCCGCCTTGATCCAGCGACCGAAAAACAGGCCAATGTAGCCCACGGCGGTCAGGCCGATGGCAATGACCAGCACGATGGCGCCGTTCTTGTCACGGGAAGAGCGGCCGGCCAGATGCGAATGCATCAAAACCCGGCGGCCGATCAGGGCCAGCAGCAAAATACCGAACAACGCCCCCATCAGGCGAATGTTGATTCGCATATCGCCGTTCATGATGTGGCTGAATTCGTGTGCGATCACGCCCTGCAATTCATCCCGGTTGAGCTTTTCGAGCGCGCCCCGGGTGACCGCCACGGCGGCGTCGGCCGGCGTAAACCCGGCGGCGAACGCATTAATGCCGGACTCCTGCTCCAGCACATAGATTTCAGGCACCGGAACACCGGAAGCCAGCGCGATTTCCTCGACCACGTTTCGAAGGCGGCGGCGTTTCAGATCCCGCGTGTCGGCCTCCACCAGGGTTCCACCGAGTTCGCGAGCGACCTTGCCACCGCCAGCTTTCAGGCTGGCGGTCTTGAACAGGCTGGCCAGGCTGATGACCGCGATCGTGGCAATGGCGGTTCCCGCCACCAGCGGAAGATTGTTGCCGATCATCTGCAGGTTGAACTGCGGCCCGGCTTCGGGGTCGGCCATGAAGACGCCGGTCGCCAGCAATACGATGGCATTGATTGCCAGCACCATGGCGATGACCGCCAATACAAATGCGATGATCAACCAGCGGGACTGCCGGCGGGCATCGTCCTGCTGTTGAAAGAAGTTGATGGGAAAGTCCTCTTAAAAACTGACCTTGGGCGCCGTGCGCTTTTCCTCGTCCTCGATTTCCAGCAATTCGGCCGGCCGGAAACTGAACCAGGCGGCGAAAAAATTATTTGGAAATGACTCGCGCAGGGTGTTGTAGGTCATGACGGAGTCGTTGTATGCCTGGCGGGCAAAAGCCACCTTGTTTTCCGTCGTGGTGAGCTCTTCTGAAAGCTGCATCATGTTTTCGTTGGCCTTGAGATCCGGGTAGGCCTCGGAAAGCGCAAACAGGCGGCCCAGTGCGCCGGAAAGGCCCTGTTCTGCATCGGCCAGCTTTTTCATTGCCTCGGGATCGGTCGGGTCCTTGGATGCTGCCTTCAGGCCGGCGACCGCCATGTTGCGGGCATTGACCACCGCTTCCAGGGTTTCGCGCTCATGTTTCATGTAACCCTTGGCGGTTTCGACCAGGTTGGGAATCAGGTCGTATCGACGCGTCAGCTGAACGTCGATCTGCGCGAAAGCGTTCTTGTATCGGTTACGCCCGGCGACCAGGCGGTTGTAGATCGAAATGGCGAATAAAACAACGCCAACGATGATTGCAAGAATAATCCAACCCATTTCAGTTCTCCCCGCTGATCAAGTTGTAAAAAATTTTCCAGAAGTGTAGCAAATCCCCCCAATCTTGAGGGGTGGCGTTAGTCATGCCTTGTTCTGAGCCAACTCCTGCTCAATTCGCGCCCAGGAATCCCTTAAAGTCACGATCCGGTTGAGAACCGGGCGTCCCGGTTTGGAATCCACGCTATCATGACAGAAATAGCCGGTGCGTTCGAATTGATAGAAATCTCCTCCATTCCCGTTGGCCACGGCTTCCTCTACCACGGCATCGGTGATCACATCCAGGGAATGTGGATTGATGAAGTCGAGAAAGTCCCGTGACTTGTCGGCCAGGGGATTCGGCACGGTGAACAACCGGTCACAAAGCCGCACTTCAGCCTGAACGCCATGAACAGCCGACACCCAGTGAATGGTGCCCTTGACCTTGCGGCTGGCGCCGGGCAAGCCGGAACGGGAATCGGGGTCCAGCTCACAATGCAACTCGACCACTTCACCGGCCTCGTTTTTGATCACGGCCGTGCACTTGACAATGAAGGCATTTCGCAAGCGGACTTCACCATCCGGTTTCAAGCGGAAAAACTTTTTCGGCGCCTCTTCCATGAAGTCGCTTTGCTCGATCCAGATTTCACGGGTGATGGGTACCTGTCGCGTGCCCATTTCTTCGTTCTGCGGATGAATGGCGGCCTCCAGCCACTCGGTTTCACCCTCCGGAAAGTTGGTGAGCACAACCTTGAGTGGCTCCAGCACGGCCATGGTTCGTGGCGCCCTGACATTCAGGTCGTTACGGACCGCATTTTCCAGCACACCCATCGATATGATGCTTTCTGATTTGGAAATGCCCATTTCCGTCCAGAATGCGCGAATGGCTTCCGGTGTGAAACCACGCCGGCGTAAACCGGCCAGTGTCGGTAATCGAGGGTCATCCCAGCCACTGACGTGCCCTTCCTCCACCAATTGCCGCAACCGGCGTTTGCTCATCACGGTGAAATCCAGATTGCCGCGGGCGAACTCGATCTGCCGCGGGTGACATGGGGCCGGAATGTTGTCCAGAAACCAGTCGTACAGGGGCCGGTGATCTTCGAATTCGAGCGTGCATAAGGAATGGGTGATACCTTCTATGGCGTCCGAAATACCGTGCGCCCAGTCATACATCGGGTAGATATGCCAGGTGTCCCCGGTGCGGTGATGCGTGGCGTTCCGGATTCGATAAACCACCGGATCGCGCAGGTTGATGTTGGACGAAGCCATGTCAATCTTCGCTCGAAGGACATATTCGCCATCCTCGAACTCCCCGGCCTTCATGCGCTGGAACAGGTCAAGGCTTTCTTCAACCGGCCGATCCCGATAGGGACTTTCTCTTCCCGGTTCAGTCAGCGATCCACGATATTCACGTATCGCGTCGGCGTTCAGTTCTTCCACGTAGGCATTACCTGTTTCAATCAGATGAATTGCGTAGTCATAAAGCTGCTGAAAATAGTCCGAGGCGTGCCGCAACTCGTCCCATTCAAAACCCAGCCAGCGAACGTCTTCCATGATCGCACGCATGAAGTCTTCATTTTCCTTCAACGGGTTGGTGTCATCGAAACGCAGGTTGGTTCTACCGCCGAATTCCTCGGCAATACCAAAATTGAGGCAAATGGACTTGGCATGCCCGATATGAAGATGGCCGTTGGGCTCGGGCGGGAACCGGGTGACGATCTCCTGGTGCTTGCCGGACTCCAGATCGTCAATCACGATGTTCCGAATAAAATTGGTGGATGGTGCCGGGCTCTCGTTACTCATTGGGTTTCCATGTCATATGTTCTTGCGCACCCCGGTTGTTCGGTTCTGGTGCTGGGAAAACGATGAATTCTACCCCATTGGGAACGCTGGTCACTAACCTCTGATCAAGTATCAGCATAAAAAAAGCCCCGGGAAAAATTCCGGGGCTTAAAAGCGCATCGCTTTAGGCATAGAAGTGTGGGGACTGCCTGTCTAGAGGGGCGATACGCTAGGCACAGTCAACTTACGTGTATAGCTTATCCAACCCGCGTTAAAAAAAGGTAAACCTATCGTTTCGAATTCGTGATTCAGGCCACATGGGCGGGAAATGATGCGTGTTATGCCACTTTTTGCCGCGACTTCTTCAGATGAATCAGCAACAGTGAGATGGCAGCCGGTGTCACGCCGGGTATACGCGCCGCCTGGCCGATCGTGTCAGGCCGGACTTTCTGTAATTTTTCCTTTACCTCAGATGACAACCCGCGAACTGACTCGTACTCGAAGCCTGCTGCAATCTCCAACTCCTCATGGCGTTGCCGCCGTTCAATGTCTTCCTGCTGACGACCGAGATAACCGGCATAGCGGACCTGAATTTCAACCTGTTGCGCCACGCGATCACAGTCCACGCCAGGACCCATGCCTTCAATGGACGTCACCATGCGGTAACTTACCTCCGGGCGCTTCATCAGATCCAGGGCGCGCGACTCCTTGCTGACTGAAATTCCCAATTCCGACTCGATTTGCCGCCCCAGGGGATTACCCGGCGCGACCCAGATGCCGGCCAGCCGCTGCTGTTCACGGTCAATCGAGTCGCGCATCAGGGAAAACCGTTCCCAGCGCTGGTCATCGACCACGCCCAGTTCCCGGCCCTTTTCCGTCAGTCGTAAATCGGCATTGTCTTCACGAAGTTGCAACCGGTATTCCGCCCGGCTGGTGAACATGCGGTATGGCTCCAGCGTGCCCTGGGTGACCAGGTCGTCGATCATCACACCGATATAGGCCTGGTCTCTTCGTGGCGTCCAGGCGGATTCACCACGCACAAGACGTGCGGCGTTAATGCCCGCGATCAGCCCCTGCGCGGCGGCCTCCTCGTAGCCCGTGGTTCCATTGATCTGGCCGGCGAAGAACAGAGCATTCAGGTGCTTGGTCTGCAGGCTGGCGTGCAGTTCACGCGGATCAAAAAAATCGTATTCAATGGCATAGCCCGGCCGCGTAATATGCGCCTGTTCGAAGCCGCGGATCGAATGCACGAATTCCAGTTGCACATCGAATGGCAGGCTCGTTGATATACCATTGGGATAGAGTTCACGCGTACCCAGCCCTTCCGGTTCGATAAATATCTGGTGGCTGTTCCGGTCTGCAAATCGCACCACCTTGTCTTCGATCGACGGGCAGTAACGCGGCCCCACGCCGTCGATTTCACCGGAATACATGGGCGATCTGTGCAACGACCTGCGAATGATTTCGTGCGTTTCTTCCGATGTATGCGTGATCCAGCAGCAAACCTGCTCGGGATGATCTTCGAGGCTGCCCAGGTAGGAAAAAACCGGCCTCGGCTGGTCACCGGGCTGCTCTTTCAACGAGGAAAAATCGACACTCTTTCCATCGATCCGGGGCGGGGTTCCGGTTTTCAGGCGTGCCACCCGGAACGGCATTTCACGCAAACGGGCCGCCAGCGTGTTGGACGGGGGGTCGCCGGCGCGGCCACCGGCATACTGAGCCTCGCCGATATGAATTTTTCCACCCAGAAAGGTGCCCGTGGTCAGGATCACCGCAGCGGTCGTGAATTCGAGTCCTGTAGCCGTTCGACAACCACAAACCCGATCTCCTTCCGTGAGCAGGTCATCAACTGCAGCCTGGAACAGGGAGAGGTTCGGCTGTGCCTCCACCGCATTGCGAATGAACGCCCGGTAGAGATTGCGGTCGCACTGGGCCCGGGTGGCGCGCACGGCCGGACCTTTGCTGGAATTGAGCGTCCGCAGCTGGATCGCGGCGGCGTCGGCAGCCCGCGCCATGACGCCACCCATCGCGTCGATTT
>Ga0102946_1000636_pt1 | contig 12159 bp, 10 predicted proteins | sample SalPon2A_A_D1_MG_FD_78209 | JGI IMG/M metagenome (GOLD analysis project Ga0102946, IMG submission 78209) | Soil microbial communities from South San Francisco under conditions of wetland restoration - Salt Pond MetaG R2A_A_D1_MG | ecosystem: Environmental > Terrestrial > Soil > Wetlands | place... | reverse complement strand
GGAGTGAACTATGGTGCGCCCTATGCCGTGCCCTATTACGCCCCGCCGCCTCGTTATTACGGGCGTGGATACCGTGCCCCTCGCTATGAATATCGTCATGGCAAAAGACACGGGTATCACAAGGGCTACAAGAAGGGTTACAGGAAAGGCTATCGCAAAGGCAAGCGTCGTGGCCATCGCGATTATGACCACGGTTATTACGGCGACCACTAGTCGAACTCTCTCCACAAGTCGACTGGGTCAGTCAGGGGTCGGAACCATTTTGGGGTTCTGACCCCTTTTTTCCGGTCTGTTCGGCTCAAAAGGTATGAATTCCCTTGCCAGTCAGGTTAATAAGTACTCTGGCTAAAAATTACTCTGGCCAATAAGTACTTTGGGAGTTCAGGAAATCCACGATGAGCTATTTGAAGCTTGCCTGCTTATATTTCTGCCTTGTCTTTTCGACGCTGCTCGAAGCCGACGACCTGGTGCTTGAAAGCATGCAGTCCATCCGCGATGTACAGCATCACAAGCTGGACTCAGAAATTCTGGAGCGACCTTTTCACCTGCTGATCAAATTACCCCCTGGAGCGACAGATTGCTCAGAGTGCCGTTTTCCAACTGTGTTTTTGCTCGATGGCGGTGCGACGTTCTCGACACTCGCCGGATACAGCAATTACCTGTGGCATGAAGAGGCTGTCTCAGAATTCATCCTGGTCGGAATATCGTACGGCGGTGAGACCTTTGAAGAGGGCAACTATAGAAGTACTGACTACACCGCCCCAAGCGAGGAACGGGAATACTGGGGAGGTGCGGAAAATTTCCAGCGTGTCCTGGCAGAGGAGATACTGCCAGTGGTTTCAGCTAAATACCCGGTTGATCCCGCCCACCGCATCATTTTTGGCCAGTCGCTGGGTGGGCAGTTCATCCTCTATACCGCCATGACCCAGCCGGGTTTGTTTTATGGTCACATTTCCAGCAATCCGGCATTGCACAGGAATCTTGATTTCTTTCTGCAGGACCGTGATGGCGAGGGCAGTACAAAATTGTTCGTCGCTGTGGGTTCGAACGATTCACCCAGGTTCAAGCCATATTCTGAGCAGTGGATTGCTCACTGGCAGGCAAAACCTGATGCACCCTTTGAGTTAAACGCCCACGAATTGCCTGGCTATGGGCATTTTTCAATTCTTCCGGAATCATTTCGTTTGGGCCTGATGTGGCTGCTGGATAAGTAATGCACAAAAAAGCCCGCTCTGATTGCCAGAGCGGGCTGTAGATCAAATATTCCTACCAGGTGTAGTGAACCGTGTAGGTGATTACTTTCTCTTCTTCCGGATCCACTTCAACGTCGAATCTTATCCGGTTGCTGTTTTCTTTCTCAAAATCCTGGCTGGGGTTTTCAATGGTCCAGTTTGCGGCCCGATAAAGGTTTTCCAGGACTTTCACCTCAACTGACTCTTCCTTGTGGTTTCGGAGTTTGATTTCGAAAGTCTCCCACGCGTTTCGTGTGCGGGTGTCGACCCTGAAGTCTGTCTGGACGCGCTCACCAACCACATCGAAGGCGTTTCCCATCGTGATAAGGACATCCTCGTTACGAGGTGTGTGGTCGATGACATCTTCACCAATGAATTCCAGGCTGTCATCAGCCTCATCCAGCTGGCTGACGCGAATCCGACCGGCAGGAAGCGCCACGCCAAGGCCCTGGTCTTCTTCGTTTTCAAAACGCAGGTACACTTTGACGTCCGCTTTACCATATGAACCGTAACCCTTGTCCAGTTGCTGACCGCCGTACCAGGAAAAATTCATGGTTGGTGCAAAAACCAGTTCCTTGCTGCATTCAACGCCCCTGGCTGTTGGAATCAGCTGAAGCTGCTTGGTGGAGTTGTTGGGCAGGTCAGTCCGACGACCCAGGGTGTAGAGGTGATACTCAAAGAACGCTTTTTCCTGGAATCCATCGGCCATTGGGGCCGCAGCCATCATGTCCATCTGCTGGCGAATCATGCGTCCTTCATTAGGCGCCGGGGCACGATTGACATCACCCGCGATCAGTTTCAGGCGTGCATTGTTATATCCGGCGCCTGACTGGTTGATGATGCTCACCCAGGAAGAAAGGTCCATCTGGCAATCATTGCCACCTTCATCGGAGTAGATAATGTTGTAATCAGCCCACCAGGTCATGCCCTTGGTTTCATAAGCGATGCGGGTTTCCTGTTCTCCGGATTCCGGGCTGTCGAGCATCCACTCGAGCGTCGGGCGGGTGATCAGGCCGCCTGGCAGTTCTGAAAACCGTACGTTTCCCCAGTTCCTGAGTGCGCTGATGCTGCCATCATCGAGTTGCAGCGTGAGTCCATCACCAAGGCCCAGCAAGACTCCTTCAACCAGGTCCAGGTTGTCACCACGAATCTGTTCGACGGTGATGCGCTGGCCCAGGTACTTCTCCATCAATTTGGCCTGGCTGACCAGGTCGAACTGGAAGCTCTGTTCAATCACGCGAGTTTCGGGTACATCCAGTGAAGTAAAAGTCACCGTGGTGGGGTCAATCAGCGCAGCGACATCGGTGACGCGAAGTGTTGAGGTGCCTCGTTCGATATCGTATTCGCGATCATGCCTGACAATGGCGTATCCGGGAACATTGCCTCCGTACTGATGCCCACCCACGGGCCGGTAAAGATCGGGGGACACTGCACCGGGCTGCATCCGTGAATAGATTGTGACCGAATCGTCGCTTTCTGCTGCCCAGGCGGTGGACGTTGAAGCCAGGCTGCAAGCGAGGCTGACGGCAAAAGCCAGTGTTCTGCTCTTTGTGTTACTCATTTTGTGGGTGTGCATGGTCGCTCTCCGAATTTCACAATCGTGGTGTTACACCATTGAGTTCAATTGTGCCGGAATGTTGCACGTTTAATGTAAACGGTTTGTAAATGATATTCGCAACAAGCGAATTTCATCCCGGGAATTCCAAAGGAATTATCCGGGATCCACGTTGCGGCCAAAGTGCTTCGCCTGGTGGATCCCGGCTCGGGGGCCGGGATGACGCGGTGAAGAGTGATCCCGGAATGCGGGTCGCGGCTGAAGCCGCTCCTACAGGCGTTTTGCAGGATCGGTCTTATAGTCGTGACCCGATGTGGCACCCTGTAGGAGCGGCTTCAGCCGCGACTAGGCGCTGCGACGAACGTTTCGCTGAACGTTGCGCTCCAGGATTGGTGCCAGGAACTGACCGGTGTAGCTGTGTTTAACTGCCGCAACTTCTTCAGGTGTGCCACGTGCGATGATTTCACCACCCTTGTCGCCACCCTCAGGGCCGAGGTCGATCAGCCAGTCTGCGGTTTTGATCACGTCAAGATTGTGCTCAATCACGATCACCGTGTTGCCGTGATCCCGCAGGCGGTGCAGCACATGGAGCAGCTGTTCTATGTCATGAAAATGCAGCCCGGTTGTGGGCTCGTCGAGAATGTAGAGAGTCTGGCCTGTATCGCGTTTGCTCAGCTCCCTCGAAAGCTTGATTCTCTGGGCCTCACCACCGGAAAGCGTGGTCGCACTCTGTCCCAGCTGAATATACGAAAGCCCTACATCCGCCATGGTCTGCAGTTTGCGGGCTACTGCCGGGACCGGCTGAAAAAATTCCAGCGCATCTTCAACGGTCATTTGCAGCACATCATGGATGCTTTTGCCCTTGTAAGTCACACTCAGGGTCTCGCGGTTATATCGTGCACCTTTACAAACATCGCATGGCACATAGATATCGGGCAGGAAGTGCATTTCCACCCTGATGAGGCCGTCACCCTGGCAGGCTTCACAACGGCCGCCTTTCACATTGAAACTGAACCGCCCGGGCTTGTAGCCGCGTGCTCTTGATTCCTGCGTGCCAGCAAACAGGTCACGGATGGGTGTGAAAAGACCCGTATACGTTGCGGGATTGGAGCGTGGCGTGCGGCCAATGGGTGACTGATCAATATCCACCACCTTGTCGAACAACTCCAGCCCTTCAACACGTTCATGCTGTGCTGGCTGAGTGGAACTTCCGTACAGCTCGCGTGCAGCCAGTTTGTGCAGGGTGTCGTTGATCAGGGTTGATTTGCCGGAGCCTGAAACACCGGTCACGCACACGAAAAGGCCAGCAGGAATTTCAAGGGTCAGGTTCTTGAGGTTATTACCCTGGGCGCCATAGACGCGCAGCATCCGCTCCGGATCCGGTTGAATGCGGGTGCCCGGTATGGATATCTCGCGTTTACCAGACAGGTACTGGGCTGTCAGGGTATCGCCCTTGAGCAAAAGGTCCTTTGGTTCGCCAGTAAAGACTATTTGACCGCCATGCACACCAGCACCAGGGCCGATATCAACCACATGATCGGCGCTGCGAATGGCTTCTTCATCGTGTTCAACCACGATCACCGTGTTTCCCAGGTCCCGCAGTCGTGTCAGTGTGGCCAGCAGCCTTGCATTGTCGCGCTGATGGAGTCCGATTGATGGCTCATCAAGGATATACATCACACCGACCAGGCCGGCTCCGATCTGGCTTGCAAGTCGAATTCGTTGCGCTTCGCCGCCGGAAAGCGTGTCTGCCTTGCGGTCGAGAGTCAGGTAATCGAGGCCAACATTGACCAGGAAATGCAGTCGTTCGTGCACCTCCTTGACGATTTTGGCAGCGATTTCACCGCGTCGGCCTGTCAGGGACAGATCAGTGAAAAACTGCAGACAACGCTGAATGGGCCAGCTGGTGATATCCGGCAGGTTGGTATCTGAAATGAAAACATGACGGGCCTCACGGTTGAGTCGCTGGCCACCACATTCGCTGCAGGCCGCCTGGCTTATGTACTTGGCCAGTTCTTCACGAACAATTCTCGAATCGGTTTCGCGATAGCGTCGTTCAAGATTGGGGATAATGCCTGCGAAAGGGTGCCGACGTTTCCGGGAACCGGTTTCGCTGGTGTAACGGAACTCGATGACCTCATCGCCGCTTCCGTAAAGGACAATGTCCTGGACTTTTTTTGACAACTCCTGGAACGGCGTATCCACGTCAAATCCATAATGCTTGGCAAGCGCCTGGATGGTCGTGAAGTAAAAGGCATTGCGTCGATCCCATCCGCGGACAGCGCCGCCTGCCAGACTGACCTGTCTCTTCCTGACCACCAGTTCCGGATCGAAAAACTGGCTGACACCCAGGCCATCACACTCCGGACATGCGCCATTCGGGTTGTTGAATGAAAACATGCGTGGTTCGAGCTCTTCGAGACTGTAGTCGCAGTAAGCGCATGAAAATCTTGATGAAAACAGTTTTTCACCGCGTTCGCTTTCGTGATCCATAGGCGCGACCATTGCCAGGCCTTCGCTCAGGTTAACGGCAGTTTCGAACGATTCAGCCAGGCGTTGCTTCATGTCAGGCCGAACCCGAAAACGATCAACCACGACCTCGATGGTGTGTTTCTTGCGCAGTTCGAGTTCCGGAATCTCATCCATGTCATAGACGGTACCGTCGACCCGAGCACGCACAAATCCCAATGCCCGCAACTCGTTGAACAGCTGCAGGTGTTCACCTTTGCGCATGCGAATCACGGGTGCCAGGAGCATGAGTTTCTCACCTTCAGCCATCGCCATGACATGGTCGACCATCTGGCTGATTGTCTGCGCTTCAAGAGGAACATCATGGTCCGGACAGCGTGGTGTGCCCACGCGTGCAAACAGCAATCGGAGATAGTCGTAAATCTCGGTGATGGTGCCGACAGTGGAGCGTGGGTTATGCGAAGTGGATTTCTGCTCGATGGAGATCGTCGGAGACAAGCCTTCGATATGGTCAACGTCTGGCTTTTCCATCAGGGAAAGAAACTGGCGGGCATAAGCAGACAACGACTCAACGTAGCGCCGCTGGCCTTCTGCGTAGATGGTGTCAAAAGCCAGGGAAGACTTTCCCGAACCTGATAACCCTGTGACCACGATCATCTTGTCACGTGGCAGGTCCAGGTCGATATTGGCTAGATTGTGGGTGCGTGCGCCACGAATCTGGATGGTGTTCGTGCCCGTGCGGGAGGCATTACTCATTGTGGGTTCATTCCGCCAAGTCAAACCGTCTATCATACTCCGCAAATTGAGTCAGGGCCAAAGAGATAGATGTCTTGCAGGACACTCCTTTTAGATGCAATTCGCCCTTGACCATGGGCCAGGAAACCGGTAGCATTCTCGCTCTTTTGCAGGGCCGTTTGAACACGGAGCGGAAAACCCATGTACGCAGTATTCAAAACAGGCGGAAAACAGTACCGCGCCTCTGAAGGCGACGTTATAACCGTCGAAAAAATTGAAGCCGAAAAGGGCGCCACGGTTGAGCTTGACCAGGTGCTGATGGTCGGCGAAGGCGAAGACGTAAAGGTCGGAACGCCTTTTCTGGATGGCGGCAAGGTCTCAGCCACGGTTGTGGACCATGGTCGTCACGCTAAAATCACGGTGCTGAAATTCAAGCGGCGCAAGAATCATCAGAAACAGATGGGTCACCGCCAGTATTTCACGCAGCTCGAAATCACGGGAATCGAAGCCTGATCAGGCATTGTCTGAGCAAAGGCGGGAGGAAGCAGGAAAATGGCACATAAAAAAGCAGGCGGTAGTACACGCAACGGCCGCGATTCGAATCCCAAGTACCTGGGTGTAAAGGCCTACGGTGGAGAGTCTGTGGTTGCCGGTAACATCATCGTTCGTCAGCGTGGAACGCGTTTCCATGCAGGCACCAACGTTGGCGTCGGACGCGACCACACGTTGTTCGCAACCGCCGACGGCAAGGTTAAATTTGAACGACGTGGTGCCAGGAATCGCCAGTTCGTGAGTGTAGAATCAAGCTGATCACGACCCTTCAGATTCAGAAAAACCCTGCCAAGGCAGGGTTTTTTTTCGCGCCAAGATTTACCTGGGATTTGCCCGGGAATGGCCCGGGAATGGCCCGGGGCATTCCCGGGGCGGGCCCGGTCTGGCCATATGGCCGGTGTATTTTTCCCATCCGGTTTAGAATGAAAGTCTTATGAAATTTGTCGACGAAGCAGAAATCACAATTGCGGCAGGAAAGGGTGGCGATGGCAGTGCATCTTTTCGGCGCGAAAAGTACATACCCCTTGGCGGGCCTGACGGGGGAGATGGTGGACGGGGCGGCAGTGTTTACCTGGAGGGTGATTCAGGGTTGAATACGCTGGCTGATTTTCGCCACAAACGATCCTACAAGGCGGCCAACGGACAATCCGGCATGGGTCGCCAGAAGACCGGCAAGAGTGGGGAAGATATCAGTATTCGTGTGCCCCTTGGCACCATTGTTATCAATGCGGAAACTGATGAAAAAATTGGCGATGTAACGGAACATGGCCAGCGTCTGCTGGTTGCACGGGGCGGTAAGGGCGGCCTTGGTAACTTGCATTTCAAGAGTTCAACCAACAGGTCGCCACGACAGACAGTACCTGGTGAGAAAGGAGAGGCCAGGGACCTTCATCTTGAGTTGAAAGTGCTTGCAGATGTTGGCTTGCTGGGTTTTCCAAACGCTGGTAAGTCCACCCTGATCAGTTCTGTTTCTGCGGCCCGGCCGAAAGTGGCGGATTATCCATTCACAACACTGCATCCGAATCTGGGCGTGGTGAGAATCGGTGTTGACCAGAGTTTCGTGATTGCAGATATTCCTGGCCTGATCGAAGGCGCTGCTGAAGGACAGGGCCTGGGTATCCAGTTTCTCAAGCACCTGCAACGCACACGGCTGTTATTGCACCTGGTTGATATGGCGCCTACTGCTATTGAGACCGACCTGGCGCTGCAGATCAGAAAACTTGAAGACGAGATGCAGCGCTATGACGAATCCCTGATGGCGATGCCACGTTGGCTGGTCTTTTCCAAATCAGACCTGCTGCCGCCAGGGGAGGCGAGGGGAAATGCAGAATCCGTTGTTGATGCTCTCAACTGGGAAGCACCCTGGTACCTGATTTCATCAGTCAGCCAGGACGGAACCGATCAGTTGATGACGGACGTTATAAAAGCACTGGAAGCATTGGATGAGGATGCCATTGCTGGCAGGAATCCAGGGCTTCAGGACGATGAAGATGTTGTTTATCCGGATACGGACCCGCTAAATGAAAACCCCGCCTGAAGCGGGGTTTGAATCATTGAAGGTCGCGAATATGGGCATTAAGGCGCGATTTATGCCGCGCAGCTTTGTTTCTGTGCATGATGCCTTTGGTCACGGATTTGTCGATCGCGGGAACGGCATCTTTATAAGCCGCTTCGGCCGCTTTTTTATCGCCCGATTCGATCGCCTTCAGAACTTTTTTAATCGCCGTACGAACGTAGGAACGCTGACTGGCGTTCTGCCTGCGGTGACGCTCTGCCTGACGGGCTCGTTTTCGAGCTGATAGACTGTTAGCCAAGGTGTTTCTCCAATAAATACAAATTCGCAATAGAGCCCTATATTCTCCCATTTCAGCGTCTTCCGGTCAATGGGGTTTATGAAGGAAAAGCAATTGAAACTCCTTAGATCAACGGCCACTGTCGGCACCGCAACCATCGCCTCACGAATCCTGGGATTTGTGCGGGACATGGTGTTCGCGCGTTTCTTCGGGGCCAGTGGCCAGACCGACGCGTTTTTCCTTGCCTTCAAGATCCCGAATTTCATGCGACGCCTGTTTGCAGAAGGGTCATTCTCACTCGCTTTCGTGCCTGTGTTCGCAGAAGTTCGGGCCAGTGGCGACAAGCGCGCAATGCGTGACCTGGTTGATCATGTCGCAGGGACCCTGGCTGGCATTTTGCTTATTATCACAGCCATTGGCGTCATCGCCGCACCAGCTGTGCTGGCGATATTTGCACCTGGCTGGCTGATTGAGGGCCGGCCCGAGTTCGAGCTGTCTGCCGGCATGCTGCGTATCACTTTTCCCTACATCCTGTTCATTTCGCTGACCGCACTGGCTGGCGGCATTCTGAACACCTTTGAGCGTTTTCTTGTCCCGGCGCTGACGCCGATCCTTTTGAATCTCTCGCTGATCGCTGCCGCGGTTTGGCTATCGGGATCCTTCCAGGTGCCTGTCAGGGCATTGGCAGTGGGGGTGTTTGTCGCAGGTATCGCCCAGCTTCTGATCCAGATTCCCGCACTGATGAGAGTCGGATTACTGCCACGACCGCGATGGGGCTGGCGCCACTCGGGCGTGCGACGGATTCTGCGTTTGATGATTCCAACCCTGATCGGATCTTCTGTCGCGCAGGTCAACTTGTTATTCGACAGCGTTATTGCCACTTTTCTTGTCAGTGGCAGTGTCACCTGGCTCTATTATTCGGATCGATTGCTGGAGTTTCCGCTGGGGGTATTTGGCGTGGCACTTTCCACGGTTATCCTGCCCAACCTCTCGCAGAAGTTTGCCAAAAAGAGTCCTGAAGCATTTTCAGCAACGCTGGACTGGGCACTCAGGATCGCACTGATCGTCACGATTCCGGCTGCAATAGGTCTCGCCGTATTGGCAAAACCGATTCTTGTGACACTTTTCCAATATGACGCCTTCACGCTGAGCGATGTGGACATGTCCTCTCTCAGCCTGGCTGCCTACTCGCTGGGATTGCCGGCATTTATTGCAGTCAAGGTTCTGGCGCCCGGTTTTTATGCACGCCAGGACACCAAAACACCGGTACGAATTGCGATCATCGCGATGGTTTCAAATATGGCCCTGAACCTGTTGTTCGTCGGTGTGTTGCTGTGGCTTTCCTTCCGCGGCCCACACACCGGTCTGGCACTTGCCAGTTCGGTGGCTGCCTATATCAACGCAGGCCTGCTGTTTCGTGGTTTGCGTAACCAAGGCGTTTATCAACCGCTGCCTGGTTGGTTGAGGGTGTTTCTTGCGGTCATTATTGCTTCTGTTGGCATGCTGGCGCTGCTGTATTGGATGACCGGGGGTGTTTCTTTGTGGGCATCGCTGGGTGCGATGGATCGTGGGCTCAGGTTGTTTTATGTGGTGTCTGCGAGCATATGGACGTATGCATGGCTGCTATTGATCGCCGGATTGCGTAAACGACATCTGGAAAAAGGCGGCACTTGAGGTATTGACGCTGCCCACAAGACCGTATTTCTGGCCGCTTCGCTGGTATAATTTCGAACTTTTGTGGCCCCGATAAATTTACCCGGGGACGGTGATATGCGGGTTTCCAGAAACAGGCCGGGAACGTTCTTGTCAGACGCCAGCGTGGTGACCATTGGCAACTATGATGGTGTGCATCTCGGGCATCAACGCCTGATTGATCTGTGCAGGTCACTCGCCGGGCCAAACGGAAATGTGGCGGTGGTGACATTTGAACCTTTGCCGTTGGCCTTTTTCGGTCCGCAAAGCGCACCAGCCCGGCTGACTTCGCCGATTGAACGCGTTCGTTTGCTGGATGAAGTCGGTGTTGACCTGGTCTGGATGCAGCGTTTTGATGCGAAGCTGGCGAGTATGGAACCGCAGGATTTTATCAGGCTGGTACTGGTTGAATCGCTGGGTGCCAGGCATGTCGTGACAGGCGATGATTTTCGCTTTGGCCATAAGCGGGCAGGTGACCTGGAAATGCTTGCAGCGCTTGGGGCGCAGTACGGCTTTGAGTCCCATGTAGCATCCACACTGACGCAGGATGGTCAGCGTGTTTCAAGCGGGGCTATCCGTGAAGCCCTGGCGAACAGTGATTTTGAGACGGCTGCCCGAATGCTTGGCCGAAGCTATACGATTCGGGGAAGGGTATTGAAGGGCCAGCAGTTGGGCCGCCGACTGGGTTATCCAACGGCCAACCTGAAAATCACGGCATTGCCCAGCCCTTTGAACGGGGTTTTCGCCGTCCGTGCCAGGGTGATGGGCGATGTGTGGCGTGAAGGCGTTGCCAATCTGGGCGTCAGGCCAATGGTTGAAGGAGAGGATTTCCTGTTGGAAGTTCATCTCTTCGATTTTGAAGGCGATCTGTACGGGCGCAAGCTTGAGGTTGAGTTTGTGGCAAAGTTACGCGATGAAGCCCGGTTTGAAACCATGGCGGACATGGTTGGGCAGATGAAACTTGATGAAGCGCAGGCCAGGAAACGGCTGGGCCTTGAGTAAATGAGAAATACAAAGTGGAATACAAAGACACAATAAATTTGCCGAAAACGGCATTTCCGATGAAAGCCAACCTGGCCAATCGCGAGCCCAACATGGTGGCCGATTGGGAGAAAGCCGGACTCTTCCAGGCGATTCAGGAGGCCACCCGGGATCGACCGTTGTGGATCCTGCACGACGGCCCTCCGTACGCCAACGGTGATCTGCATATGGGTCACGCGATCAACAAGATCATGAAAGACATCGTGGTCAAGTCTCGCCTGATGGCAGGATTTCGCTCGCCCTATGTGCCGGGCTGGGATTGCCATGGCTTGCCGATTGAAATCCAGGTGGAAAAAAAGGTCGGTAAGGTCGGACCCAAGGTGGATGCAGCCACATTCCGTCAGAAGTGTCGCGAATATGCTGACCGGCAAATCGATAACCAGCGTACCGGCTTTCGACGGATGGGCATCATTGGCGATTGGTTTGATCCTTATGTCACCAAGAACTTTCGCTACGAGGCCAATGAAATTCGAGCCCTGGCAAAGATCATTGAAGGCGGGCACCTGGAGCAGGGCGCCAAGCCGGTCAACTGGTGTTTCCCCTGCGGGTCAGCCCTGGCCGAGGCGGAAATCGAATACCAGGACAAAACCTCTCCGGCCATCGACGTTCTGTTTGCTGCTGTTGATCGCGATTCTTTGCTGAAGCCGTTTGGCGTCAGCGGGGTTGAAGGTCCTGTTGGAATTCCGATCTGGACGACCACGCCCTGGACCCTGCCGGCAAACCAGGCGGTGGCGCTGCATGCCGAGCTTGAATATGAATTGGTCAGCGCCAGGCAGGATGGAAATCCCGTCACGCTGGTGCTGGCTGCAGAACTTCGGGATGCTGTCACCGAGCGGCTTGGCCTTGAAGATGCGACTGTGCTTGGCCAGGCGGTTGGTGAGGCACTCGCCGGCATCTCGTTGAAACATCCTTTTTATTCCCGCGAAGTACCCGTCATCCTTGGCGAACATGTCACCACCGAGGCCGGCACTGGCGCCGTGCATACGGCACCAGGCCATGGTGAGGAAGATTTCCAGATGGGTCGTCAGTATGACCTGCCCATTGAAAATCCCGTTGGTGGTGATGGACGTTACCTGGAAGATGTTGAGTT
>Ga0102946_1000635_pt1 | contig 12163 bp, 7 predicted proteins | sample SalPon2A_A_D1_MG_FD_78209 | JGI IMG/M metagenome (GOLD analysis project Ga0102946, IMG submission 78209) | Soil microbial communities from South San Francisco under conditions of wetland restoration - Salt Pond MetaG R2A_A_D1_MG | ecosystem: Environmental > Terrestrial > Soil > Wetlands | place... | reverse complement strand
CGTATCGACTCGCGACCCGTCCCCATTCGCATCCGGCACAACTGCGCCGTTCGGCAGGATGTCACCCACATTGTAAGTTCGGTAATAGTAATAAGCGCCGCCAACTCGATCGGGCGCAAAATCAAGGCCTGAATAGGTCAGGGCGCCAAACGATAAATTGTCTTCCCGATCTATCCCGACGCGCAATTGATGCCGGCCAAGGCTGAAATAGGCATCAACCCTGTACGCATTGCGTTCGTCCGTGTCGGCACCGGCCGTGCCGGTAACTGCGCAACCCAGGAACAGGGACTGCGCTGAATCTCGCTGGTCGACAACCAGCGGACACTCAATATCGTTAGTGCTCGTTGTGGTCAGGTCATACTCATTCCGGCCGTACTGCGCTGCTATCGTCAGGTTGTCACTGAGTTCGCCCTGGTAGCTCAGGATGTAATTGTCGCCACCGCGAAATTCCGTTGACCGGCCGATCCAATCGCCGCGCATCTTCGCATCTGCGTCGTAGGTGTAGGTATTGGCTACAATTTCGCGCTGATCACTGAATGCCGTGAAGCTGAGCTCATGATCGTCGTTGATGTTCCAGGTGAGATTACCTCCCCAGAAGTCATCGGCCGTCTCTTCGAGGACCCGGCGATCCGGGCTGCCGTTCTCGTTGTAGGTCGAGGATGAATTTTGTGGTTCATACAGCACGAAAAAGAACAAGTGATCCCGGATGATCGGTCCACCGGCGTAAATGTCCGTGGTCGAACTCGAATCGGTACTGTCGCTGTTGAGATCGTACAACCCCCCGTCAACCAGCAAGGTATTGGGCGACGTCTCCGCAAACGAATCCGGCTCATAATAAGCGACAACACCGTATTCGAATTGGTTGCTGCCGCGCCGCGTGGTTGCATTCAGCACGCCGCCAGTTGCACGGCCGAACTCCGGGCTGTATCCGCCTGTCTTGATCTGAAATTCATCGTAGAACTCAAATGGCACGGATGCACCACCGAGCCCGTTCCGGAAATTGGAAACGTTCAGACCGTCGATGTAGTAGACATTTTCCGCAACCGAGGCGCCACCGAATGAGACCAGGGTTTTGTCATCGCCAAATTCTGCAATCCCGGGCACGGTACCGGGCGCCAGCAGCGCGACCGCTTCGATACTCCTGGGGACCGGTATTTGCGATATTTCACTCAGCGAAATATTCAGCCCGGTTTCGCCGGTTGCGATATGCATCAGCGACTCTGGCGATGCGTAAACGATGACTTCCTCAAGGCTGTCGGGTCTTAAGGGCACAACGAGCGGCGTGGTGACACCCACCCGAATGGACACTTGCTCAATGCGAGCGGACTCGTATCCGACTTTGGACACTTCGAGGACATATTTATCAGGCACCAGCCGTGCCCAGATTCTGCCATCGCTGTTTGTGCGCTTTTGGCGCGACACGCCTTTCGCTGGATTTGAAATCGACACGATCGCCGCATCGACAGGATTTCCATTGGGATCAAGCACGCGAATGTCGGCGAGGCCAGTGATTCCTTGCGCGTGCACTGCGATAACAGGCGATGCGAGAAACAAAACGCTCGCGAAAATTCGGGTCAGCCCTGGAAAGTGCCTCATTATTATTCTCCGGCTTGCCCTAGTTATAGCGTTAAATGGTGGGGATTTCCTCTTTGTCTGGACTCAGTCTAGAAGTATTTGTTTGTATTTCGCATGATTTCTGTGCCGGACATCGCGTCGACGGCATGATTGTCGGGCGGCATTGATACGCGGAGCACGAGAAAGAGCCGGCGTACCGGCTAATATCAGTATGCCGTCAAAAGGTTGCCCGAAGCCGGCTCGATGCTGTCGGAATTCGGACCAAGGAAAGTAATCGGCACCGACAGGATCTGCAGCCCGACATTACGCACCACAGCGAAATGCAAATGAGGTCCTGACGAAAAGCCGGTATTGCCGGAATCCGCGATGTACTGGCCGCGTTTCACGACATCGCCAGGCTTCACGCGAATCGAATTGGTGTTGAGGTGTGCGTAGATCGCGTAGGTGCCATCGTCGTGCAGGATGCGAACGACATTGGCAGCCGGGCCATCGATTTCGGGGTTCAGTCCGGAGCGAAAATTCGTGCTGGCGATAGCGAACACCACCCCGTCGCGAGCTGCGACAACATCCGTACCGATCGGCATCGCAAAATCGACGGCATAGAAGCTGTCGGGCGTGCGGTGAGTTTCACCGTGGGGAAAGGCCTGCGTAATCCGATGTCCCGTGGAAATAGCGAACGGTGCCCGATACGGCTCGCTCGCTGAATGGGCCGCGCGCGGATCGCCGGGCATGTAGCGATACTGGTACTCCAGAGTCGGCTGCACCGCCCTCTCTGCAATCGGTAACTGCAGCAATACCGTCTCGCTGCGCGGCGGTAGTACCCAGGTCAGGGGATGGTCGTTATCCGGGAGGACCAGGTCATTGACCGTGGTGAACTCAACTCTTACCTCTACCGGCGCAAAAAAGTCGTTGCGCGCGGTTAGCGTAACCTTTTCATTGTCATAACTGTGATCGATATCGACAATGCTGTCGGGCTCGCTTTTTTCCAGCGCACGACTCTCGACAACTTCCACGTCGGCCGGCCGTTTATCGGAATAGATCCAGTTGCCGTCTTCGTCCTGGTACTTGTAAAGCTCCTGTCCGAATGCGGTGGTAGCCAGCGCTGTCAGCAGCGCTGCAATGACCCGGATCGCCCGGCGATCAGGAGCCGATCGAGGAGCGTTGCCAGCCATTCTCGGTGCGCCGTATTTCATACGCAGGCCAATACTGGTTGTCGACTTTCAGCGTAATCACCTCGACGGCACCATTCCAGGTAACCGTTTTGAGGCGAACCGATGCCTGGTCTTTCTTGTCAGCGATGGCGTCAACGAACGCCTGCAGGTTCGGCGTCGGGGTATCGTCCACCTCCACGAGGCGCCTGCCAGCCCAGAGTCCGTAGCGGGTCGCCGGCGAGCCGTAACTGAAGAATGCGATGTAGACACCATCCTGTTCAATGCCGCGTTGCGCCGCCATAGCCCTGTGCGGATCCTGCAACAAAGCACCAGCCCAGGACACCGCACGATCGATGCCGTCGGTGTCCAGCGCAGCGGTGGCTACCTCAATTTCGCGTTCCTCGCCATTGCGCCACACCGTCACGTTGACGACTTCCTTCTGTACCGCTTTTTCAACGGCACGAAAGGAGGTGACCACTTCGCCGTCGATCGCAAGCACAAAATCGCCGTTCTTCAGCTGCTCTGCCGCCGGCGTGCCGGCGACGAGACGGTTGATACTGAGCGCGCGTCGATAGACTGGATTGTTCTTCTCCAGCTTTGCAATCCACTCCTCATCCACGCCGCGATTGCGCGCAGCAAACAACGGTGTGTAGATGAACTCTGCTTCCAGGGAATAGTAGGTGCGGTCGTTGCGCACAATGTCGACGAATTCGGTGACGAGGTCAGCGCCGATGCCCCGGTTGAACTGCGACGACTCGCCGCCGCTCTGTATCGCAAAGCTGGACCACAGCGCCGACACCCGGCCACGATCATCGACCAGTACGCCATCGACATCCATTGGGCTAACCAGGCTGATTCCCTCGATATTGGCATCGCGGAACCGCAGCGTGCGTGACAACGGCAATATAAGCGGCTCGACCGCCGACACCGTACTCTGCTGATGAACGAGTTGATGGTCGCCCTTGATACCGACAATCAGCACATCGTCACCAGCCTGCAGCGGCTCAGTGTTGAATTTCGCTGTGCGCACGGGCGTATCGCCAATGCTCCGGGGATCGTAAGATACAATCGCCAGGTTGTGCACCGGATGCAGCTGCTCAACTTTGGCATCAACCTCGAGGGAACCGGCAAAGGTAACCGTTACGTCGCCGATGGCAACCGGCACCGTGTTGCGATCCACCAAAACGAGGCCGCGTTCCTTGTCGACAATAACGCCGGTGCCATAGTAGTGCCGATCCGCCACGCCCGAAACGGTATATGGCAGGTCAAAAGTCACCACAACCAGCGACGCCGCGATAGCCGCCACCCGCTTGTCATCATACTTCGTCAGCCGGGTGCTGCCGGTCTCCGGCGGCTCCGGTGCCGGCCCCGGACCGAGCTCGCGACACGGCCAGACACCTGTTTCATCATTGCGCACGCAGTGCGAAACCGGAAACCAGGTGCGATCCATTTCAAAAGATCGAACCGTGGAATTGCGTGGACTGTCCATGGTGACGAAGCGGATTTGCGCTCGCGACCCGTCGGCCGTCTCATCCAGGGCTGCGGCGAGATCATCGATGTTGTTGATGGGTTTGTCCCCGAACTCGGTGATCACCGCGCCGCGCGGAATGGCGGACTTCGACAGCAGGTAGCCCGGGTTGGCCACGTAGACACCGCTTGCCGTGCGATTGTAATGCCGCGCCTGCTGATACGACAGATTATTCACAATCGCATCACCAAACTGCAGGAATTCACTCGGCGTAATGGCGTGCAGATCCGTCACCTCAATCGTCTCGGCGACCTGGCGACCGCCGCGTTCCAGCTCAAGTTCGACGGTTTTGCCGACGTTGTCGTCAAGCATGGCCGCCACCGGCACGAACTCGGTTACCAGTTTGCCGTTGATGCGCACCAGGATATCGCCCGGCTCCAGTTTGCCGTCGGCCGGTGTCTCCGGGATCACCTGTCCGATGGCCAGCATGCCCGTTTGCTCAGGAAATTCCGATCGTACGGTACGCTCGGTTTCATCACGCAGGCCGAGCCGACGCAATTCGTCAAAAGCCTTGTGCTCGAACATGGTTTGCAGGGTGCCGCGGGTGACTGGCTCGCCGGCCTGGATCAGGTTCAGAGCACGATCGATACGATCAAGCGGCAGGAAGAAGCTGCTCGCCGCCGAGTTGTTGGCACCGGCGTTGAGCGCCACCACCTCGCCCTCTATGTTCACCACGGGCGAACCGGACGAACCGCCGGATGTGCCGGACGCGGCCTGGAAATAAAACGTATTAAAGTCGTTGTAATTACCGCGCCCGTAGTCGGGTGCTTTGCGATCCAGGCGAGCGATGGTGCCGGCAAGAATCGAGAGCTGTTCACCGGCATCATTACCGATTACCCGAATCTCGCGGCCAATACCGGCACCGTCGGGCTTGAGCGGAAGCTCCGCCGGTTCAATGTATTTCAGGTCATCCGGGTCATAGCGAAAAAAACCGAAGTCATGCACCGGGTCCCGGTACACGGGGGTGAGCCGCACCTCTTCGTTATTGCGAAACACTGCTTCGGCAACCACCGGTCCGGGAGTAACGACGTGACGGTTGGTCAGTACGAGGCCGCGCTCGGCGTCGACGACAAAACCGGTCGCCTGGCTGGAAGAATTCCACTCGGTATCGAATGCGCGCGTACTGTCCACGCGAATCGAAATCACGCCGGACGAAATCCGCTCCAGCGTGTTGGTCCAGTCGGTGTCTTCCGCAGCAGTAGCGCTGGTGGCCAGCACCAGACTCGCAAGAGCTGCGAGAATCAATCCATTCTTCATAGTTAACCTGTTGTCACGTCCGTAGGAGTAAAGGACTTGGGCCGAAGCATTCGGTTCCCTATTTCAACAGATTAGGGGCGCCGTCGCAGCAGATCAGGTCACTATTCTGGCTTATATTTGAGGTCGAGCTGGCGGGCAGCCTTGACGTCATCCAGTCGCCGCACCGGCAGCGTGTGCGGCGCCTCTTTGAACGACTTGCCGGCCTTCGCTTCCTCGGCAATCCGGATCATGGCCGCTACGAAATTATCCAGCGTCTCCTTGCTCTCGGTCTCCGTTGGCTCGATGAGCAGGCACTCAGGTACCAATAACGGAAAGTACGTCGTTGGCGCATGGAAGTTGTGATCCAGCAGTGCCTTGGCGAGATCCATTGCCGTCATATCGTAGGCTCTTGCTTCTCTTTTCAAGGTGACGATGAACTCGTGGCTTGCTCGCCGCTCCGGGAACGCAAGTTCGAAACCCGCCTCCCCAAGTTTTGCCATCAGGTAGTTGGCGTTCAGAGTTGCGTACTCGGCCAGGCGACGCATGCCGTCGCGACCGACCATGCGCATATAGATGTAGGCGCGCAACAGGACACCGGAATTGCCCATAAAACCTGACAGACGGCCGATACTTTGTGGCAAATCGTCCTCATCCAGCCAATCGTAAACCGTTGTGCCATTGTCCTCATGCTTGCCAACCACCGGAATCGGCATGAATGGCAACAGGCGCTCGCCCACGCCGATGGCACCCGAGCCTGGCCCGCCGCCGCCGTGTGGCGTTGAAAACGTCTTGTGCAAATTCATGTGGATCACGTCAAAGCCCATATCGCCGGGGCGCACCTTGCCGCAAATCGCGTTCAGGTTGGCACCATCGTAGTAGAGCAGGCCACCTGCCTCATGCACGATCTTCTCAACTTCAACGATGCCGCGATCGAAGACGCCGAGCGTCGATGGATTGGTCAGCATGATGCCAGCCGTCCTGGGGCCCACCGACGCACGCAGTACATCGAGATCGATATCACCATCCTTGCCGGTTGGTAGCTCCCTGACCACGCAACCACACATGGTCGCTGTTGCCGGATTCGTGCCGTGTGCCGCATCCGGCACGATAATCTCGTTCCGCTCGTGGTCACCGCGCGCTTCGTGATACGCCTGGATCATGGCCACACCGGCAAGCTCGCCTTGCGCGCCCGCCATTGGCGTCAGCGACACGCCGCGCATGCCTGTGATCTCACGCAACATCTCCTGTAATTCATACATGCACTGCATGAACCCCTGGCCATGACTGGCAGGGCCCAATGGGTGACGGCCCGCAAAACCCGGCAGCAAGGCCAGCGCATTGCAGGCGCGCGGGTTGTATTTCATGGTGCATGAGCCCAACGGATAGAACTGCGTATCAATCGAGAAATTCAGCTGCGACAGGCGCGTGTAATGGCGCACGACCTGCAGCTCGGAAGCCTCCGGCAGACCGGGTACGTCCTGGCGTTGCAGCGCCTCCGGAATTGCGACCTCGCCAGACACTGCCGGCGCCTGCGCAAATGCGCGGCGTCCTGCACGGGATTTCTCAAAAATAAGAGTTTCCATAGTGTTTCCTGTCAGTCCTCGTCGCTCTTGATCCCAATTGCGCGAAACGCTGCATCGTAATCCGGTTCAGTTTTCAGGTCTTCGATATGTTGCTGGTGCACGACCGTGTTGTTCTCGTCCAGCACCACGACGGCCCGGGCAAACATGCCCGCGAACGGACCGTCAACGATCAGGACGCCATAATTTTCACCAAAGCCTTCATGCCGAATGGCCGACAATCCCACGATGTTTTTCAGTTCGTTTTTTTCCTGGAAACGCCGGTAGGCAAAAGGCAGGTCATAGGAAATATTCAGCACGGCCACGTCGCTGAGGTTGGCTGCACGGCGATCGAATTCCACGGCCGACTTTGCGCAAACCTCGGTGTCGATGCTCAGCACGATATTCATGATTTTGCGAACGCCGAGCCACTGCGCCAGAGATGCGTTTTGCAACTTGGTGTTGACCAGCGAGACGTCCGGTGCGCGGCTACCTACGGCAGGCAGTTCACCATAGGTGCGATAGGTTGCGTTTTCGTATTTGATTGAAGGCATATGTTCAGGCGCTGAGCCGTTCTCCTGAGTTCAGAATGTCGTTCATTGCATCGACATAGGCGTCGATGTCCGCTTCGGTCTTGGTCTCGGTCGCGCAGACCAGCAGCGCGTCCCCGAGATTAAAGCCGCCCAGGATATTACGTGCGGCAAGCGCGTCCAGCACCTCGGCAACCGGTTGCTTCAGCCGCAAGGCAACCTCGTGGAAATGCGGCCCCGTGTAGAGCCGTTCCACACCGTCCAGGGCAAGCAACTTGTCGACCAGCAACGTCGTGTTCTGCAGGGAGCGCATGGCGACCTGCCTGAGCCCTGCAAAGCCGAGCAGTGCCATGTAGATTGTGGCAGCCGTGACCATCAGGCCCTGGTTGGTACAGATATTCGAGGTCGCCTTGGAGCGCCGGATGTGCTGTTCGCGCGCCTGCAGCGTCAGGGCAAAACCCGGCTGGTCATCCAGATCGGTGGTCTTGCCCACGATACGGCCCGGCATCTGCCGGACATGCTGTTGCCTGCAGGTCATGAAACCGAAGTAAGGTCCGCCCGAGGACAACGGCACACCGAGCGGTTGTCCTTCACCGCAGGCGATGTCGGCACCTTCAGCGCCCCAGCTTCCAGGCGCCTTGAGCAGCGCCAGCGACACCGGGTTCACAACGGCAATCACTACGGCACCGTTTGCATGTGCCCAATCCGTCAGGCGATCCACGTCTTCGAGCGTGCCGTGGAAGGACGGCTGCTGGATGACAACCGCAACCGGGCTCTCGCCCGCTTCGAGGTCCGCCGCCGCGTTACCGGTCGCATTGTCCATCGGCAAACGTTCAAACGTAATGCTCTGCCGGCCGGCAATGGTCTTTGCCACTTTTTCATACGTCGGATTGACGCCGGGTGCCAGCAGAATCCGCCCGGACTTCGCCTTGCGATTGCTGCGCACCGCCATGAGCGACGCTTCCGCCAGCCCTGATGCGCCGTCGTACAAAGAGGCATTACTGACGTCGAGTCCGGTGAGTTCCGTGATCATGGTCTGGTACTCATAGATTACCTGCAGCGTGCCCTGGCTGGCCTCTGCCTGGTACGGCGTGTAGGCACTGTAGAATTCGCCACGCGTCGCAATATCCCAGACCGCCGTTGGAATGTGATGCTCGTAGGCACCTGCGCCGATAAAACACAGCGGCATACCGTCGGTCGCAGCACGCCCCGTCATCAGTCGCCGGATCTCCATTTCGTTCAATGCAGGCGGCACGCCGTCGAGCGAGTCGATCAGCAGTTCCTTTGGAATTTCGTCGAACAGGTCATCGAGGCTATCGGCACCGATGGCTGCCAGCATCTCGCGGGTGTCGTCTTCCGTGTGCGGTATAAAAGGCATGGATTCTCTCAGGCGTCTTCTTCGTCGAGCAGGGTTTGATAATCCTTGGGCGCAAGCAACGCGCCTTCGTCGATCGCTTCGGCGGGCTGCACGCGCACAATCCAGCCCTCGCCATAAGGATCGGCGTTGATCTTCTCCGGGTCATCGCCCAGTTCCTCATTGACCGCGAGCACCGTACCCGAGATCGGCGCATACACGTCGGAGGCCGCCTTGACGGACTCCACCACCGCCATGTCGCCGCCGCTTTCCAGCTCCTGGTCGACTTCCGGCAATTCCACGTACACCAGGTCGCCGAGTGCGGATTGCGCATGATCGGTAATACCCACCGTCACACTGCCGTCGTCTTCGCGCCGCAACCATTCGTGCTCGCTCGTGTACATCAGGTCTCCAGGCAAATCACTCATTACTTTATCTCCCCTTCAATTTTTATTTTTCCATTCCGTACGAATGGCGTTGGCACGATTCGTACATTCAGTAATTTTCCACGCACGTCCACCTGAGCCTGACGGTAGTCGCCGGCCGGCACGCGGGCCAATGCGATCGATCGGCCAATGGTCGGCGAAAAGCCGCCGCTGGTGATCTCGCCCTCGCCGAAGCCATCGACCACAACGCGTTGATGATTGCGCAGCACGCCTTTGTCGTCGAGCAGCAAGCCGACGAAGCGCTGTCGATCAGGGTCCGCTTTTTTCTCTTGTAGTTTGCCACGGCCGATAAAGTTACGATCCGTAGGCTCCCAGGCAATGGTCCAGCCCATCCCGGCTTCGAGCGGCGAGACAGCTTCATCCATGTCGGAACCATACAAATTCATCGCCGCTTCCAGGCGCAGCGTGTCGCGAGCACCCAGGCCGCAGGGCGCGATGCCGGCTGCCAGGAACTGTTTCCAGATTTGTGCGGCGCGGGTCGCCGGCATGACAATTTCCCAACCATCTTCGCCAGTGTAGCCCGTGCGTGCCACGAACAGGTCGCCCGCTTCCATGCCAAAGAACGGTTGCATGGCAAGGGCCTGCTCGCGCCATTCGTCATCGATGCATGCGGCGGCAAGTTCGCGCGCCTTCGGGCCCTGTACAGCGACCATCGCCCGATCGGTTTGTTCGGTAACGGTGACCGAAAAAGCTTCGGCGTGCTGCCGAATCCAGGCCAGGTCCTTGTCGCGGGTGGCCGCGTTGACGACCAGGCGGAACCACTCCTCGTCCATAAAGTAAACAATGAGATCGTCGATGACACCGCCTGCCTCATTGAGCATGGCCGAATACAGGGCCTTGCCGGGCTCTTGCAATTTCTCGACGTCGTTGGCCAGCAGATTACGCAGGAATTCGCGCACGCGTTCGCCCGTGAGATCGACGATCGTCATGTGCGACACGTCGAACATACCGGCTGCCTGCCGAACGGCGTGATGCTCTTCTTTCTGGGAACCGTAATGCAGGGGCATATCCCAGCCGCCAAAATCGACGATCTTGGCGCCGGCTGCCAGGTGCTCCTCGTATAACGGTGTCTTTGCTCCCATCTCTTGGGTGTCCCTTCAGGCCAAAACAACCACAGACCGACATGGTCTGCAGCCCCTCTGTCCAAAAACCTGAGAGATCATGGCTTTGCAACCACATACCCCTTCGGTGGGCCACGTGCGGGCCGCTCTCCAGAGCCAATCAGCGACTGCAGTCCTTCTGCCTGAGCGTTTCCGAGCGAGTTGCGCCTTCGGCGCCCCGTTCAATGATCGGGGTCTCTTCTGCACACGCTATTGATTGGTGCGCGCATGATAGCCAAAGGTCTGCCCGGTTGCCAGCCGAGCCGCTACCGGGTAACAATGCCGCCAATTCAGATCCGAGGAAAACCGATGCCGCTGCGCCAAATCAGCACCGCCCTGCTCCTTCTTTTGCTGTCCTGCACGGTATATGCCGACGCCGGTGATGACTTTGCCGCACTCATGGCTGAGGAATGGGAAGCCCGGCTCGCCTACGACCCGGTGTTCGCCTCGGAACTGGGCGACAGGCGTTACAACCAGCAATGGGAGGATCTAAGCCTCGGAGCAATCAAGACCTACCAGGACCAGTCGCGGGATTTCTTGCGGCGTACGTATGCGATCGATAAATCGGCTCTGAATGACACTGATCAGCTTGACTACGAGTTGTTTCGGCGCACCCTGCAGAGTCGCGTAGACGCGTTTCAGTTCAAGGGTCACCTGTTGCCGCTGCATCACCGCGGTGGCGCACAGAATCTCGAAAATACCGCCAATCGCCTGAATTTCGAGTCGGTCAAGGATTACGAAGACTGGCTCGCGCGCATGAACAAGATCGACGATTACATCGAGCAGACGATCGACCTCGCCGAAGCCGGCCGGAAACAGGGTTACATGCCACCGAAAATCCTGATGCAGCGCATTCCCGACCAGATCGCTGCACAGCTGGTTAAAGCTCCGGAAGACAGTCCGTTCTATGAATTGTTCGCAGACCTGCCGCACTCTATAAGTTCCGGTGACCAGTCGCGACTGCGCGCTGCGGCAAGCGAGAGTATTAAGGACGTGATCCTGCCGGCCTACCGGCGCCTTGACAAGTATTTCCAGGACACCTATCTGCCCGCCAGTCGCGACAGCATCGGCTTGTCGCAGTTACCCAACGGCACTGCATGGTATGAGCAGCGCACGCGTCACTACACAACCACGAATATGTCGCCTGACGATGTGCACGCGCTTGGCTTAAGTGAGGTGAAGCGTATTCGCGATGAAATGCAAGAGATAATCGACGAGGTCGGGTTCGAAGGCAGCTTCAACGACTTTCTCGTTTTCCTGCGGACCGACCCGCAGTTTTATTACGACAATCCCGACGACCTTTACGAAGCTTACCTTGCAACCAGCAAACGTATCGATCCGGAACTGGTCAGCCAGTTTGGCAAGCTGCCGCGCATGCCGTATGGCGTTAAACCGATTCCCGATTCCATCGCACCCGATACCACTACCGCCTATTACTCGCGCCCGGCCGCCGATGGCACCCGCGCGGGTACTTACTGGGTCAACCTGTATCGGCCTGACGTGCGGCCGAAGTACGAAATCGAAGTCTTGTCTGTGCATGAAGCAATGCCCGGCCATCACCTGCAGATCGCTTTGCAACAGGAGCTCGGCGATATGCCAAACTTCCGCCGGTTCGGCGGGTTCACAGCTTTTGTTGAAGGCTGGGGTCTGTACAGCGAGAGCCTCGGTTACGACCTCGGGCTGT
>Ga0102946_1000634_pt1 | contig 12170 bp, 14 predicted proteins | sample SalPon2A_A_D1_MG_FD_78209 | JGI IMG/M metagenome (GOLD analysis project Ga0102946, IMG submission 78209) | Soil microbial communities from South San Francisco under conditions of wetland restoration - Salt Pond MetaG R2A_A_D1_MG | ecosystem: Environmental > Terrestrial > Soil > Wetlands | place... | reverse complement strand
GCGCTTCCGCGGATGCTTCGAAGTTCTCGATACGCTCTTTAATCAGTTGGCTGATTTCAGAAGCTTTGAGTGCCATTTCCCTTTCCTCTTATTTGACCAATGCGTTAGCAAGACCTTCCAGCCTCGCCCGCAGTGATCCATCAATTACGACATCGCCGGCACGAATGACAGCGCCGCCAATGAGGTTTTCGTCTACTTCGGTCGTGATGCTGACATCACGACCCAATCGTTTCTTCAGTGAGCTAGCTATCTCGTCCTGCTGCGCCTCGCTCAGCGGCGTTGCTGACGTCACCGTCGCTTCAACGGTGTTTTCGACATCCGCTTTGAGCGCGTCGAAGTGCTCTGCGATTTCTGGCAACACGTTGCTGCGCTTGTTCTCGAGCAACAACTTCAGGAAGTTGTTGCCGTGCTTGTCGGCTCCCGACAGCTTGTCGGCGCCGGCGCTTTTGAACAGTCCGGTCAGAAACTCGAAGCGCTTCGCGTCGGTGAGATCCGGCGCACTGAGATAGTCAGCCACCTCGCCATCCGCAAACAGCGCACCCGCCATGTCGAGCGATGTCGACCAGGCAGCGAGTTCACCGGCCGCATTGGCCAGTTCAAATATGGCTTGCGCGTACGGGCGAGCGATTGTGTTGTTGTCTGCCATCTTTGCCTAGAGCTCTGCGGCCAGCTTGCCGAGAATGTCGTCGTGCTGCTTGCCGTCGATTTCCCGCTCGAGAATTCTCTCGGCGCTGGCTATCGCGATGGCAGATACCTGGCCACGCAGTTCTTCGCGTGCGCGGTTGGTTTCCTGCTCAATCTCGGCTTTCGCTGCGGCCAGTTGACGTTCGCGCTCTTTGACGCCGTCGGCTTTGCCATCGGCAACAATTTCGTTCGCGCGGGCATTTGCCTGGTCGAGAATGCCGGTTGCCTGCTTGCGGGCATCGTCAACGATGCTTTCGGCTTCAACCCTGGCCTTCTCCAGTGACTCCTGTCCCTTGTCGGCAGCGGCCAGGCCTTCGGCAATTTTTTCCTGGCGCTCTTCGATGGCGCCCAGCAGCGGTGGCCAGATGAACTTCATACAGAACCAGACAAACACGATCATCGCGATCGTCTGGCCGATGAGAGTCATATTAATATCCACTGGATACTCCTACGTGTATCACTTAAGACCAGTCGCTCAAGTGAGCGACGGTGATGTCTTAACCGCCAGTTGCGGCTTGCAGCTGACCGATGAACGGGTTAGCAAACGCGAAGAACAACGCGATACCAACACCAATCATCGCTACGGCGTCGAGCAGTGCTACGACAATGAACATCTTCGTCTGCAGCATCGGTGCCAGTTCCGGCTGACGTGCAGCACCCTCGAGAAAACGGCCGCCCAATAGACCCATGCCGATACCAACGCCCAGGGCGCCGAGGCCGATCAAAAGTGCGACGGCAATTGCCGTAAAGCCAATAACAGTTTCCATCAGTGTCTCCTAAACAGGATCAAGTCCAACTTGTTGATTTAAAAGTTAAAAAAATTAATGTTTTTCCGACGCCAAGCTTAAATAAACTATGGTCAGCATCATGAAAATAAAGGCCTGCAGCGTCACGATCAGGACGTGGAAAACGGCCCATCCGAAGTGCAATGGCAGCTGCCAGATTCCAAGCAACGCGATCAGGATAAAGATAAGTTCGCCGGCAAACATGTTGCCGAACAGTCGCAGTGACAACGACACGGGTTTCGCGATCAGGGCAACCACTTCCAGGATCAGGTTGAACGCCATGATCAGCGGCGCCGCGATAATCGCCGGGCCCTTAAAGGACGGTTCGATCGGGTGCAGCAACAGGTCGTAGACCAGCGCAAACGGCCCTTTTGCCTTGTGCGAATAAAACAAGATGAGAAAGAACACGGCGATCGACATGCCAAACGTAATGTTGACGTCGGTCGTTGGCACCACTTTCATGTACTCAATGCCGACAGCTTTCGCGGCAAACGGAATCCAGTCGACCGGGACGAGGTCCATCAGGTTCATCAGGAAGACCCAGACGAAGATGGTCAGGCCAAGCGGCGCGATCAGGCGGCTGGTGCCGTGAAAAGTGTCCTTGACTGAGCCGTCAACAAAGTCGACAACGATTTCGACGAACGCCTGGAATTTGGTGGGCTCGTCTGCAGTGCTCTTCTTGGCAGCACTGCGGAATAACAGAATGAAAACCAGGCCGAGGAACACCGACCAGAACATCGAATCGACGTTGATCGCCATCGGATTGCCGGCACATTCATTCCACACCCACTCGCCTGCGCTGTCTTTGCAGACTTGCAGGTTTTGCAGGTGGTGCGAAATGTACTCGCCAGAGGTTTGCGGGCCGTGTCCGCTTTCACTCGCCATCGTGGTTACTCTTCTTCTCTTCCGTTTCCTGGTTTCGACGCGTTAACAGACCGGCGAAGGTCATTAACTGCGCTGCGATGAATCCTGCAAATAGTGCCGGGACCGACAGTGGTCGTACGGCGGCGAAAATAATGCTGAACATCAGCACGGTGATCGCCAGTTTGCCAACCTCACCTATGTAGGCCGCACGAACCAGGTCCTTTGCACCCGGGCTACGTCGCGGCGCTGCCAGCCGGAGTGCCAAAAAGGCGTTTGGGAGAACGCAGGTCGCACTGCCAAGCAGCGCTGAAACCCCTGCGACCTGTCCGTAAACGCCCCAGAGCACGGCGGCCAGGACTACCCCGATCCCGGTTTGAGCAATTAGCACCTTCAGCATGTTCCGCTTATCTCCGGCACTAAAAACGCCACGTCCATCCGCTATATCCGGCGACTTGTGGCGCTTGTCTAATCGGTGATTCCAGGCAGGCCTGTAAACAGCCCGCGCATTATAGTGGTGGCCCCTGTGCTTGGCAACCGAAACCGAGGGCCTGTCTTGAGGAAAAAGTTGGGCTTTGACCGCGACTTTTGCAGGTCTTGCTTATTAACGTATGTGCGACCTGCCGCACATATGTGGTCCAAAAATGACGGTATAACGGGGTTTATTTGGCGGAATTCCGGCCATGCTGCTGATTGCCCCTAAATCTGCCCGAAACAGTCGTCCCCTGGTCGAAGTCGCCCGGGAACTGAGCCTGACACTGGCCTGGTTTGATGGCCAGGAGGCCCTCGCCCAGCTACTGGAAGGCCAGTCTCGTCGGATCATGGTGCTGAACGAAGCGGATCTCGACGACACGGTCATTCAGCGGGTTTGTTCGTCGGAGGACAAAGGCTGTTTTGGCGTCATTCTGGCCGGCGAGAGCAAGGCATTGCGCTCCAGCAAGAAAGCCGGTCTGGTGGAAAAGCTGGTGGACAAGGCCAATCTGAACTGGGTTCCGCCGGAATTCAGCTTTGACCAGCTCAGCACAGCCGCCCGCAGCTGCCGGCGGCGAATGCTGCGTCTCGCGCGCCAGGACCTCGAAAACGCCCTGGAGAACAACGAGTTTATGCTGTGCTTCCAGCCCAAGGTACAGCGTGGTTCCAATACATCCTGGCAAACCTGCGAAGCCGAGGCGCTGCTGCGCTGGCGACACCCCGAGCACGGCCAGGTTGGCCCGCTGGAATTCCTGCCGGAAGTGGAAGCGTTCGGCCTGACGGGCGAGGTCAGCGAGTACGTACTGCGTGATGCCGCGGGCCAACTTGTGAAATGGCGCAACCAGGGCTTGCAGCTTGACTCGAGCATCAACCTCGCTCCCAGCCTGTTGTCCGATCCGGACCTCGCCGACCGCTATGAAGCGATCGTGACGAAGTTTGGCCTCAAGCCTGCAAATTTCTCGTTTGAAGTTGCCGAGCAGGACCTGGACGACCCCGAATCAGCGCATCTGAAGACAATTGCGGCGCTGCGCGAAAAGGGTTTCCGCCTGTGCCTCGATGATTTTCGGGTCGCCGCTACCTCGCTCAGCACGTTTGACGAGCTGCCGTTTGATGAAATCAAGATTCGTCCCAGCGCATTGCAGCGCGCCCAAACAGACCCGGTAACTCAACAGGTGCTTGCCGCCATCACCGGGCTCGCACACAACCTAGGCATGTCAGTTTGCGCGGCGGGCGTCGAGGACATGGCAACCTTTGAATTCCTGAAAACCATCCAGTGCGACAAGATGCAGGGCTTCCTGATCTCAGAAGCCGTGCTGCCGAAACTGATGCGCCGCGTTTATGGCCCCGGCGAGCGCGCCGCCAACGACTCCTAAAAACCCGTGAAAACCGGGGACAGGCTACCGTTTCACCTTTTTTTGATTACGGAATACTAACCGGCACTGATACCTTTCGGCGTCAAAAAAGGTGAAACGGTAGCCTGTCCCCGGTTTTTTTAGTTGAGGTGTTTCAGGATGCCGTCCAGCTCGTCCAGGCTGTTGTAGCTGATGATGAGTTTGCCTGAGCCTTTCTTGCTGTGATCCACCCGCACTTTCGCGCCCAGCTTGTCGGCGACGTCCTTTTCGAGCCGCCGGATATCCGCATCGCCTGACGCCGTGCTTTTCGCCGGTTTCTGCTTGCCCGAGTTGTTCTGCATTTGGCGCACAAGGCGCTCGGTTTCGCGTACCGACATGCCCTTCTTCACCACCTGCCGCGCCGCATCGTACTGCTGGTTGGCGTTGCTGATCGCGAGCAATGCCCGTGCATGGCCCATTTCGAGCTCGCGCGCTTCCAGCATCGGCAATACTTTCTCCGACAGTTCCTGCAGCCGCAACAGGTTGCTGACCGCAGCCCGGGAACGGCCGACTGCCTCAGCGGCCTCGGCGTGGGTCAGGTCGAATTCGCGAATCAGCCGGTCCAGCGCGCGCGACTCCTCGATCGGGTTCAGGTCTTCGCGCTGAATGTTCTCGATCAGTGCCATCGCGATCGCGGACTCGTCCGGAATTTCGCGAATGATCGCGGGCACTTCGTGCAACCCTGCCATTTGTGCTGCACGCCAGCGACGCTCGCCCGCAACGATTTCGTAGCGCTGCGTCTGGTTGTTCCCGGACGCCACTGGCCGGGCAACGATCGGCTGCACGATGCCCTGCGCCTGGATGGAGTCGGCCAGCTCCTTCAGCGTGTCCTGGCGAATATCGACACGCGGTTGATACTGCCCGCGCTGCAGGTGCTCGACCGGAATCATTGTGAGGCCGTCATTACCGGGCTTGTTGTCTGGCAATGGCTTCGGTTTTTCGGCCGGCTTGCTGAGTAATGCATCGAGGCCACGTCCCAGTCGTTTTTTCTTGGCGGTCATGTGTCTAGACTACTCTCAGGCGGCTTTCGCGTGCCTCTTCGCGGCGCAGCACTTCGCCGGCAAGCGCAAGATAACAAATGGCGCCCCGCGACGAACGATCGTGCAGCAATGCCGGTCGGCCAAAACTTGGCGCTTCGGCAAGGCGAATATTGCGCGGGATGATGGTACGAAACACCTGCCGGTCGAAGTGCTCTATCAATTGCATCGACACTTCATTTGACAGGTTGTTACGCGGGTCAAACATGGTCCGTAATATGCCATAAAGCTCAAGCGACGGGTTCACCGATTCGCGCACCTGTTCGATGGTGTTGAGCAGGGCGGTCAGGCCTTCCAGCGCGTAGTACTCGCATTGCATCGGAATCAATACGCCATCGGCGGCCGTCAGCGCGTTGACGGTCAGCATGTTAATCGACGGCGGGCAGTCGATAAGAATAAAGTCGTACAGTCCCGCGACGGGCACCAGCGCCTTGCGCAGCTTCATTTCACGGCCGATCTCCTGGAGCAACTGAACTTCCGCGAGCGTCAGGTCCTCGTTGCCCGGCATCACAGCAAAGCCGCCTTCCGGCGCAGAAACAATCGTGTCAGCCGCCGTCGCTTCGCCGAGCAATACGTCACAGGTGCTGTTATCGACTTCCATCTTGTTTATGCCGCAGCCCATGGTCGCGTTGCCCTGCGGATCCATATCAACCAGCAACACACGACGCTGCGTCGCCGCGAGAGACGCGGCCAGGTTGACGGCCGTCGTCGTCTTGCCGACGCCGCCTTTCTGATTGGCTACTGCAATAATGCGTGTCATGTCTTACCTGCGTTGCAGCGAAACTGCATGGCGCGAGCCCTGCTCCAGGCCCGGCACGGCCAGCTCCACGATGTCGTACTCCCACCCGGCCGGCAATCGTTTTAATTCTTCGGTCGGGTAGCGACCCTTCAGCGCGATAAACACCCCGTCCTCTCCTACCAGGTGCCCGGCCATGTCCAGCAAGCGGTTCAATGGCCCAACTGCGCGAGCGATCACCGTATCAAAGCGTTCGGCAGGTGCATAGTCCTCCGTGCGCGCTTTAATCGGGCTAACGTTATCCAAACCAAGCAGCGTCACTGCATGCTGCACGAACATAATCTTCTTGTTGTTGCTGTCGAGCAGCTCGAAGTGGCGTTGCGGCTCACAGATTGCGAGCGGCAGCCCCGGAAATCCGGCGCCAGTGCCAATGTCGAGAATCCGGTTGCCGTACAGAAACGGCAAAGCCACCAGGCTATCCAGCAGGTGCGCGGTAATCATTTCATCTGCGTCGCGGATGGCGGTCAGATTTACTTTTTTGTTCCAACGCTCGAGCTCCGCCAGCAGGCTTGCGAATTTCTCATCGCTGCCGGGTGGTCGCTCGGGCACGATCGTTTCCACGGCCGCGGCGATTTGTTCTACTCTGGTATTCATTGGCCCGCCAGTATACGGCCACGGAGGACACCATGGCTGCAACTCGTCTGTCGCTCGACACCTGGGTCGTTACCGCCCGCTCTATGCAGCGTGGGGCGGAAAGCATTGCCTGGTGGACAGCCGGCGAGGGCCGCCCGCTGTTACTGATCCATGGCTACCCAACCTCCTCCTGGGACTGGCACAAGATCTGGCCGCAACTCAGCGAGCACCGCCAGTTGATTGCCTGCGACATGCTCGGGTTCGGGCTGTCGGACAAGCCACGTTCGGGCTATTCGATCCACGCGCAAACAGACTTGCATACGCAGTTACTGCAGGAACTCGGGGTCGAAGAGTTCGACATCATCGCCCATGACTACGGCGTGTCCGTCGGCCAGGAGCTGCTCGCGCGACGCAATGAAGAAGGTGCCGCAAATGGCCTCGGTCGTATCCTGTTCCTCAACGGCGGCCTGTTCCCCGAACAGCATCGCAAGATTCCGCTGCAGCGCCTCGGCATCAGTCCGCTCGGCTTCCTGGTCGGCCGTTTGATGAGCCGGAAGCGCTTCGAGGCAGCCTTTTTGCAAGTATTCGGGCCGAACACAAAACCGAGCGACGCCGAACTCGACGAATTCTGGCGCCTGATCAAGTTCCATGATGGCCACCGCATCACGCACACCTTGCTGCACTACATCGCGGATCGGGTCAAACACCGCGAGCGCTGGGTCGGCGCGCTACAGCAGGCCAGCGTACCGGTGAAACTCGTCGACGGCGGCGCGGACCCGGTCTCGGGCAGGCACATGTACGAATACTTTCGCGAAATGGTGCCAGGCGCCGAGGCCGTCTGCTTCGACGACATCGGCCACTACCCGCAGACCGAAGCGCCCGAGCGGGTGCTGCGTGAAATACTGGACTTTCTGGCCTAAACGACCAGCAAGGCCATGAAATCATCGACTGCCGTGGCTGCGAGTTTTTCGCGATCGGCGCAGAGAGTATTGAGCGCATCCCACTGACCGGCATCGAGCCTGGGCGACACGCTGTCAACAAACTTCTGCTTGAGCACGGGAATACCTTCCTCGCGCCGCTCGCGATGGCCGATCGGAAAGTGCACTTCGATGCGGTCCGTGCTGCTGCCGTCCTTGAAAAAGACCTGCACGGCATTCCCGATATAGCGTTTCTCCGGATCGAAATAGTCCTTCGTATACTGCTCGTTCTCGCGCACTTCCATCTTCGCGCGCAGCTCGTCGATGCGCGGGTCGTTCGCAACATCATCCTCGTAGTCGGCTGCTGTAAGTCGCCCAAAGATCAGCGGCACTGCCGACATGTATTGAATGCAATGATCGCGATCGGCCGGGTTGTCCAGCGGCCCGGTCTTGTCGATGATGCGGACGCCCGCTTCCTGCGTTTCGATGACGACCTTCTCGATCTCGTTAATGCGGTCTTTGACCTGCGGGTGCAACGTCATGCTTGCCTCGACACAGGTCTGCGAGTGGAATTCCGCGGGGTAAGAGATTTTGAACAGCACATTCTCCATGACATAGCTGCCGTAGCCGCGCTGGAAGCCGAATGACTTGCCTTTGAACAGCACGTCATTGAAACCCCAGGTCTTCGCGCTAAGCGCGGACGGATAGCCCATCTCGCCGGTCATCGCGATCAGCGCCAACCGCACGGCCCGGCTGGTGGCGTCACCGGCCGCCCAGCTCTTGCGCGAACCGGTGTTCGGCGCATGCCGGTAGGTACGCAGCGCGCCGCCATCGATCCACGCATGCGACAAGGCATTCAGCACCTGGTCGCGATCACCGCCGAGCATGCGGGTAACGACTGCGGTCGACGCAACCCGCACCAGCAGTACGTGGTCCAACCCAACCCGGTTGTAGCTGTTCTCCAGCGCGAGCACGCCCTGGATTTCGTGTGCCTTGATCATTGCGGTCAGCACGTCCTGCATGGTCAGGGGCGCTTTGCCGACCGCGCGGTTTTGGCGCGAGAGGTAATCCGCGACTGCGAGGATGCCGCCGAGGTTATCCGACGGGTGGCCCCATTCCGCTGCCAGCCAGGTGTCATTGAAGTCCAGCCAGCGGTTCAGCGCACCGATATTGAACGCGGCCATGACCGGTTCGAGTTCGTATGAGGTGCCGGGCACGCGCGCGCCACCAGACAGCGTTGCGCCAGGCACAACCGGGCCCAGCAGCTTGGTGCAGGCCGGGTAGTCCAGGGCCTGGAAACCACAGGCGAGGGTGTCCATCAGGCAGTAGTGAGCCGTCTCGAACGCCAGGTCGCTGTTGATGGGTGTGTTGCAGACAAAGTCTGCGATGTCGACCAGTTCCTGGTCCCAGTCCGGTCGCTTGGCCGAACGAATATCAGTATTGGACATGCTAGTTACGATCCTCGATGGCGACCCACTCCTGCAACTCGGGTCCGATGTAGTCGGCCGCCGGCCGGATGAGTTTGTTGTCGGCACGCTGCTCCATGATGTGCGCGGCCCAACCGGTAATGCGTGAGCAGACGAAGATCGGCGTGAACAGGTCCGTCGGAATGCCCATGAAGTGATACACGCTCGCCGCGAAAAAGTCGGCGTTGGCGAACAGTTTCTTCTCGTCCCACATGACTTTTTCCACGGCTTCGGAGACCGGGTACAGCACCGAGTTGCCCACGTCGTCTGCGAGCTTTTTGGACATGGCCTTGTTCACGCTGTTGCGGGGGTCCGAGGTCGTGTAGACGCGGTGGCCAAAGCCCATGATCAGGTCTTTGTTCGCCAGCATCTGCTTTACGCCCGCGGTCGCGGCTTCGGCTGAATCGAACTTGGAAATAAGTGCCATTGCAGCTTCGTTGGCGCCACCGTGCAGCGGCCCGCGCAATGCACCGATCGCGCCGGTAACTGCCGAGTGCATGTCCGACAAGGTGCCGGTGATCACGCGCGCGGCAAATGTCGAGGCGTTGAACTCGTGCTCAGCGTAAAGAATTAGCGTGGTATCCAGCGACTTGCGGTGGAGCTCGGGAGGCGCCTTGTCGTGCAACACATGCAGGAAATGCCCGGCGATGCTGTCGTCATCTGTTTCCGTATCGACGCGTTTGCCCTCGGTAACGAAGCGGTGCCAGTACAGCAGCATGGACGGCAGGCAGGCCAGCAGCCGATCGGCGACATTTTCCTGGTTGGAGAAATCGCCTTCCGGCTCGATATTGCCAAGGAAGGAAACGCCGGTCCGCAGTACGTCCATCGGGTGCGTATCGGCCGGGATCATTTCCAGCAGCGTCTTCAGCGCATTCGGCAGACCGCGGTTTGCCTTGATCTTCGCAATGTAGGCATCGAACTCGGCCTGGGTCGGCAAGTGTCCGTGCAATAACAGGTAAGCGACTTCTTCGAAGCACGCGTTTTCGGCGAGGTCGTAAATGTCGTAGCCGCGATAGGTAAGCCCCGCGCCTTCCTTGCCTACGGTACACAGTGCTGTCTGGCCTGCAGTAACGCCTGCAAGGCCGCCGGTTTTCTTTTTTTCTGCCATGATATTTTCCTGTTACTTGTCTTGCTTTGAACGTATGCCTTTATCTGCGAAAAGGGCATCGAGCTTGTCTTCGTACGCGCGATATCCGAGAACGTCATACAGCTCATCTCGCGTTTGCATCGCGTCAACAGACGCGGCCTGCGTGCCGTCGGCGCGCAGCGTCTCATAGACCGACAGTGCGGCTTTTGACATCGCGCGGAATGCACTCAGCGGGTACAGCGTCATGCTGACACCGGCCGCAGCCATTTCCTCGGTGGTAAAGAGCGGCGTCTTGCCAAATTCGGTCAGGTTCGCGAGCACGGGCACCTTGATCGTGGTCGTAAATTGCTGGTATTCCTCGACGGTGGTCAACGCCTCGGCGAAGATCATGTCGGCACCAGCCTCGACGTAAGCGGCGGCCCGGTCCAGCGCCGCCTGCTGCCCTTCGACTGCGTGGGCGTCGGTACGTGCCATGATGATGAAGTCATCATCATCGCGACCGTCGACTGCGGCCGTTATCCGATCGCACATTTCAGCGGTTTCGACGAGTGCCTTGCCCGGGCGGTGGCCGCAGCGTTTGGCCGCGACCTGGTCTTCGAGGTGACACCCGGCAGCGCCGGCGCGATGCATCTCGCGGATGGTCCGGCCGATCATGAAGGCGCCACCCCAACCGGTATCGGCGTCGACCAGGAGCGGCAGGCCGGTGGCGCCAGTAATGCGGCGAATGTCTTCGCAGACGTCATTCAGCGTGGTCATCGCGAGATCCGGCAGGCCAAACGATGCGTTGGCAACGCCCGCCCCGGAAAGGTACAGCGCTTTGAAACCGGCTTGCTGAGCAAGCATGGCCGTGTACGCGTTGACCGCACCCACGATCTGCAGGGGTTGTTCCTGTTCCAGTGCTGCCCGGAAGTTGGCCGCTGCGCTCATGCAATACACCCTCTGGTCGTAGTTTTGGACGTTATTTTAATGACGATTAAAATAACGGGGCAGCGATTCTAAACCACCGCAGGGGCGTTTCCCAAATAGAGCGATTGGAAAATATTATTGCGCGGCGATCACTTCCAGCACCTGCTCGCCGATTTTTCGCTGCTGGGCAAGCAGGTAGGTCATCACCCCGAGCTCAGAATGCCGGTAGGTCAGCGTTTCCCGCAATTCGACATCGTCTTTCAGGCGGGCAAAGAGTCGTGTCATTTCATCGTAGTCGACGCCTGGCAGCTCACAATCCGGAAAACCTGTCGGACGCTCGTCCATATTGTCAGTCGTCGGACAGTTTTGCCGGATCAGGGCTTGCACATCGTTAGGGATAACACCCCGAATTACTTCCCGATAGTCCTCAGATGGGTTCCAGCCGGATCGGGAGGTGTCTGCCCGATTGTAATAACGCGACAGGCTGGTGCGCAGCTCAATGTCGTCCAGCAAGCGGATATTGCCGGTGCTTTGCAGATCTTCAAACGTGCTTCGGCTGGGCAGAAACGGCCAGACCTCGGCCGCGTAAAACGACGCCAGCAACATGTCCTGGTCGACCTGTACGTCCGAGCCCAGCCAGTTAAGTACATCGCCGCAGAATGCCTGCACATCATCGAAAAAATCGATCCTGTACTTGATGGCTTCTGCGTCACTTTTGAGGTCAGCTTCGATGCGCGCCAGATATTCGTCTTTCAGTTCGCTGTCGCGCCGGTTCTCGAATGCGGTATCAGCGGCCAACGCCGCCAGTACGCCGGCGACGATAAGAAAAAACTCGGCGACCAGTTTCCCCTGCCCCTGCAGGCGCTTTGTCATGCTGCGCCCTTTGCAGGGATTTCGACGACGACACGGCCTGTTACAGCGCCATCGACGTAGGCCTGGAACTGTTCGGGCAATTCATCGAAACCGATCGTGCGATGCCCGATCTTCTCAAGATGCTGCGGCTTGAGATCCGCGCCGATGCGCTGCCAGACCCGCAGGCGGAGCTCCCGGGGCGTGTCCACCGAGTTGATACCGAGCAGGCAGACAGCACGGAGGATAAACGGCATTACCGTCGTCTCCAGTTTGTAGCTGGCCGCGAGTCCGACGCTGGCAATGTTGCCGCCGTAGTCGACGGTGCGCGTCAGCCAGGTCAGGTG
>Ga0102946_1000633_pt1 | contig 12171 bp, 14 predicted proteins | sample SalPon2A_A_D1_MG_FD_78209 | JGI IMG/M metagenome (GOLD analysis project Ga0102946, IMG submission 78209) | Soil microbial communities from South San Francisco under conditions of wetland restoration - Salt Pond MetaG R2A_A_D1_MG | ecosystem: Environmental > Terrestrial > Soil > Wetlands | place... | reverse complement strand
TGAACGAGCGCATCCCGCTCAGTCAGTCGGCACTGTCGCAACAGCTCGCCCGCCTCAGGAGTGCAGGCCTGGTAACGACCCGGCGGGAATCGCAAACCATCTTTTATACGATCGCCCCGGGACCTGTAGACAAGGTCATCCACCTATTACACGACATGTATTGCGGTACTTGACCGCCCAAGGAGAACGATATGACGACAGATTTTGGCTTCGGCAAACAGGTAGACCTGGATTTCGACGGTGCCGTCGACAAGGTTACCGCGGAGCTGGCCGAGGAAGGCTTTGGCGTGCTCACCGATATCGACGTCGCCGCAACGATGAAGAAGAAAATCGACAAGCAAATGCCGCGGTACCGAATACTGGGTGCGTGCAATCCGTCACTGGCTTACGAGGCCATCAACCGCTTGCCGGAAATCGGGCTGCTGCTACCGTGCAATGTGGTCGTGCGGGAGGACGAGGATAACCAGGTTCATGTGAGTTTCCTCGACCCGGAACGCATGCTGGGGTTAGCCGATGCCGACGATCTTGAGGCCTTCGCGGCTGACGTAAAAACCCGCCTTGAGCGAGTCGCTGCACGGCTATAACCATCGGCTGCTAACAAGGCGCTATGCCGGTCCGGATAAGAATACCGGGACATTTCCGGCTATTTGTTTCCGGCTATTTATTTCCGGTTTTTTATATCCTATAATGCGTTTTTCGACGACCAGATTGCAGCCGTGACAGAAACCCAGTGGACCTTTTTCAGCAATTATGCGCATGTGTTGGTTTGCCTGGCCGAATCGCCCGAAGCCACGCTGCGTGAAGTCGCGGCACGGGTCGGCATTACCGAGCGAAGTGCGCAGCGCATCATCACGCACCTCGACGAGGCCGGGATTCTGCAGCGCGAAAAGAACGGGCGACGCAATAGCTACGTCATTGACACCAGCGCTCACCTGAGACATCCGCTGGAAGTGCATTGCACCGTCGGCGAAATGTTAAAAACTGTCCTGTCGCCGGCCCGCGTTCAGCGCCTGGACAGAGATCACGCTAACTACAATGCCCGCATTTCGAGATGAGTTGTTGGGTGGGAGAAACTGTTATGTATCGATTTATAGTCGTTTTTGGCCTCGCCGTATTGGCATCATCCAGCGCCAGCGCGGTAGAGACCCTGTCCACCGAGGAGCTGGTGTCGCACTGCATCCACTACGAAAAAGATCCGGAAAGTGTGGATGGCGTGTTTTGCGTTCGATACATCCAGGGCTTCATCGACGGGGCGGTTGCAACCGACGAGCGTGTAACGAATAACGTCGCTGACGAATACGATCGCGACGAATCATTCAGCGAGCGCGCCATACGCACGCGTGTCGGCAGCCGCCTGAAAGGCTTTGGTACATACTATGCTGAGTTTTGCCTCGGCGAGCCAGTACCGTTGAAAACCGTTGTTGAGCTGGTTGTCGCCGACCTCGACAACGCCCAGCGAATTATCAACCAGCCGTCAGCTCGGGACTTTGTATACAGCACGCTGCGATTGCAGTTCCCCTGCGAATCAGACGAGGACGAGTGAACTCAACACGGGACAATAATACGGCGCCAGTCGGTGTCGGACGGATACGCGCGTACCTGATGTTCGCCGTGTTGCTGATCGCAGCCTGGGTATTGTGGTCGGGTATGTTCAAGCCGCTATTGCTCAGCCTGGGTGCACTCTCGTGCGCTGTCGTTGGCTACATCGCGGTACGCATGGGCTATTTTAATTCGCGGGTATTCGCCTTGCGTTTTAATTTGCGGTTGTTTCGATTTTGGGCATGGTTGCTCGGCGAAATCGTCAGGTCGACCCTGGAAGTTTCGCGCATCGTACTGGCTCGAAAACTGCAGCTGTCAACCCGGGATATTGAGATCGACGCGAGCCAGCTGTCGCCAGTCGATCAGGTCATCCTGGGTAATTCAATTACGCTGACACCGGGCACGCTGACATTGTCCGTATCGGATGGCCGATTGCGAGTCCATGCGCTCACCGTTGACGGCGCCAAGGCGCTCGAGGATGGCGAAATGCTTCGGCGTGTTGCCGCCATTCACGAGGACTAAACGTGTACTACGTCGTCACATTGGCCACTCTCGTCACCATGGCCCTCGCCCTCGCACGGGCAATCATCGGCCCAACGGTTTATGACCGCGTACTGGCTGTCAACATGTTTGGCACCAAGACAGTGCTACTCGTGTCGGTCATCGCCTTCCTGTTTGGCCGTCCGGATTTTCTCGATCTCGCGCTGGCCTACGCACTGATTAACTTTATCGGTGTGCTGGCCGTGCTGGAATTTTTCCGCACACGCGCCGTGCGCCGCGAAGCAGACAAAGGCAACCGACTTTGATGACCATGCTGATCGACATCGCGAGTTGGGTGCTGCTGGCTCTGGGTGGCATCAGCATACTGATCGGGGGTATCGGTGCACTCCGCATGCCGGATCTTTTTACGCGCATGCATGCGGCGAGCGTTACCGACAGCATGGGCGCCATCCTGGTGCTAACGGGCATAATGCTGCAGGCGGGTTTCTCACTTGCCACGATCAAGCTGGTAGCCATCCTGCTGTTCCTTTTGCTAACCAGCCCTACGGCATCCAATGCCCTGGCCGAAGCGGCAATGCTAGCCGGCAACAAACCGGGAATCGATACAACCGGCATTAAGAACGTTAGCCGATGACCGTTATCTTCGGCATATTCCTGCTTACATTGCTGCTGATAACTGCAGTCGCCATTGTGCGCACCAGAAACCTTTTTGTGGCTGTAATGCTGATGGGCATTGCGAGCCTGATCATTGCCGCCAACTTCTTCTTGCTGGACGCGGCCGATGTCGCACTCACGGAAGCGGCCGTCGGCGCCGGCGTCTCTACGGTATTGTTCCTGAGCGCGCTGGCGCTGACTTCGGAGCGTGAGCGCGCACGCACCTCGAGGAAATTCCTGTCTTTTGCCGTCGTGACTGCTGCTGCTCTCGTTGTCATTTATGCCACCTTCGACAAGCCACAATTCGGCTCGCCGGATGCGCCCACGCAAACCTATGTTTCGCCGTGGTACCTCGAAAAGACGCCAGAATTCATCGGCATTCCGAACGTTGTGACTGCCGTGCTTGGCAGTTTTCGAGGTTACGACACACTCGGTGAAGTATTCGTTGTCTTCACCGCAGGCATCGGCGTGCTGTTTTTGCTTGCCGGCGCGCCGGGAAGCAAGAAAGCTCCACTTCGACCAGGCTCAAGTGTCGGCCTTAGTCAGCACCTCATTCCACGGGTCGTCGGCCGACTACTCATCCCGTTCATTTTGCTGTTCGGCCTGTACGTGCAATTCCATGGTGAGTATGGACCCGGTGGCGGCTTCCAGGCCGGCGCAATCGTTGCTGCTGCTGTCATCCTCTATGCGTTGCTGGAGGGCGAAGAAAAGGCGCTGAAAGTCATTCCGCGACGTGTTTTGCTTGGGCTGAGTGCAGGCGGAGCTATTCTATACGGCGGTGTGGGCGTCGTATGCATGCTGCTGGGCGGCAACTTTCTCGACTACTCGGTCCTGGCTGACGATCCGGTCAAGGGACAGCAACTCGGTATTATTTTGATCGAGGCTGGTGTCGGCATTACCGTCACTGGCGTCCTGCTGAGTATCTTCCATGCGTTTGCGGCGCGAGGGCGCCAGGCATGAACGTCCTTGGCATCTATCATTACTGGGTGTTCGCGATCCTGTTAATGATCGGCTTTTACGCGGTCATAGCCAAGCTCAACCTGATCAAGAAACTGATCGGTTTGTCGTTGTTTCAGGCCGCCGTTTTTCTTCTGTACATCACCATGGGCAATGTAGAAGGGGCGAGCGCTCCGATTTTCGGCTTCGGCGCGGAGACATTCTCCAACCCATTGCCACAAGTCCTGATACTTACCGCTATCGTCGTTGGCATTTCGACGACTGCGCTCGGCCTCGGCATTGTCGTCCGCATCAAGGAAGAGTACGGCTCCATCGAAGAGCACGACATCCAGGAGATTGACCGCAGGTGAACGCGTTGACGCTTCACCTTCCAGCACTGCAAGTGATCGTGCCGATGCTCATGGCACCATTCGTGGTGCTACTACGCGCCCGCAGCTTGCCTTGGGCCGCTGCAACGGCCACGAGCCTGCTGACATTCTCTATCGCGCTGCAGCTCACGATGATCGTTATGGACGGTAACCCGGTGTCCTACGAGATGGGGTCCTGGGTCGCACCTTACGGAATCGAGCTACAGGTCGATGCATTCAGCGCGCTCGTGCTCTTGATCGTAACAGGTGCTTCAAGCGTTGCACTAATCGGTGGTCGCGAGAGCCTGGCAAGCATCATCTCAACTGACCGTGAACCCTTTTTCTTTGCAGCCTGGCTGCTGGCACTCGCCGGCATGGCAGGCATCGTCGTCGCCGCCGACGCTTTCAACATTTTTGTCTTTATGGAGATCTCATCGCTCGCGAGCTACGTGCTTATTGCGGCCGGGCCCGACCGCCGAGCACTACCAGCCACCTTCAAGTACCTGATCCTCGGAACTATCGGTGCCACTTTTTACCTGATTGGCGTAGGCCTGATATACATGATGACGGGTACGCTAAATCTCGGCGATATGGAACTACGCATCCACGAGGTGGCCGACCAGAAACCGATTCTCGCGGCCGCCGGCTTCATAACGGTCGGCCTGGCGCTAAAGGCAGCGATCTTTCCCCTGCACGTCTGGCTACCAAACGCATACACCTATGCACCACATATTGTGACAACCTTCCTCGCCGCGTGCGCCACCAAGGTGTCGCTGTACGTGCTGCTGCGGTTCGATTTCTTCGTCTTCCAGCAAAACCTTGCCGGGCACGAGTTCCAGTTTGCTGCGTATCTGATGCCATTGGCCGTACTCGGCATACTCGTTGGTTCCGTCGTAGCCATGTTCGAAAGCAATATAAAGCGCATGCTGGCGTTTTCGTCTGTTGCGCAGATCGGCTATATGATGCTCGGCGCCAGCTTCGTCTCGGCGACTGGACTGACAGCTGCGACGCTGCACATGTTCAATCATGCGCTGGCCAAGGGCGGGTTGTTTCTTGCCACTGCGGCAATTGCGGTCATCGCCGCCGGCTGCCGTTTGAGCGACATTGCCGGTCTGGCACGCCGAATGCCCTGGACATTTGCGGCACTGGTTGTGTCCGGCCTGAGTCTTATCGGTGTTCCCGGCACGGCCGGCTTTATCAGCAAGTGGTACCTGATCAATGCTGCGCTCGAGCTCGAAACCGGGGGCATTGCCCTGGTGGCATTGATTCTGGTCAGCTCGCTGATGGCAGTCGTCTACATCTGGCGCATCGTGGAGACCGCCTGTTTTGGCGAATCCGTCGAGACTGAGGTCAAACGTGTGCCCACGGCATTGGTGATTGCGTTGTGGGCAGTCGCCATTGCCAACGTCGGCTTCGGCATCGCGCCCGACCTGCCACTGTCGCTGTCTGCTGCCGCCGCTGACATCCTGCTGGGGCACGTTCGATGAACGCGCAAGATGCCATTCTCGTCGCGCTGGCGCTGCCGCTTGTGGGCGCGCTCGGAATCGCACTGGCCGGCCGCATTAACGGCAATTTGCGAGAAGCAGTAACACTACTGACAGCGGGCGGCCTCGCGCTCACTGTATGGCAGATCGCTCCAGTGATCATGTCCGGCGACCGCCCTGGCGTGACACTGGCCGAAATTCTGCCAGGACTCAGCATCGCCTTCACCGTGGAGCCGCTGGGCATGTTGTTCGCTGCGCTGGCCTCCAGCCTGTGGATCATCAATTCGGTGTATTCCATTGGCTACATGCGCGGCAATGCCGAAAAGCACCAGACGCGCTTCTATGTAATGTTCGCCGTATCACTCGCCGCAACAATGGGCATCGCTTTTGCTGGCAACCTCTTTACGTTGTTTCTTTTTTACGAAGCACTCACCCTTGCCACGTACCCGCTTGTCGCCCACAAAGGCGACGAGAAAACGATTCGCTCTGCGCGCGTGTACCTCGGGCTGCTGCTCGCAACGTCAATCGGTCTTTTCCTTCCGGCTATTATCTGGACCTACTCCGTCGCCGGAACAGGTGACTTCACTGTGGGCGGTATTCTTGCCGGGAATCTTCAGGGCCCCGCGGTTGGCCTGCTACTGGCGTTGTTTGTGTTCGGTATCGGCAAAGCTGCTGTCATGCCCGTACACCGCTGGCTGCCGGCAGCAATGGTGGCGCCCACGCCGGTTAGTGCCCTGCTGCACGCAGTGGCCGTCGTCAAGGCGGGCGTCTTTTCAGTAACCAAAATCATCGTCTACATATTCGGCGTTGATAATCTGTTCGGCACTGTTGGTAGCGGGTGGCTGTTGTATGCCGCATCATTCACGGTCATTGCGGCCAGCGTAGTCGCCCTGCGCCAGACCAACCTCAAACGCCTGCTGGCTTACTCCACGGTTGCGCAGTTGTCGTACGTCGTCATGGCGGCCGCCATCCTGAAGCCCCTGGCGGAAATCGGCGCGGCGATCCATATCGTTGCGCACGCCTTCGGCAAGATCACGCTGTTCTTTGCAGCAGGTGCGATCTACACCGCGGCAAAGAAGACTGAACTGTGGCAACTGCGCGGCATCGGAAGGCGCATGCCAATTACGATGACCGCGTTTACGATCGGTGCCATCAGCATGATTGGGGTACCTCCAACCGCCGGCTTCGTCTCAAAGTGGTACATCATCGCAGGCGCATTCCAGGCAGACAATTACTTCGCAGTCATGACCATCATCGCGAGCACAGCGCTTAATGCCGCGTATTTCCTGCCAATAATCTATATGGCCTGGTTTGAAAGCGAAGCCGAACCACCAGAACAGCCGCACGGCGAGGCGCCCTGGCCGGCTGTGCTGGCGCTGTCGCTGACGGCTTTTCTGACTGTTGCATTTTTCTTCTTTAACGGACCTGTGCTTGAGCTCGAACGCCAGGTTGTCGCCGGGATATCGCCATGAAACCCAACGCAGACGATCACTGGCTCGCGAGACCTGCAACCATCAAGATGCTGTGGCGCGTGTTCGCCGTCGTACTCGGCTTGACTGTAATCGCCCAACTCGTGGTTGGTATCAAAGGCTACTTCGGTGTCGACGGATGGTTTGCGTTTGGCGCCGTGTTCGGCTTCTTGTCCTGCCTGGCAATGGTGCTTGTTGCCAAGGGTCTTGGTTTTATATTGAAGCGCGACGAAGACTATTACGACAAGGGAGAGGGGCCTGATGTTTGAGTTTATTCCTCCCGCGTTGTACCTGCTGGCTGGCGCATTGATGATCGGCCTGACCCGCGGCATGGTCCGCACGGCCGTGCTGTTCATTGCACCACTGCTCACGCTCTGGGCAGTATGGCAGGTGCCGGATGGTGTCGTCTTCGACCTCGCATTTCTGGACTATCGGATAGAACCGCTTGAAGGAAGCCCGGTTCGGCGTTTGTTCGCAACGATCTTTGCAATCATGGTTCTGATCGGCGGGCTGTACGCGTTCCGCCAGGCGAAGTGGCATGAACTCGCCGCAGCCTATGCTTACGCTGCGGGCGCTATCGGTGTGAGTTTTGCCGGCGACCTAATCAGCCTGTTCCTGTTCTGGGAGTTGATGGCACTATTCTCCACGGTGGTAGTCTGGTGTGGCGGCACGCCGGCGGCGCGTGCCGCCGGTATCCGTTACGCCATAATGCACCTGCTGGGCGGCGTCATTCTCAAAGTCGGTATCGAAGGCGTCGTTGTCCACACGGGCTCGATCGACGTGCAGCCAATGTTGGCCCACAACTTTGATACCTGGATGATATTGATCGGCATCCTGATCAATACGGCGGCTCCGCCGGTGTCAGCCTGGCTGGCCGATTCTTACCCGGAATCAAGCCCGACTGGATCTGTCTTTCTGTCCGCGTTTACCACCAAGACCGCCGTTCTCGCCTTGATCCTGCTTTTCCCTGGCGAGTCGGTGCTCATTGGTATCGGCCTGTTCATGGTCATGTACGGCATCATCTACGCCCTGCTGGAGAACAATATCCGTCGCATCCTTGCGTACTCGATTGTCAACCAGGTCGGCTTCATGGTCTGTGCCATCGGCATCGGCACGCAAATGGCCATCAATGGTGCCGCTGCACACGCGTTCGCACATATCATTTACAAAGCATTGTTATTCATGAGTGCGGGTACGGTCGTTTATCGAACCGGTCTCAATCGTTGCACGGAAGTTGGCGGCCTTTTCCGAACCATGCCACTGACGGCGATCTGCGGCATTATCGGTGCGCTTGCGATCTCGGGCTTTCCGCTAACGTCAGGCTTTACGACCAAGACCATGATCTCGCAAGCAGCAGCCAACGAGGCCCTGGTGTTCGTCTATTTCATGTTGGCAGCGGCATCCGCAGGCGTGTTCCTGCACGCCGGCATCAAGTTCCCCTGGTTTGTTTTCTTTCAGAAGGATTCCGGGCTGAGGCCGAAGGACGCACCCTGGAACATGGGCCTTGCGATGGTGGTCTTCGCCGGGCTTTGTATACTGCTCGGCGTCGCTCCGGAACTACTGTACCGATTCCTGCCCTACCCCGTTGACTACGAGGCCTACACGAGCGGCAAAGTGCTCTTCTACCTGCAACTATTGCTATTCTCCGGCCTCGCGTTCTTCATGTTGCTGCCGCTGATGAAGCGCACAGAAACAATCAGCCTGGATACCGACTGGATTTGGCGCGTCGCATTGTTGCGGATTGCAAACGCCATCGCGACCGGACTCGCTGCGCTTGGTAGCCGATTGTCGACAATCACACGATCGACGATGTCACGGTTGCAAACGGTAGCGATACGTCACTTTTCCACCGGCGACGGCAAAGAAGCTCCTGGAGTGATGGCGCGCACCTGGCTGATTGGCGGCACCGCGCTATGGATTGCCGCACTGCTTACTTTCTACATTCTCGTCTATTACTTATAAACTGCGGCGTTCGCTGCTGACCCAGAAATGCTCAGCAAGTATGTTTGTCCCTGGATCGTGTCAAACTCTAACGAGCCGTCGTCATTCTTGCTGCTGGCAATCGCTTTGCCGTTTTGCGTCACCTTGTAGCCGTTGCCAGCGTCGATGCGACACGGTTGCCCTGCCAGAGAAACTATTTCAACGGTGGTGATTTTTTTGTCCTTCCAGGCCATGTTCAATTCGAAGCCACCTCGGACGCGAACCCCATCAAATCGCCCGGCAGCCCACTCGTCGGGCAATGCCGGAAGCAGGTCAACAACACCCTCATGTGACTGCACCAGCATCTCAGTGATCGCGGCCGTCAGCCCAAGTGAACCATCAATATTCAGCGGTTCACCACACTTGGCGAACAGGGACAGGTAGGTTTGCTCCTGCAAATGGCCTTTATAGATCGACAATGCCCGCTCACCGTCGTAGAGCCTCGACCACAGGCTCATTTTCCATGCCCTGGACCAACCGCAGGCACCATCACCTCTTTGCTCAAGCACCTTTTTGATGGGCCCGACAAGTTCCGGTGTTCTCCTGGAAGACAATACATTCCCGGGATACAAACCGTATAGATGCGAGAAGTGCCGGTGCTTGTCCTCCAATTGTCCGTAATCCTCGGTCCATTCCTGCAGGGTGCCGTCCGCACCGACCTGCGGTGGAACCAACTGCTGCCGGGTCTCTGCAACTTTGGCGGCATACGCCTTGTCCCTGTCAAGGACTGCGGCCGCTTCGACGTAGTAGTTGAACAGGTCATCGAGAATCTGCGAGTCGATGCTGGCACCGTATACAATCGTGGTGAAGTAATACCAGGCGATTACTTCATCAAAAAAGTATTCGTAGCCCGGTCCTTTCGGTGGATTTTCCGGTGAATTGGATGGGCTGGTGACGAGCCATTTGCCATTGGGGTGTGGAATCAGGAAATCCAGGAAAAATTCCACAGCGCCTTTCATGATCGGGTAGACCGCCTCAAGAAAATCCTTGTCCTGCGTGTACAGGTAGTGCTCCCACATATGTGTGGTGAGCCAGGCGCCGCCAACAGTAAACGTGCCCCAGGTCGGCCCATCCATTGGCGCCGCGACCCGCCACAGATCCGTATTCTGATGAAACACCCAGCCCCGCGCACCGTAATGTTCCCTTGCGACCTGTGAACCCTGGTCGGTCAACTCTTCAATCATCTTGAACAGCGGCGCCGATAACTCCGAAAGATTCGCCGACTCAACAGCCCAGTAATTCATTTGCGTATTGATATTGGTGGTGTACTTGGAATCCCACTTCGGGTTCGGGTAATCATTCCAGATGCCCTGCAAATTGGTCGGTTGCGTGCCGGGGCGGCTGGAAGCAATCAACAGGTATCTGCCAAACTGGTAGGACAAGGCCGCCATCTGCGGGTCCGGGCTACTCTGAATGCTTGTCAGGCGTTCGTTGGTCGGAAGAAAAGCAGACGCGGTCGTTGATAGATCAAGTTTTACCCGCTTGAAAAGCGCCTGGTGGTCTTCGATAGCATCCGTGCGAACTGCCGCATAAGTTTTGTCGCCAAGCTTTTTGAAATAATTCTGAACACGCTGCGCCTGGTCGGCACTGACGTCTTTGTAGTTCACAAAGTTGGTCGCGGCCGCGTAGTAGATAGTGACAGCATCGGCGTTCTCCACCCTGATCCGGCTGTCGTCCATTGCGACGCGGCCGCCCTCATTGTCAAAGCGGGCCCTGCCCTCATAGAGCAACTTGCTTTCAATACCCAGGTAGTCAGCCGACCTGCCCCGTAACACGAGCTCGTTGCCAGCTTCTCCATCCATCCTGAAATAGTCGGTGCCATAATTGGAATGCTCGACGTTCCGCGAACCCCGCATCTCGGCCTCGAAGGAAATCATCCCGGGCTCGCTGGCCGTCAGGCGTACCGCAATCATTTGGTCCGGGTGCGAGGACAGCACCTCTCGCGTGTACGTCACACCACCGATTTCGTAAGAAGTACCGGCAATCCCGGTAGACAGGTCCAGCCACCGCTTGTAATTGGAAGACTGGCGATCCTTTTTGAAGAACAGGTGCAAGGCACCCATGCTCTGGTACTTCATCTGTTCAACGGGATATCCCATGAGGTGCCGCCCAAAGAGCTTGTGTGCCTTGAGCGGTTCGCCGTCAAAAAGTAGTTGTTGAATCTCGGGAAGGTACTTGTACCCGCCTTCGACCACGGTGCTGTAAGGACCGCCAGACCAGTAGGTGTCCTCATTCAGCTGAATACGTTCTTCCTCAATGCGGCCGTAAACCATGGCGCCCAACCTGCCATTGCCGACCGGCAGCGCGTTCTCCCATTTGTCAGCAGGCGCCTCGTACCAAAGCAGGGTGGCAGGATCGAAGTCCCGGTTGTCAATCTTGCGCGGGATCTCCTCCGCATCCGCGACAACCATGGATGGCATTGCAAAAAAGCCTGAGCTGATGATCAGGATGCAGATTACTGACCGCATAATTGGTTCTCCAGACGTCGCCGACACGACGGGGCTATTTGTTGTTGGCCTGATTGGCGCAATCGATACATAACAGCACGGTCGGATCGAACTCCAGGCGACCAACACCGATAGGCTCCTCGCACTGCTGGCAATTACCATAATCATCCCTGTCGAGGCGCGCAATCGCCGCATCAATCAGGTGTAACCGTTGCTGATGTCGCGCCCGGGACGCCTGTGCCATTGCCTGACCCTGCATTGCGTCCATGCGCGACAGCCGACCAACCTTGCTCTGGTCAAGTTCGACAATGGCAGAGGCATCGGCGCCCGATTCGATGAGACTTTCTATTTCCAGTCGCAATCGCAGAAGCCTCTCCCGCCAGTCGATACTCACAGCAAGAACGCAACAAGCAGGACAGGAGTTGTAAGCAACACCATTGCTGCCATCAGATAGACAAGCGCGAATTCCATGTCCTGACTCTACGGTGTCTTGCCTTCAACTGGCAAGCGAGGCACTGACGATTCGTATTATTCTAAACCGAGTGTCGTCAAACAGAGATAGCCAGGGAACGCAAGAACTGTATTACTTTCTCCGCTATGATTAACGCATCGCTTGAATGCTGGAAAAACAATGAGCGTTCCGTTTCTTGCCACCGCGTGCCCCATCGCAATGATGACGTTTACATCACCCGACCTCGAGGCGGTGCAGGCGCGGTATGAAGAACACCTAAACTACGAATTGCGCGGCAGCGGCGTCGTCTCAACCGAATTGGCCGAGAGCTGGGGCGAACCC
>Ga0102946_1000632_pt1 | contig 12181 bp, 13 predicted proteins | sample SalPon2A_A_D1_MG_FD_78209 | JGI IMG/M metagenome (GOLD analysis project Ga0102946, IMG submission 78209) | Soil microbial communities from South San Francisco under conditions of wetland restoration - Salt Pond MetaG R2A_A_D1_MG | ecosystem: Environmental > Terrestrial > Soil > Wetlands | place... | reverse complement strand
GGTCCAGTACCCGGGCAGCGGCGGCATTGGTCTCGGGGGTCAGACTCGATTGGGCACAACCCTCCAGCAGCAACATTTTTCGTGTTCGCGCCCGGGCAGGGCGATCCAGGTTTTTGCCGGGTAACGGCAATTGGCTGGCGACAGATGCGGGTAACAGGGGGGGTAAGACCCTGGCCATTTGGGTCAGGGTCTTCATATATTTTCGGTTCGGGACCAGCGTGGTCAAAACCTTACGCTTCAGACGGTCCAGGCCAGACCTGGGTTTTTGCTGCTCGATCATATGGCGGCCGGTTTCGAGTAAACGGCCATAGGAGACACCGGAAGGGCAGGTGGTCTCGCAGGCACGGCAGAGCAGGCAGCGGTCCAGGTGAGCACGGGTCGAATCATCTGCAGCCTGGCCTTCCAGCAATTGTGTTACCAGGTAAATTCGTCCGCGGGGGCCGTCGGATTCGTGCCCGAGCAACTGGTAGGTGGGGCAGGTTGCATTACAAAAACCGCAGTGCACACACTTTCGAACGATGCTCTCTGCCTCGTGCGCCCATGCCTTGCCGGCAAATTTTTTGTCCAGGTGAATTTCCATGGTTTAAAACCCGGGTTGCAGGCGGCCGGGATTCAATATCCCGGCAGGATCAAAAGCGGTTTTCAGACGGCGGTTTGCTGCCAGAATACCGCCCTCCAACGGATGGAAGGTACTTACCGTGGGGTCGGCGCTGAAACAGTCTGCGAAGCCGCCCAACTCACTCGCTCGTGAACGGATCAGGGCAGCGGGTTTATCACTCTTCAGCCAGCGCTGCGCGCCACCCCAGTCGACAAGTTGCCTGGCTGAAGCACCAAAGGGTTCACTGACAGCTGCAACGTTGATGCGCCACAGGTGTCCCGCTTGCTGAAAAAAATCCAGCCTGAAGTTATTAAGGTCATGCCAGTACCCGCCATCGGTGCATTTTTCTCCGCCAATATGGGCATGGGCGTGCTCAATACCTGCGGGGGAACCGGAAAGGCGGACACGTATGTGTTGTCCATCCCAGCATGCCGCACTGATGGCCTGGGTTTTGCAGGGCCACCGGTTCATCCTGCTGATGGCGCGGCGCTCATCACTTTCCTCAAGCAGCAGGCTCAATTCGGATTCAGGACGGGGCAAAACCCTGAGTGCGATCTTTAGTAACACACCCAGTGTGCCCATCGAACCGGCCATCGGTCGGAACAGGTCAAAACCCGCAACATTTTTCATCACCTTGCCGCCAGCGGTGACCGTCTCGCCTTTACCATTGATAAATGTGGCACCGAGAACAAAATCCCTGACCCCACCCGAAAAGGCACGTCGTGGACCGGCAAGCCCCGTGGCCACCGCTCCGCCAAGGGTTGCGCCATCCCTGATGAATGGCGGTTCGAAGCCCAGCATCTGTCCATGATCATTCAGTGTTTCTTCAATTGCCTTCAATGGTGTGCCGGCGCGGGCAACCAGGACCAACTCGGCAGGATCGTACTCGATGATGCCGCGATGACCGGTGACATCAAGTGATTTGGTATTTGTGGCCGCTGAGCCCAGGAATGACTTGGTCCCCGCGCCGGTGATATCAAGCGGCTGCTTCGATTGATAGGCCGCAAGGACGCTTGAGCTGAGTTTATCTGCCATGCCGGGCATCAGAAACGCTCGAGTTCAGGGTGTGGAAGTTGACCGCCGTGTACATGCATCGCATTGAATTCGGCACAACGCGCCAGGGTTGGTACCGCCTTGTCAGGGTTGAGCAAGCCATCGGGATCAAAAGCCCTGCGAACAGCCTGGAACTGGGAAAGCGAGTGCTCGTCAAACTGCACACACATGCGGTCAATCTTCTCCACACCTACACCGTGCTCGCCGGTGATGGTGCCACCAACCGCCACGCAGAGATCGAGTATTTCACCGCCAAACTCCTCGGCTCTCCTGAACTCATCAGGCTGGTTGGCATCGTATAAAATCAGCGGATGCAGGTTTCCATCGCCCGCGTGGAATACATTGGCCACACGCAGGTCGTGTTTTTTTGACAAGCGGTAAATACGGGTCAGTACATTGCCAAGTTCCTTGCGTGGTATGGTGCCGTCCATACAGTAATAATCGGGCGAGATCCGGCCCATTGCCGGAAATGCGTTCTTGCGACCGGACCAGAACCGGACACGTTGCTCCTCATTGCCGGAAATTTGTACATCAACCGCCCCGGAGTCCGCCAGAAGTTTTTGTACTTTTTCAACCTGGGCTGTTACGTCCGCCCCGGTCCCGTCAAGTTCGCAAAGCAGGATAGCCTCGGCATCGTTTGGGTAACCGGCTGATGCGAATTCCTCGGAGGCCCTGATTGAAGCGCGATCCATCATTTCGAAACCAGCGGGGATCACGCCAGCGGCAATGACACTGGCGACGGCGTTTCCGGCCTGTTCAATTTCATCAAACGCGGCCATCAGAACCCTTGCAACCCCGGGCCTTGGCAGCAGGCGCACCAGCACTTCGACCACGATACCCAGCATGCCCTCGGAACCGGTCAGCAAGGCGAGCAGGTCGTAACCCGGGGAGTCAAGAGCCGAACTGCCAACACGGATCAGCTCACCCTCGAGGTTGATCATCCTGATCTCGAGAATATTGTGTACGGTCAAGCCATACTTCAGGCAATGCACACCGCCTGCATTTTCGGCCACGTTTCCACCAATTGTGCAGGCAATCTGCGAAGATGGATCAGGTGCGTAGTACAGCCCAAGGTGCTGAACGGCTTCTGAAATCTGCAGGTTGCGTACACCGGCTTGCACCCTCGCAGTGCGGCCTTCGGCATCGATCTGCAGAATTTTATTGAGCTTTGCCACTGACAAGACCACACCGTTTTTATGCGGCATGGCGCCACCGGACAGACTGGTGCCGGCGCCGCGCGGAACAATCGCTGTGCCGGTCTGCTGACAGATTTTCATTACCGCCTGTACCTGCGCTACCGTTTCCGGCAACACCACCACCCTCGGCATTTGCCGGTAGGCGCTCAACCCATCACATTCGTAAGGCTTCATTGAAACCGGATCGGTGACAACACACGATGCCGGCAGTGCCGCTCGAAGCAGAGTGATTAACGGATCATTGGCAGGTCTTGTTGTGGACATTGAAATCTCTGCTGAACAGGGTGATGTCGATTGAGTTCTGGTACGGCATTCAATAGTTTACTTTAATTTATATTTGCGTACGCCATTGCTTCCCGGCTTTTCGCGAAGGCTGTGCTAATTCGGTACATGTCCGGGTTTCTGCTGGCGATTTATTCCGTGGCTTTGTATGCTTATACTCAGGACTACGTGACGATCCAGGTGATATCGTCAGACCGAAGAATAACAGGAGCATCCATGAAAAAATCTGCATCCAGGAAACGTGGGCGAACCGGTGAGAACTACACTTCCAGGGGAACCATTAAAAACAGGGTGTATGAGCGTGAACTCGCCCGCCTGCAGGTCGAGCTGGTCAAGTTACAGATGTGGATCAGGCACAAGGGTTTGAAAATCGTTGTCATATTTGAAGGACGTGATGCAGCGGGGAAGGGCGGTACCATCAAGAGAATCACTGCACCTTTGAACCCCCGGACCTGCAGGGTAGCGGCATTACCGGCTCCAACAGAAAGACAGAAAACACAATGGTACTTTCAGCGTTACGCCGCCCATCTTCCTGCCGCCGGTGAAATGGTTATCATGGACCGTAGCTGGTATAACCGTGCCGGCGTAGAGAAGGTCATGGGTTTTTGTACACCGGAAGAATATGAAGAGTTTTTACGCTCCTGCCCTGAATTTGAACGGATGCTGGTTCGCAGCGGTATTTTATTGATCAAGTACTGGTTTTCGGTGAGTGACCAGGAACAGGAAAAGCGTTTCCAGGCACGATTGCATGATTTGACAAAACGCTGGAAACTGAGTCCGATGGATCTTGAGTCAAGGAAGAAATGGCAGGAATATTCAAGGGCCAAGGATGTCATGTTCGCACATACCGATATCAAGCAGGCGCCATGGTACGTGGTGAATTCGGACATAAAAAAACATGCCCGCCTGAACTGCATTTCGCACCTGTTGAGCAAGGTTGATTACCAGGATCTCACACCCCGGCATATTGAACTGGTTGACCGGCCAAAACCAACCGTGGGCTATGTGCGGCCACCGATAGAAGACCAGGAGTTCGTTCCGGAGATTTTCTGATGCAAAAGGTCCTGGTGGTTCGCATAGGCCGCCTGGGCGATACCATCATGGCTACACCGGTTATCGAGGCTTTACACCAGGCTCTTGGTACCGGGACCTCAATTGACTTTGTCACAAGCCCGGGTGCATCGGCTCACATTCTCGAATTGGACCAGCGGGTCAGCCGTGTTTTTGCAGTTGCTCATCGCAGTACGCCGTGGCGCTTGAATCGTGGTAAACGGGCGCTTGAACAGCATTCCCGTCAGCATCCCTATGATCTTGTCATCAACCTTGAGTGTGGTGAGGAATGTGATGATTTTATTCGCTTTGTGCATCACCAGGAGTTTTGCGGTCGTCCGCTGGTAGAGCCTCGCCACAATGCGAACAGGCACTGCGTGGATACCGAGAAATCCATTTATGCAGGGATGCTGGGGGAAACGATTACAGCTGCGGCTGAGACCTCGTTGCAATTGAACCTGGATGAGCCGGCTTTGCCGGTACCAGCCGGTTCAGATTACGTTGTCATCAATCCCGGTTTTTCGGGCATCCAGAAAGCAGGTTATCGCAGCCACCGCGCCTGGCCACCAGCGCACTGGCAAAAACTTATCACCCTTCTTCATGAGTCAGCCGGGCTTTGCGTGTTGATTAACGGCACGGGTGATGAACAGCAGTACTTTGCTTCGCTGCTGGAGTGCCCCGGTGTTTTCTCACTGTTCGGAAGTTCGCTTGCCGACCTGGCCAGTGTGTTGGCCGGGTCAAGGGCGCTGATTACACTGGATACCGGTACGATGCACCTGGGCATCGCCCTGGGCACACCGGTCGTATCTTTGTTTGGCCCTACAAATCCATTGCTGACTGGCCCCTATTCGAAACAAGTACCCCATGACGTGCTGGTCAGTGCGGTGGATTGCCAGCCTTGCGTAAACACACCCGGCCAGAAACAGTGCTCTTTTAACCGTTGCATGTCTGAACTTCAGCCTGAGAAGGTATTCGAAGCCGGCCAGGCCTTATTGACTCATTAGCGTGCCGGAAGCGATCGACCATTTCGTTGCGCCGGTTTGCGCGGAGCAGATCGAAGTCCTGTTTCGGGATGAGTTTATCCTGCTGGTGAATAAGCCCAGTGGCTTGCTGAGTTTATCGGGTAAAAATCCATTGAATAAGGACTCGGTGCATCATCGTCTTGTTCAGCAGTTCCCAACCGCCAGGATGGCGCACAGGCTGGATTTTGGCACATCCGGGGTCATGTTATTAGCGCTTGGCAAATCTGCCAACGCGAATCTCACCCGGCAGTTCCAGGCCCGCACGGTCAGGAAAACCTATATCGCAATGCTGGATGGGCATCTGCAGTCCGATGAGGGCACTATTGACGCACCCATTGCAAAGGACAAGCCGAATTTCCCGTTGCTGAAAATCTGCCATGACAGCGGCAAACAGGCGCTGAGTCACTACCGGGTGCTGGAACGCCTGGATAATCCATTACGCAGCAGGGTTTTATTTACGCCGGAAACGGGCCGTACCCATCAATTACGACTACATAGCCGTGAAATAGGACACCCGATACTGGGTTGTGATCTTTATGGTTCAGAGCGGACGCAGGCGCTGGCAGATCGTTTGCTTTTACATGCCATGAGTCTGGAATTTGATCACCCGGTGACAGGCGAAAGACTGCTTTTCAGCTGTGACTGTCCCTTCTAAGGCCTACAAAATATATTATTAAACAGATATTTACCACTTATGTCTAATAGTATACTTTATGTTGTCATCAGGCTTGAGTTGCCTTTTAACTGCCCGGCTCTGATTTTTACCCAGTAGTATTCTGACCTGGTAGTAGCTCTCCCTGGCAAGCATCACCCAATTGGCTTTAAACCAGTTTTGGTGAAATAGCTTTTTCACAGCAGCAACGGCATCGGGTGAGCGTTCAGTTATCTGTTCGACCAATTGTTTTGCCGATTGTAGCGGCTTATCGCTTACCCCCGAAATCAGGCCATGTTGCAGGCCTTGTTCTGCGGTAATCACCTCGGCAGTCATGGTCAGTTTTAACGCCACATCCTTCGTAACCAGTTCGCGCAAAGCCAGGTTGCCGCCCATATCCGGTATCAGGCCCCATTTGCCCTCCATAATGGAGAAACTCGCATCCGCTGTGGCAAAACGGAAATCGGCACCCAGTGCAATTTGTAGCCCACCACCCCAGCAACGGCCCTGGATGACCATGATTACCGGTACCGGAATCTTTCGCCAGTTGTACGATACCCGTTGCGCCAGGTTGGCCTGCCCCGGCAGCCATTTGGCCAATAGGGACACAATGGAAGATTTTCGCTGCATAACCGATTTGATATCCAGGCCACTGCAAAAGTCCTTTCCATTGGCCTGAACGATGACTGCCCGGATTTCCCGGTTTTTACGTAGCTGACGCGAGATAGAGTCGATGGTCCTGAACATCGCCATATCCAGTGCATTTCGTTTCTCTGCACGGTTCAAGGTTACAAACGCAATATTGTCTTCCACGCTCAGGGTTACGCAGTTTTCACTCATGAACTTGATCCTCATGCCACCTGGGAAACTTGGTCATTACACTCAGAAATAGATCCGAGCCCAGAAATGCTTGCAGCCAGGCTTGCAGCCTGGGGTAGGGCGCCTGGTCAAACCAGGTTTTGTCGACAAAGGCGAATTGCCTTATAAACGGAAAAATCGCCACGTCTGAAAACGTCAATTGATCTGCCAGCAGGTACTTGTGTATGCACAGCTTTTGTTCCAGCAAATACAAAAACTTTTCAGCTTTATCGCGATAGTAATCCCGGGGGTGTTCCTCAAATCGATCAGCATACTTGTAGTGGTCGAGGTGCTGCTTGAAAACAAAATCATTTTCATCAAGCAGTTGAAGTGACCCCGCTTCAAGTTCTTCCCGCCACCACTTGTCCGGGTCGCGCTGTGACAGCGCCCAGAGCATCACATCGGCGCTTTCATCTATCACCTTGCCATCGGCCAATACCAGCACAGGAACAGTGCCTTTTGCCGATGCCTTCAGCATGGCGTCGGGTTTGTCACGCAACAGGACCTCGCGGTGTTCCACGTCAATTGCGGCATAGTTAAGTGTCATCCTGGCCCTGATAGCATAAGGACATCGGCGGAATGAATATAGAATTGGAATCATCTGTTGCAATTTTACCGCAATGCGGTGCCGCCCTGCATTATGCGATCAAGCCAGCCAACCATATTTTTTCTGTCAAGCGGGTGGGCGATTCCTTGCAACGATCTGTGCAATGGCCCGGTCTGGTACGGTTTGTATGCCTTCGTAGTAATGAAGAACCTGCCAATCTTTAAACCATGATTCCAGTTCATCGGGTTCAAACAGGAAGTCAGGGTTGCCTGGACGTCCAAAAAGAAGGTTGTCGGTGGTAAAGGTTTCGTAGACGATAAGCCCGTCCGGTTCAACGGCGCTCAACAGGGCAGGGATGAGTGGCCGGTGAAGATATCGAAAACACACCACCATACTGAATACCTCGGTTTCAAATGGCTGAACTCCCTCACGTTCCAGGTCAACCTGCCATAAACGGCCAGCCAGGTTATTCTGGGACAGACTCGTCGTGACTTCGTCCAAGGCATTGGTGGACTTGTCGGCGAAGACCACTGGAATATTCCGCCTTGCCAGGTGTAAACCGCTTCGCCCGGCACCACAGGCAAGGTCCAGTGCGGGCCGTCCCGAACCTGTTTGCATTTGTGAGCAGGCGTAATCCAGTAATTCGTCGTGTTGCTTATAAGATGTCATCAGTTATTTTATTATCACTTTAAGAAAGTATTCTAACCTTTTGAATCATAGACTGAAGTGATGGTTTTTTTATGATATAAGGAATAGTACCTGAGTTTGCCGGGTGCATGTGAAATTACTGATGAGATAATAATAATAAATAACAGCAACCAAACGTCCAAAGAAGCTTCATGACCGAGAAATACCAACAGAATCAGTTTCAACAGAATCACCAGGCCACGCACTTGCAGCAGCCAGACCGGGTTTGAAAGTATGTCGATTAACATCATCAAAACCCCGCTTACCAATGCCAGCCACCAGTAATTGACCCACAGGTCCTTCTCAAGGCCAAACAGAATTCCGCCACCCACACCCGCTACAGACAGCAAATGTAGTGTCCGCAAGGTGATTTTTGTCCAGCGTTTGGTTGAATCGATGTTCATTTTTGATTTGTGTTTGTTCAGTAACAATATTGACTGGCTCTTGCGTTGTATTTAAGGCGGCGGATCTGATGAGTATTTCTGTAAAAGTGCCTCATCGTCATCGGTCCAGCCAGCTGTGGACAAGGTCCTGGCTCTCGACATCAGTTCAATAGAATTCGCTGAATTGCCACGTAACCAGGCAAACCGCGCCTGCGCCTTAAGCGAGGGGATGTTTTCCTGGTCACCTGAAAGCGCACCCATCAACGGTGCAGCAGCCTCCAGGTCGTCAATATCCATGTAGGCTTCGGCCAGTTTGGCCAGGAGTGTATTTTCCTCAGATGCCCAACTTGTTTCCTCAACTCTTTCCAGTGCGACCTGGTAACCTTCGATGGCAGCCGGGGTATTGCCACGTGCGAGTTCAATATCAGCCAGCAACTCCAGCGCTTCCACTTCGGCCTGCATGATCTTTTCTTCACGCGACGTCTTTATCACTTCCAGCGCCGTTGCCTGTGCCCGGTCCAGCTGATTACTGGCGATATCCACTCGGGCGAGCAATATATCGGTTTGTAAGATGCGTAGAGCATCCTGGATATCCACGAACACCTCCCTGCTGTTGATATATGACGTACGCGCCGCATCCAGATGTCCCATTTCCATTTCCGCGGTAGCAAGCTGTGCGAGTGAGGTCGCTTCAAACAGCCGGTCACGGGTTTCCCGTGCAATTTCCAACGCGGCTACCGCCGAGGCTTTGGCATCCTGAAAATGACCTTGTGCGGAGTACACGCCGCTGAGCATGGAATAAATCCGTCCAACCCCGACCCGGTCCCCGATTTCCTGCCTGATCTCAAGCGAACGCAAATGGTAGGCTTCCGCTTCTTCAATCCTGCCCTGGAGTCGCCTGAGATAGCCAGTGTTGTTCAGCATCATCGCTTCACCACGCCGGTCACCGATTTCGCGAAATGCGTTCACGGCCTTTTGCAATTCAAGGTCGGCTTCCAGCAGTTGGCCACGCGCCATATTCAGGTTGGCCCTTCCGGAATAGAGCTGACCCGGCAGAACTTCACGGCCGGCGTCCTGGTAAGCCAGTAGTGCGAGGTCCAGCAGGCGGGATGCTTCATCCAGCTCACTGCGGCTCTTGGCGACGATGGACAGGTTTTGCAGAATCCTTGCACTCAAAACGTGATCAGCTATCTCCCTGGAGATATCCAGGGCTCGCTGATGTGCCAGTTCGGCCTGATCAAGCCTGCCGGTGCGGTTATACACGATGCCAAGCAACATGAGGCTCTCAGACAGTTGGCGCGTGGGTCCGATCGCTGTCTGCTCGTTGATAAGCGTTGTGAGCAATGCTTCAGCTTCTTCCTGTTCACCATTGATGCGCTGACAGGCGGCAAGCTCGAAGCGGGGTGCAAACAGGCTGGGTTCCTGCTCGATAATCACCCGGAAGAATTGCACGGCTTCCTTGCACCTGCCTTGCAGCGAAAGATCCATACCCCTTGCAAATGCTTCATTGTTAAACGCGTCCTTCGAAACAAGGGGCATTTCGCCGCCCAGGTGACTCTTACGAAACAAAATACCGTAAATGGCCTGCACCACGCCCTGCGCCAGTTCCGTGCCGTCATCCCCAACGATCGTTCCCAATTGCGGGTCATTGCCGGTTGTCACCAGGCTGTAATTCATACGCAGAGCGCCGCTTTCGCTTTCAAGCTCCATGGCTAGCAGGTGTGTGGCGCCATAGACATGTTGAAGTTTGTCCAGTAGCGGCTGGTTTACCGGATCGCCCAGTTGCCCATTCCAGCCGAAGTTTTCTGCGAGGCCGATAATGCTGCCCGTAGGTACAACCTGTAATGAATCGTCATTGGCGATCAGTTCCGTTGTGTAACTCATCAGGCCGAAGCGGGTCCAGCTCAGGTCCTGGTTTTCGGTGTTGTCCAGTAACGGGAGTACAGCGATGCGCATATCGCCGGTTGAGTTGATTTCGGCTGACGGTCGCAATAGCCACCAACTCAAGCTGACTATGATCAGTGCGGAGATAGCGGCCAGGGACATCATCCCCAGTTTGGTTTTCTCCGGTGGCGGCTGGTTATGCCCTTCCGCATTGGCCGGGCTGGTTTGGGTGACTGGGGAGGACGGCAGAGGTGTTGCCTGGTCTTCCACGGATACCTTTGCAATAAAGCGATAGCCATGTCCATGAACGGTCTTTATCAGCTCCTGACGGTTGGCGTCATCACCAATAGCTTTTCGCGCCTTCATCACCGCGCGGGTCAATGCGGTTTCGGTGACGATCATCGAGGGCCAGATGGCATCCTGGATTTCGGCTTTATTAACCGCGCGATCGCGGTTTTCGATCAGGAAAATAAGTAAATCAAAAGCCCGGGGTTCAATGTCAACGGCTTCACCATCGCGTTTAAGTTCACGCCGTGCGGGGTTCAGCACAAAGGGATCAAAGCTAAAAATACTATTATTAACAGTCATTTAGTGCCTATTTCGTGACAGTGAATCAGATGGTCACTTAATCGTCATAGTAAGGTCATGGAATCATCACGACTTCCCGGGCCGGCTTGGGCAAAGTGCACACACCAGCAAGGGATATCGTGAAAGCAAGGTTACAGATGAGCTGAACCGATAACAACTATGTCCCCTGGAATTTTACTTAAACTTGGAGAAGATTATGAATCGTGTATCAGGTCTTATTTACGGCTTTATCAGTTATGCCATATTTTTTGCGACCTTTCTTTATGCCATCGGTTTTGTGGGCAACATATTTGTGCCCAAGGGGATTGACTCAATTCCCAATGTGCCAATGAGCCAGGCATTATTGATCAACCTGGGCCTTTTGGGCCTTTTTGCCATCCAGCATAGCGTGATGGCCAGACCGGCATTTAAACGCTGGTTAACCCGCTACATTCCCGTTGCCATGGAACGCAGCACCTACACATTGGTTTCCAGCCTGGCCCTGATAGCGCTATTTGTTTTCTGGGAACCGATGGGTGGCCTGATATGGGACATCAAAAGCCCGGCAGGTATCACCATGATGCATCTTGGTTTCGGCTTTGGCTGGTTGCTGGTCCTGATATGCACCTTCCTGATAAACCACTTTGACCTTTTTGGCCTGAGGCAGGTATGGCTCAACTTCCGAAATAAGCCCTATACCCCATTGGATTTCAAACTTCCATATGCCTACCAGGTTGTTCGTCACCCGATGTATGTCGGCTGGTTTTTCGCCTTCTGGTGTACACCAACAATGACAGTCGCCCACATGGCATTCGCCATTGCGACCAGCGCCTATATTCTGATTGCCATTCAACTGGAAGAACGTGACCTGATGGATGCACACCCGGAATATCGTGAGTACCGTAAACAGGTACATATGATTATTCCATTTTTCAAAAAGCGTCCTAAAAAGCAGGCCATCACTGACCCTGCGACTTCAGAGGTTTAGAACAGAGGATCTGGTTGGCCGCGGGATATTTTCCCGCTGGCCGACTCCTTGAACTAATACTTAACGGATAAAGGAGCATCGCTATGTATTTCGCTGCACAAGAATCTGAGTCACGATCGACATCAACAAGGCACTGGTTTAGACGCTTTGGTTTGGTGGGGTTTCTGTTTTTCTTTCTGAAGGGCATGTTGTGGTTGATTATTCCGTGGATTGCGCACTCGGTGTTTTTATGATCAGGGTGAGTGGTCTACCATGGCGTATCTACGTTAACGTAAAAACAACGCTTCGATAGGGAAGCCAAGGCTGTACAGTACCTTTCTTCAGGACGCGCTCAAGCACATCCTGTGGCGCTCATCCTCGACATCCATGTCTCGTAAGGTCCTGAAGAAAGGTACTGTACATCCTCGGCTTTGT
>Ga0102946_1000631_pt1 | contig 12184 bp, 12 predicted proteins | sample SalPon2A_A_D1_MG_FD_78209 | JGI IMG/M metagenome (GOLD analysis project Ga0102946, IMG submission 78209) | Soil microbial communities from South San Francisco under conditions of wetland restoration - Salt Pond MetaG R2A_A_D1_MG | ecosystem: Environmental > Terrestrial > Soil > Wetlands | place... | reverse complement strand
GTTCACGGTGCGGCGCGAAGAAACGCGCAAGGTCGGTTACATCATCGTCTCGACCGACCGTGGACTGTGTGGCGGCCTGAACACGAATTTGTTCAAACTGGTGATCGGCGACATCCAGCAGTGGAAAAAGAAAGGCGCTGACATCAGCCTGGTGACCCTGGGTAAAAAGGCATCGGCGTTTTTCAAACGGATCAAGGTTGAGATTGCAGCGCAAGCCAAGGACCTGGGTGAAAAGCCCCAGATCGATGACCTGATCGGTTCGATCAAGGTCATGCTCGATGCCTACCGCGACGGTGAAATCGACCTGGTGTACATCGTCTACAACGATTTCATCAACACGATGTCCCAACAGCCGATGCTGGAGCAGTTGCTGCCGTTGCCGGAGACAGAGGACGAAGAAGTACATGACATCTGGGATTACATTTACGAACCCGATGCCGAAAGCCTGCTGGATACGGTGCTGGTGCGCTACATCGAGGCAGAAGTCTACCAGGCCGTGTTGGAAAACCTGGCCTCGGAACATGCCGCGCGCATGATTGCGATGAAGAACGCGACCGACAACGCGGGCGACCTGATCGACGAGTTGACGCTGGTTTACAACAAGGCGCGCCAGGCGGCGATCACGCAGGAAATTTCAGAAATCGTTGGTGGTGCGGCCGCCGTATAAGGCCCGCTGGCAACCCGGTTTTAAGCTTAGGAGCTAACAATGAGTGTTGGATTAATTGTTCAGGTTATCGGCGCTGTCGTCGATGCGGAATTCGATCGCGAAGAGATGCCGAAAATCTTTGATGCCCTGGTCGTAGACGGCACTGACATCATGCTGGAAGTGCAGCAGCAGTTGGGTGACGGTGTGGTTCGCACCATCGCCCTGGGCTCGACCGATGGCCTGAAACGCGGTCTGAAAGTCACGGGTACCGGCGCTCCGATCTCCGTTCCGGTGGGCGAAAAAACCCTGGGTCGCGTGATGGACGTGATGGGCCGGCCCATCGACGAAGCGGGCCCGATCGGCGAAGAAAAACGCATGCCCATCCACCGCAAGGCGCCTTCCTACGAGGAACAGGCGGGTGGCAACGAACTGCTGGAAACCGGTATCAAGGTGATCGACCTGATCATGCCCATCGCCAAGGGCGGCAAGGTCGGCCTGTTCGGCGGCGCCGGCGTGGGCAAGACGGTGACGCTGATGGAGCTGATTCGTAACATCGCCATCGAGCACAGTGGTTTCTCGGTCTTCGCCGGCGTGGGTGAGCGTACCCGTGAAGGTAATGACTTCTATCACGAAATGAAAGACGCAGATGTATTGAACAAGGTGGCCCTGGTGTATGGCCAGATGAACGAACCGCCGGGTAACCGTCTGCGCGTGGCGTTGACCGGCTTGACCATCGCCGAGGAATTCCGCGACGAAGGCCGCGATGTACTGATGTTCATCGACAACATCTATCGTTACACACTGGCCGGAACCGAGGTGTCCGCCCTGCTGGGGCGTATGCCTTCAGCGGTGGGTTACCAGCCGACGCTGGCCCTGGAAATGGGTCTCTTGCAGGAGCGCATCACTTCCACCAAGACCGGTTCCATCACCTCTTTCCAGGCGGTCTATGTACCGGCTGACGACTTGACCGATCCCTCGCCGGCAACAACCTTCGCTCACCTTGACGCGACGCTGGTACTCAGCCGCGCCATCGCTGAGCAGGGTATTTACCCGGCCGTGGATCCACTGGATTCGACCTCACGCCTGCTGGACCCGAACATCATTGGCCAGGAGCACTATGACGTGGCCCGCGGTGTGCAGTCGGTATTGCAGCGCTACAAAGAGCTGAAAGACATCATCGCCATCCTGGGCATGGATGAGTTGTCGGAAGAGGACAAGGCCGTTGTGGCCCGTGCGCGTAAAGTGGCTCGTTTTCTGTCGCAGCCCTTCTTCGTGGCGGAAACCTTCACCGGCGCACCTGGCAAGTACGTTTCCCTGAAAGACACCATCCGTGGCTTCAAGGGCATCATCGAGGGTGAATACGACTCCCTGCCGGAACAGGCTTTCTACATGGTCGGCGGTATCGAAGAAGCTGTAGAGCAGGGCAAGAAAATGCGTGCGAAAGCCGCTTGATTGACGGGATACCAGGCAAAAAGTCATGAGCAAAACCATCCGATGTGACATCGTCTCCGCGCACGAGGAAATCTATTCCGGCGAGGCGTCGATGATCTTCGCCACCGGCGCGGTGGGTGAGCTCGGTATCAGCCCGCGCCACGCGCCACTGATCACCCAGCTCAAACCCGGCCCGGTTCGGGTGCAGGATGCGGCCGGCGAAGAAGCCTTTTTCTTCGTTGGCGGCGGCATCCTCGAAGTCATGCCCCATATCGTGACGGTGCTGGCCGACACCGCAGTACGTGCGGACGATCTCGACGAAGCCGCGGCCTCTCGCGCCAAGGACGAAGCCGAGCGTGAACTGGCCGATCGCAGCGGCGAAATGGATATTGCCGAAGCGCAGGCCAAGCTGGCCGAAGCCGTGGCCCAGTTGCAGGCGCTGGAGCAATTGCGCAAGAAAGTCCGGCGGTAATTGTCGACCACCATTCTCATACCGCTTACGATCCGAGCGCCGGCCCAAAAAGCCGGCGTTTTTTTGTTGTGTTACACGCGCTCCAATCAATCTGAACAGATGACAACCTGCCAGTAACAACGACCTGCGTTGATCTCCATTCAAGCCTGGACTATGTTTAATGGGACCGAACCTGGGGCCAGGCCGAAACACAGGTGATTTGATATGAATGTTTCCGCAATTTTACGAATGGCGAGCTTGTTGGCGGCACTGCATTGTCGTCCGGCAGCGGGATGGGAGCCATCGGTTTTCGAGTTCTATTGCGGATCTCCAGCCAACTCAGACCTGACCCTGTTCGAAGCGGCACAATCCGCCCTGAACTCCGAATCCGCCAAGAAGATCGAGAAAAGCAGCTACGAGTTCTATCGGGAGCATCTCGGGGAGGAGGTCGATTTTCCTGCGGACATAGAGTGCTTTTCGTTGGAACGCAAGACCATGCTGGAGGGTTTCGCAGCCAACGCCCTGACTTTTTATCGCAACACCGGCGATGCGCAGGGCCTCGAGTTCACTTCGCCGGCGCCTAATCGGCTCGGACCAGTGGTGCTCGATGAGGAAGGTAAACGAGTCGTGCGGTTGTTTGCAGACCCAGACTATACAAAAATTGGACAGACATTGGCCTACCCTTGCAAAGGAGGGGGTATCTGCGAATGGAGTACCAGCATCGTCCGGTTTGGCGTGCAAATGATTGCCAACCGGCCTCCGCCAGTCGCGTACTGGCTGGTTGCTCACGAGCTCTTTCACGTCGTTCAGAACGCACAACCCATTAATTCCGAAGGGTCAGGTGTGACATTTCCAGGGCCCTATTGGGTTGGGGAAGGAACGGCGGACGCCATCTCACACCATCAGGTGCGGCAACGCTATGGAAAGTCAAAGCTTCCGCTGTCGGTGCATGGGTCCAGAAGTTTCTATGGATTGCGTCCCTACGATCGGGGGTTGACCTGGGAGTCAGGAGCAGAAAAGGGGCCGTGGGGTCATGCACTGGTTACTGATTACAGGGCCAGTTCTTTCTGGACCCACATCGCAGATAGGTACTTTGAAGGCGATTACTATTATCTCATCGACTGGTTTGCCGTCCCGCCAGTCAATAATGACTGGTTAAAGTGGGCTGATGACCTGATGCGCTACCCCGGTGGCGAGATTACACATCCGTTCTATCTGGTCTTTCCCGATTTCATCGCCAATTACGCAGCATGGGGTGAAAAAAAATTTGATCACATCGGCGAAGATACCTGGTTGCAGGAATCGTTCGATGGCTGTGAACTGGTCACCTTGTCTCCCGGAGCCCAAATTCATGACCTCAATTTCGAACTGGAACCCATTTCAGCACGCTGTTTTAAAGTCCGGGTAGAGGGCCTGGAGCCCGGTATGGCAGCCTCTGTGATCTGGGTCGCTTATGACTCGAGTGAACAGGACATTGACGAAGTGCATCTGGCGGCCTCGCGATTGGGTGGGGAGATCGTTGATTCAGGTGCAGGATTCGATTGTTTTGATGCCACCAGGCGAGGCGGCAAGGCGGACTTGTGCCTGGACAAGCCCTTTACTGGACAACGGGGTGAAGTGAAGGAGACCGGAGAGGGGGACTGGGTCAAGACCTGGCAGGGTCATCTGCAGCAATCACAGGCGGGAAGTTTCGAGAACCTGATGTTCGTTGTTAACACGCCGGTTTACCCCACGGACAGTAAACACGACGTGAATAAGTCAGAAGAGAAGCAGGAAGTGCGCCTGCAAATAGGTTTGGAAGTTGTTGAGATGTACTCCTCTACGCACGGTAATACCAAAGTAGCATCGGCGGGCGCAAACGGGATAGCTACATCCGGCCAGGTGCCCATGCGATCGGGTGAAGGCACGCCCGAAAGCCAGCTAAGCAACATGATGAGCGCTCTCTCTGGCGATCCTGAAGCCATGTCACAGTTGACGTTCCAGCAAAATTCACCGGTGGGCACGACCCTGAACGTGAGCGGTTCACTCGAAGGTATTGAAGCCATTTTCATTAACCACGATGAAATACGGTCGGGAATGATGGGTTCTCGTGATCTGGAGACGGAGCTGGCTCTCTCCCTTCTGCCAGATGAGCCGATCAGGTTCGGATCGACTGGTACCTACGAGGCAATGGTAACGGGAGCAACGGGAGACGGCAGTGGCAGCGAATTGATCGTGGGGGCTCGTAGTGGCTCCACGGCAGAGGTTGACGTAGTGCAATTCAATCAGGACCTGCTACATTTGAAAGTGAAGGGGGAATACTGCTACCACTCACAATACGACTACTTAAAACAAAAATGTCGGAAAATCGAGAATTTCCAGGGAGAAATCATCAAACCATTTGGCTGGGCCTATGACTCGTCACAGATTTTTTCCAGCCTGGACACACCGGGAATGAAAGAATACAGGGAATGGCAGAAACAAGCTTTTTCTGAGATGTTTCCAGAACAAATGGAACCGATCGGTGCAGGCAATCCGGCAGCACCCGGTGGGCCACCGGCCACAGGTAGTCAGTCGTTTGGCAAATCCAGCAAGGAATGTGATTGTTCCTGCACTGAATTGGAGCGTATCGAACGGCTGGGTGACGAATGGCAAATCGAGGCTGAAGCCCGGGAAGAAGCCGGAGAATTTGCCGGGTTTCCACCACCGGAAATGATGACCATGCTGTCTTGTATGGGAACTTGTGGCCAGCAGTGGGATGCCTGTGACGGAGATTGACCATGACAGTTTCAGGAAAGAATGATCGAATGGCGAAACCTTCCCACGCAACTATCGAATCCCGGCTTCGCCCAGGAGAAAAGCTTATCTGGAGCGGCAGACCTGAGCACGAGGCGGCCAGGCCAACGCGGAAAACAAATCCATGGATTGGTCCGGCGGTTAAACTGGTCATAATCATGGGGGCCGCCTGGTTCATCGCGAACAAACTTCCGGGGGGAACTCTCGAGAGAATGCTTGGGGGAATAAAGCTTGATTCCGGCATGATCTTCGGCATCGCGGGTGCGATTTTCGTCGTATTTGTGCTGCCTCCCGCTTTGAAGGCTCTGAAGATCGACCACCGATCTCGCATGGATCGGTACTTCCTGTCCTTGCAATATGCGATAACGGATCAGCGATTGATCATAATGCAAGGGGACAGAATCGAGTCCTACGAGCCCGAGAACCTGACCCAACTCAGGATTCGGGACCGTGGTGACGGTCGCCGGGATATCGAGTTCCAAAACCAGGACCGCGCGACCAATGCCTCCAGGAAAGACGACCCAGTCGGATGGGAGCAACGCCACGTCGGCTTCAAGATGTTGTCGGATGCCGAAGCCGTTAAGGAGCGGATCGAGCACTGGATCGAAGAACATCTCGAAAAGGCAGGTGAGATGGCAGAAGCGTTCAACTCAGGGGATTCCGATTCGGGCCGGACATTTGGAAATCCGCTTCTTGGTCTGACATTCCGCGCCCCTTAGGGCTGGGACATACAGGTGCGCAAAAAGGCACAGCCCTTTGGTGCGAAGTTTGTGGACAAGCAGAGCTGGTACTCGATCGGAGAAACCGACGACTGGAACCTTGTGCGTATGCAAGGCCCCATGGACAGCGTCGTGGAATTCGAACTGTTCGAAACCGAGCCCCTGGTGAGCTATAAGACCATGACCAAGTCGTTCTGGGTCAAGGCGCTGGTCGGTAAGCCAATCGAGTCCGATGCGGACTTCCGGTTGAACGGTATGGCAGGCTTTCGCCTCACTTATCGCGACGACCTCCAGATGGAGAATAACAAGCGCGGAGAGGCGGCTGGCATAGCGGCCGTGGCCAGACTTTCGCAAAAATACGTGCTACACGATGGTAAGCGTCAACTGTACATCGAGACCCGGTGGCCGGAAGGCTCCGAGGAGCTGGGCAAGGTGGTCGATGCTGTGATCCAGACGATATCCACTTGAGAACGCGGCCAGGTGCCGTTCATCATCCACGCCTGAGACGGGAGCAACGTGGCTGAAAGTGCGGCGTTAACCCCCCCAAAAAATGCCATAACCGGCTGCTATTTGCCCTGTTTTTGATATCAGTCATCGTCATGTGACCCGGGTTGCTAAACTATCCGGGTTATGAATTCGACCATCCAATGTGACATCGTTTCGCACCGTGAAGAAATCTTTTCCGGCGAAGTTGCGATGTTCATCGCCACCGGTTCCGGGGGTGAACTGGGTATTGCCCCGCGCCACGCACCGCTCATTACCACGCTCAAAGCAGGCCCACTCCGCTTAATGCTGCCCAACGGGGAAGAGCGGGTGTTCATCACCGGTGGCGGTATTCTGGAAGTCATGCCGCACCTGGTGTCGGTCCTGGCCGATTCGGCCATTCGTGCATCGGATATGGACGAAGCGGCCGCCCTGCAAGCCCGGCAGGATGCTGAACGAGCGCTTCGCACCAGTCATCGCCGGATGGAAATTGCCGAAGCGGAAGCCCAGCTTCGCATGGCTATCGCAGAACTTCAGCAACTGGACAAGATGCGCAAGGAAGGGCGGCGCGGACGGCGTCTGAAGGGCGCATAACCAGGCAGAAAGTCACTCATATGCGGTATACTGGGGTGCCAATCCAACCATCATGCCTGCACGATTGTGGCCACATTTTTCGGAGACACAACCCCATGAAACTAAAATCAGTCGCTCTGCTCGCCGTCCTTCTGGCTTCACTGAATTTGCAGGCTGGAGACGAAACCGGTTCTCCTGAAAAGCTCACGTTTACTGCGGAGCAGGAAGTGCAGTTGACCGCGGTGATTGACGCCATCGACCTGGAAGCGCGCACCGTCACGCTGACCGGGCCCATGGGCAATTCCCGCACGCTCCAGGCACGCGAAGATTCCAACAACATCGACAAAGTAAAGGTTGGTGATCAGGTGGACGTAAAGTACATCCAGAATCTGACCGTCCAGCTGTGGGCCAATGACGGCATGGAGCCGGGCGAGGGCGGAATGACGGTCCAGGGCACCAACAAGGAAGGCGAAGCACCGGCCGCGATGGAACTGGTTTCAACGGTCGAAACCGCGGTGGTGGAAGAAATCAATCTCGAGGCCAACACGTTCAAGCTGCGCTGGCCCAACGGTGAAGTCAACGAGTATGTCGCCCAGGACCCGGAAAACCTGAAAAAAGGCGAAGTCGGCGACCTCGTGTCAGTGACCTACACTGAAGCCATTGCTCTGACCTTGATGGCCAACGAAGAATAAGCCTCGTTCGTTTCGAGTTCCAGGCGCCCCAATTTTTGGGGCGCTTTTTTTTTATCCTCTTTTCATGACCTGCGCCATCGAATCCCGGGCGCCAGCGCGGTAAATTGACCAGTGACCCCGGCATTCTGAACCTGACGGAGGAGCACCATGTCATTCAACCTGAAGGGCCGCAGCTTTCTGAAGCTGCTCGATTTCTCCAAGCGTGACCTGACCTACATCCTGGACCTGGCGCGCGACCTGAAACGGGCCAAGTACGCTGGCAACGAGGTCAAGTGCCTGCAAGGTAAAAACATTGCGCTGATCTTCGCCAAGGCGTCAACCCGCACCCGCTGCGCCTTTGAAGTGGCGGCCTATGACCAGGGCGCCAACGTCACTTACCTCGACCCAACCGGGTCGCACCTGGGCAAGAAGGAGTCGGTCAGGGACACGGCCCGGGTACTCGGGCGGATGTACGACGCCATCGAGTATCGCGGCAACTCGCAGGAAATCGTCGAGGAACTGGCCCGCTACGCCGGCGTTCCGGTCTTCAACGGCCTGACCGATGAATTCCATCCCACGCAGATGTGCGCCGACATCATGACAATGCGGGAGTACATGCCGCAGCCCTGGCATGATTTCAAATACGCCTACGTTGGCGACGCCCGTTCCAACATGGGTAATTCGCTGATGCTGGCCGGCTGCCTGATGGGTATGGACGTGCGCATCGCCGCGCCCAGGAGCCTCTGGCCCGGCGAAAAATTGCTGGAGTACGCCCGTAAGTTGGAAAAAGTGAACAAGGGTAAACTCACATTGACCGAGGATCCGCAGGAAGCCGTCCAGGGCGTGCAGTTCATCCATACCGATGTCTGGGTGTCGATGGGCGAGCCCGATGAAGTCTGGGAGGAAAGAATCCGCCTGCTCAAACCCTACCAGGTGAACGCCGGACTGATGGCCGCCAGCGGTAATCCGAGGGTCCGGTTCATGCACTGCCTGCCGGCCTTTCACAACCTGGAAACCGAAATCGGACGTGAAATCCACCAGAAGTTTGGACTCGATGCGATGGAGGTGACGGAAGAGGTGTTCGAGTCGACCGCCGGCATCCAGTTTGAACAGGCTGAAAACCGGGTGCATTCCATCAAGGCCCTGCTGGTGGCCACGCTGGGCAGCCAGTAAGGCCTGATGCCGGAAACCGATTGCATGCCATCACAGATCGATCACACCCGGGTCGTCGTTGCGCTGGGCGGCAATGCCCTGCTGCAGCGGGGCCAGGCGCTGAACGCGGAAAACCAGCGCGGCAACATCCGGATTGCCGCCAGGCAACTGGCGGCGGTGCACCAGCACCATCAATTGGTCATCGCCCATGGAAACGGCCCCCAGGTGGGGTTACTGGCGCTGATGGAGGCCGCCTACAACGCGGTCGATCCTTATCCCCTGGATGTCCTCGGCGCCGAAACCGTCGGGATGATCGGTTACATGATCGAGCAGGAACTGGGCAATATCATCCCGTTCGAGGATCACATCGTCACCGTTCTGACCCAGATCCTGGTCGACCCCGCCGACCCGGCTTTCGAGCATCCCACCAAGCCGGTCGGGCCGGTGTATGGACAAGCGGAAAGCGAAAAACTGCAGCGTGAGAAGGGCTGGGCCATGGCGCCCGACGGCGAATACTTTCGCCGGGTCGTACCCTCACCATTGCCAAAACAGATCATTGAAATAGACGCCATCCGGGTGCTGGTGGACAGCGGTATCGTGGTCATCTGCGCCGGGGGCGGCGGCATACCCGTGGCCTACGATAAAGACAAAAAACTGTATGGGGTCGAGGCAGTGATCGACAAGGATCTGGCCAGCGGCCTGTTGGCCAAAGGACTGGGCGCCGACATGTTTGTGATGCTGACCGACGTTGCCAACGTCTATCTGAACTTTGGCAAGCCAGACCAGAAACCAATCCGGGCGGCGCACCCCGATGCTTTGGAAAAACTTGGTTTTCCGGAGGGGTCGATGGGGCCTAAAGTACTTGGTGCCTGCCAGTTCGTCCGGGAAACCGGCAAGCGCAGCGCCATCGGTCAGCTTTCCGACCTGACCCGGATCATGGCGGGCGAGGCCGGAACGCTGATCTCTGACGATATCGAGGGTATCGAGTTTTGCTAACCGTTGTAGAATGGCGCTGTCTGCGTCGAGGGTAAATCATGAAACACGTCATCACGGTCCACGACTTCTCGGTAGCCGAAATCCTGGAGGTATTGGACCGGGCAGAATCCATGGTGGAGATCGCCCGCGGCCGGGCGGTGTCGGACCAGTTGAAAGGCAAGATCCTGGGCTGCATTTTCTACGAGCCGTCAACGCGCACGCGCCTGTCGTTCGAAACCGCCATGCAGCGCCTGGGTGGCAGCGTGATCGGCTTCGCCGGGCCGGAGGCAACCTCGGTGGTCAAGGGCGAAACCCTGGCGGACACCATCCGCATGGTCAGCGGTTATGCCGACGCCATCGTGTTGCGTCACCCACGCGAAGGCGCCGCCCGCCTGGCCACCCAGTTCTCGGACAAGCCGGTTCTGAACGCCGGCGACGGGGCCGGCCAGCATCCAACCCAAACCCTGCTCGACCTGTTCACGATCCGCACCGAAACCGGGTCGCTGCAAGGACTGAACATCAGCATGGTGGGTGACCTGCGTTACGGCCGCACAGTGCACTCCCTTGCGATTGCACTGGCCAAGCTGGGCAACACCATCAACCTGGTTTCTCCCGAGGGTCTGGAAATGCCCGGCGAAGTGGTCAGTTACCTGGAAGAGGCGGGCAAGTTCGGGCTGGCCTGCCAGTCGCCGGAAGAAATCATCGGCGATACCGATATCCTGTACGTAACGCGCATTCAGAAAGAGCGGTTTCCGGACCAGGTTGAATATGAAAAAGTCGCCGGCCTTTATCGCGTCGATGCCGACCTGGTGTCGCGCGGCCGGGAAGATATGATCATCATGCACCCGTTACCGCGCGTCAACGAAATCGCGCCGGAGGTGGATGACCTGCCGCAGGCGAGGTATTTCATCCAGGCCTTCAATGGTGTTCCGGTTCGGATGGCGCTGTTGTCGATGCTGCTGGGAGGTTCATGACATGTCTGAAAAACTGATGAAAGTGCAGCGCATCGAACATGGCACCGTGATCGATCATATTCTTCCCGGGATGGCGTTCGACGTACTCAGGGTTCTTGGCATCCCAAGTGACAAGACCATGAGCATCCTTCTGAACAGCCACTCAAAGAAAGGTGGCAAAAAGGATATCCTGAAAATCGAGGACGTGGAGTTGACCGCCGAAGAGGCCAACCGGGTCGCGCTGGTTTCACCACACGCCACGATCAATTTCATCCATGGCGGCGAAGTCGTCCGGAAATTCAACGCCGAGGCGCCGCGCGTCGTCCGGGGTATTCTCACCTGTTCCAATCCGAACTGCATTTCCAACCAGAATGAGCCGGTGGAATCGGAATTCACGCGCGGCCCGGATGAAGGTCATCGTTACGTTTGCACCTACTGCGAACGGGATATCGTCGATCTGGCCAAGCGAATTCGCTGGTAAAAAAAGCGCCGGCCATCATGTCATGGCCGGCGAATTCAAATCATTGAACGGAGGGGTAGGGATCATCGGGTGATCCCAGGTTCAATGAATCAGGAATCAGCGGAAGATTGCTTTTGATGCAGTTCCTGTATACCGGCGTTGTCGACGCGCTGAACCGCGACGTCCAGGGTTTCCTGGTAGCACTCTTCGTTCCCGACCGAGCGTTCAACCGATCCCGTCAGGTGGAGGTTGGTGGAACCGCAGACCTTGCGTGACTGGTCCTGCAGTCGTTCATACAGTTCCTGTTGATCGCTCGCATCGCTCAGATCCAGTGACTCGATGGATGCCTTCGAAGCATCCAGCGCCGAGGCGCTGCCTAGCAGGGGAAAGGCCAGGGCGGCGATGGCGGCGGCGGAGAGCAGTGTGTGTCGAACTGTGTTCAGAGTCTTCATCTTTTTACCTCATTCGTCTTCAAGGATTATCGTCTGACGGGACCTTTTTCTCGATCCTTCCCCCTTTTGGATGCCGGATCTGAAGAAATGGTTACATCGTCGGCGACAGAACGCTCAATCTGCGCGACAAATAGAGTTGATCGAAAAATTGAAACGTTTCAGTTTGGAAGTTCAACAGCAGGGTTCCTGAGAGAGGGAGGCCCGCAGGGCCGGATGGGACAGGGGCTGTATACAGCCCCTGCTGGTGAACCCCCCGTTTGGTTCGAACTCTCTGGGTTACAGAATCACTGCGCCTGTTCCGCCAGCGTTTCACACAGCGGAACGTTGTCCAGCGTGATGCTTTCGATGGGTACCATGCCCTGGCGGTTGATCGAAGCAATATCGTAGGTGATCTTGCCTTCGTTGCAGCCACTGAATTCCACGATCATCTCGCCATCTTTCTC
>Ga0102946_1000630_pt1 | contig 12187 bp, 12 predicted proteins | sample SalPon2A_A_D1_MG_FD_78209 | JGI IMG/M metagenome (GOLD analysis project Ga0102946, IMG submission 78209) | Soil microbial communities from South San Francisco under conditions of wetland restoration - Salt Pond MetaG R2A_A_D1_MG | ecosystem: Environmental > Terrestrial > Soil > Wetlands | place... | reverse complement strand
AGAATGCCCTCGCAGACAACGCTGGCGCAATCGTTGCCCTGGATGTCAACAGCGGCGAAGTCCTTGCCCTGGTTAGTAGACCGACCTTTGATCCGGCCTGGTTTGCTCGCGGGATCACCAGCGAGGAGTGGCGGGACTTGAGCAACAACTCGCAGCATCCGATGACCAACAAGGCTCTGCGCGGCCAGTACCCACCGGGATCGACATTCAAAATGGCTGTAGCCCTGGCGGCTCTCGAAGCAGGGACGGTTACACCTGCGACCAAGGTCTATTGTTCCGGCAGCCTGAAATTAAGCCGGAGTTACGAATTCCGCTGCTGGAAGAAGGAGGGCCACGGCTCGGTAGATTTGCATAGAGCGATCAAGGAGAGTTGTGATGTCTGGTTTTATCAAGTCGGGCTCGAAACCGGTATCGACCGGATTGCCAGCGCGGCAAAACGCCTCGGTTTGGGAGCGCAAACCGGATTCCCGTTAGGCTCCGAGCGCACAGGGTTGATTCCTACCAGGGAATGGAAGAAAAAACGTTTTGGCACCAGTTGGTACGACGGGGAGACGGTTATTTCGTCAATCGGCCAGGGTTTTGTTTTGACAACCCCGATACAGTTGGCGACTATGGCCGCAGCGTTGGCCAACGGCGGGACAATCTGGAAGCCGCAGGTCGTGCAGAAGATCATTGATCTCGATGGGAATGCAGAGTGGTTGTTCGAACCGGAAAAGCTCAGTGAGACGGCATGGTCGCCAAAACATTTGGCTCCTATCAGAAAAGCCATGGAAGCTGTGGTCAATGACGTCGGCGGTACAGCCTGGAGGAGCCGGCTGGAGAAGATCCGGTTTGCCGGCAAGACCGGCACGGCCCAGGTCGTGCGCAGAAAAACCGACGACGAAGAGGAGGTCGAAGAGGAGGTAACCCCTTATCAGTTCAGAGATCACGCCCTGTTCGTTTCCTATGCCCCGGCTGAAAATCCGCAGATTGCTGTAGCTGTCGTTGTCGAACACGGAGGACACGGTTCCAGCGCGGCGGCGCCGGTCGCCATGGCCATGTATGATTCGTATTTCACCGGCAAATCGGGTGAAAAAGAGATCGCAAGACTCTTGCCTGCCGAGGACTGATGATGTTTGACAGACGATTGATAACGCACTTTAACTGGGTTTACCTGCTGCTGGTCTTGCTGATTGCCCTGATCGGCATAGCAAACATGTACAGCGCAACGTCTTCCTGGACTGCTGCCGCGCTGCCTGTGTATCTCAAGCAGTTTTACTGGGTGGGGATAGGCCTGGCAATTGTTGCCATCATCTGTCTGTTCGACTATCGACACCTGGAATATATCAGTGTCCCACTGTACGGCATTAATCTTCTGCTGTTGGCCATGGTCCTGGCTTTCGGCAGGACCAGCATGGGCGCGACCCGCTGGATAGGCCTGGCAGGATTTAATGTTCAGCCCAGTGAAATCATGAAAATCGTGATTATCATTATTCTCGCCCGATATTTTAGCGAAAAGGCCAGCATGCGCGGATTCTCGCTCGGTGAACTGCTCGTGCCCGGATTGATTCTGGGCGTTCCGGCCCTGCTGATCATGAAGCAGCCGGATCTCGGTACGGCCCTTCTGGTTCTCTGTATAGGTGGAACCATGGCCCTGTTCGCCGGAGTCCGACGCTCTGCAATGACTTTTCTTGGCCTCTCGGGCCTCGCCGCTGTCTGTGGTGGCTGGTTTCTCCTGCATGACTACCAGAAAAAACGCATACTCACTTTCCTTAATCCTGAGCGGGATCCGCTGGGCGCCGGCTACCATATCATACAGTCAAAAATTGCCGTTGGCAGCGGCGGCTTCAACGGTCTCGGTTTCATGAAGGGGACCCAGTCGCAACTGTCCTTCCTGCCGGAGCGCCACACGGATTTTGCGTTCTCGGTGTTCGCCGAAGAGTGGGGGTTGATCGGCTGCCTGTTGCTGCTGGCCTTTTACTGCCTGGTTGTCCTTTGGGGTTTGCATATTGCCCTGCGTTCAAATGATCGCTTCGGTATGTATCTCGCCATCGGCGTCTGCGCGATGCTGTTCTGGCATATCGTGGTTAACCTGGGAATGGTGATCGGCCTTCTGCCGGTGGTTGGCGTGCCCTTGCCGCTCTTCTCCTACGGCGGTACCAGTATGGTGACGTCTATGACAGGAGTCGGTCTGCTTCTAAATGTGGGGATGCGGCGGTTTATGTTTTAAACCCCGAAGCGCGAGACGCGAGGCACGAAAAATATTCAGTGTTGACATCTGTTACAGGTTGTTCCAGCCCCCAGCCCCCGTTTTTTTGATATACTTCAAGCATGGAGCTCCACCAGGCAAAATTCTGGGAAAAGGCCGACAACAACAAGGTCCATTGCAGCCTCTGCCGCTTCCATTGCGTCATAGCTGATGGTCGAAGAGGCCGTTGCGGTGTGCGTGAAAACCGGGGTGGTAGTCTTTACAGCCTTGTTTATGGTCGGACGGTCTCCGAGAATGTAGATCCGATAGAGAAGAAACCTCTCTATCATTTCCATCCCGGTTCACGAAGTTTGTCAATCGCTACGGTTGGCTGCAATTTCCACTGCCTGCACTGCCAGAATCACGAGATTTCCCAGTGGCCTCATGAACGCTCGGGAATTCCAGGTACGGCAATGTCTCCGCAGGACATCGTTAGGAACGCAGTGCAAAGCAAATCGGCAAGTATTGCCTACACTTATACCGAGCCGACTGTTTTTTTCGAATATGCTTACGACACGGCGGTGGTAGCGAAAAAAGCAGGGATCAAGAATGTCTTCGTCACAAATGGTTATACGACGACCGAGGCCCTTGAGGCGATTGCCCCATACCTCGATGCGGTTAATGTCGACCTTAAGGGATTTTCCGATCGCGCATACCGTGAAGTGACCGGCGCATCTCTCGATGGTGTGCTTGAATGCCTCAAGGATTACCGCAGGTTGGGTATCTGGCTCGAGATCACTACCCTCGTGATCCCGGGGCACAATGACAGCCGGGATGAACTGCACCGGATCGCCAGTTTTATCTCCGGGGATCTCGGTGCAGAAGTGCCCTGGCATATTTCGGCATTTTATCCGACGTACAAGATGCAGGACAGGCCGCCGACACCTTTGGCGACCCTGCAGATGGCCAGAGATATCGGTCGCCAAGCCGGTTTACACTACGTGTACCTCGGCAATGTCAACGACCCTGAATCCGGAGACACGATTTGTCCGGGGTGCGGGAAGGCGGTGATCCGTCGCCGGTCCCTGCAGTGCATCGAATCGGCAATCATCGGCCAAAACTGCAAATACTGCAGCTATAAAATAGCCGGTGTCGACCTAGGCATCTGATGAGGAGCATTAATGTCCATTGACCGCTGTAACCCGCGCAACCCCGATGCAGAAATCGACAGCATGTTCATCGATCGCTGGTCGCCGCGGGCGTTTAAAACGGTCCCTTTAACGCAGGCACAGATCGACAGTCTGTTCGAGGCGGCGCGTTGGGCCCCTTCATGCTTTAATGAACAGCCCTGGCTGTTTATCTACGCCGCAAACGAAGCGGACCGGGTACGTTTCATTCCGGCGCTGGTCGAAAAGAACCAGGTCTGGGCCGAAAATGCTAGCCTGCTTATCTTCCTGCTGTGCAGACGAAATTTCAGCCATAATGACAAAGAGAACCGGCATGCTCCGTTTGACGCCGGAGCGGCATGGATGTCAGTGGCCCTCCAGGCTCGCAAGCTTGGATTATACGCACACGCCATGGCCGGTTTCAGCCGTGAAAAGGCCTATGAAATTCTCAATGTTCCTGCCGAAGAGTACGACGTCATGGCCGCTATTGCGGTCGGCTATCGTGCTGAGCCCAACAATCTGCCCGAACCGGTTGCCGCCGCAGAAAAGCCGAGTAATAGAAAGGAGCGTGAAGAAGTTGCCCGGGAAGTATCCTTATGAGGTTGGGGCTTGCGTTGTTTGTTGCCCGATCATCTTTTGAAATTGATAAAGACTGCGTTGATCATAAATGTCCAGTCGGATAAAAAATAGCCCGCAGTCTAAAACTGCGGGCCTTAAAGTGGTGCATAACATAACATTTGAAGACTTTGCTGCGTAATGTTCTCCAGCCTGGAGAAACAAAGGTGTTTCGTTACAGGTTCATCCGTTTGCCAAGAAATGATTAGGATCTGCCAGTTTTCTTCCATAATTGCGTCTTTCAGGCCCGTAATACTCACTGGATCGGTTCGATCTGACGGGGTCACGGCCTATGACGGCAACGCCATCCTGACGCCTGAAACAGAGGAGTTCCTGTTCACTGACCAATCTGTCAAGACTCTGTGCATCGACTATGTCGATATTTCCCGATTTAAACAATACCTGTATCGTCTTTCCTTCCTTTTGTCTTTTTTTGACAGCTTTCCTGATCGCGTAGTGAATGTCTTCGCGGCGGAATGGCTTCCTGAGCAACTGGTCGCAGCCGGTTTCGAAGTATGCCAGTGCACTGACAGCCGCACCCCAGGCGGTCATGATGATTACAGGAGTGTCCCTTAAGTCCTGGTTGCCTCGAACCCTTTCACAAATGTTGCGCCCTCCTGATCGAGCTAGTAAGTCGTCGGTTATGATGACATCAGGTCGTTAGGCTATGGCTATTCGAGAACCTTCATCTGCGTCTTCTGCAAAGAGTACCTCCCTGTATTCCCCCTCCAGGACTGTACCCATGAGTTGACGGATCGTTTGTGTTGTCTCTATGACTAAAATTTTCAGGTTGCTGATCTTTCCTTCAGTCATACCCTCTCCATCGCTAAAAAAATAATCAAACAGAAAATTTATTTAATCGGTCTATTGGTATCTATACCCTGTGGCCGATTATACAGATTAGAATAAGGAAAACAATTGTCACAAATAACAATACAGAAGGAAAATGGAGGTATTTTTACCTTCGGGACAGGTCATTGTGAATGCTTCTTGAATGGGTGAGCTGTTGAAGAACTATCACTAGTGGTATATATTTATATATAATTAATATTAACTATATTTAAAAAGATGTGTTGTGTGATGTGGTTGGGGCAAAATTATTCCCCTGTCTAAACGCTAAAACTAGTTATTCGTCTCCAGTTTCGATTGTCCATGCAGGAAGGCCCTGGTGTTGAGAAAGTTTTCCTCTTCACCGATGAGCATCAAGGTGTCTCCGGTCTCCAGGTGTAGCTCGGCAGAGGGGCTGTAAATGACCCGTTCGTTGCGTATAACTCCCATAACGGTTGTTCCTGTTACTGAGCGGAAGTTGAGTTCAGCGAGAGTCTTGCCAATGTGAGGTGAATCATCGGGTACAGCCTGAATTTCTATTTCGCCCCCTTCGAGCACGGAAAGATAACCGGTCAGGTTGGAGGTCTGGTTGTCCTGCTTATCGTAGCGGCGCTGGTGTTCGTCACGTAATGAAGAGAGGATTTTCAGGACGCGCCCCTCGGACACCTGGAATTCTTTCAACAGGAATGCCGCCATTTCAAGGCCGGCACCGAATTCATCTGTGATGATGTCGTTGGCGCCGGCTTTCATCAATGGCTCGATGTTGGTTACGTAGTGGGTGCGTGCCAGGATGTAAAGGTCCGGGTTCAACTCCCTGGCTGTCGGAACTGCACGGGCGAGAGCGGAAGGATCGTTGATGGCCAGTACCATGGCACGAGCCCTGTGTATGCCTGCACCCTCAAGAACCGCCGGTGCCGTTGCGTCGCCATGGATAATAATCTCGCCGGCTTTACGCGCCCGGCGGACCACTTCGCCGTTCATCTCGATGTGAATATAAGGCAGTCGCATTTCGCGCAGGGCCCTGGCAACATTCCTGCCTGAGAGTCCGTAGCCTGCAATGACGACATGTCCTTCCAGGTTGGCGGTCCGCTCACGATCATCGCTGACCGGATCCGAGGTGCGCCAGCCGAACAACCCGGTCAGGCGCAACGAAAAGGGTTGGGCCAGGCGGAACATCAAAGGCGTCAACATCATCGACAGGGCTATGATAGACAGGGCCAGTTGATAGCTCCTGGTCGGGATCAGATCGAGGGTGCGGGCCTGGGCCATTAGAATGAATGAAAACTCACCGACTTGAAAAGTCATCAAACCGGCAACCAGGGCGGTTTGCAGAGGGTACCTGGAGGCGAGTCCGGCAAGGGTCCCGGCAATTGTCTTGGCCAGGCTCAAGAGGATGATGCCGATCAGTACTGCATCCCAGTGAGTGATCCATAGGCGAATATCCACAAGCATACCGACCGAGATGAAGAATACAGCCAGAAAAACATCTCTAAACGGAATTATGTCGGCCATAACCTGATGAGACGAGTCGGATTCAGCAAGGGCTAATCCGGCAAGAAACGCTCCAAGGGCCAATGACAGTCCGGCGTGGGCAGTAACCCATGCCGTACCCAGGACCAGGGTCAGAATGGTCAGGCGGAAAAGCTCCGGTGCACGAGTCTTGAGAATGCCACGGAGCAACGGTTTCAAAAAATGCCTGACAAACAGGTACAGTCCGCCGAGAATTAGAGCCGACTTTACGATCGCCCACGGCGAGAAGCCTCCGGATTGGGAGCCCAGCAGCGGCAGAGCGACGATAAAAAGGATGACACAGATGTCCTGGAAGAGCAGGATGCCGAGGGCTATGCGACCATGGGCAGAATCTATTTCACCGCGTTCGAGGAGAAGTTTCAGGACGATAGCTGTGGACGAAAGAGCCATTGCCATACCGAGCACCATGGCTGCCACGGGGGGTTCTCCTAGCAAGTAGGTACCGCATGCCACCGCAACAGAGGTTGCGACAACCTGGGTGGTGCCGGCCGACAGGAGCAGATTTTTCAGGCGGACGATTCGTTTGTAGGAGAATTCTAGGCCGATGGTGAAGAGCAGCAGCACAACTCCAACCTCGGCAACCATTTCAACCTCATGGACGCCGTATATCAGGTGCAATCCATAGGGCCCGACCAGCAGGCCCGTTGTCAGGTAACCGACGATCGGTGACTGTCGCAACAGACTGAACAGCCAGGCATTGAAAAGTGCCAGTCCGAGTAATATCAGAACATCTTGCAGTGCAGTGAGGTCATTCATGGTCTTGTAAAAACCTAAAGTCTCCAGTATCCAGAATTCAGAATGGTGAAAGGTTCAGAATGGTTATCCGATCCCTGTTACTTTTTGTTCTTGCCCTTTCCGGGTCGTTGAGTCTTGAGCCAATCCTGTCTGTCTTTTATAGTTTTTTCGTAGCCACTCTCTTTGGGGCGGTAATACACTATACCGTCTATCTGCTCAGGCAGATGGGACTGGGAGACAACAGCGTCATCGTGATTGTGGGCGTACTGATACCCTTTGCCATAGCCGAGTTCTTTCATCAACCCGGTCGGTGCGTTTCGTATATGCAGCGGCACCGGCAACGCGCCGCTTGCGCGAACCTCTTTCTGCGCTTCGCCTATCGCTACATATGAAGCGTTGCTCTTGGGAGCCGTGGCAAGATAAGTGGCGGCCTGTGCCATTGGGATACGCCCCTCTGGCATGCCGACAAAGTGGACGGCCTGCTGTGTCGCCACGGCGAGCTGCAGGGCCCGCGGGTCTGCGTTGCCGATGTCTTCTGAGGCAAAGATCACCATGCGGCGGACTATGAATAAAGGATCTTCACCGGCTTCGATCATGCGGGCCAGCCAGTAGACGGCTGCATCTGGGTCGGAGTCACGCATGCTTTTGATGAATGCCGAAATAACGTTGTAATGTTCTTCGGCACCCTTGTCGTAGGCCAGGGGGGCACGTTGCAGTGCCTCCAGAACATTGTCCGGAGTGATCAGGGCTTCCCGGCACAAATTGGCGGCGACTTCTATGGTGTTGAGAGCGATGCGTGCATCGCCGCCTGCCTGTTCAGCCAGCAGGTCAAGAGCTTTATCCTCAGCCGTCAGTTTGCGGCGAGTCAACTCTTGATCGTTCTCCAGTGCACGCACCATAAGTCGTCTGATGTCTGCGGGTTCCAGGGGCTCCAGGACAAAGACCCTGGAGCGGGAGAGCAGGGCGGAGTTGACTTCGAAGGAGGGGTTTTCCGTAGTGGCACCGATCAGGATAATGTCGCCATTTTCTACCCAGGGCAGAAGCGCATCCTGTTGGGCCTTGTTGAAACGGTGGATCTCGTCGATGAAGAGCAGGGTGCGTCGACCGTAGTAGTCGCGCTCCTGTTTCGCTTTCGCCGTGATCTCACGAACCTCCTTGACGCCCTGGAGGACTGCGCTGAAAGAGGCGAATTCACATTTGGTGGTGTTGGCGATCACCCGGGCAAGGGTGGTCTTGCCCGTACCGGGCGGTCCCCAGAAGATTGCTGATGAGAGGTGGTCGCTCTCAATCAGCCGGCGCAGAATGTTGCCCGACCCGAGCAGGTGCTGTTGGCCGACCATATCGTCGAGTTGCTTTGGACGCACCCGTTCAGCGAGAGGCGGCGGAGCCTTGGTGGATGTTGATGAAGAGAAAAGGTCCATGTTCAGGCAATTGGCGCATGGTGCGTGGCGCGCGGCACGGTTGAGGGTCTCATCAGGCAGAAACGGTATGTGTCGAGAGCTAAGTTTCGCATGTCACTATCAGCCTCTGCGGAGGTTTCCTGACAGGCTAACATACGACTCTCCTTCTCACAAGTGAATGATGGTGTAAGTGCCTGATTGTCATAGACTTTGACGATGCGTTGTGGTACAGTCGCTGCGTTTCGGAGGAAGGGCTTTATATGAAGCGAATCGGTATTTTTGCCAAGCGACATAACGAGGACGCAGTCCGACTTGCAGAAGAAGTTGTTGGCTGGCTGGTCGAGCGGAAAATAGAGGTCTTTGTTGATGAGCCTCTGGCGGAGGCCATGGCAGGTGTGTCAGGCTATCCCGGGCAGGCGATCCCGCCCCAGGTAGACATGGTTATCGTGTTGGGCGGTGACGGGACTTTGCTTTCCGTTGCTCGCCTGGTTGGTGACCTGCGAACGCCAATCCTGGGTGTCAATCTGGGTAGTCTAGGTTTCCTTACCGAAATCACCCGCCCGGAGCTTTTCCCGATCCTGGAGCAGGTGGTTGAAGGGGATTTCATAGTTTCCGAACGTATGCGTCTGCTGGCCGTAATTAGGCGCCAGGACAGGGAAGTGGCACGCTACCGGGTGCTCAACGACGTGGTAATCAACAAGGGCGCTCTGGCCCGTATCATAGATATGGAGGCGTGGGTTGATGACGATTACCTGACCACCTTCAAGGCGGATGGCCTGATCGTTTCAACGCCGACAGGTTCGACCGGTTACAACCTTGCCGCAGGCGGGCCGATAATCTATCCCGGGAACCACTGCCATGTAATTTCACCAATCTGCCCACATACTCTGACCAATCGTCCGATTGTTGTCTCGGATGAAGCGACGATCCGCATCAAGGTCAAATCCGAGGACCAGGACGTGGTCTTTACAGCCGACGGCCAGGAGGGGATGCCCCTGCAGTGCGGCGATATAGTGGAACTGCGCAAGTCGAACCATTGCACGCTGTTGATCAAGAGTCCGAACAAGGACTACTTCCAGGTGCTTCGAACCAAACTGCGGTGGGGTGAAAGATAAATCGCGGCGAGAAGAGATTGAAACGCTTACGTCAGGTACCCTGCTCGTATGGATGTTGTTGATTATAATACTATTAATGTCGCGCTACTCTCTACGCGCCACGCGCCACTGATGCTATGCTCCTCAACCTGACCATCACTGATTTTGCCATCATCGACCGTCTCGAAGTCCAGTTTGACACGGGTTTCAACGTCCTGTCCGGCGAAACCGGCGCAGGCAAGTCGATTATCCTCGACGCGGTCGGCCTGCTCCTGGGAGACCGTGCCCGGCCTGACCTGGTCAGGGCAGGTGCCGACGAGGCGTCTGTTCAGGCCCTGTTTGATCTGTCTGGACAGGATAATGTCCGTCAGGCATTTGTCGAGGCTGGCTTCCCGGTCGACGATGAACTCGTATTGCGGCGGATTGTCCAGGGTGGTGGTCGCAGCAGGGCATACATCAATGGCAATCTGGCCACCCTGGTACAATTACAGCCTCTTGCTGAGCGGCTGGTGACGGTCTGTGGCCAGCATGAGCACCAGCACCTTTTACAGCGTAATGTCCACCTGTTGATCCTCGACCGATTCGGCTCACTCGACGGACAGGTGAACGCTTATCGCGAGTCGTACCAGAAGCTGCAAGCTGTTTCGAAACAGTTGGAAAAGCTCGAAGATGCAGAACGGGACCGTGAACAGAGGCTTGATTTCCTGCAGCATCAGTCTGCGGAAATTGCCTCAGCAGAATTGTCCGTTGAAGAGGAACAGGCACTCCTTGCAGAACGACTGTTGCTGCAGAACGCCGAGCGGTTGGTTGCCGTGGCCCGGGGTGGCTATGATGCGCTTTACGACAGCGACGGCTCGGTATGTGAAGTGTTGGGCGCCTTGTCGGCCGATTTGCAGGAGATTGCAGAGGTTGACAAGAAGATGGAGGCTCTTTTCGATGCTGTACAGCGTAACCTTTTTGAGCTTGAAGACGTTGCCGTGCAGATGCGTTCCTACTTGGCAAATGCTTCATTTGAACCTGACCGCATCGATACAGTCGAAGAACGCCTCGGCCTATTGAATCGACTGAAGCGTAAGTACGCACCCACAATCGGTGAGATCCTGGAGCTCAAGGAAGTCTACGACCAAGAGATCGTTCAGCTTGAGAATGTCGGCGAAACCCGCATCAACCTGGTTGAGGAACTTGCTTCCCTCAAGGAGGAGACCGATGCGTTGGGGCAGACTCTTACCGATATGCGGAACAAAACCGCCGCCAAATTGGCCAAGGAGCTGATAGCCGAGCTTGACGACCTGGCCATGTCCGGGGCTTCATTTGAAGTTGCCTTGACAAGCCTTGAGCAACCTGGCCCCGATGGCCTCGAACGGCTTGAGTTCATGGTCAGTCTTAACCCCGGAGAGCCGCTTATGCCTCTGGCTAAAGTCGCATCCGGTGGTGAATTGTCGAGGTTGATGCTCGCCCTCAAGCGGATCGCTCCAGATGCCGGCCAGGTGCCGACAATCATCTTTGACGAAGTGGATGCAGGTATCGGCGGCGCCGCCGCTACGGCTGTCGGCAGAAAGCTCCAGTCGGTAAGTCGTTCCGCGCAAGTCCTTTGTGTGACTCATCTGCCACAGGTTGCAGCCTTTGCCGACCATCATTATCGTGTCACCAAGCACGAAATGGAAGGACGTACCATTGCCGTAATGGAGCTGCTGTCCAATGATGACAGAGTCAAGGAGATGGCGCGCATGCTCGGAGGTGCACAGGTGACCGGGCAGACCCTCCTGCACGCGAAAGAGCTGATTGACGTTTCGGCGAAAAGCAGATGAACTCATCAACTGCACTGGAGGAACTATGATTCGCAAGGCTATTTTACAGGACGCGCGTCAGATCCATCGGCTCTTGCTTACCTATGCCAAGGATGGCCTGGTCCTGTCTCGATCACTTATGGAGATTTTCGAGGCGATTCGCGATTTTTATGTTTTTGTTGAAGAAGACCGGGTCATCGGGGCTGCGGCGCTGAATATATGTTGGGAAGACCTCGCAGAGGTTCGCTCGCTGGTAGTCGATGAAAGTTTTGCCGGTCGCGGCATCGGTAAGCAGCTCGTCGAGGCCTGTCTTTCCGAGGCACGAATTTTGGGAATAGGCAGGGTTTTTGCATTGACTTATCAGCAGGCATTTTTCGAGAAGCTTGGTTTTTCGGTGATAGAGAAATCGGAACTCCCTCAGAAGATCTGGGGTGACTGCATCAAATGTGCAAAGTTTCCCGAATGCGATGAAATTGCCCTCAGTCTGTCACTTCAAAATGGCTGATTTGGTGTTCAACGACGGGGAGTTTCTCGACATTTTGCCATTTAGTCTTGACAGTGAACTCAACAATCCTTTATTAATTAGCGGCATAACTCGGCAAATATAGGGTTTTTTTTGGAGGTTTAAGGTATTGGCTGAAAAACGTTTTACCATACTTGTTATACCCGAAGGTTCGCATCAGGTCCGCCGTTTTGGTGTGCGACTGTCAGTCCTTAAGCGTATTACCGCGGCTGCAGTGGTTCTGGTTCTGGGGCTCGCGGGATTGTTTGCTGACTATGTCATGACCAACATCGATCGCAACGAACTGAAGCGTTTGCAGGTTGAAAACCTCTCACAGCGCGAAGAGCTGCACCGACTGGTCGT
>Ga0102946_1000628_pt1 | contig 12198 bp, 9 predicted proteins | sample SalPon2A_A_D1_MG_FD_78209 | JGI IMG/M metagenome (GOLD analysis project Ga0102946, IMG submission 78209) | Soil microbial communities from South San Francisco under conditions of wetland restoration - Salt Pond MetaG R2A_A_D1_MG | ecosystem: Environmental > Terrestrial > Soil > Wetlands | place... | reverse complement strand
TCGTGCCCACCTTCGACCTGCCGGACTTCTCCGGCATCGAGGTCGAGGTCGACCCGGTCGAGGTGAGCGAGGGGGACGTGGCCGAGCGGATGGAGAACCTGCGGGCTCGGTTCGGCACGCTGGTGGGGGTGGACCGCCCGGCGCAGGACGGCGACTTCACCTCGGTCGACCTCACCGCCGTCATCGACGGCGAGGAGATCGACTCGGTGACGGGGGTGTCCTACGAGATCGGTTCCAAGACCATGCTCGACGGCCTGGACGAGGCGTTGACCGGGGCCAGCGAGGGCGAGACCGTGACCTTCACCAGCCCCCTGGCCGGGGGCGAGCACGCCGGGCGCGAGGCCGACTGCACGGTGCGGCTGGTCTCGGTGAAGGAGCGCGAGCTGCCCGAGGTCGACGACGAGTTCGCCCAGCTGGCCTCGGAGTTCGACACCGTGGAGGAGCTGCGGGCCGACCTGGTCGGCCAGGCCGAGCAGGGCGTGAAGTTCGAGCAGGGTGTCCAGGCACGCGACCGGGTGCTGGACCGCATGCTGGCGCTCACCGACATCCCGCTTCCAGAGGCGCTGGTCACCCAAGAGGTGGACTCACACCTGGAGAAGGAGAGCCGCAGCGACGACGAGGAGCACCGCGCCGAGGTCGAGGAGTCCACGCGCAAGGCGATGAAGACGCAGTTCCTGCTCGACGCCCTGGTCGAGCGCGGCAACGTCGGAGTGGAGCAGAACGAGCTCATCGAGTACATCATGATGACCGCGCAGCAGTACGGCATGAACCCCAACGAGTTCGCCCAGAAGATCGACCAGGAGAACCAGGTTCCGGCCATGATGACCGAAGTGGCGCGCCGCAAGGCCCTGGCTGAGGTGCTGGAGCAGGCGAACGTCGTCGACACCGAAGGCCACGCGGTGGACCTCAGCGAGCTGGAGGACGCGGACGCCGAGGAGACGGACGAGATGGAAGCCGATGAGGCGGAAGGCGACGAGATGGAGAGCGAGGAGCCCCAGGCGGCCGCGCCGAAGGACCCGGAGGTCGTGGTCCACCCGGAGGAGCCCGACGTCGCCCAGGATCCGGAGGAGACCGAGTCCGACCGTGTCGAAGCCGAGGAAGAGGTCTTGACCGACCTGGAGGCCGGTGACGACACCGGTCGCTCCAGCCGGGACGCCGAACGCCCGGAGGGCTGAGCCCACGCGAGCACCGAGCCCGCTGCCGGCGGTGAGCTCGCGGTGGTTGTGCGCTCACGGCGAACACGGCTCGGCGGCGGGAGTGAGGCCGGGTGCTTCGACGTTAGGGTCCATGACGAGACGGCGAGCCGGGATGGCCCGCCGCCACCGACAAGAGCCCACAGGAGCAAAGATGAGCAACTCCGAGATCGTCGCGGCCGGGGAGCGGCCGGTGGCTGGCCTGGATGACCAGATCTACAACCGGTTGCTGAAGGAACGGATCATCTTCCTCGGCTCGGACGTCCGCGACGACAACGCCAACGCGATCTGCGCGCAGCTCCTTCTCCTCGCAGCCGAGGACCCCGAAGCGGACATCTGGCTCTACATCAACTCCCCGGGTGGCTCGGTCACCGCAGGCATGGCCATCTTCGACACCATGCAGTGGGTGCCGAACGACGTGGCCACGGTGGCCATGGGCCTGGCCGCCTCGATGGGCCAGTTCCTGCTGTCTGCCGGGCAGAAGGGCAAGCGCTACGCCACGCCCCACGCCCGGGTCATGATGCACCAGCCCTCAGGCGGGATCGGCGGCACGGCCAGCGACATCAAGATCCAGGCCGAGCAGATGCTGCACATCAAGAAGCAGATGGCCGACCTCATCGCCGAACACACGGGGCAGACGCCCGACCAGATCGCGCAGGACTCCGACCGCGACCGCTGGTTCACAGCCACGGAGGCGCTGGAGTACGGGTTCGTGGACCACGTGTACGAGCACTCCAGCGCCACCGGCGCTGGGACACCCGGCGAACAGGCCGCCGGCGATGCGTCCAGCAACGACTCCTGACCGCGCCGACGAGACGAGAGAGACCACCATGAACCAGCCCACCTTCCCGTTCGCCGGCGGACCCGCACGCGAGCCCCTCGGCGGGTCGAGCCGCTACATCCTGCCGCAGTACGAGGAGCGCACCTCGTACGGGATGAAGCGCCAGGACCCGTACACCAAGCTGTTCGAGGACCGCATCATCTTCCTGGGGGTGCAGGTCGACGACGCTTCGGCCGACGACATCATCGCCCAGCTCATCGTGCTGGAGAGCCAGGACCCCGACCGGGACATCCTGATGTACATCAACTCTCCCGGTGGCTCGTTCACCGCGCTGACGGCGATCTACGACACGATGATGTACATCCGCCCCGACGTGCAGACCTTCGTGGTCGGCCAGGCCGCCTCGGCGGCCGCGGTCATCCTCGCCGCGGGTGCCCCGGGCAAGCGCTTCGCCCTGCCGAACGCGCGCGTGCTCATCCACCAGCCGGCGTTGGCCGGGGGTGACTACGGGCAGGCTTCCGACATCGAGATCCAGGCCAACGAGGTGCTGCGGATGCGCACCTGGCTCGAGGAGACCTGGGCCAAGCACTCGAACAAGAACGTCGAGGATGTCCGCAACGACATCGAGCGCGACAAGATCCTCATCGCCAGCGAGGCCAAGGAGTACGGTCTCGTGGACGAGGTGCTCGGCACCCGCAAGGCTTCGCTGCAGGAGTAGTGCTCCAGCGCGAAGTCGTGACGCGGCTGCTGGAGCGACACGGCACGACCTTTGCCGAGCAGGCGCGTATCCGGCTGCAGGACAAGCCCTCGCCGTGGTACCGGCTGCTGGTGCTCTCGACCCTGTTGTCCGCGCGGATCAGCGCTGACCTGGCGGTGACCGCGGCACGCGAACTCTCGAGCGCCGGGTACCGCACCCCGCTGGCCATGGGGAAGGCGAGCTGGCAGGACCGCGTGGACGCGTTGGGCCGCGGTGGGTACCGCAGGTACGACGAGCGCACGGCGACCCAGCTCGGCGACGGCGCGGAGCTGGTTCTCCAGCGGTACGGCGGCGACCTGCGTCGACTGCGCGAGCCTTCCGAGCCGGCGGCCACCTGGAAGCGCCTGCAGGACTTCCCCGGTATCGGGCCCACCGGGGCCAGCATCTTCTGTCGGGAGGCGCAGGGTCTATGGGGTGAGCTGGTCCCGACGCTGGACACCAAGGTGCTGGCTGGGGCCGAACGCCTGGGCCTGCCGGCCACGGTGGAGCAGCTGGCGGCCCTTGTCGAGCCGGAGGACCTACCCCGGCTCGCGGCGGGCTGCCTGCGCGCGCACCGCCGAGGTGTGGTCGACGACGTCCTGGGGGACGGCTGACTCAGCCGGGGCGCTGGCCCTCGACGTAGGGCCAGACCGTCGAGCCGTCCTGGAGGGCCTCCTTGGCGATGACCCCCAGGGAGCCGTCCTGCTGCATGACGACCGCCCGCAGGCCGTCCAGCGACCCGTGCCCCGCCTCGCGCGCCGCGGTGTGCACATCGGTGAGGGTCAGCCGGTGCTTGCGCAGCGTCGACTCGATGAGGTTCCCGTCGTACCAGAGCAGGACCGGAGGCGAGTCGACGGTGCGCCGCACCCACTCCCACCGGGCGCGTCCGGTCGCGATCAGCCACTGCAGCCCGATCAGCAGGGCCAGGGCCGTGACGGACTGCGCCAGGGGCACGTCGACCGCGGTGATCGTGCGTCCGAACGCCGACCCCAGCGTCACCGCGACCACGAAGTCGAGTGGGGTCATGTTGGCCATCGTCCGCGCGCCGGTGACCCGCAGCAGCATCACCAGGACCAGGTATCCGGCGGTACCCAGCACCAGGGTGTGCACGATCGGTGGCCATCCGGTCCACAGCAGCTGCATCTCCATCCCGGCGACGCTACAGGTGCGCAGCCCCGTACGTCGTAGCGAAGGCCCCGGGCGTGTATCCCGTGACCCGGTGGAAGTCCCGGGTGAAGTGGGCCTGGTCGGTGTAGCCCAGCTCGACGGCCAGCTCGGCGAGACCACCGTTCGTCGCGCCCTGCTTGAGCCGGTCCGTCGCCTCGTGCAGGCGCCGCCGCTGGATGAGCCACTTCGGAGTCAGACCGAGGTAACGCCGCAGCACCCGCTGCAGCCGGCGCTCCGAGGTCCCGGTGAGCTCGCAGAGCTCGGTGACCGTGCGGATCTCGGGATCGGACTCCACGACGCTCACCCAGCCGGTCACCTCTCGACCCTCGGCGGAGACGGCAGGCAGGGCGTCCAGCTCGCCCTCCAGCACGGCGATCGCCCGCGCGTGCGAGGCGGGCGAGGCCGGGTCGGGGGTCATCGCCGCACGAACCGATGTGACCACCCGCGCCATCGCGGGCAACGTCTCCACATCGATGTGGGTGCCGAGCAGGTCGCTGAGGTCGGTGCGGCCGCTCATGACCATTCCGGCGCCGGGCTGCAGCGCCACCCCCACGGCCCATCCCTGCCCGCTGAGCTCCACCTGGGACCGGCCCGGGACTACCCCGTAGAAGCGGGAGTAAGTGTCGGAGACCACCACCAGGCACGTGGGGTACTGCAGTACCTGCTCGGTGACACACTGCCCGGGCGGGATGTCCCAGACCGGCACCCAGTAGTGACGCACGAGCGAGGTGTGTCGCTCAGCCGCCGCGTAGCGGTGGACCGGGGGAGCCAGCGGAGCGTGCTGCGTCAGGCGCGCCCGGTCGACCGGGTGCGCCGCGGGCTCTCGGGCCGCAGGCGACATACGTCGGATTATGACAATCACCGGTCCGAGCGGCCCGGCTAGCGTCGCAGTGACCCGAGAAGGACACCTCACCCCAGGAGCCTTGATGACGACCGACCCCGCACACCCCAGCGCGTTCGCCCAGGACTACCGGACCAGGGCCGAGGCCATCGCCCACCTCGTCGCCGGTGCGACCGAGCAAGACTGGTCGGCCCCGTCTCCCTGTGAGAGGTGGAACGCCCTCGACGTGCTGAGCCACATGATGGACACCCAGCGCGACTTCCTCGCCGGTCACGACCTCGAGCCACCTTCGCCGCCTCTCGAGGCCGTGCCCGAGGTGGCGTGGCGCGTGCACACGGACCACGTCGAGAACCTCCTGCGCGACCCTGAGGTCCGGGACCGGGGATACGACGGCTACTTCGGCCCCACCACGATCGGGGAGACGGTGGCGCAGTTCTACGGGTGGGACATGCTCGTGCACCGCTGGGACATCGGTATGGCGATGCACCGGGACCCGCAGCTGAGCGAGGCCGACCTGGACGCGATCGAGCGCGACCTGGCCATGTTCGGGGAGGCCCTCTACGCGCCCGGGATCTGTGCTCCCCCGGTGGAAGTGGGTCCGGGCGCGTCCCGGACCGAGCAGGTCATGGCACGGCTGGGGCGGCATCCACGCGCTGCCGCAGCCTCCTGAATGGCCGTTGCGCTGACAGCGGATACCAGCCACGAACACGCCGCCATGCTGCCCAAAAGGCTGTTCTCCCCCTGGGTGCCGGGGTAGCGTCTCCCACATGCCCCTGAAGGTCGGGGTCCCTCGGGCGATCGGAGAGGATGCGGCGTGGCACGCATGGGTGAGAGCAGCGAGCTGCTCAAGTGCTCTTTCTGCGGGAAGAGCCAGAAGCAGGTCAAGAAGCTCATCGCCGGCCCCGGGGTCTACATCTGCGACGAGTGCATCGACCTCTGCAACGAGATCATCGAGGAGGAGCTGGCCGAGACCACCGATCTCGGTCTCGGGCAGCTGCCCAAGCCGCGCGAGATCAACACCTTCCTCGAGCAGTACGTGGTCGGCCAGGACGCCGCCAAGAAGGCGCTGGCCGTCGCGGTGTACAACCACTACAAGCGCATCCAGGCCGGCGAGGGTCGCAAGAACGACGACGCGGTCGAGATCGCCAAGTCGAATATCCTGCTCATCGGTCCGACCGGCTGCGGCAAGACCTACCTCGCGCAGACACTCGCCCGCATGCTCAACGTGCCGTTCGCCATCGCCGACGCGACTGCGCTGACCGAAGCCGGCTACGTGGGCGAGGACGTCGAGAACATCCTGCTCAAGCTCATCCAGGCGGCCGACTTCGACGTCAAGCGCGCCGAGAGCGGCATCATCTACATCGACGAGATCGACAAGATCGCCCGCAAGTCGGAGAACCCGTCGATCACCCGTGACGTCTCCGGCGAGGGTGTGCAGCAGGCACTGCTGAAGATCCTGGAGGGCACCACCGCCTCCGTGCCCCCCCAAGGCGGTCGCAAGCATCCGCATCAGGAGTTCATCCAGATCGACACCGGCAACGTGCTCTTCATCCTCGGCGGCGCCTTCGCCGGCCTGGAGAAGATCATCGAGGCCCGCGCCGGCAAGCAGGGCCTCGGCTTCGGCGCGGAGCTCCACACGGCCAAGGACGCGGTGGAGCACTACGAGGACGTGCTGCCCGAGGACCTGATGAAGTTCGGCCTGATCCCCGAGTTCATCGGACGTCTCCCTGTCATCACGACGGTCTCGCCGCTGGACCGAGCGGCCCTGGTCAACATCCTGACCGAGCCGCGGAACGCTCTGGTCAAGCAGTACCAGAAGATGTTCGAGATCGACGGTGTGGAGCTGGAGTTCGCGGATGACGCCGTCGAGGCCATCGCCGACCAGGCACTGCTCCGGGGTACCGGCGCCCGGGGGTTGCGGGCGATCCTGGAGGAGGTGCTCCTCCCGGTCATGTTCGACGTGCCATCTGAGGAGGACGTCGCCCGGGTGGTCGTCACCCGCGAGGTCGTGCTGGACAACGTGAACCCCACCATCGTGCGGCGTGAGGTCGAAGCCCGCCCCCGCAAGCGTCAGCAGCGCAAGGAGTCGGCCTGAGGGTCACGCCCTCGAAGCACCTCGACCCCGGTCCGGTCGCGACGCGGAGTCGGCCCGTGACTCGCTAGACCGTCACCAGGTGGACGTCGTGCACGGCGAGCTCCTCGGCCTGGTCCAGTGAGACGGCCCCGGTGACCTTGCCGGCCGCGGCCAGGTCACCCGCAGCGAGCTCCACCCAGCGCAGGTCCTCGCTCGGCCCGGCCACGGTGGCCGAGGCCACCTCGGTGCGCATCTTCACCTTGGCTTCGGACTTCGCCTTGCGCAGCCCGGCGAGTGCACGCCCCACGACCTGCAGCATCCGGGGGTCGGCTCCCTCGGCGGCCGGGGCCAGCTCGGCGCTCGTCGGCCACGGCTGGGTGTGCACCGAGTCGGAGTGCCACCACGACCAGACCTCCTCGCAGGCGAAGACGAGCACCGGCGCGAGCAGACGCATGTAGACGTCGAGTGCCACCTGGAGCGCGGCCACGGCGGAGGCGCTGGCCGGGTCTCCTCCGCTGTGGCCCTGGTGCGTTCCGTCGCCGTAGGCGCGCTCCTTCACCAGCTCCAGGTAGTTGTCGCAGAAGGTCCAGAACGAGGTCTCGGTCACCTCCAGCGCCCGGGTGTGGTCGAAGTCCTCGTAGGCCGCGGTCGCGGCGTCGACCACCCGAGCCAGTCCGGCGATCATCGCGCGGTCCAACGGCTCGGTGACCCGCTGCACGAGGACCGACAACGGCTCGGGGTCGGGCAGAGACCCGTCGGCGCCGGCACCCATGCTCAAGGCGAATCGGCTGGCGTTGAGCGCCTTGATGGCCAGGCGCCGCCCGACCTTCATCTGCGCCTCGTCGAAGGCCGCATCGGTGCCCAGCCGGCCCGAGGCCGCCCAGTAGCGCACCCCGTCCGAGCCGTGCGACGCGAGCATCCCGTCGGGGGTCTGGGCCTGCCCCTTCGACTTGCTCATCTTCTTGCGGTCCGGGTCCAGGATCCAGCCGCTGATGGCGGCGTGCGCCCAGGGAAGGCCCCCGTGCTCGTGGTGTGAACGCACCACCGAGGAGAACAGCCAGGTGCGGATGATGTCCTGGCCCTGTGGGCGCAGGTCCATCGGGAACACGGCCTCGAACAGGGCCCGGTCGTTGCCGAGATCGCCGTCGGGACGGCCCCCCACCGGCCAGCCGGCCGCGATCTGCGGGGTGAGGGAGGAGGTCGCCCAGGTGTCCATGATGTCGGGGTCGGCCGCGAAACCTCCGGGCACATCGCGCTGCTCGGCCGAGTAGCCGGCGGGCACGTCCGTACTGGGGTCGAGCGGAAGCGACTCCGGCGGCGGGGTCAGCCGGCGGTCGTGGTCGATCTCACCACTGTCGTCGACCGCGTACCACAACGGGATGGGCACCCCGAAGAAGCGCTGGCGGCTGATCAGCCAGTCGCCGTGGAGCCCCCCGACCCAGTTGCGGTACCGGGTGCGCATGAACGAGGGGTGGAAGTCCAGGTCGTCGCCGCGGCCGGTCAACGCCTCGCGCAGCGCAGCGTCGCGGCCGCCGTTGCGGATGTACCACTGCCGGGTGGTCACGATCTCCAGCGGCTTGTCGCCCTTCTCGAAGAAGTTCGCCTTGCGCTGGGTCTTGACCGGCTCACCGTCGAGGTCTCCGGAGTCGCGCAGGGCAGCGACCACCTGCTCACGGGCGCTGAACGTGGTCTTGCCGGCCAGGGACTCGGCATACAGCGGCGCTCCGGGGCCCCCGGCGATCCACGCCGGAGTCTCGGGCTGCATGCGGCCGGTGCGGGTGATGACCGAGCGCATCGGCAGGTCCAGCTCGCGCCACCACTGCACGTCGGTGAGGTCACCGAACGTGCAGCACATCGCGATGCCGGCGCCCTTGTCCTGCTCGGCGGCCGGGTGGGCCAGCACCGGGATCTCCACCCCGAACAGGGGCGAGGTGACCGTGGTGCCGAACAGGGTCCGGTAGCGCTCGTCGTCGGGATGGGCGATGAGCGCCACGACGGCGGGGATGAGCTCGGGACGCGTGGTCTCGATGTAGACCGGATCGACCGGCTGGCTGTCACGACCGCTGCGGTGGAAGGCCACCCGGTGGTAGGCGCCGGGGTAGTCGCGGGCCTCCAGCTCCGCCTGCGCCACCGCCGTCTGGAAGGTGACGTCCCACAGGCCGGGCGCCTGGGCCTGGTAGGCCTCCCCGCGCTCGAGGTTGCGCAGGAACGCCTGCTGGGACACGGCGCGCGAACGGTCGTCGATGGTGCGGTAGGTCAGCGACCAGTCCACGGACAGGCCGAGCGTGCGCCACAGGCTCTCGAACTTCTCCTCGTCGAGCACCGTCAGCTCGTTGCACAGCTCGATGAAGTTGGCCCGCGAGATCGGCTGCTGCTCACTCATCTTGGGCGCCTTGCCGGAGGTGTCGTCGCTACCGTGGCGGGGGGGCTCGAACGCCGGGTCGTAGGGCGCACTGGCGTCGCCGCGGACGCCGTAGTAGTTCTGCACCCGGCGCTCGGTGGGCAGGCCGTTGTCGTCCCACCCCATCGGGTAGAACACGACCGAGCCGCTCATCCGCTTGTACCGCGCCAGGCAGTCGGTGTGGGTGTAGGAGAAGACGTGACCCACGTGTAGCGAGCCGCTGGCGGTCGGCGGGGGAGTGTCGATGACGAAGAGGTCCTCGCGCGGCGCCGCCAGCGCCGCGTCCCGGTCGAACGCGAAGGTGTCCTGCTCGGCCCAGACCGCCGACCACTTGCGCTCCAGGCCGTCGACGGACGGCCGCTCGGGCAGGCTGATGGCCCGCAGGGCCGCCGGGCGCGAGGGCGATGACGTCATGAGGGCAGTCTCCCAGATCGGCTGTCGTGGACGGCGCCACGCCAGCATCACGTGCGCTGGGTCACGGGGAGGCGGTCCGACATGTTCCCGAAACATGGTCACGTTTTGGTAAAGAGTGCGTGTGAGCGCTTGCTCAGTGCCGACACAGAGGGTCCCATTGCCGCATGTTGACTAAACCCCTGATCCTGCCTACGCAGGCGGAGCCCGAAGGCGTCTTCGCCACCATCGACTCGGCCGTGAACAGTGTGTTCGCACCATTCAACACCTGGATCAACGACGTCGTGTTCTGGTCGCCGTCCTTCTTCCCCATGCCGTGGATCGTGATGTGGCTGCTCGCCGCTGGCATCATCATCACGATCTATCTGGGCTTCATCCAGGTCCGTGGGATCAAGACCGCCTCCGAGGTCATCCGAGGCAAGTTCTCCTCGCCGGACGACCCCGGTGAGATCCCCCATTACCAGGCCCTCACCTCGGCCGTGTCCGGCACCGTCGGCCTGGGCAACATCGCTGGTGTGGGTGCCGCCATGGTCATCGGCGGGCCGGGCGCGATGTTCTGGATGGTCCTCGCCGCGCTGCTCGGCATGGCCACCAAGTTCGCCGAGTGCACGCTGGGCGTGAAGTACCGCACCGTCTACGACGACGGCACCGTCTCCGGTGGCCCGTTCAAGTACCTGCCCGTCGCCTTCAACAAGTTCCCCAAGTTCATCGCCGTCTTCCTCACCGGTGTCTACGCCATCTCGATCTTCTTCTTCGGCGTCGGTGGCGGGAACATGACTCAGTCCAACCAGACCTACTCGCAGGCGGTCTCGATCACCGGCGGTGAGGACAGCTTCATGGCCAACCCGGCCGGTGCGATCATCTTCGGCCTGATTCTGGCCGTCATCATCGGCCTGGTCATCCTGGGCGGCATCAAGTCCATCGGTAAGGTCACCTCCACCCTGGTGCCGTTTATGGGCACCGTCTACGTGATCGCCTGCCTCATCGTGATCCTGGGCAACGTCACCGAGGTGCCAGCGGCGATCGGCACGATCGTCACCCAGGCGTTCAACCCCGACGCTGTCACCGGCGGTTTCATCGGTGTGCTGATCACCGGTCTGCAGCGGGCTGCGTTCTCCAACGAGGCCGGCCTCGGCTCGGCCCCGATTGCCCACTCCGCGGTGAAGACGCGTCGGCCGGTCTCCGAAGGCTTCGTGGCTCTGTTCGAGCCCTTCATCGACACCGTCATCATCTGCTCGATGACCGCCTTGACCATCATCATCGCCAACACCACCTTCTTCCAGGAGACCCGTGAGGGCTATCTGGAAGAGGGAGACGCCTACGAGTACGGCGGAGGCGTGGCGGTGACTTCCGACGCCTTCGAAAGCGTCATCCCGTGGTTCCCCTACATCCTCGCCGTGGCGGTGGCCCTGTTCGCCGTCTCCACGCTGATCACCTGGTCGTACTACGGCAACAAGGCGTGGAACTGGGTGTTCGGCGAGGGTAAGACCAAGGACACCGTCTACCGCATCCTCTTCTTGTTCCTCACTGTCGCGGGCTGCGTGCTGACCTTCAAGGATGTGCTTGGTATCGCCGACGCGTTCTTGTTCGTCTGCGGCTTCGTCAACTGCCTGGGCGTGTACTTCCTGCTTCCCAAGATCAAGCAGGAGATGAACGAGTACCTGGCCGACCGCAAGAGCGGCAAGCTCTACCAGCTGGGGAAGGCCGACGACGAGAAGGACACAGCTGCCGACCAGATCTGATCCCTCAGGTCGTCGTCGGTAGGCTCCTCAGGGAGTCAACATCGAAGGGGCTGGGACTGCCACACGGCAGCTCTCGGCCCCTTTGGTGTGGTGCGCGCGGCCCGGGGCGTTTACGATGTACCGCGCAGGCAGGGACCCGGCCATCACCGGTGAGCCTTCCGGAAGAACGGGTAGGGGCAGACCTCGGAGTCGTCCGCACCTCACTAGAACCGGACGTGTGGGCGACGACACCGCCTTCGACCAGAGCGGTCGGCGCCCCAGCCCTGGGGTGCCGGCAAGCGAGGTGGTACCGCGGCGTGCGCGCCGTCCTCGTGGCACGACAGCACCCAGACCTGCCGCCATGAGCCCGTGGCCGTACCGCCAGGAGCATCCGCATGACCTACCCCCGTGTCGCCACGACCGGCGCATCCTCGCTGACCGCCTCGCCGCGCTTCCCCGAGATCGAGCGTGCGGTGCTCGACTACTGGGCCGAGCACCAGACGTTTCAGTCCAGCGTCGAGCAGCGGGAGGCGGGGCAGAGCGGAGACAACGAGTACGTCTTCTACGACGGCCCCCCGTTCGCCAACGGCCTGCCGCACTACGGCCACCTGCTGACCGGATACGTCAAGGATGTGGTGCCGCGCTATCAGAGCATGCGCGGCCGTCGCGTGGAGCGCCGCTTCGGATGGGACACCCACGGCCTGCCGGCGGAGCTGGAGGCGATGAGCCAGCTCGGCATCAAGACCAAGGACGAGATCGTCGAGCTGGGCGTGGAGGCCTTCAACGCCAAGTGCCGGGAGTCGGTGCTGAAGTACACCGACGAATGGCGCGACTACGTCACACGGCAGGCGCGCTGGGTGGACTTCGACCACG
>Ga0102946_1000627_pt1 | contig 12199 bp, 10 predicted proteins | sample SalPon2A_A_D1_MG_FD_78209 | JGI IMG/M metagenome (GOLD analysis project Ga0102946, IMG submission 78209) | Soil microbial communities from South San Francisco under conditions of wetland restoration - Salt Pond MetaG R2A_A_D1_MG | ecosystem: Environmental > Terrestrial > Soil > Wetlands | place... | reverse complement strand
ATTGCCGCGGTGGTCGTCGAGGGAAACATCCTTACCATCCAGGCTGGTCAGCGTAAAGCCGGGTGCTACCGCCCCAACCTCCGGGGCAATGCGCGCTCCTTCATTTGGGCTGGTTTTACAGCCGGCAAGTACCAGTAAGCCCAAAACAATACCCAGGAATAATGCAAATTTTTTCATCCCACGCCTCCGGCAAACAGAGGCAGCAGTGGATTGAATGCCCCCACCGCATACAGCACGATCAGGAAGACCATCACAATGCCTGTGCCCAGGAACCACCAATCAACGAACATTTTGCCCTTAGAGCGGGCGACAAATGCCGGGACCAACCCCAGGAGGATTGACGCCAGCAAACCGGTCAACAGCAGGCGTCCAACTACAACTTCGTCAATCGCCTCAATGAAGGATCCCAATGTAGCAAGCTGCTCGAAGCGTCCGAGGAACAGCAAAATGCCAATCCCGATCAAGATAACACCCATAATAATCTCGGTATAATGCATCACCTTCCCATACCGCCGCAGAATGGTGGTCACCCAACCGATCTGGGTAGCGGCCAGCAGGAAGGGAATCGCCAGCCCAGCGGAGTAAGCCGCCAGCAGCAGCGCACCTTGCGCCGAGCCGCCCTGATTGAACGAAAGGGTCAGAATCGCGCCCAGCACCGGCCCCACACACGGCGCCCATCCAGCAGAAAAGAACACCCCCATCAAAGCGGACGATAGATAGCCCCGCTGGCGGTCAGGCTGAGACTGCGGCCGCAGGTCATAGTCCAGGAATGGGATACGAATAATTTTGGTCATATGCAGACCAAACAACACCACGACCAAACCGCCGATCTTCACCAGTATATTGGTAAGCTGACCGCGGAATGCGCCCAAGGCACCAGCCAGGGCACCCAAGCCAGTAAAAATCAAGCTGAAGCCAAGCACAAAAGCAACGCCGTGCAGCAGGGTCTGGAGGCTGGACGAACCTTTCCGCTCATCCACATTAGCCGCCGCAACCGACCTGCCGCTGAGGTAGCCGATATAAGCCGGCACCAGCGCAAAAACGCACGGGGATAGGAACGAAGCCAACCCGGCGAAAAATGCAATCCCCATTGTCACGTTAGAACCCATAAATAGTAACTCCTTGAATCATCAATATTCGACGACCTGCACGACCGTACCGCTGTAGTCGGTAACGGTCATGTCGCCGGGGTCATACGGCACGTACGGTGTGGTCCACCGCCAGATCCATTTGGCATCCTCCGGGCGGAGATTAACACAGCCGTGGGAGCGTTTCGCGCCGTACATATTATGCCAGAAGGTAGAGTGGAAGGCGATGCCTTCACCAATAAACAAGGTTGTATATCCAATGCCGGGCGTATCAAAGCCATCGGCAATATTGCCGGACATGTGCACGGACATTAGCTTGCGCCAAACTTGATGGTACAGCCCCGGCGGTGTTTCAGTATCCTCGCCGTCCAGCCCGGTCGAACATCGGCAGAAGAATACTTCCCGCCCATCTTCAAAAGCCTGCACCGTTTGCCGCTGTAAGTTCACCTGTATAATTTTGTTTTCCACTTCCGGTGAGATTGGGGCAATCTCTTCCGGAGTGATACGCCGGAATGCCTCCGCCGGACCGATGAACATATCGCCATACGACCCATACAGCTCAACCAGACGATAAAAGATCTGTTCGCCTTCCTGACTGATCTCATCGACCCAAAAGATCTGCTTGTAGTAAAGAAGAATCGGTTTATATTCGGTGAACATCCGGGTTTGCAGCCAGGGGGCTGCCGGTTGAGCGTTCGCCAGCCGAACTTCCACATACGGTACGGTCACTTCCACCCACATTCCCGGTCCCACGCTGGCAGGCTCTAAGGTAGTGATTGGTTCGTTCGGGTTATTTTTGACCGGCTGGAGGTTGGGCGACCAGACCCAGCCTTTTGGGGTTTCCACCCAGCGGAGAACCGCCGCCTGTGGAAACTCGCCGACCACTTCGCGTATCCACGGAACCACCTCGTCCTCATACAGGGTGTCGACAATCCCGCTGTTGATATCTGGCAGGGCACGCACATTTGTATTACCGACCGCGCGGGCCAGGTGATCGGCTTGCGGAAAATCTTGCAAAACAGGCGGGAGGGCACGCGGCTGCGGGCGCAGGATCAGTCCCCCGGCTGCTGCGCCGCTCAGTTTCAAAAAATCTCTACGCGAGATGCTGTTATTAGCCATAATCGCCTATCACTTTCCTTCTTTCAGAAGACGTAAAGTCTCGCATGTTTCAGACGAACGCATTGTGCGCTTTCTTACAAAGAGACACTTTTGCTCAACGCTTAAGCATACCCACAGAAGGGCAATCGGTCAATACTTGGAACACGCTGCTCATGTTCTTTTACAGCAGGTGCGGCAGTCATTCTCTCTTCGTTCAGACGGAGGCACACACATGTCCTCACCGACAACCACCATACTTTGTTGAATACCCATATCGTCGATTCTATCCTAAGATTGTGTACAACATTACCCCGATAAATTCGTATTGTATAGTACACCAACATTATTGAAGCAAGTAAACCATTTCAGAAGAAAGGAAAACAAAAATGGCTAAAGCAGAACAAATATTGGCAGACAAATTCGTCTGTGAGAAATGCGAGCACGAACACGGCCGCGTTGAGCGGCTGGCGATGTCCGGCACCGGGCTGTCCCGCCTGCTGGAAATCCAGGCGCACCGTTACGCCTTTGTCTCCTGCACCAACTGCGGGTACACCGAGGTCTTCAACCTGCGCACCCTGGAGGGTAAAGACAACCTGGGTACGTTCCTGGAGGTCCTATTTATGGACTGACAATGTTCCGAAGGCACATTGTTTAAGAGAATGTCCCGCCTGAAGGGCGGGACATTCTCTACGTATATTTGAATTAATTGATCCACAGTAAACATATATTTATTCCCCTGAGAGATAACCCCGCTTCTGTTTAAATATTTCGAGCAATCCTAATGACTCCACCAAACGTCATTAGGAACTTACAAAACCCCACTTGCCAGGTTATCTAATCTCAATCTTTATTGCATTAGATAATCCATAACCTGCTCATGGCAGTACTGTATTTTGGGAATAAAATCCGTATCCCTGACCATCTCTAGATTTCGTAAATACCGGATATAATAGATATTATTCACCTAAAAAAGGACGGTTGATATGGGACGAAGTAATCCTGAAGTGGAACAAATGGTGGAGGATACCTGGCGGGAGCTGCTTACCAATGGGGAATCGGAAATTGAAAAGCGTTATAGAAAAATTTTTAGAATGTTTAATTCAGATATTAAATGCAAATGGTGCAGCTTACCTTTTGACCATCCAGCCTCTCCCTTCCTGCACCTCATCTTCAAGAAAAAGCCATCCCAATTCAATCCCCGCTTTTGCAATATCTGCGATGAGTTTGCCCACAAATTCCAGGGTGGTGCAGAGGTTGATATTGCGATGGTATTTGCCGACATCCGCGGCTCAACCACCATTGCAGAGAATATGAGCCCGACTGAATTCAAAAACCTGATTGACCAATTTTACCGGGTCACTACCGATATTTTCATCAAGGCAGATGCAATGGTAGACAAACTGGTCGGAGACGAGGTTACAGCCTTTTTTATGCCAGGCCTGTCAGGAAAGGACTATGTTAACAAAGCAATCCAGGCAGCCCAGGAAATTATGGTCCAGACGGGACATCAAGATGGACAAAAACCCTGGGCGCCGGTTGGAATTGGCGTTCACACCGGCCTTGCCTTTGTGGGGGCAGTTGGCACCTCAGATGGATTGGTTGACATTACTGCCCTGGGAGATTCGGTCAATGTCGCCGCCCGTCTGGCCTCGCTGGCAAAAACAGGTGAGATCCTGTTGAGTGAAAGCACACTTGCTGCCACCTCGATTGCCTCTGAAAAAATGGAGATGAGAACCCAGGATCTAAAAGGGAAAAGCAAGCCGCTCATTGCCCGGATAATGAAAATTACAGACTGATTCTGCCCTTCCATACGGTGGTGCAATTGGGCAAGAATTTTTCTAACGCACTCACCAAAAATTTTTATATTTGATTAAACTTTCGGATTCAAAAATAATTGTCAGCCTCCACAATTATAGGTATTTATATTCTGGTTATACAAAATAAATCTCGTTATTAAAATAATCTATTAGCCGCCTGCTGCCCTGCTCACCTCGACCCCAAGGTTACAAAACTGTAACATCCCTTTCTGAAACCATAACCCTTCTATCACCTTCTCCTTAACTTCTCCCGGTATTATATGGATAAGGAGTAAGATCATGACTAAAAAACAAAATCTAACCCTGGTTCTAGCCTTCATCCTTCTGGCAGCCCTCGCCTGCGGAAAAATAGGCCTCCAAATTGATACGCCATCCCCCACAGTACTGTCCCCGACCCTGACACCTTATATAGCTGTCCCCACCCACACCCCATACATGCTCTCCACACTTACACCAGAGGGTTTCATCCCCACCCCTACCCCCTATTTCCCAAGTGAGATCGGAACCGACAATCTGACCAGTGCCGGCCCGTGGATGGTGTTCGCCACCGGCAGTACCAGCGAAGCACAGCAGGGCAACCAGCTATGGGCGGCCAACGCCAATGGCAGTGGTATATCCCTGCTGGCAGAAAATTTTTACGCCGTCAGCACGCCCGGTCTGGGCTATCGAGGACCGGTCATCTCCCCCACCGGCGGCCGTATTGCCTACCTGAAGATCGGAGGCGACGGACTGACCCCAGAACTCCACCTCATCAGTCTGCCTACTGGCACAGACCATACTCTGGCTTCCCTGTTCAGCGTTGAAACCCTGCAAAACCCCTCCGCCACCACAGAGGTCATTCTGCGCCAGGCCTCCAGCCTTGCCTGGTCGCCAGATGGCAGCAAACTGGCCTTCATTGGGGCAATGCACGGACCCACCGCCGATCTATATCAGTTTTCTGTGACCGATGGAGCGATTACCCGCCTCAGTGATGGACCAGGTCAAGCGTATATGCCGGTCTGGTCACAAGACGGTGAATGGATTCTGCATACAGCCACCAGCGAATTCCATCAGGGCGAAGGCTTCTCTCCCTACATGTTTAAAAGCGACGGCTTGTGGGCTGCCAGTGCAGACGCCGCACAAATCATTGAACTTGATGGACCAACCACAGAAGCCGCCTTCATGCGCTACACTCCGTGGCACGGCAGCCGGTTCCTGTTTTTAGGAATCGGTTCCCCTCGCGGCTTGCCGGATTCCTGCTGGCTGGACGCGGCGAGCGGTGAAAAAGGCCAATTCAACTTCCCATTACTGGATTATGCTATTCAACCTGCCACCGGCAGCCTGTTGACCACAGCGCTAACCGAACCCGCCGCTGCCGGTCCGGGAGATACCTACGCCATCACACCAGAGCAAATCAGCATCATTCCCGAAGCGGGGGAACTAACCACGATTCATTATCTGGAAAATGCCAGAATCTTTGCTGGGAAATCAGAAAATGTCCCCAATTTACAGGCCGTGTTAGTCTCTAATGGCGGTGTCCTTAAAACCATTGACTGGTCAGCCATTGATTTACCTGACTTTATGATGATGGCCGCCTCCCCCAATGCACAGCGTTTTGCCTGGTACCGCTTTATCGACCAATATCAAGTCGGCCTCTGGCTGGGCGACGAGAAGAGCTCAACTCTGACCCAGGTATTCCCCTACCCGGTGGACGACGCGCTGTGGTCGCCTGACAGCAGGGGTCTGTTCTTCATCTCCGACCGGTTCAACGATGTCACTGTCAACTATACTCAGGGAGTGTTTTTCACCTCACTCGAGTACCAAACCACTGCTCTCCTTAAAGATATCTCCCCTAATGAGTACGCCCGGCTGATTGGATTTTCCAGTAAATAAAGACAGGCAGCCTTCCACATTGGTAACCTGATATACAGCAGCATCCCCGCTTTGACTCACGGACAGTCAAGCGGGGATGGATTTTAAGTAATACTAATAAAAAATTAGCTTGCTGAAGAAACTACTCCCACGCTTGAAAACACCGATACTGTGCCATTAATGCACGCGTCTGCTCGTTCTCGTCAATATTAATCGTCGGAATTCCGGCCACCACGCCGCCCTGAGACTCAATCAATTTAAGATAGTCTTTCACCAACCTGAAACTTATTCCACCAGTAGGATGTCAAACTCGCTGCTGAGGGGCTTCCAATCGGCGTCAAACTCAACATGCAGCACTGCGGGCTCGGGCCGGTCATAGGTCAACACCCGTTTGCCATCCACCACCACAGCACTGACCGCGCCGCGGAAGTCCATCTGGTCTTCCATGCCCGTCCGGTTGCAGACCACCACAGTCAAGCCGGTCTCCAGCGAGCGTTCTTCCCACTCCCCACCTGGTTCATGGAAGCCTGGCCCCCAGTTAGCGGGGCTGAAGATCACCTCTGCACCCTGTTTGGCAAGATGCTCCACGATGGTATCCGTATACATGTCCGCGCAGATCAATACGCCCATCTTTCGGTCATTCCACGGAATGGGGTCGGCAGTCGTGCCTTTTTCTGCCCAGCTTTCTGAACCGGGCAGCACGCTGATCTTATTATGCTTACCGCGTATCCGCCCATCTTCACCAAACAAAATGGCGGCATTCGTCAATCGGTCGGCAGCCGGGTCATAGAACGGAGACCCAACTATCAAAGCAATTGAATGCTGTTGAGCAAACTCGGAAAACAAAGCAAGTGCGCCGGGAACCTGTTGTTTGATCCAATCCACTCCAATCTGCTTCTCAAATTCATAGCCGCTGATTGCCAGCTCTGGCATCAGGATCACATCCGGCGAATAAGTCAGTGACTGCTCACACATCCCTAGTAAGATACGTAAGTTCTCCTGTGGGTCATCGTATCTCAGTTCGGCATGCAGCAAACAAATTTTCATCGTATCAGCCCTCCTTAGGCGTTATACGAAGTTGCAGTTGTGTCACCGCCCTCACCAGTCCAATCCGTGTGGTAGAACTCACCGCGCGGCTTGTCCACCCGCTCATAGGTGTGCGCGCCGAAATAATCGCGCTGGGCCTGGATCATATTCGCAGGCAAACGTTCATGGCGGTAGCCATCATAGAAAGACAGCGCACTGGACATAGCCGGAACCGGAATCCCGTGGGTGACTGCGGCAGCCACCACCCGCCGCCAGCCGCCTTGTGCGTTTTCCACTGCGCTCTTGAAATACTCGTCCAACAGCAAGTTCGCCAGGGTGGGAGTATCACGGTAGGCTTGTTCGATCTCACCCAGGAATGCCGAGCGGATGATGCAGCCCTCGCGCCACAGCAGGGCGATCCCGCCGTAGTCCAGCTCCCAACCAAACTGCTCGGCCGCATCCCGCATCAGCATATACCCCTGGGCATAAGATACGATCTTGGAGGCATACAAAGCCTGTTCCAGATCATCGATGAACTGCTGGCGGTCGCCGGAGAAAGCCAATGTCTCCGGACCATGCAGGATCTTCGAGGCCGCCACTCGCTCTTCTTTCAGCGCTGAAAGGGAGCGGGCCAGCACCGCCTCGGCAATCATGGTCAGCGGGATACCCAGGTTCAAGGCATTGATGGCCGTCCAGCGGCCGGTGCCCTTCTGCCCAGCAGCATCCAGGATGGATTCCACCAGGGGCTGGCCGTCTTCGCCTTTATAGGCCAGAATATCGCCGGTGATCTCAATCAAATACGAATCTAACTTACCCGTGTCCCACTGCTTGAAAACCGCGCTGATCTCGTCGGCGTTCATCCCCAAAACCACTTTCATCAAGTGATAGGCTTCCGCGATCAACTGCATATCACCATATTCGATGCCGTTGTGCACCATTTTGACAAAGTGACCGGCCCCATCACGCCCGACCCAATCACAGCAAGGGGTGCCGTCTTCCACTTTGGCGGCGATGCTCTGCAATATATCTTTAACGTACGGCCAGGCTTCGGGGGACCCGCCCGGCATAATTGATGGGCCAAAGCGCGCCCCTTCTTCACCGCCAGAGACCCCCGTCCCAATGAAATACAGCCCCTGGGCTTCCACCTCCTTCGTTCGGCGGATGGTGTCCTGATAATTAGAGTTCCCGCCGTCAATGATGATGTCACCCGGATCCAGCAGGGGCAGCAAACTCTCGATGGTCAGGTCAACCGGTTTTCCGGCCTTGACCATTAACATCACACGGCGTGGGCTTTTCAAATGCCCGACCAGTTCTTCCAAAGTCTCTGCACCGATCACTTGGGTATCGGCGGCTTCATTTTCAATAAAATCCGTCATCTTGCTGGTGGTGCGGTTGTAAACGGCTACGGTAAAGCCGTGGTCGTCCATATTCAATACAAGGTTCTGGCCCATCACAGCCAGCCCGATCAATCCAATATCAGCTTTTGCATCCATCGATTCTCCTTTATGTCTGTCCATACTTCAGATGTAGCTCAACCAATCCATTTTACCAAGAATCAGCCAAGAGTGAATAAGAACCCACAAAAAAATAATGTATAATCTCAACGATATCTCTTTGTACTACACACCTCATATTGGAGTATCCCATGACCAAAGCCCTCATTATTTATCACAGCAAAACTGGCAACACAAAGCAATTCGCCGAAGGAATTGCTAAACACCTGATATCCCAGGGCATTGAAACGCAGGTGACTTCCACCGTACTGTACAGCAACGCTATGCTGGAAGGTGTCAGCCACATCTTCTTCGGCTGTTGGACCAGCGGGCTGTTCTTCTTCTTGCAAAAGCCAGAGAAAGCATGGATGAACTTTGTGGGCAGAATAGCAGGAAAACCGGATGCGAAGGTCGCCTTGTTCACCACTTACAAGCTCCTAACCGGCAGCATGTTCAGCAATATGGCAAAAGCACTGGCCGGGAAATTCAGCCCGCCTGCCATAACCCTCAAATCGCGAAACGTGCGCTTATCCGACGAACACAAGAAAATCCTGGATGATTTCATCGCCTGAACACAATCAAATAAATTCGAAAAAGAAGAGAAACCAACCGGCAAAAAGCGGGTTTCTTTTAATGCCGTTTAGCTCTGTTTTACATCGTACAGTGCCGATTCTTATTATGATATAATCGGTACTAATAGACCAATTTAGAGAGGAAACCTAAATGAACCCCCTTCGTGATAAGCTTTTGAATGGTGAAGCGGCTCGGGGCGTCTGGAGCATGCTGCCCAGCGTCGAGAGCACCCGACTGCTCTCCCAACTGCTGATCGACTGGATTTTGATCGATTCCGAACACGCTCCAATTGACGACCTGACCCTGTCCCGCATTGTGGGCGGGGTCGCCAGCGCCAATGGCCCGGTGCCGATTGTCCGGGTAGCAGACAACAGCACCACAGCCATCAAACGTGCCCTGGATGCTGGCGCTTACGGCGTGGTCGTCCCAATGATTGACACCGTTGATGAAGCCAAGGCCGCTGTGAACGCGGCCAAATTTCCCCCGCTGGGACGGCGCAGCTTCGGCAGCCCGTTTGCACCCCTGGCATTCAAGACCTCCAACCCCGTTTATTTGAAGCAAGCAAATCAAGAAACGCTGCTAATCATTCAAGCGGAGAGCGCCACCGCGCTGAAGAACATCAACCGGCTTGTCAAAGTATCCGGCGTGGACGCGGTATTGGTCGGCCCAGCCGACCTGAGTATTTCGATGGGACTGCCCCTGAACATGACCGATCCTGATCCTAAACTGGAAAAAGCAATTGAAAAAATCTTGAATGCAGCTAAGAAAAAAAATCTTCCAGCCGGCATCTACTGCCCGAACGGTGAAACAGCCGCACGCCGGATAGCGCAGGGCTTCCAACTGGTCAACATCGCGACAGATATATTTGCCATGCTCGGAGGGATACAAACCCAACTAGACGCCAGCTATGAGTGAACCATCCAGCCTCGCCGGGGAAAACCGAGTTTTGATCGTTGGAGCTGGACCGATTGGCATGATCACCGCATTGGAACTGGCCCGCTACGGTATCTCAGCTCTCATCCTGGACGACGACAACAAATTTGCCGATGGCTCGCGTGCCATCGCCATGCATAACAGCATATTGGAAGTATTCGAGCGCAACGACTGCCTGGAACCTATGCTGGAAAAGGCCACCGTTTGGAATCTCCGACGGACGTTCTATCGGCAGCACCAAATCTTTTTGCAGCAAATGCCGCCCTTGCAGCCGCACACGCTGCCAACGTTCGTCAATTTGCAGCAAAGCTACACCGAAGAATATCTCTATCACCGAATCGCAGCCGACCCGCTGGTTCAGCTGCTTTGGGAGCATGAGGTCACCGGCATCCAGCAAGATGACGAGGCCGTGACCCTGACGGTGGACACCCCGGAAGGCGTACGCGAATTCAGAGGGGCTTATGTGATTGCCTGCGATGGGGCACGCAGCGCCTGCCGCAAAATGCTGAACCTGCCTTTCCCCGGTCACTCCCACGCCGACTCTTTCTTAATTGCTGATATCCGAGCCGACTTGCCCTTTGAGCGGCAGCCGCGCTTCTTCTTCGACCACCCCACCAACCCAGGCTCCACCATCCTCATCCACCCCCAACCGGACGGCGTCTGGCGGATCGATTGGCAGGTAGGCGCAGAGGTGGATATTGAGCAGGAAAAACAGCCGGAGCGGATCAACCAGCGCATCCAATCCCTGATTGGGGAAGATGTGCTCTACGAAATCGTCTGGCTGAGCGATTACCGCTTCCACCAACGCATGCTGGAAAAATTCCAACACGGGCGGGTGTTCTTCGCCGGGGATTCGGCGCACCTGGTTGCGCCCTTTGGCGCACGTGGTATGAACAGCGGCGTATTGGATGGTGAGAACCTGGCCTGGAAGCTGTGGCTGGTGATGAAAGGATTAGCCCACCCCGACCTGCTGCACACCTACGACGCAGAACGCTGGCCAGCCCAGAAAGAAAACCAAATCGTGACCGACACCACCATGCGCTTTATGGTACCCCCCACCCGCTGGCACCGCCTGCGGCGCAATATCATCCTGCGCCTGAGCGCCCGCTATCCGTTTGCCCGCCGCTGGGTAGACAGCGGCAAAATGGCTGTTCCCTTCACCTATTTAGATTCTGTGCTAAATATCCCAGATAGCGACGCGGCCTCCACCTGGCAGAAAGCCCCAGTATTGGGCTGCAAAGTGCCGGATGCTCCTCTAAAACTCGGTGCCGAAACCCTGCCGCTGCGCCAGTTTCTGAACAACTCTTTCCTGGCGCTGTTCTACGCCCCAACGGAAGATGAACTAAAGACACTGATTGAAACCCTGGCACAGGCCAACAGCCGCCTGCCCATTTCGCTGATGGTGGTGCTGGATGCTGATGCTGCTCCACGCCAAACAAAAAACGAATTGACCGCTGAACTGTTCAATTCGTCAAAGTATATTCAATCCATCACATCTGTGCAAGACACAGGCGAGTTTGTTGAAATGTATCAAGCATCACCTGGCAGCCTGTATCTTCTCCGGCCGGACCGGCACCTGTCTGCTCGACTGCGCCAGGTGACTCCCCAGACTATCCAAAACATGCTGGACGAAACTGCCCGCCGGTATTTCCTGAATTCAGCCTAACCGAAACTCTCCAGGACCTTTTCAGCCTGATTAAGCAGTTCCTCCTGGTCAAGCGAGCGGTACAGGTCAATGGCCCGCTGGATATGCTCTTTGGCCAGTGCAGTCTCACCAAGATCATTAAAGTTCATTGCCAAAATCACATACTGCTGACCGGCCAGCATGGGAATCTCTAATTCCTCCGATAAAGCAATCGCTTCCTGTGCCAACGCAGTAGAAGCATCTAGATCGCCCAAATCGGCTTTGATGGAGGCTAACCGCCCCGATAACACCGCCGCTTCGTTTTTCTTTTTAAATCGATCTGCAAGGTCTTTTGCCTGATCGGTATATTTGAGTGCATTCTCTAAGTCATCCATCTGGTAATAAGCGATTCCCAACTCGGAAAGGAAGTTCAGCCCCCAATCCATATCCGGGTTTTTCTGAGCGACTTCCAAACCCTGCAGTAAATGTTTGATCTGCTTCTCAAATTTTGAATTCTTTGCCAAAATATCAGACAATATAAAAATCGCCTGCACTTCGTATTCATGGTTGCCTGTTGTGCGTGCTTTGTTGACCAACTGTTCCCCATAAACGATCGCCTTACTGGTCCTATTCTCCATGACACAAGCATTCATCAGCCCATTCAAGGCTTGCATTTCAATTGTTAGCGCGCCCATT
>Ga0102946_1000626_pt1 | contig 12207 bp, 10 predicted proteins | sample SalPon2A_A_D1_MG_FD_78209 | JGI IMG/M metagenome (GOLD analysis project Ga0102946, IMG submission 78209) | Soil microbial communities from South San Francisco under conditions of wetland restoration - Salt Pond MetaG R2A_A_D1_MG | ecosystem: Environmental > Terrestrial > Soil > Wetlands | place... | reverse complement strand
AGTTCATGCAGTGGTTGGCTGGCTCAAAAAGTTCGGGGAACCGGACTACATTGAGGAAGTCTTAAACGATACACAGTTAATGGATGATGGTCGCAGCGTCGGCGCAACCGGTTTGCCGGAAGCGACAGGTGGCGAGCAGGACGAGCTTTACGACCAGGCCATCGCCTGGGTCACAAAATCAAGGCGTGCCTCTATTTCCAGCGTTCAGAGGCAGCTGCGCATTGGCTACAACCGCGCAGCGAGGCTGGTTGAAGACATGGAAGCCGCCGGCGTGGTGAGTGCGCCCGAACACAACGGACAAAGGGAAGTTCTGGCCCCACCGCCTCCCGAGGATTGAAAACGTCCCGACAGAGCAGATATGCAATACATGACCAACAGATTGAACAATATGCTTGTGGCTTCGATTTTTGCGATCGGGCTTGTCTATTCAGCCACAGGTGTGGCGCAGGACTCCGTTGAGCCGCAAGCTGGTGGCCGTGCTGCACTGGAACAATTTGCATCGGAGCTGGACACCTTTCATGCCACTTTCGAGCAAGTGGTACTTAACAGTGATGGCATGGTCCAGGATGCCAATGAAGGCGAGTTGTGGCTAAGCCGCCCCTCGCTGTTTCGCTGGGAATATGGCGGTGATTTCCCGGAAACCATTGTCGCAGATGGTAAACGCATCTGGCTCTACGACGTCAGCCTTGAGCAGATCACTGTCAGGGATCAGTCCAGCCTGGCCAGTGACTCGCCGCTCACACTGCTCACCGACCTGGATCGCCTGGATGAGCAATTCGAGGTTCGTGACCTGGGAGTGGATCAGGGGCTTGCCTACGTTGAGCTCAGATCAATCGCCGAGGATGCAGAATTTGATCGCGTGCTGCTTGGTATTGCAGGGCAGGAACTGAAACTGATCGCCATGGAAGATGCATTCGGACTGAGAACAGAGATTCGCCTGAGTTCTTCTCAGCGCAATCCCGAACTTGCGCCTGACCAATTCACATTTGAGCCACCCGAAGATGTGGATATCGTCGGAGACCTGGTGCTGCTTAACGACCTGAACAGTGAGGAAGCTGAGTAATGCTTGATCCTTCGTTGTTACGCGCGAACGCAGAGGACGTTGCTGAAAAGTTGTTAACACGCGGATACCAGCTTGATGTTTCTGCCTGGAAGGATCTGGATGCGAAGCGAAAGGCCCTGCAATTGCGCGTTGAGGAGCTTCAGAACACACGTAATGTCAGCGCGAAATCCATTGGCCAGGCCAAGGCCAGGGGAGAGGACATTCAGCCATTGCTCGATGAAACCAGGAATCTTGGGGAAGAGCTTGGAAAGGCCGAGTCGGAGTTTGATGTTATCCGACAAGAACAGGCGGAAATCGCGATGGGCATTCCGAACCTGGCAGAAGAAGACGTTCCTGTCGGTAAAGATGAAAATGACAATGTCGAAATACGTCGCTGGGGTGAACCGACACAGTTTGATTTTGAACCGCTGGATCATGTGGATCTGGGTGATCAGCTTGCAATGCTCGACTCCGAGACAGCCGCCAGGCTGGCGGGTGCACGTTTTACCGTTCTTCACGGACCACTCGCAAGGCTTCACCGTGCGCTTGCCCAGTTTATGCTTGATGTTCAGACGCAGGAACATGGGTACAAGGAGGTTTATGTACCTTACCTGGTCAATGCAGAAAGCATGACCGGCACGGGCCAGCTTCCCAAGTTTGAAGAAGATGCATTTGCCAGCACTGATGATCCTCCGCGCTACCTGGTGCCGACGGCCGAAGTCCCGATGACTAATTTTGCGCGCGATCAGATCATTGATGCGGACGACCTGCCTATCAGGCTGACCTCACAGACACCCTGTTTTCGTCGTGAGGCAGGTTCTTACGGTAAAGATACGCGAGGCATGATTCGGCAACACCAGTTCGAAAAAGTGGAGTTGGTCCAGATTGTTAGGCCACAGGACTCCGCTGAAGCCCATGAGGCCCTGACCGGACACGCTGAGACTATTTTGAAGAAACTTGGTTTACCGTACCGAACAGTGGTTCTGTGTACCGGGGACATGGGTTTTGCTGCCCAGAAAACCTACGACATCGAAGTCTGGCTGCCAGGGCAGGGTACTTACCGCGAAATATCTTCATGCAGCAACTGCGGCGATTTCCAGGCAAGAAGGATGCAGGCGCGATGGCGTGATCCTGATACGGGTAAACCGAGGCTTGTTCATACCCTCAATGGTTCGGGGCTGGCAGTTGGCAGAACCCTGATTGCAGTGATGGAGAACTATCAACAAGCCGATGGCTCCATTGCGATACCCGAGGCTTTGCAGCCTTACATGGGCGGATTGGAACTGCTCAAATAACCCGGCCATTATGAAGTGCTAGAATCGTTGTGAAGGAATTCACATAACAACACGGATCGATTCGGGAGTCACTTCATGCAAAGGTTCAGGCTGCTTTTCCAGATTTTCTCTACCATTATATTTCTGCTCACTGTTTGTCTGCCCGTCCAGGCGCAAACCAACTCAATCGCTAACCCGGGTTTTGAGACTGATCTTTCAGGATGGGCAAAGGCATTTGGCCGGCCCGGAGTGTGGTCTCCCGTGGACGCCGGTGGTTCAGGAGTTTCAGGGTCCGCGCTGCTTGGAAACGAGGGCACGGGTGACGGTGTGGTGCCGTTCGTATTGGTTCAGTGTTTCGAATTCGAAGGCGCCGGACTGGTAGAGTGGGGTGGCGATCTGTTGATCCCCGGAGGACAGCCATCCGGAACTCAAGCCTTTATTTTTCTTGAGCCGTTCGATAATTCCACATGCTTTGGCAATCCAATTGATGGTCTGATCAGCACCGCCAGCAGCCAGGTTGGCGACTGGAACAGTGTCAGCAAAACGATCACCACACCATCGGAAACACTGAGTGTTCGTGTGTCGCTGGGGGTTTTGAAGCCATTTGGCGAGATGGCGGATGCCGAGGCTTACTTCGACAACATCTTTCTTGTCCTTCCCGATTCTCCCCCTGTTATTCCACCTCCCGATCCACCCCCAACAGAGGGCTTTGAAGTCAATCCCTCGATGTCTGCGTCCTGGTTCAATCCGGCCGAAAGCGGGCACGGCATCATGATTCACCTGTTCGATGAAAATACCGCCTGGATGTGCTGGTTCACCTTCGAGCTGACGGGTGAGCCCACATGGATTTGTGCCGTGGGGACCATCATTGGGGATACCATCGTTTTTGAAGACGCATTTACGGTTGAAGGCGGTGCATTCCCGCCCAATTTTGATCAGGATATGATCGTGGAGATTCCCTGGGGAACGATAGTTATCGTCTTTACGGGATGTAATGAAGGATCCATGACCTGGACAACCAGCGCCCCGGGTTTCACCTCGGGAAGCATGCCGCTGGTTCGACTGGGAACAGCATGGGGTTTAAGTTGCCCATGATTTAGAAATACACGAAAACAAAAAAGCCCGCAATTAGCGGGCTTTTTTTTATGCTCAATTTGACTATCAGTCTTCGCCGAAGGCAAAGCCCATCAGAGCGAGCAGGTTGTTAAACAGTGCAAATATGTTAACCATCAGGTTGGTTGCAGCCATGATGTAGTTGGTCTGTCCACTGCGAACAATTTGCTGCGTTTGCCAAATAATCCACATGCTGGCGAGTAATACAACCATGGTCGAAAGGGCCAGCCACAAGGCCGGAACCTGGAGGAAGTAGTTGATGACAAAAGCACCAATAATAGCCAGTGTTCCGACAGTCAGAAATCCGATCATGTTGCTGAAGTCACGCTTGGTACTCATGGCATAGGCCGAAAGACCAAGAAACATGACCGCTGTCAGCGCAAACGCCGAAACCACCAGCATGCCACCATTGCTGTAAGCACTCAGTGCAAACGCAACATTAGAGCCAGTGACGACGCCGAGAAGGCCGGCAAAGCCAAATCCAAGGACGATGCCCCATGCACTGTTTCGGGCGGCGTTAATGGCAAATGAGAAAGCAAAGATACCGATCAGGAACGGAAAAAATCCGATTTGCCATCCCTGGTTCATTGCCACCCAGGCGGTTCCTGCACCGAATAGAAACAACATCGAGAGCAATGCATATGTGTTGCGCAGCACGCGGTTGACGGTCACTGAGGGGACTGTCGATGTACGTGCTGTTCTGAGCAATTGTTCGTTCATGTTTTCAAGCATCTCCGATTGATTAAAACGAAACTGTGAATATTCAGCCGATATTGTATTCAATTCCAGCCAGTTTAGAACGTGCGGGTTGTCATGAGTTCATTCAAGATTCGAAGAAATCATACGTTATTTCCGAAACATCAGATCAGGAAAACTGATGTCAGTCCACTGAATCTGGTGGTCAATCCGGGCGATTTTGGTTATTCGTACGTTTCGGCAATCAAAAAGGCGAATTCACTCCCCGGCGCGATCTTTAGATATTCTGATCGGTTGTTCGGGAGAGAATGAGAGGTGGTGGCGAGGTCGAATGCACTGGTCAACCTCAGCTATTTTGGTTATCCTTGCGCGCCTCGGTTATTTGAACGGAGGTTTATCCTCCCGGGCGCAACCATCGAATAATCGGGTCAGGAGGAGAGGTGGCAGAGCGGTTGAATGCACTGGTCTTGAAAACCAGCATAGGTTTATAGCCTATCGTGGGTTCGAATCCCACCCTCTCCGCCAACGAAAAAGCTCGCTTTATGCGGGCTTTTTTGTTGGTCGAAGAGGCAGGGTGAGGGCTCGCTGCCACAAAGTGGCGTGGGTTCGACAAAATTGTCAGGAACAATTTTGGTCGTCCGAAGGACGCCCGCAGGGCCGAAACCAGGACGGTTTCGGACAATCCCACCCTCTCCACCTATCCTGCGAAGTGTGGATTCGACAAATTCGATTGGAATTGTTTTGGTCACCTACAAATCGCCTGCAGGGCCGAAACCATGGATGGTTTCGGACAATCCCACCCTTTTTGTATACGCCCAACACAATACGGTTTCGGACAATCCCACCCATTTTTTCAGACCGTTAGAGTCATCAATGGCGACTTCTCAAAATCCCCGTCACTGATCCTGGTCATACCAGACTCAACCGCTATTACCTATACTTACCTCCACGCTCAGGAAGAGGCTGCAATCAGCCTGCGCAGACTGAAAGAACCGGACCAACCCAATGAAACTCGAAACAGAATTCGTCAAACTGCCATTGCTCTTCGATGTGGCGCAACTCAGAGAAGAGGTTGCCCAGTTTTCTGAAGATGAGTGGATGGGGCATACCACGGGCTTTGCCGGAAATTTGTCCATACCACTGATTTCGCTGGATGGTGAATACAACGATGCAATGCATGGCCCGATGCGGCCCACGCCAGCCCTTGCGCGTTGCGAATACATACGTCAGATCATGACGACCTTTGGTGACGTTTTCGGGCGGTCAAGACTGATGAGGGTAGAGCCCGGGTTCACGGTGCCGCCACATGTCGATGTGAATTATCACTGGTTTAACCGCGTACGAATTCACATCCCCATTACGACGACCGGGGAAGTGCTGTTTTATACCAACGGTAAACATGTCCACATGGCGGCTGGAGAAGCCTGGATTTTTGATTCCTGGTCAGAACACACGGTCGAGAATAATAGCGACAAAACGCGGGTTCACCTGGTGCTGGATACATCAGGTTCAACACTTTTCTGGGATTTGGTTGAACGGGGCGAGTGGCCGTTCAGGGAACGCAGCACCACACCTTCCGAACCGAAATTCGTTTCTTTTGAACCCGGCAAGGCAACCAATGTACGAACCGAGACCTATAACGCCCCTGTTGTCCAGTCGCCAGGTGAACTGGAAGTTCTGATCAGGGCGCTGGTTGATTCTACAGACTGTAAAAACGACTCAGATGAACAAACCAGGGATGCCTTTGCGAAGATCACCAGGACTTTTGTCCGCTCCTGGCGGCAGGTGTGGTCAGAACATGCAATGAAACCCAGCGGCTGGCCGCATTATCATGCGCTGGTCAACCAGGTGAACCAGTTTGTTCTGTCGCTGAATCCTGAGCTGGCGTTAAAAAGTGGTGTGGACCTGATCCAGGCATTCCAGGGCCTGGTACTTTCTTCTGCCGTCAACGAGGAGTTCGCGCCTCTTTACCTGGAGAAAAGCGAGGTTCCTGGCGAACTGCAACAAGCAACCCGCAGTTACGTACCCCGGACAAAACAAGCAAAGAAGCCAATACCCCGGAACGCACCATGTCCATGCGACTCAGGGAAGCGATACAAGCAATGTTGTGGACAACTCAACGCGGGTTGAATACCGATAAATCACTGAATTGATCAGGCTTGTGTACCCGTACCTTCAGTAATGATCCAGATTCCGATCGCTATCGGGAACAACGTGATCAGACCCACAGATGTATTGCCGCTGACAAACAACGCTAATCCGGAGACCGCCAATGCTGCAACTGCCAGTATTGCGCCAGTCGCGCGAGCCATGGGAATGGCCAGCAAGACACCTCCGGTCGCCTGGATGACACCAAGAATCATGACTGCACGCTCGGTCATCCCGATGTGTTCCAAAAATCCGAGTTCCTGGGGCATCTGCATGATCTTTGCCACGCCAGCGATCAGGCTCATCAGCACAAGGATTGTGATCAGGGAAATCTTGAGAATCTGCATCAGGGGCTTATTCTCTAATGCAGAACACTCTGGGTTACTTCAGTCATTCCCTGCAACGGGAATGAACATGAAAGAATCATCAGACGCTTTCACCCAATCGCAGTCGATTGGCAAGTTCATCTGCCTCGGCAAGTTGATCAGGGCTGAGTTGTTCAGACACCCTGTCTTTCTGGCGGGCAATTCTTGCGTCGATGCTTCGATTCTCCATCGATTCCAGCTCGGCAACCCGCACATAGGCCATGGCCAGAACCGGGTCAATTTGAAAAATCACCCCGTCAATATGCGCCTGTGACATTGCAAGGTAAGCCTCGGGATGGCCTTTTTCCAGGGCACGACTCAATGCAAACCTGGCGGTCGATTTAAACTCCTGAATCAGGCCTGAATACATCATGGCGATTGGGGGTGAATTCTGCCAGCGGTCTCGCCTGAGCAGAAAACCCATGGCCTTCTCATAATATTGGACCTCTGCGATTTCATGGCCAAGACGCACCGCTTCTCCCATCCAGTTGACGGCTTCAAGGCGAGCATCGACGTCTGGAGGGATTGCCAGGCAAAGTTCATAAAAACTGAATGCCTGTTCTGCAGCACGCTCCATTCTTTCAAGGTAACGTTCATCCCGTCCGTCTGAACGAGATGTAATCTGCTTTAGACGATAATCAAGATTGGAAGCGGTGCGAGGTGCTATGGAGCAGTTTCCGTAAAACAAATAGGTCTGATAAGCCAGTTCCGCATCGACATCCGGATCCCCCCGGTCGGGGATGTCCGGCGGGTTTTTCTGGATTTCGGCCCACAGGCTAGCCTTAAAACGATCCAGTGGCACATCATGGGGTAAGGGCTCCTGTTCATTCAATCGCTTGCGTATGGATCTGGTTTCGACTTCACCAAGCGGCTGTGTCTGTTGTTGTGCAAAAGGAGGTTCAAGGGGGTCCTGTTCTGCTTCCTCGAACTCGGCAATGAGTTCTGCCTCGGTTCCAACCAGCGACTCAGAAGTCGATTCTGTCGACTGTTCTAAAGCTTGCTCTTCAGGGTGCTGACCATTTTGTCCGTGCCACAACAAATACGCAGCACCGATGATGACTGCCAGGGACAGCAGGGAGATATTTCGTTTCGTTTTATTCATGCGGGCTTTGTTCCCAATCACATTTCCGGTTGCGCTGAGTTGTTTCTCAGACCACAAAAAGCAACCTGAGGTTCGATCATTTCCAATCGGTTCGAACTTATTACTACTCGGACCAGCGAGTATGTGTGTTTATTGCACCTCATCACGCGTCCAGGGTCATCCTTAAATGGTTCGGATTGACCGGTTACATCTTCGAGTTTGTAATCTTCACCATTGTCCGCGACGAAAGTATGCCTGGATATGGGCATATTGGTTCTCCGTCTATCAGACCCATCGCGACTGTAATGCAATCATACCCCTCAATATTCATCATGGCTGTGGCCTGATGATACGAAACAGGTCTCGTGTCTGGCACCATCATCAAAAAATTCATCAATCAAATTGAAGACCAGTCCCCGCTCAAGTACAGTCGGTCACACATTCTGATATGCACATCTTCCACTCAAGGAACAAGCGATGATTTGTCTGCCACGCCTGCGATTAGCACTATTTCTGATTCCTGTTTTTTGTTTTGTTGGCACTCTGCAAGCCTGGGACGTTGTGCCCACCGAGCTTTCCGGAACGGAAAGCCAAAGTGTGGACTTCGACATTGTGATTGGCGCAGATGAATGGTCTGCTGCCGGCAATGTATGCGATGACACCGTATGGGATTTCGAATTTCAGCTCGACGGAACTCTCGTGGATGGCACCGCCGAATGGGGTGTCGACCTGTCTTCTCCATTTGTTGGTGGTGCTCTAAACGGGATTTGCAGCAACCTGGAGGAAGAGGTCACCACACCGTATACCATAGCGATCATTGAGGATTTCTCTCCGGAAAACACCGAACAGGCTGAAATCTTTTTTGAACATTGCGAAGAAGAGGGTGAGGGAACTCTTGTTTGTACAGACGAGACGCTGACAATCAGCGTGGTTGAGGTGGCTGGTGGTGGGCTCCCAGCGGTTGGCGTGGAAGAAATCAGCAATGCATCCGAGCCGTTAACCGATGGCGAATTCCTGGTTTTCCTGCAATCACCAGCTCCGGACGGGGGCGTGACCGTCCGATTGTTTATTGAGGGGACAGCAACCCCCGGAACCGATTATGTCGGGATCAGCGATACAGTCTTTATTCCGGAAGGCGACAGCGACGTCACGGTTGGCATCGAAGTGATCAACGATGGGCTTTTGGAGGGGACAGAAACTGTCAAGATCACCATACTTGAGGATACAGATTACACGGTCCTGACCCTGGCCAGGGCAACCATCCTGATTCTCGATGATGATGATGAAGGCGAGATAATCACGATCAACCAGGGCATCAGTGATGCCTGGTTTAATCCCGATACGCCAGGACAGGGCTTTTTCATCATCGTCTTTCCAAATCTCGGAAAAATTTTCCTGGCCTGGTTCACCTATGATACGGAACGCCCACCAGGCAATGTCGATGCAATCCTGGGCGATCCGGGTCATCGCTGGCTCACAGCGTTTGGAGATTATTCAGGTGATACAGCCACGCTCGATGTGGAATTCACTTCAGGCGGTGTTTTCAATGCGGTCCCGCCGCAAACCACCCAGGATATCGATGGAAGCATCATCCTTGAATTTGTGGATTGTGACACAGGGATCGTGCGATTCAATATTCCTTCACTGGGGCTCTCAGGAACCATTCCGATTGCGCGACTGACTGACGACAATGTCGCCCTGTGTGAGGAGCAAAATTCGGGCGGCTGAGTTTTGTGAAAACCAGTATCGGAAAAACTTTGTAGGAAATTTGCCCGCATTTGGCTTCACAGCCAGTTGCGGCTGGACGATCTGACGAGGGGAATCTATAGTTAATTCAGGGTCTTCGATATGAGGGTAATCGGAAAGTTCTTTAGAGGGGGGAACAATGATCCGAATAATGATCGTGGACGACCACGAGTTCGTCCGAATTGGTTTGCGTCATATTCTAGAAGAATATACGGATTTCGAAGTGGTCGCAGAAGCAACGAACGGGGAGATGGCTCTGCGGCTGAACCATGAGTGCCGGCCAGATGTGATTCTGTTGGCCGTGGAGCTGCCAGGTTTGTCGGGTTTTGAAATTACCCGTCGACTGAGTCGATCAGGGCCGCAGCAGTTCATCATTGCATTGTCTATTCATAACCAGTCGCCTTTTCCCGAGAAGATGCTTGATGCAGGCGCATCAGGCTATCTCACAAAGGGCTGCCCGGCCGTTGAACTTGTGCAAGCAATCAGACGCGTTGTCAGCGGTGAACGCTACATCAGTGCCGACATTGCCCAACAACTGGCCCTGAGGCTGACCAGCGGCACAGGTAACTCGCCATTTGACGAGCTTTCAGCCAGGGAAATGGAGGTGTTGCTCATGGTGACGGACGGAAGACGCATCGCTGATATTGCTGACGTGATGCATCTCAGTCCTAAAACAGTGGCCACCTACAAATACAGAATCTACGACAAGCTCGAAACCCGTAACGACGTCGACGTCACCCGCATGGCGATGCGTTATGGCCTGGTGGCTACAGCCTGAAAAAACTAGTCGGAATCAGTTGACGCCGGCGAGCTTTCCTTGGGCTTTGTCAGGGTATATATGCCCTTACTGTTCTGCCTGACGTTGGGCTTGTCTGCGTCAGGTTTCGGCTTTGGTTCCGCACTGGTCTTTGTTTGATCCGATTCAGACTTGTCTGCTGCTGGCTTGTCTTTTTTGGGCTTACTGGCCTTGGGTTTATCAGATTTAGCCTTTTTTGCCCTGGGCTTTTCGCGCTTCGGTTCTTTTGACCTGTCACTGTCTGACCCGGGTTTGTCAGTCTTTTGATTATCAGCCTTTTGTTTATCATCCTTGGGCTTGTCTGCGCTGGCATCCGTTTTACGAGACTCTGCCGCATCGTCTTTTCCGGCGTTTGACTGTTGTTCACCTGGTTTTGCCGGACCCGACTCAGGTTTGCTGGCCGTATTTTCTGAAGGCTTGTCTTGTCCGCTGTTATCGCGTTTCTTCGCTCCGGCAGTCTGGTATGGCGACCGTCTGCGCCGCGGCTTTCGGGCTGGCTTGTTTTGCTGTTCCTGATTCGGCGCCTTGTTTTGATCTGCTGGTGCCGGGGAAGCTGCCTGACCTGCTGAATCAGATTTATTGGTCTCAGACTTTGTGGCGCCTGGTGTCCCGGAAGGTTGTTGCCCTCCGTTGGCTGCATCTGCCTGAGGATTTGTTGATGTCGCTGTCTGCTTGTCCTGTTGTGGTCCCCGTTGTTCTTTCTGTCTCCTGGCCTTGGTTTTCTTTTGAGGCTGCTTTTGAGTTTGCTTTTTTGAAGTGTTGCGGGTCGCTTTTTTGGAACCGGCCTTTTTATTTGAAGTTTTACGGGCGTTGTTACCTGGCTGGCCCGCACCGGTCTTCTTGGAAGTCTTCTTGCTGCGCCGTCCGCCTCGAGACCTTCTGTTGCCCTGGCCCTGTTTGGTTTCCGTGTTTTGGCGATTGCCGGTTTTCTTGCCAACTTTCTTGCCGGTTTTTTTCTTCGCCTGCCCCTGCGTTGTGGCCTTTTTGGCTGCGGCTTTTCGCTTGGGTTGTTTTTCCTCTGGCTCAGCTTCCCTGCGCTTGTCTCCTGAGAAGATGTTGGTCAGAAACTGACTGAAGAAGCCCGTTTTGGGTTCTACAGCACGCACGGGGGCAGGGCGATCATGAGTGACACCGCTCACTGCAGCGGTGGGTGCTGCTGCTGCGGCCGGTCCTATGCTTTGTGTCACTTCCTCCAGTTCTGGCTGTTCAATTCGTGAATAGCTTATGTCGTGTGACACCTCGGATTTTCTGACGCGTTCGATTTCGAACTTGGGGTGTCTCATGTATTCATTGGCAAGCAGGATAATCGGTACGTTGTGCCGTGACTCGATCCCGCTGACCACCGCCCTTTTTTCATTGTGCAGGAAGTTGGCAACGGCTGATGGTGCCTGGACCACAACCTGGCCTGTGAATTCCTTCATGCATTCTTCTTCAACCAGCCGAAGGATTGACAATGCGAGCGACTCAACGCTACGAACGGTACCGTGACCTTCACACACCGGGCAGGGCTGTTCACTTGATTCTCCAAGAGATGGGCGCAGTCTCTGTCGTGACATCTCCAGGAGGCCAAAGCGTGAAATACGTCCGGTCTGAACCCTGGCCTTGTCTATCTGCAGCGCTCTGCGCAAACACTCTTCAACCTTACGCTGGTTCTTGCGGTCCATCATGTCGATGAAATCAATCACGATCAGCCCACCCAGGTCACGCAGTCGAAGTTGCCTGGCGATTTCTTCAGCTGCCTCGAGATTGGTGTTCAACGCAGTGTCTTCGATATCTGAACCCTTGGTTGCACGGGCTGAGTTGATATCAATAGACAACAGGGCTTCGGTATGGTCGATCACCAGCATGCCGCCGGAAGGAAGCTCGACCATGCGGGAGAACGCGGTTTCAATCTGGGTTTCGATCTGGAAACGATTGAAAAGTGGTACCGCATCTTCATACAACTT
>Ga0102946_1000625_pt1 | contig 12229 bp, 10 predicted proteins | sample SalPon2A_A_D1_MG_FD_78209 | JGI IMG/M metagenome (GOLD analysis project Ga0102946, IMG submission 78209) | Soil microbial communities from South San Francisco under conditions of wetland restoration - Salt Pond MetaG R2A_A_D1_MG | ecosystem: Environmental > Terrestrial > Soil > Wetlands | place... | reverse complement strand
TCCGCGACTTTGTCCATGCGCGTGATGGAACTCGCCTACGAGCACATGAACGAGCCCCAGCTCATAGAAATCGAGCCCGACAAGGTGACGGCGGACCGGGTCCGCCAGGCGATCTTTTTCCCGTCCAATGAGGACAAGATGCCGCTACTGGTCGGCCTGATCCGCGAAATGGGCAAGGGCCGCATTATGGTGTTCGTCAACATGAAGCGCGAAGCAGAGCGCATGGAGGCTTACTTCGAGGCCAACGGCATTAACGCCGCCGCGATCTCGGGGGATGTACCGCAGAACAAGCGCATGCGCATGCTGAAGAAGTTCCAGGACGGCGAGTTGCAGGTGCTGATCGGCACCGACGTTGCCTCACGTGGTCTGCACATTCCCGATGTCGAGTACGTCATCAACTATGACCTGCCACAAGACTCCGAAGATTACGTGCACCGCATCGGCCGCACGGCGCGCGCCGGGGCGGCCGGCGATGCGATCAGCTTCGGCTGCGAAACCTACGCCATGTCATTGCCCGACATCGAGGAATACATCGGCCACAAGATCCCGGTCGCCAACTACGACCCGGACATACTGCCCGAACTCACCAAGCCCAAATTCAAGCCACGCAAGCACAGTGGCGGCCGGGGTGGCAATCGAGGTGGCGGTAACCGATCAGGCGGACGGCCTCAGCGACGGCGCTAGCCGGGCTGACACAGGTGGCACTCGCCGGCGCCGAACCCGGCATTCCTCTCCCTCATGGCTCGCTGCGCTGCGCTTTACTTCGGTCGAAGAACACCGGGTTCAGCGCCGGCTGGATCGACTTTGCCGGGCCGTCTTGAACAGGACCGCCGGCCCGGCGCTCCGGGTGTTCCTCCTCGAGAACTAAAGCGCAACGAAGTGAGCCATTCCGAGGAGGAATGGCCGGAGTGCCGGGCCGGCAGAGTCAATTCTGGCAGACTCGCTAAGCGAGTTCGCTGATTCCTTCCACCGCTACAAAGTCGCCTTGCTCAGCCGGCGGACGGGAGGTGTCGGGTCTTGAGATGGCGACCGGGTGGCGGACACCGAAGGTGGCGGCGCTCTTGAGGACGGGATGGCTGTCGTCGACGAACATGGTCGTTTCAGGGTCGAAGTCCGCGTCTTTCTGTAAAGCCCGCCAGAATCCCTGGTGTTCCTTGGCATAGCCGTAGTCGTGCGAGACGTGCACGCCATCGAAATATTCAATCAGGCCGGTTACTTCCTGCTTGAGATCCAGCGTATTACGATGCGAGTTGGTCACCAGCAGCAGGCGCACGTGGGCATCGCGCATCCGTTCCAGGAATTCGCGGGCGCCGGGCAGGAAATCGATCATTTGGTGGTTATCGCGATGCAGCTGGGTGACATCGAGCCCCAGGTGCTCGCTCCAGTGGTCCAGGCAGTACCAGCGCAGGTCGCCCCGGGCTTCACCGAACTTGTTCAGCAAGTAGTGGCGCGCTTCCTCCAGCGACATGTCGTTCTGCTCGGCCCAGTGGCTGGGCACGTGGGTGAGCCACATGTAATTGTCATACGCGAGGTCGAGAACCGTGCCGTCCATGTCCAGCATCAATGTCTCACAATCGCTCAATGCGGCTTTGGGATCGAATGTCACTGTCTTATACTGCGCGGCCCGTCTGGGTTTTGGAGTCCAATATGAATCTCGAGGAACTGGTTGAACCGATCACCGAACTCGCTGTAGAGGCCGGCAATGCAATTCTGACAGTCTACGCCACCGATTTCGACGTAGAAAGTAAGTCCGATGAATCACCGCTGACCCAGGCGGACCTCGCCTCGCACAATGCCATTGTCGCGGGGCTCAAGCAGTTAACGCCGGACATCCCGATCATTTCCGAAGAAGATGGCCTTCCCGACTTCGAGGTTCGACGGCATTGGGAGCGATACTGGCTCATCGACCCGCTCGACGGCACCAAGGAATTCGTCAATCGCAATGGCGAATTTACGGTGAATATCGCCCTGATCGACAACGGCCGCCCGGTTTTCGGCGTGGTACACGTACCCGTCCAGGAAAAGACCTACATCGGCTGCGAAGGTCGCGGCTCAGAGCTACGCGAGAACGGCGCCGCCCGCCCGATCAGCGTAGCTGACGGCAGCAATGCCGCCGTGCGCATCGTCGGCAGTCGCTCACACCGTGGCACCAGCCTCGACGCCTTCCTCGACAAGCTCGGCGATCACGACATGGTCCCAATGGGCAGTTCCTTAAAATTTTGCACTGTGGCAGAAGGCAATGCAGACATTTATCCGCGCCTCGGACCCACCTCGGAATGGGATACGGCAGCGGCCCAGGCCGTCGTGGAACAGGCCGGCGGCCAGGTACTTGAGCTGGACGGTAAGCCTCTGTCATACAACCAAAAAGCAGACATCCTGAACCCCTGGTTTGTGGTCATCGGGCCACGCGATCACGACTGGCTGGCACTGCTTGCGGACGGCGAGTAGCATAGGACGCGATGGCAGATAAAATCGATACAGAAAGCTTCAAAAATCTGGACCGGCTGCGCGAACTGCGCGTCAGCCACCGGGATCTCGACTACCTGATCGATAGACTGCAGCATGACCCCATGGTCGATCAGCTGCGTATTCGGCGCCTCAAAAAACGCAAACTGCTCATCAAGGACATGATCGCGAACCTAGAGTCCGAGCTCATCCCCGATCTGGATGCATAGCGTCGACGACCAGCCGGAGGATGGCGCAACTGCTGTTCACTCGAACTGCCAAACACAGTGTGGCGGGATTGCTATTGAAGCAAGTCGAGCAGCTGGCCACAGCACGGCGCCAAGCTGCCGCTACCGATCAGCCGAACAATGCGGGCAGGAGACGCCTTCGACGTAGTGGGGGGATTCGAGGTCGGCGGTTGAGAGGGGTCGTCGGCAGGCATGGCATTGTACGTAGCCACCCTCTGCGAGGTCCCGATCAACGGCCACCCGTTTATCGAAGACGAAGCATTCGCCGTCCCACTGGTTCTCTTCTTTAGGTACTTTCTGCAGGTAATTGAGGATACCGCCCTGCAGGTGGTAAACCTCATCGAAGCCGAGCTCCAGCATCAATGCGGTGGCTTTTTCGCAGCGGATCCCACCCGTGCAATACATGGCGAGCGGCTTGTCGCGATCGGTCCTGGCCAGTTCGGCGGCAAAATCATTGAATTGGCGAAAGTTATCCGTATTCGGGTCGACGGCACCGGGAAATGTGCCAACTTCCACTTCATAGTGATTGCGAGTATCAATCACCAGCACATTGGGGTCGTTGATCAGCGCGTTCCAGTTTTCCGGTTCGACGTGAATGCCGGTCGTTCGGTGCGGCAGGATATCCGGCCGACCGAGCGTCACGATTTCTTTTTTGCAGCGCACACGCATACGCAGGAAAGGTGCTTCACTCGCGTCGGTCCAGCGGGCGTCGATGCCGGACTCGAGGTCGAGCCTGCGCCTGATCCAGTTGAATACTGTCTCGATCGCCAGCTGTTCGCCGGCCAGCGTTCCGTTAAAACCCTCATCGGCCACCAGGATGGTGCCGAGCAGAGCCTGTTCGTCGCACAGCGCCTGCAATTCGTCGCCAAACTGTGCCGCATCTGGCAAATCCAGGAAGCGGTAGAACGATACAACCTTCATTCTTCGGCCAGGTCCTTGGGCAGGGTCAGTGACAGGATGCTGTGGCGAATTTCTTCTCCCAACACGAGCCGTGCATCGGCGCCGATACTGACCAGCACGTCGTCAAAATCCAGCAAACCTTGTACGTTGCGCGTCAGCACTTGCTGGTCCTGTAACTTCTTGATGAAGTCATGAAAGAGTGTCTTATTGAAGAAATCGGGCGAATGCAACCCGTAGATCATTGACAGGCGCTCGGCACTTGACTGGCACATTTTCTCGAGCCGAACCCGGGACAAAGTCCCCGAGCCGTGCTGTACCAGGATGGCAACTACCAGGTAAAAACGTTGCAACATCGGCACCATCGACTGCCCAAGCATCAGGAGCTGGTACGCCTTGTCGGATCCGGCATGCGGTCGTATCAGGGTTTCGCCATCGCGCGACAGCAGCCCGTGCTCCACCAGCGCATCGACGGCATCTTCGGTGACTTCGACGATGTCATCAATGTCCCACTGCAAGGTCAGCTCCTTCGCCATGAATGGATAGATCAGGCGAATCAAGCGGTGAATCTCGGATATCGTGAGCTGGCGGCCCTGAATGAAGCAACAGGCCACGGATGCCGGCATCGCCAACAGGTGCAGAATATTGTTTCGAAAATAGGTCATGCGCACTGCTGTACGCTCCGGCATGCTGATGACGTCGCCCATCGGGTGAGCTGTTCTGGTGATGGCGTCAAGCTTTTCACCGTGCGCGATAATCCTGTGCGGCGTCCAGTCCGGTATCGTGACCGACTCCGAGTACCGAAACCGATTCATAAGGTCGACACTAAGGTGCAGTTGCGTCTCCAGCTCGGTGGCGCCCATCTTCTGCCGGGGTGTCGCCAGCAGCACGTAGGCCAACAGGCTGATTGGCGTGACAGCAGCAGCCGCATTGATGTCGCTCATGATCTCTTTGCCAATCTCATCAATGACACCGTTTAGCCATTTTGGCCGATCGTCGTCACTACCATGCTCGCGCCAGTCAGCATTTGCTCCATCCAGGATGCGCTCCAACTCGATCGGCTCCCCGATATTCACGTACACGCGACCAAAATTTTCACGCAGGGCCTTCAGCGATCGGATCAGGCCCATTAGCGACTCTGACTTTTTCTCGCCGCCGCCGAGTTCGCTGATAAACGAGTCCCCTTCGATCAGTTTTTCGTAGCCAAAATAGATAGGCACAAAGACAACCGGCCGTCTTGGATCCTTGATGTATGAGCGGACCGTCATCGCAAGCATGCCGCCTTTGGGTTCCAGCAAGCGGCCGGTTCGGCTCCGCCCACCTTCGACGAAGTACTCAATCGAATAGCCACGCACCAACACCTGGTGCAAATAGGCGTCGAAGACGGCCGCATACAGACGGTTGCCCCGAAAACTGCGCCGTAAAAAGAATGCGCCGCCGCGCCTGAGAATCGGCCCGATAATCGGCATATTGAGATTGATGCCTGCCGCAATATGCGGCAACTGCAAGCCTTCGTGGTAACCGATATATCCCAGCAGCAGGTAATCAAAGTGGCTGCGATGACATGGCGTGTAGATAACAACTTTCTCATTCGCCACATCGTGAAGCCGCTGCGCGTGATTGAGCTCAATACCGTCGTAAATCCGGTTCCACAACCAGCGTAATACACGGTTAATCCAGCGAATGGTGGGGTAAGAAATGTCGGCGCAAATTTCCATGGCGTAGGCGCGCGCTTTCTCACGCGTGGCCTCCTGCCTGGCCGGATCCTCACCTGCTTCGGCGAGAATCGCCTTGCGCACGGCTGGCGTTCGCAACACATCATTGACCATCGTTCTGCGATGCGATAGGTCCGGGCCGACAGTCGCTGTGCGGCGCTGCCGAAAATGCACACGCAAGATCCGCGATACCTTGCGAAACTCGATATCCGACTCGAGGCTCTCTTGCTGAATCGATGACATCGGCAGAGCATGACTGTAGCGCAACAAGGTATTGCGGCCATGTAGCAAAGTCGCAAAGAATTTTCTGGTTCGGCTGACGATGTCCCAGTTCTCCGAGAACAACAGCTTGAGAAAAGAGCTTTCCTTGTCCGGCGAGCGGCCCCAATAGATAGCGACTGGTATCAGGAGGAGCTCACCGTTCTTGCCGTTGCCTGCCTCGACAATTTGCCGCAGACGCCGCGACCCTCCCGGGCGCGGCCGGCGCACGATCAGTCCTTGCAGCGGTCGCAACACCACAAAACTTCGGGAAAAGCGTTCGCCGCAATAATCGAGCGGACGAGTCGGCGACGGCATCCCGTTTTTCTCGCAGGCGCGCTCCAGCGCGAGCAAGTCGGTGAGCCCGCCAGTTTCCAGGACGTAGCAAACCGGTGCGGCCTTGTCGGTCAGCAGCTCATACGGTTGCTCCGGCTGAATCGCCGGGCGCGCCCACACCGAAAAAATCTTTCCGGCGAGCCAATATAGCGGTCTGAGGATAAAGTTCACGCGGCCTCGACTCCTGAGATTGCGTCGCTGACTTTATGCGAGGGTCTCAATAAATCTCTTAAGATAGTAGTTGATTTCGTCAACTTTTTCGGTCAGCCGATGCCCTGCGTCGAGGATGTGCAACGTCGCTTTGCAGTCGGCTGCAAAGCGAATACTGTTTTCAACCGGCACGATATCGTCATTCCAACCGTGCACGATGCAAATGGGCATTGTGGGAGGCGGTGGTGTCAACGCTTCGAAGCCCGGCATAAAATAGGCCGGTGCCAGCACAAATAATCCGACGGCATTCGTGTCTGCCGCCGCTGCAGTTGCAACATGCCCGCCCATACTCGAACCGACGAGTACGATTTTGTCGTCGATATCGGCGCATTCCGCAATTAACTTGTGCACCCGCTCGGTCGGATCCGCCATACCCTGGTAATCGATACTTTCGACCTGACAACCCATGTTTTTTGCCAGATCCGCCATCGCTCGAATTTTTGTCCCCCATGGACCCGACTCCTGCCCGTGTGAGAAAACCACCGTCGTCATATCAATATTCCTTCGCCTGCATCGCACTGCTCTTCGAGATGCCGCACCAGCAACCAGAGCCGATCCTGGCCCCAAACCGTGAACTCGCCCAAACGCAACGTGGGCACACCCCAGCTTCCTGAAGCCATCATCGATGCGCGATTTTCTTCAACGATTTCGCGCCATTCATCACTGCTTATCGCCGCCTTTACATCGGGCCAGAATAGCCCGGTGCGGCCGGTGATTTTACGCAAGCCTTTGTCGGTCGCAACATCTGCCGCCTCGGACCAGATCGCTGTCGCTGCATTAAGCAGGAAGTCTCGCGCTTTTCTTTCGCTTTTCGCATAGAAAAATACCGCCAGAAAACGCTCGACACCGGCACCGAGTGGATCGGCAAACTTCCCGTAAGGCAGTCCTTGGCGACGCGCTTCGCGAAAAGTGTCCGCGGCGATGTAGCGCATTTTGGCGAATGGCACTTGCAAACCGCGCATTGCCATCGGCAATACCGGGCGAAGATCAAGACCCAGCCCAAACGCATCGGCAATTGCAAACACGCGCGGCAATGCCAGGTATGAATACGGGCTGCGAATCGAGAAGAAGAATTCCAGCGGCGGCAATTCAGCGGCGCCACCCGGTGGCGACACCGGCAGGGAGACCTGCTCAAGCTGCAGCATGTCGGGCAAGCCGGGTGACGGCGCATCGTCTTTGCGCAGCTGCAACTCATCGAGCCGTTCTGTCAGGTAATGCAGGCGATCCACACCCCAATACCATTCGCCGCCGTAGAAGACCGTTGCCGCACTGTAGTGGCCAAGTTTACCCAGTAGCTTTTGACTCCGCTGCAACATGGCATTTCCGATATCGTTGCCGGGCGCGCTTTCAATACGGCGCGCAACGCCCAGCGCGTCACCGCGCCAGTACAAACCGATCGACTGAAGTAATTCTGTTTCGAACGTCGCGGCATCCGTCGCCGCGAGGGTGTTGACCAGAGCGCGCCGGTGTTCGACCGGCGGCGCTGCCCCATGGTCCAGAAACGGCACGCCCAACTCACTGGCCACACGCTCACAGTCTTGCTGCGCAAGCCCTGCCAGCATATCAGGGTGTGGTCGAAAGCCATCACCACGGGCTTCGGTCAGATGCACCCGCACATCGACGTCGTAGCGGCGCTCAAGCTCTGGAACATGCAGACTTAGCAGGTACGAGTATGGGTCGTCGAGCTCAAGGAAAACATGCAGCGTATGCGCCCTGCCCGTCAGTTTGCGTTTTAGCTCAGCGCAGCGGCGTTTGAATGCCTGGGCTCGCGCGCCGAATAACACCGCCAGCAGACTGGAACGCAGACGCTGGCTGGCACTCACTCTTCGTCCCAGGCAAGCGTCGGCTTCCACAGCAGCTCATCGAGGTCCGGCTGCCAGCGGTATTTCTGCATGTCGATTTTTCCCGCAATGACTGCAACGTCGTCCTGCTGCAGTCGCTTCTTTTGCTCAGCAAACTGCGGTGTGTCCGTGTCAAACGCGATCCTGCCCGACGCCTGGATGACCCGGTGCCAGGGGACCTTCGAGCCCTGTGGCAGGTTGCGCAACGCGTAACCGACCTGGCGGGCACCGCGTGGAATCCCGGCAACCTCCGCAATCTGCCCGTAGCTCGCTACCTTGCCCGGCGGGATATCACAAATCGTGTCCCAGATACGGTGCATGCGAGCGATTCTGTCCATTCACAGCTGTGAGTTAACCCACCCTTGTATCTTGCGTTCCAGCATGGACAACGGCAATGAGCCGTCTTTCAGAATCTGGGTATGAAAAGCACGTACATCGAAATCGTCGCCCAGCGCCCTCTCGGCATTGGCGCGAATCTCCCGGATTTTCAACATGCCAATCTTGTAGGCCAATGCCTGCCCCGGGATGGCCATAAAACGCTCGGCTTCCGAGACCGCCCGAGTCTCCGACACTGCAGAGTTTGCGTACATGTAGTCGAGCACCTGTTGCCGCGTCCAGCCTTTCGCGTGTATGCCAGTGTCCACAACCAGCCGAATTGATCGCCATAGTTCCGCATTCAATGAACCGAAGTAATCCATGGGGTCCGTGTAGACGCCGAGTTCCTTGCCCAGCGATTCGGCATACAAACCCCAGCCCTCTACGTAGGCAGTGAAGTAGTTGAAGCGGCGAAAACGCGGCAACTCTTCGTTCTCCCGCTGCAACATGATCTGGTAGTGGTGCCCGGGAATCGCTTCGTGGAGGTAGAGTGACTGCATGTCCCACTTCGGGCGTACGCCGACGTTATACGCATTCGCATAAAAAATTCCGGGCCGCGAACCATCCGGAGAGCCCGACTGGTATGAACCTTTGCTGGCCGAGGCTTCACGGAACGGCTCCACGCGCCGCACCTCGAAGTCCGTCTTTGGAAATGTCTCGAATAATTTCGGGGCAAGACTTTCGATGTGAGCCGACATATCACGATAGCGCTGGATCAGTTGCTCGGGTTCTTCGAAAAAGAACTGTGGATCCGAGTAGACGTACTCAAAAAAGTCTTGCAGGGTGCCATCGAAACCCACTTCCTGCATGACACCGCGCATCTCATCGTGAATGCGAGCCACTTCATCCAGACCGATCTGGTGAATTTCTGCAGGCGTCAGATCAGTGGTCGTAATCTGGCGCACATTGTGTGCATACCATGCGTCGCCATTTGGCAGGTCCAGCAAGCCGACGGAATCACGTGCGGCTTCGAGATACGAGTCCTGCATGTAATTGGCGACCCGTGCATATGCGGGAATAATCTTGTTCTCAATTGCATCTTTGTAGGCCGCGCTCAGGCGCTCGCGATCTGCCTCGTTAAAACTTTCGGGAAAATTTCGAATCGGCGTGTAGAAACCACTATCCTCGGCGCGCTCCACCAGCTGGGATTCCACTTGCGGCAGGTATTTCTGCATCAGGACTTTTGGCTGCGTGATGCCCTCTTGCACACCTTCTTTCATGTTGGCAATCGCCTGATCAACATACACGACGAAACCGTCCACACGACCCAGAAAGTCATCATAGTTTTGCACTGTTTCGAACGGATGCAGACCACTGCCACTGCCCAGCGTTACGAAGGAACTCGTCGCTGATCGAAACTGGTTCATCGGTGCCAGGTATGTCGGGAACTGCTCACCTGCAAGCTCCATCTCGCGCTGCAGCTCAAACATGTCGTAACTGTATTGCTGCTGTTCACTCAAAACGCTGCGATCAATTTTCTGTAGTCGCTCGAGGAACTCAACATTCAGCTCATGCACTGCGGCACGATGCTCCGGGCCGATAGAATTCGCATACTGATCGTCGAATCCCGACTCCCCGATGCTGGTGGCATCGATCGGGTTGTACTCAAGATTGCGCTCAAAATGCTCGTCGAACAGTTCCGCCAGCTGCGCCGACGCATCTTGCGCCGTTTCGTGCTGGCTTGGCGACTGATCTGGGTTGGAGGACGACTCGCAAGCCACCAAAAAGAGCAGCGCCGTCACGGACAGTATGTATTTCATGCAGTGAATTCCGGAATTGAACAATCGCGAAAGGATATCAGATTGCCTCGCGCGCCTGCCCCTGGCTGCCTGGGGCAAATGCCGTGCTCGCGACCCGACACCCCTCGACCGACTGATGCAGTGTGAAAGACACGGGCTCCGGACAGCCCAGGGGATGAAACGCGACGAAAATTGCGAAGCCCCACCCTGTATCGCCTGCTGTTTGGTGCAAATCCGCATCACACTCGACAATGAACTCTGCATCGTCAAAGGCACCAAGGTCCGCGAGCCAGGCCAGGTAGCCAGCAACCTGTGCGCGTATGCGCGCCGCCAGCCGGGCGTTACCGATCTCGAATACCGCCCATCGGGTCGTCTCCTCAATCGTCTGCAGTATCTGCAGGCAAAGGCGCCGCACCGGCAAGCTTGAGAAGCGCCGGTGGGTTTCACTGCCGCGGCTGAGTGTGACTGAGCCCAGCAGGCGGGCCGCACCGGCGGGTCCCGGCGCAATAACATTCAGTCCTTCCCGCAGAAGACTCTGTACCTGGTCGTCGCTCAGCTCGGCAGCCGGCATCATGGCACGATCAAAAGCAACGCCCTTTTGATCCAGCGGCTGCCAGGCACCGTGCTGTCGATCCAGTTTGCACAGCATGCCAGCCAGGGCAGCGCCGGCTGCGCGCGGCACCGATTCATCGTCGCGACGGCGCATTCGCGGAAAATAGCTGACGATGTTGGGGCTCGCGAGGCCGAGGTCACGAATGCCGAGAATCGCTTCGCTTGCTGATTGCCAGCTCGCGGGCGGGTCGACAACCAACATGGCTCCCCGGCGGCGGCAGAAGCGTTCGGCTGCCAGCAACGACGTAGCCCCGAGATCACGATGCTTACCCGGCGGTGGCAAATAGAGAATGTCGAAACGATCGACCTTGTCCAGCGCAAACAGTCCTTTTCTGTGCAGGCGCGAACCGACCAGGTCGTAGTCCGATAGCTCATGGCCATCAGCTCCTTCCTGGGTCTGTTCAACGTAGTGATGATTAAACGGCAAATTGGGACCCGAGGAGCACTCCGGTCGATGCGTTGGCAATGGCCGCTCGACGCGCGCGAGCTCAGAGGTCGTCAACACATTGGCGACAAAATTCCGATTGTCCTCTCTGTAGCTGACGGCACGAAAATACTCCTGATCCTGCACCATCCGGTTTGCAGGATCGATGCGCTGCAAGGTCAGGTTAAACAATTCCTCGTTGTCATCATCAATGCTGTCGTAGTCGACGGCTGCGCGAATCCGCTCGGTAGAGCCGGGCTCCAGCGCTCGCAAGACCAGTGCAGAGCCCTCGGCAGGCAGGCAAATTAATGCCCCGCGGGCATTGTTGGCGACGCGCACAACATACAACCGTTTGCCGCCGTGTGAGAAGAAATGCTGCGCGGCCGGGCCCAGGCTCGATCGTGACCATACGTCGCCGAAGCGGCGGCGAAAATCGCCGAAGCTTTTCAACAGCACTGGTTCGTTCAGTGGTCCACGCAACGCGCGACCCACAAAGGCCGCTGTTGTCTCGCGCAACACGTCAGTCGGCTGGTCCATCGCCGCCATTTCGGTGACCGTGATGCCCTGGTCAAATGCATCTGACAAGTTCTTCTCCGTAACAGTCAGATATCCTTGTCCTGCATTCTAATCAGTGCCCGCGCCTTATGCTATCGGATTAGCTACTATTCCAATGATGACTGACACGCTCGGCATGCAATACCCACGGCTTGCGGCACAACTGCCGCGATGTTCCATTGCCGACCTGCCAACGCCGCTTGAAGAAGTTGAGCTGCCACGCCAGGCTTCTGCAGCAGGCGTTTTTATCAAGCGGGACGACCTCACCAACAAACTGTATGGCGGCAATAAGGTCCGAAAACTTGAGTACCTCTTGCAACGCGCGAAAGATCGTGAGGCACGACGTATAGCTACCTTTGGCACCGTCGCATCCAACCATGCCCTGGCAACGGCATTGTTTGCCAAAGTGCATGGCTTCGACTGCACTTGCCTGCTGACACACCAGGCCAGAACACCAAAAGCGCCGGTGGCGTTAAACATGCACCTGCGTAACGCGACCGAGATCGTGCGGTTCGGCGGCAGTCGTCATAGCCGGGTTGCGACAATGCGCAATTCGTTGCAACACCGGCACTGC